>Ga0306924_10000063_pt1 | contig 68284 bp, 62 predicted proteins | sample sta12Can44000111_FD_203756 | JGI IMG/M metagenome (GOLD analysis project Ga0306924, IMG submission 203756) | Lab enrichment of tropical soil microbial communities from Luquillo Experimental Forest, Puerto Rico - statanox.12C.anox.44.000.111 (v2)... | ecosystem: Environmental > Terrestrial >... | reverse complement strand
GTGGATGACCGGGTCGCCGAGCTTGAGCGCGGATGCCGGGCAGTGATGCCGGACAGCGCCTTTCTCCATGATGTAGATGCGCTGGCTCGCTTCCAGCGTCAGCGGCACGTTCTGCTCCACCAGCAGGATGGCCACACCCTCTCCGTGCAACACCTCGATGATTTGTCGAATCTGCGAAACCATGCGCGGCATCAGCCCTTCGGTGGGCTCGTCCAGCAAGATGATCTTGGGCTCGAGCATCATCGCCCGGGCGATGGCGAGCATCTGCTGCTCGCCGCCCGAGAGCGTGCCGCCAGCTTGGTTGCGCCGCTCGGCGAGCACCGGGAAATAGGCGAAGGCCTTGTCGAGCAGTTCCTGCTTTCTCGCTTCGGTCACCCCGTGGCGGTCGAGCCCGGTGCGGAGATTCTCCATCACCGTCAACAGGCGAAAGATCCGCCGGTCCTCAGGCACGTAGCCTATTCCGAGCCGCGCCAATTTGTGCGCGGGCAGGCTGGTGATGGGCTTGCCGGCGAACAGCACCTTGCCCCGATTCGGATGCACGAGGCCCATGATGGTCTTGAGTGTCGTGCTCTTGCCGACGCCGTTGCGCCCCAGCAGGCCCACGACCTCGCCGCGGTCGACGTGGAGCGAGACGCCGTGCAAGATGTGGCTCTTGCCGTAATAGGTGTGCACGTCCTCCACCGCGACGAGCGGTTCCATGGGCTTAGGATCGGGGCTCATGTCTTGAGGTAGACCTCCAGCACCCTCGGGTTCTGCTGGATCTCCGCCGGCGTTCCCTCCGCCAGCAGGTCGCCGTAGTGCAGCACGGTGATGCGCTGAGCGAGCGCCATGACCACCTGCATGTCATGCTCGACGATGAGGATGGTGTGATCCTTCGCGATCCGCCGCACGAGTTCCATCGTGTCATGAGTTTCGGCCGCGCTCATGCCGGCCGTCGGTTCGTCGAGGCAAAGCAGCTGCGGCTCGGTGGCGAGCGCAATGCCGATCTCGAGATTGCGCTGCTCGCCGTGGGAGAGATTGGCGGCGAGGTCGTGTGCCTTGGCTCGCAGCCCGACTGCCTCCAACACGGCTTCCGCCTTTTCGATGATGTCGCGGTAGGCGCCGTGGTGGCGCAGCATGCTCCAGCTGTGCCGGCGCGATTGCGCGGCGATGCGGACGTTCTCCAGCGTGGTGGCGTTGGGGAGGATGTTGGTGATCTGGTACGAGCGGGCGATGCCCTTCTGCGAGATCAGGTTCGGGGGAAGCCCGGCGATATTCTCGCCGTTGAATAGGATACGCCCGGAGGTGGGACGAAGGACGCCGGTCAGGCAGTTGAAGAAGGTGCTCTTGCCGGCGCCATTGGGGCCGATGATCGCGCGAATCTCGCCGCGGCCAATTTCGAAGTTGACGTTATCGAGCGCGGTCAGTCCGCCGAAGCGGACGGTCAGCCGCTCAGTACGCAGCAGCGGGACCGTCGCGCCTTCCCGAACGGCAATGTCCGGGAAGGTCGCGTCGATGGACAGCGCGGACGCCACTTAGGTCGCGGCGAACTTGCACTCGGGCGGGAATATCGTCTTTTCCTTCGGGACGACCTCGAGGATGCGGAACTTGCCGTCCTTGATGTCGAAGACAAACTCGCGAATGAAAGCCTGGTGATCCTCCTTGCGCAGCACCTTGTCGCCTTGCGGGAAGTCGTCGCCTTCTTTCATCTCAAGGCCCTCCAGGGCCTCGATTAGCTTCATGTTGTCTTCGCGACCGCGGAACTTCGATTTCTCCATGCCGAGCTTCAAGAAATTAATGGCCTCGTAGTTCGACTGGACGTAGCGGTCGGGCAACGGACCCGAGGGATCGATCTGTTTGAGCCGAACGACTGCCTCGTCCATGAACTTCTTATGCGCGGGGGTGTTCAGCACGCCTTCGAGCACCGGAACATACCGGTTGATGCCGACGAACCCTTCGATCTTATTACCGAGCGCCGGAAGATTGGTGGACTCGGCAATAGCACCGTCGCCGGCCCACTTGTACTTCTTGGTCAGGCCGAGGTCGAACGCCTGGTTGCCGATCGTCACGCCGTCCTTGCCGAAGAAGATGCCGAACAAGCCATCGAAATTGCCGCTGATCTTGGACAGGAATGGCGTCATGTCGGCGGTGCCGAGCGGGATACCTGTGGTGCCGACCACCTCGCCGCCGGCTTTCTTGATCTCCTGGACATAGGCATCGCGCGTCGACTGTCCCCAGGCGTAGTCGGCGTAGGTGATGTACCACTTCTTGCCCATCTTGTTGACGAGATAGGGCGCAAACGCGACCGCCTGCGCCGGCGCGTAGTCGTAGGGCCGGAAGCTGTAGCGGTTGCACTTGGTCGTGGTCAGCGTGGTATCGAGACACACGGTGATGATGTTGACGACCTTGTATTCCTCGAACACGGGCATGCAGGCGAGACAAATGTTGGAGAGAAAGCCGCCGACGTGGACGTCGACGTTGTCCTCAACCAGCAGCTTCTCGACCTTGCGGCGCCCGACGTCGGGCTTGGACTCGTCGTCCGCCACGATCAGTTCGATCGGCCGGCCGTTGACGCCGCCTGACTTGTTGATGCGGTCGACCGCCATCTGCACGCCGACCAGCGCGGTCTTGCCGCCGGCGGCGCCCGCGCCCGACAGCGGCTGCTCGGTACCGATCTTGTAGGGCTTGGCCTGACCGAAGGCGGCCTGCCATGGCGCCGGCACCAGCATGGTCGCGCCGAGTGCGCCTGCCGCTGCCGAGGTGTATCCGATCAGCCGGCGGCGCGTGACCTTGCCGCTGTACCAGAACTCCTCGGTCCAATCTTGCGTATTCGTCTTGTCAGTCATCGTACGTTCCTCCCAGGTCGTGCTCTCACGGCAAAGACAAATGCCATGCCAGCTACTAGTTTTGGCAGGCACGGCGCGGCGCGCCGACCGTGCTTCCCTCGGTGAAGGGATATCTTGGAGCAGGATACTTCAGGACATGCGCGCCCACAACGCGGCGCCGATGTCGCGGGCGCATCCGAGGCTACCTCGGGTCAGCCGCAGACCCAGCGTGGCCCGCGTGCTGCCTGATGATAAGATAGGCAGATGACGGGCGCTTTTTCGGCCCGAGCCACGAGGAAAACACCATGTCCGTTCTCGTCAGCCCTCGCAGATCATCCGTCCTCCCGCAGACCGGCCGCGACGCGCGGCTTGCGGCGCGCGTCGGCGGCTTCAAGGGTCAGACGGCCGGCGTTGCCGCGGGCTATGTGCAGGGCAACCTCGCCATTCTGCCCGGCAGCTTGGCCGGCGATTTCCTGCGCTTCTGTCAGCTCAATCCCAAGCCATGCCCGCTGCTGGCGGCCTCGGCGCCAGGCGACTTTCGCCTGCCCACGCTGGCGGACGACCTCGACATCCGCACCGACCTGCCGCGTTATCGCGTCTTTCGCAACGGCGAGCTCATCGACGAGCCGGCCGATGTCCGCGCCCATTGGCGCGACGATCTCGTCGCCTTCGTGCTGGGCTGCTCGTTCTCGTTCGAGGAGGCGCTGATCGAGGGCGGCATTGAATTGCGGCACATCACCATGAACGTCACCGTGCCGATGTACCGCACCTCGATCGCAACCATGCCGGCGGGCCCGTTCCACGGGCCGATGGTCGTCTCGATGCGACCGATGAAGCCCGCCGATGCCATCCGCGCGATCCAGATCACCACGCGCTTCCCCGCGGTGCACGGCGCCCCGGTCCATATCGGCAAACCCGAGTTGATCGGAATCGCCGATCTGATGAAGCCCGACTACGGCGACGCGCTGCCGGTCCATGCGGATGAGATCCCGGTGTTTTGGGCCTGCGGCGTGACGCCGCAATCGGTCGTGGCGACGGTCAAGCCCGAATTCTGCATCACCCACTATCCCGGCTGCATGCTGGTCACCGATCGCCGCAACAGCGAGTTCGCGGTGATGTGAGGCGCGAGGGAACTGCGCCCGCCACGCATTGCGGGCGGCGCTCAACGGCGGTTGCGTTGCGTCCAGATCTTGGCCTTTTCGTAGGCCGCCTGCTGGGAGACGCCGAAATGCTCCCCGATCTGCCGCCACAGGGCGCCGGCACGATGCGCCTGCGCCATGGCTTTGCCCTTGTCCACGCCGCGCGCCATGGCGCGTGCCAGCTCTCGCAGCGCCTTGCGCTGCGCCTTTTGCCGCACCTTCATTCGCGCCTTGGCCTCCTGCGACCGTCGCGCATTGGCGCGGGCCCAGCTTTCGATGTCGGACTTGTAGACGATCCCGCGCAGACGCCTCGAGCGGCCAATCACCGCGTTGCGCGATATCCCCATAGACTTTGCGATCTCCGCCGCGGTGCGTCCTGCGGCTTGTTGCGCCAACAGCCGTTTGTCGCGAGATAGCGTCCAGTTGGATTTCATGGCGGCCCGATCATGCGCTCCCGACACGCGGCCTACGCCGCACGCAGGCATATTATCACAATGCGATCCGCATGGCTATTGACCCGGTGACACGAATCAAGCCCGCGGCTCGACATCGAGCCGCACCACCCAGCCATCCAAGCCGGCTTTGGCTGCCGGGTAACGCGCGAGCACCAATGGATCGTGGCCGGGCACCACGTGGTTGGGCGAGGCGGCGAGCTTTTTGAGCGTCTCGTAGCCTTCGACCACCTCAGCCACGTTGTAGGTGATCGGAAATATGCGACCCGTTTCCATATGCGCGTAGAGGTGGGCGGCGTCCGCCGCCAGCACTACCGGGCCGCGCCGCGTCTTCACGCGGACGCTTTGCAACCCCTTCGAGTGGCCGCCAATATGGTGGACCGTGACCCCGGGCACGATTTCGTCCTCGCCGTCGTGAAATGCGACGCGGCCGGCAAAGACCTTACGCACCATTGCGATCACGTCATCGACCTCGAACGGCATGCGCAGCGCCGTGTGGCACATGCAGCGGCCTGTCGCATAAGCCATCTCGCAGTCCTGCAGATGATAGCGGGCGCGGGGAAACAGATCGTAGTTGCCGATGTGATCGTAGTGCATGTGGCTGACGATGACGGTCTTGACCTCCGCCGCATCGATGCCGATCGCTTTCAAGCCGTCGCGAACCGGCTTGGTCATCTCGCGCTGGCGCTTCTTAGCCATGGCCGCGTCGAAGCCGGTATCGAGGATGATCGGGTCGGACGGCCCGACAATCGCCCAGACGTAGAAATCGAGCGGCTGCAACACGTCATGTGGGTCGCCGCCGATGAAATTTTCCGAGGCGTTGCGATCATGATGCCCGTAGCGAATGGCATAAACCTCATGGGTGTCGTCGCTCATTCCGTCCTCCGTCAGGGGGATGTGCAGATGCCAGACAGGTCAAAGCGCGACGCAGAGTGTGCCGCGCTATATCGGCCACGTGGGGTTCACTTCGGTAGCGCGGCGCCAGCGCGCGGCGCACGCACCTCGACGCCGGCCCGGCGCTCGACCGCCTGCACCACGGTGGTGAGATCTTTGTCCGGTCCGTTCTCGTCGCAGGCGAGTTGCAGGAGCCGCGTGACCGCCTCGGCAACCTGCATGGGCACGCCCAGGGCCTTGCCCTCGCCGAGACACAGCTTGAGGTCCTTGGTCATCAATCCCACGGTGAAACCGAGATTGAAGGCGCGGGGGAGCACGACGCGGCCGAACTTGTCCTCGGTCGCGGTGTTGCGGCCGGTGCCGGAATTGATCACGTCGAGCATAATGCGAGGATCGAGCCCCGCCTTGACCCCCATCACCATTGCCTCCGACGTGGCGGTCATGGCCGCGGCGGAGAGAAAATTGTTGCACAGCTTCATGGTTTGGCCGGCGCCCGGCCGCTCACTGATGAGAAACATCTTCCCAATCGCGCCGAGTGCCGGCTCGATTGCGGCGACCTCGGCGCGCGGACCGGAGATCATCAGCGCCAAGGTTCCCTTCGCCGCCCCGGTGACGCCGCCGCTGACCGGACAATCGATCTGCACGATATTTTTTTGCTTGAGCATCTCGAAGATGCGCTTGGCCATGACCGCGCCGGTGGTCGAAAGATCGACGAAGCGGCGCACGCGCCTGCCTTCGATCACGCCGCCTCCGCCGGCCGCGACCTCGAGCACGATCTCGGGCGTCGGCAGGCTCGCCATCACCGTTTCGACCGCGTCGGCGATCTCGCGGACAGAGCCGGCGGCCTGCGCGCCGAGCGCTGTGAGTCGCTCGGTCGCCTCACGCCGCGTATCGAATACGAGGAGGCGATGACCGGCCTCGACGAGGCGGCGTGCCATGTGGAAACCCATCTGGCCGAGCCCAATGAAGCCGATATCCATATCAACCCCTCCCTGCGCGCTGTTGCTCCGGTCTGCGCCAATCTATCACGAAGCCGAGGCGCCGGGCGGCGGCGGGCCGCCCCGCCGCGGAAAGCCGCTTGAGATGCCGGTGCGATGCGCGCATCATCAGCGGCGCCCGCGTCCAAAAATGCACGGTTCTCCCAGGGATTGCAGCCTAACGCGCGGCAAGCAACCGCCAGCTGAGCGCGGAAACGGTGAATGCCGAGGACGATTGACCCGCCGGACATGCCAAGGCTCGACGTGCTCGACGACGAGTTCGGAGAGGACACAGCCGCGCTCGCGCGTGCGCGGCGCCGCCGAACAGGCGCACGGCTTTCAATGCTTGTTGCTCTAATCCTGGGCCTGGGTGCCATCGGGGCGCTTGCATTTGCGTGGTCGAATGCGGATGGGCGGCTGCGCTTCGATCTGCAAACAGCTGCCACCGCGCCGAAAAGCGCGCAGCGCACGTCGGCCGAGGAGGAGGTCGAGCGGCTACGCGGCCAGATCGAGGCGCTCAAGGAGGATGTGGTGCAACTCACGGAAGCCCAGCGTCAGGCGGCCCACACCATTGCCGCCGTGAAGGCAGGCGAGCAAGAATTGCGACGCCAGGCTCCAGCGCCGTACTGGTACTCCAACCCGGCGGCGCTCGATCCGGGACTCGCAAAGGGCGCGCACTGGGCGGGGCCAGCGCCGGTGCCCCGACGGCCGCCGACCGCGCGTTAGGCCGCCGTTGCCATCTTCGCGCCATGGCGGCATGGTCGTAAGCCGGTAGCCGGAGACCTCCATGACCGGGGACCACGTCGTCAAATTGCTGCAGATCGCCGGGGCGGCGTTTGGGATTCCCGCGGCCGCCGCCGGGACCTTTGCGGCGTACCAAAGTTATTTTTCGACCGACGTCAGCTGTCAAAAGTTGCGCAACGACATCGTTGGCATCATGGAAAGGAACGTGCCGCCGGACACCAAGCGCAGCTTGCTGAAGAAGGAAGTCACCGAAGAAGGAAGTCACCGAATTCGAGAAACTCTGCGGCGATGCCGATCCCGAGGCGCGCGCCATTTTTCAAGCGGCGATGAGCGAACATCCTGCCGACGGCGCCCATGCTGCAGCATCCGCGCATACGGATCCGCCATCGCCGCGCGCCCAGATCGCAGCACTGAGCGTTTTTGGCGCGCCCGGCTCGAAGGAGCATTACGGCTGGGTCGCGATTGGTCGCCGCCAGTCCGGGTCGTGGGTGGCGAATTTCAACGGCTACGCGATCTCCGACACCTCATTGCCGCCTCCCGGCACGATTTTATCTGCGAAAATAATGCTGCCGGTCTGGTCCGAGCCGCAGGCCGGGGCCAACGATCAAAGCAAGCTGCAGAGCCGGCTACCGTCCGGCGCCTGCGTACGCGTGCTGTCGACGCGCGGCGGCAGCGGTCGATTATGGGCCGAAGTCGCTCCGGCCTCATGCTCGTGAGCGAACTGAGGCTCCCCTAGCTCACTCCAGATCGACAGCGTCTAAAGCAATTTGAGCTGGCGGTCCTGCGGCTTGCGGCGCGATGGCTGCATCGGCTGATGTTTCACCAACTCGGCTTCGATGTCGCGCAAGAACGGCGATGGCTCGAGCATGCGCAGCCGGCCGCGCCAAAGGCGTTGCCGCGCATGGCTGAGGATCAGGCGGTCCTTGGCCCGCGTCATGCCGACGTAGAACAGGCGCCGCTCTTCCGCCATTGCCGCCTCGTCGGGCTCGTGCCAATGGAGCGGCAGCACGCCGTCCTCGAGCCCGACGATGAACGCGACCGGAAACTCCAGGCCCTTCGCCGCATGCAAGGTCAGGAGCGATACGCGGTCGGCGCGCGGGTCCCAGAACTCCGCGTCCGTCGTCAGCGCGGTCGCGTCATTGAGGCGCGCGGGATCATTGCCGCACGTTGCCGCGAGCGCGGTGAGGCGCTCGAATGCGACCATAGCGCCGGCATCGCCGCGCTCCGCCAGCCTTTCGGCGGCGGAGCGCAGTTCGTCGACCAGCGTCGTTGCCCCGCCGCAATTGCCGAGTTCCTGCAACAACGCCCGCACCGCCGGTTCGTCCGTGAGCGGCCGATGAGTATTCTTCTTGTAGGGAATGCCGGACCGGTCGAAGGCCTCGCACAGGGCCACCGATTGCGCCTCGGTGCGGTAGAGCACGGCGAAATCGGCGAACGAGCGTTCGCTTGTCGGTGCACGAATTGCGCGGCCGCTGTCGATCGAGAAAAAGCTGTGTCCTCCGATCATCTCTTCGATCGCCTTGACGACAGATTCGGCTTCGGCGCGCTCCGTGGGCGCCGTATGGATAGCGATGCGTTCGTGCATGTCGCGCACCATCTCGGCAATGGGCGCGGTCGGGGAAGACGCAATCACCTGTGCGGAGGCGGCGATGATCGTACCGCTGGAACGATAGTTGCGCGTCAGCCGCACGGTCCGGCCAGCGGGATAGTCCTGCCGGAAACGGTCGAAGCACGACGCGTCGGCGCCGCGAAAGCCGTAGATCGCTTGGTTGGGATCGCCGATGGCGCAAAGGTTCGAGCTCGGCGGCGCCAGTAATTTCAGCAGGCGATATTGCTGCGCGTCGACGTCTTGGAATTCGTCGACGGAAATCCACCGCCAGCAGCCGTGATAGAACGTCGCGAGAGCAGGATTTGTCGCCAGCGCGCGCACGGGAAGCGCGATGAGATCGTCGAAGTCGATCCAGTTGCGGGTCGCGAGGGCGCGCGCGTAGGCGGCCGCTTCGCTCCCATCGACGTCCGCCGAACCATGCGTGCGCTTCTCCTTGGAGATGGCGCGCAAAAGCCGCTCGGCTTTGGCGGCGGCGAGATCGAGCGTCTCGGCGAGGAGCGCGGCGCGTTCTGCCTCGCTCGCGACGCGAAAGCCACGATGGAGGCCGGCCGCGGTTGCGTGCTCGCGCAGGATCGCGAGCCCGAGCGAATGGAAGGTGTGAATGGGGACGCGTTGGGCGCAGTCGGGAAGCAGCGCTGTGAGCCGCTCGCGCATTTCGGCAGCGGCACGGCGGGTAAACGTAATGGCAAGGCAACTTTCGGCGGCGACGCCACGTTCGGCGATGAGATGGGCGATGCGATAGGTCAGCGTGCGCGTCTTTCCCGATCCCGGACCGGCGACGATCAATAGCGGCCCATCGACGGTTTCGGCCGCACAGCGCTGGTCGTCGTCGAGCTGGGCGAGCAGAGGCGATGCAGCCTTCGGCTGGCTGCTGACCAGCCGCAGCCGCGGGAGCGCCGGCATGGCAGCCTCGCCGTCATCCGGTGCAGGTTTGTCCGTCACAGGCGGCTTCGGCGATTGCGTTGCCGCGCGCCTCGAGACCGGCGCATCGAACAACCATCCGCCGGCGGTCAGACGCTTGAGTTCATTCTCCTCGAACAGGCGAATGACGCCGTATTCGCCGTCATAGCCCGCTTCGCGGAAGACTTTTCCCGCGCGCAGGCGCGCGATCGCCTCGGCGAGCAGTGCCGAACCGCTGCGGCCGATGTCCTCGACCGGCACCAACTGCAGGATCGACAGCTCCGGCCCGAGCTTGGCGATCGCCTGATCGTAGCCGCGCGCAACCGCGCGCGATGCCGTGCCACTGGCGGTGAGTTCGGACAGAATCTCGGGTAGCGGCACCAAATTCGAAACCGTGCCGGCGCTCGGCGGCGGCAGCGCCTGCGCCTCGCTGCGGTCGGCGAGCACCTCGACGCGGTGCTCGACCCCGATCGTCAGCGCCTCGCCGCAGACGGGGCAACGGCCCCCGTGGGCGAGCGTCTCTTTCGGGGAAAGCCGCACCTCGCATTTGCGATGGCCATCGAGGTGGTATTTGCCTTCGTCGGGGAAGAATTCGACGGTTCCGATATAGCCGCGGCCGGTCTCCAGCGCCTGCTTGATGGCGAAATAGTCGAGCTCGCAGTCGAAGGTGGTAGCCTCGCGTCCGAGCTTACCCGGCGAATGCGCGTCGGAATTAGAGGTGAGGCGGTAACGATCGAGGAACGATACGCGCCAGTTCATCGGCGGATCGGACGACAGACCGGTCTCCACCGCGAAGATGCGATCGGCGAGATCGCCGTAGCAGTCGGCAATGGAGTCGAAGCCGGACTGCGAGCCCAGCGCCGCAAACCACGGCGTCCAGATATGCGCCGGCACGAGATAGGCGTGCGGTCCGGAGTCGAGCGCGATCTCCAGGAGGTCGCGGGAATCGAGCCCGAGAATGGGGCGTCCGTCGGAGGCGATGTTGCCGATACGGGCGAGCCGCGCCGACATGCGATCGACCGTCTCGAAGTCGGGCGCGTAGATCAGGTGATGAATTTTGCGGGTGCGGTCGGTTTTCTTGTAAATCGTGGAGATTTCGACCTCGAGCATGAAGCGCACCGGCGTGCGACATGCCGCCGGCAGCGTCTGCGCGATCGCCTGCTCGATGTCGCTACGCAATCGAAAGAGTCCCGGCTCGGCGGGGATGAGCTTCTGCTTGAGTTCGGCGCACCAGGCCGGGTGCGTGAAGTCGCCGGTGGCGACCACACCGATCCCCTTGCGGCAGGCCCAGGCGGCGAGATGTTCGAGGTCGAGATCCCGGCTGGTCGCGCGCGAATATTTCGAGTGGACGTGCAGATCCGCGTGGAAGCGCATGCGAGCCACGCCTTCGTCGTCGCGGGGACGCTCCAGCGAAGCGTCCGGGAGCCCGGCGCACCATAAGGGCGCGATTCGCCGGCCCGCGAAAAGCACCCCTGTGGACATTCGTGCGCCATCGCGGCGAGCTGCATGCTTATCGGGCGCTACCCGACTTGCTGCCCTAACGAATTGATCAAGCTGGAAAATTCGCCTCCGCCCGCTTTTCGCACGGGGCGAGTATCGAGCAGCTGCTGTTGCGACTCCCGACCGGTCCGCCTCTACGTCGTTATCGGACTTTACGATTGAGCGGCATACGGTCGCCCGCAGGCGGTGGAAGAGCGCTCATTCTTCCTTGTAGCCGTACTCCGGTACGTTCCCGGAATTGCCGTAGTACTTGTAAGGCAGAAACTTGCCCGACATCGTGACCTTAACCCGGTCGCCTTTTGGATTCGGCAACCTCTCGATCTGCATGTCGAAATCGATCGCCGACATGATGCCGTCGCCGAATTCCTCCTCGATCAGCGCCTTCCACGCCGGCCCGTTCACCATCACCAGTTCGTAGAAGCGGTAGATGAGCGGATCGGTCGGCGGCATTGTCACCCCAGCGCCGCGCATCGGCACCTCGTTGAGCATCGCCGCTTCCGCCTTCGACAAGCCGAACAGGTCCGCGGCGTTGGCGACCTGCGGCTTGGTCAATTTCATCTGTCCGAGCAGCGCCCCCACCACCAACACCGGCGAGCTGCCCCCGATTTTCTCGTGGATGTATTTCCAACTCCATCCCTTCTCGCGCTTGATGTCGAGAATCTTCTCGGTGAGATCGGCACGTGTCATGGATGTCTCCTTGGCGTGTAAGCGCGGCATTTGTGATAGCTCATGCCCGCTGTTGGACGAGGCCCGGCCGGGACGGCGCTGCCGCATCTGCTACGACCGTGCCGCGCACCTGCCCGCCGTCAGGCGTGTCGCGTGGCCCTGGCCGGGTCGTGGCGACCTGCGGCGTCCCCGGCCGCACCACCGGCACGTGACGGCGATCGTAGTTGGAGTCGGTCATTTCATCGGCGAAATTTTTGCTGCGGCTCACCAGAAAATCGATGATGTGGTTGCGCACCCCATAGTAGAGCGGATGGCGATGCACATCGTTGCGCTGGCGCTTCTTGGGTAGCGGATTTTCGACGATCTCGGCGAGCACGGCGTTCGGTCCGTTGGTCATCAGCACCACGCGATCGGCGAGATAGATCGCCTCGTCGACGTCGTGAGTGATCATGAATACCGTCTGTTCGGTCTCGAGACAGATGCGCCGCACCTCGTCCTGCAGCGTGCCTCGCGTGAGCGCGTCGAGCGCGGAGAACGGCTCGTCCATCAGCATGATCTTCGATTCGATCGAGAGCGCCCGCGCGATGCCGACGCGCTGCTTCATGCCGCCGGAGAGCTCTGCCGGCCGCTTGTGCTCGGCGCCGGTCAGCCCGACAAGATCGATGAATTTCTGCGCCTGCCGGTAGCGGTCGTCCTTGTTCATGAACCGCCATTTCGATGCCACGGCGTAGGCGACATTGCCCATGACAGTGAGCCAAGGCAGCAGCGCGTGGCTCTGGAAGATAACCGCGCGGTCGAGGCTCGGGCCCTCGATCGCTTGATTGTCCACGATCACCGCGCCGTCCGAAGGCACGTCCAGGCCGGCGAGGATATTGAGGACGGTAGTCTTGCCGCAGCCGGAGTGACCGATGATGCAGACGAATTCACCGCGCGCCATCGACAGCCACACGTCCTCGAACACAGTCGTGCTACCGCCGCCCGGGGCCGGAAAGCGCTTGCTGACGCCTTCGAGCGAGATGAATTTATCGCTCATGGGTGCAGCAGCCACGCCGCGAGCGCGGTGTGCTCCGTCTCCCTGCTCGCGGGGAGAGGTGACGGAGCAAGGGGCTTGAGCGCGTTGATCATCTGCTCACTCCGGAAACGTCACCAGCTTCGTTGCGCGCGCGAGAATCTGGTCGAGCACCATGCCGACGATACCGATCACCAGGATCGCAGTGATCACGTTAGTGATTGAGAGATTGTTCCACTCGTTCCACACGAAGTAGCCGATGCCGGTGCCGCCGACGAGCATCTCGGCCGCGACGATGACGAGCCAGGCGATGCCGATGGAAATGCGCATCCCGGTGAGGATCGTCGGTGCCGCCGCTGGCAGGATGATGGTAAAGGCGCGGCGGAAGACGCCGACCTCGAGCGTCCGCGCGACATTGAGCCATTCCTTACGCACTGCGGCGACGCCAAATGCCGTGTTGATCAGCATCGGCCACAGCGAACAGATGAAAATCACGAAGATCGAGGACAGGCTCGAATCCTTGATGGTGTAAAGCGCGAGCGGCATCCAGGCGAGCGGCGAAATCGGCTTGAGTACCTGGATGAAAGGGTCGAGTGCGCGGCTCATCAGCGGCGACATGCCGATGAGAAAGCCGATCGGAATCGCCACCGCCACGGCGATGAGATAGCCGGTCATCACCCGCGCGATCGAATAGGCGAGCTGGATGCCAAGGCCTTTGTCGTTCGAACCGCGGTCGTAGAACGGCTCCTTCAAATGTTGCCAGATTTTTAAGCCGACCTCGGCCGGACCGGGCATCGCCGACTTGCCTTGGCTCGCGGTCGCGCCGACGAGCTTGGCGTATTCGGGATCCATATTGGCAGCGGGCCCACTGCCCATGGTGGCGAGGTGCCACACCGCGATGAATGAGCCGAACAGCAGCAGGGATACCAGCGCCGCGCGCCACGTCAGTGCCATGTCAGTCTTCCCGGCGAAACGGTGGATCAAACGCGCTTGATCGCAAAGCTCCTGAGATAATCGTCGGGCTTGGCCGGATCGAATTCCTTGCCCATTACTTTGAAGTTCTTCGACCTCGTCGACGGCGGCTCGAGACCCACCTCTTTCATCAGCTTTCCCGTGTCGGTGGCCAGATAGACTTGTTCGGCCACGGCTTTGTAATCGACGTTGCCCTTGATCTGCCCCCAGCGCTTCATCTGGGTCAGGATCCAGATCGCAAACGATTGCCAGGGGAACGGATCGAAATCGATGCGGTTGGGATCGCGCTTCACATTGCCGAGCCCGTCCGCGTAGGTGCCGGTGAGGATCTGCTCGAGCACGGTCTCGGGCTGATTGAGGTAGTTCGCCGGCGCGATGGCGGCGGCGATCTGTTTGCGGTTCTCCGCCTTATGCGCGAAGGCGGTCGCGTCGATGATCGATTTGAGCAGCGCCGCGTACGTGTTCGGCATCGTAGTGACGAATTCTTTCGAGGCCGCGAATGCGCAGCATGGATGGCCTTCCCACAACTCCTTCGACAAGATGTGAATGAAGCCGACTCCGTCGTAGACCGCGCGCTGGTTGAACGGATCGGGGCCGAGGAAGCCGTCGATGTTGTCCGCGCGCAGGTTCGCCACCATTTCCGGCGGCGGCACCGCGCGGATCTGGATGTCGGTATCGGGATCGAGTCCGGCTTCGGCGACGTAGTAACGCAAGAGATAATTGTGCATGGAGTAGTCGAACGGCACCGCGAACTTGAAGCCTTTCCAGAGCTTGGGATCGTTCTTGTCCTTGTGCTTGACCGCGAGCGTGATCGCCTGGCCGTTGATGTTCTCGACCGCCGGCATCGTGTAGGGAATCGGATTTGAGCCAGCACCGAGCGTGATCGCGAGCGGCATCGGCGAGAGCATATGCGCGGCGTCGTACTCCTTGTTGAGAGTCTTGTCGCGGATCACCGCCCATCCCGCGGTCTTGATCACTTCGACGTTCAAGCCGTGCTTGCTGTAGAAGCCCATGGGATGCGCCATGATGATGGGCGTGGCGCAGGTGATGGGGATGAAGCCGACCTTGAGATCTTTTTTTTCTAGCGCGCCTCCCTGCGCGAACACTTCGCTTGCGGTCTTGAGCGGAAAGAGCTGCGAGAGCGCGGCAAGCGCGGTCGAGGCGCCGACTGATTTGAGGAAGGCGCGTCGCGCGCGATCCTTCGGAAACACGGCGCGCATCACGGCGGAAGCGACGACGCCCTCGTAACGCTTCTCTTCGCTCTCAATTCGCTCGACGCCCGCGCAGTGAAGCTGCAGCTGCGCCTCGTACTCGTGCTCGGCCTGGCTCCGGTGCCGCCCGCAGACGCACCCCGGCCGACTGAGCGGGCGCTCGGAATCGAAGGGGTTATCGAAGGTCGACATGGCGGTGCGCTCCATCCTTGCGCCGGCGCTGCGCACCGGCATCCCGCCGCCGAATTAGCAATGGGCGTGCCAAAGCGACCCCGTTTTTGCAGGATTCCTGCCGCATTAAGGCGGCTGCGACGTCATGGCTGGGCCTGTCCCGGCCATCCACGTCTTCTTTTTGCGGAACGAAAGACGGGGATGCCCGCATAAGGCCGGGCCTGACAAAGGAGAGCGAACCCGGTTTCTCTTTCGGCCGGCGCTGTCGCGGCGAAAGTTGCCATCGCGCGCCTGTTTGTTGGGCAATCGCTGAAGTTTCGAGCACCTTGACGCAGGATACCCTCTATCTACTGGATCTACTGGCCGCCGTCCCGCACCCGACGTTCATGTAGAGTGGTTCCGTCGGCTCGGTCCCCGAGAGGGCACTCCGCGACGCTCGCGCCGCGGGGACCCCGTTGTGGGGACCCAGAGCACGCGCCGTGACCCCTGGATTCCCGCTTGCGCGCGGGAATGGGGTGGAGAGACTTTGCGACGCAATGCAAATGACCAGGCAAGCCAAATCGAGCAAAGGCAAAGCTAAGACCAGCCGGAAAATTCCGCAGCGCGATGCGCTCGATGAGCTCGTCGACGCCGCGGCGCGCGCGCTCGACCTTCAGCTCGAGCCGGCGTGGAAGGGCGCAGTGAAGGCCAATCTTAAGGTGACGCTCGCACTCGCCGATCTATTCGCGGATTTCCCCCTGCCGGACGACGCCGAACCGGCGCCGGTGTTCACGGCCTAGAACACCTGATGGACACCGCCTGGGCGCATGCGAGCGAAATTGCCGCAGCCGTATCCGACGGCCGCACCAGCGCGAGCGCAGTCGTGCGGGCGGCGCTTGCGCGCATTGCCGCCGACAACCCCGTGCTCAACGCGTTCACCGCGGTGCTCGAGGATCGTGCGCTCGCCAAAGCGCGGGCGATCGACGCGGCGCGGCTCGACGGGCGTCCGCTGGGGCCGCTCGCCGGCGTGCCTTTCGCGGTCAAGAATCTGTTCGACATCGCCGGGTTGCCGACGCTCGCCGGCTCGAAGATCAATCGCGACCGTGCGCCGGCTCAACATGACGCCACGCTCGTCGCGCGCCTCGAGGACCGCGGCGCCGTGCTCGTGGGCGCGCTCAACATGGGCGAATACGCCTACGACTTCACCGGCGAGAACGTGCACTACGGCCCCTCGCGCAATCCGCACGACGTGGCGCGTATGACCGGCGGCTCCTCCGGCGGCTCCGGCGGCGCGGTCGCCGGCGGCCTCGTGCCGCTCGCGCTCGGGTCTGACACCAACGGGTCAATTCGCGTGCCGGCGTCGCTGTGCGGCATTTTCGGCCTCAAGCCGACCTATGGGCGGCTCTCGCGCGCGCGCACATTCCCGTTCGTGGCGAGCCTCGATCATGTCGGCCCGCTGGCGCGAAACACGCGTGATCTGGCGCTCGCCTATGACGCGATGCAAGGCTACGACGCCGAGGATCCGGTCTGCGGGCAGCGGCCGACGGAGCCGGTCGCGCCGCTGCTCGATCGCGGCAGCGAGGGGCTGCGCCTCGCAGTCGCCGGCGGTTACTTTCGCACCGGCGCATTCCCCGAGGCGCAAACCGCGCTCGCGCGCGTGGCCGCCGCGCTTCGCGTCACGGACGAAATCGAAATTCCCGAAGCCAAGCGCGCCCGCGCCGCGGCTTACGTCATCACCGCGGCCGAGGGCGGCACACTTCACCTCGGACGCTTGCGCACGCGTGGGCGCGATTTCGATCCCGCCGTGCGCGACCGCCTGATCGCCGGTGCGATGATCCCCGCGGCCCACGTCGCCAAGGCGCAGAAATTCCGCCGCTGGTATCGCGAGCAAGTGCTCGCGCTGTTCGCCAAAGTCGATGCGGTGCTCGCGCCAGCGACGCCGTGCCCCGCGCCGCTGATCGGCCAACAGACCTTCGTACTCGACGGGGTCGAGCTTTCGGTGCGCGCCAATCTCGGCATCTACACGCAGCCGATCTCGTTTATCGGCCTGCCGGTGGCGGCGGTGCCGGTGCCGCTTGCGCCATTGCCGATCGGCGTGCAGATCATCGCCGCGCCTTGGCGCGAGGACGTCGCGCTGCGCATCGCCCACGCGCTCGAAAAGCTGGGGGTCGTGAGGGCGAACAAACCATCGGTCAAGGGAGGGAAATGATGGATATCGATCTGCCGGAGGTCGTGGCCGAGGTGAGGGCGGCATTCGAACGCTACGAGCAGGCGCTGGTGTCGAACGACGTCGCCACGCTTAACGCGCTGTTTCGCGATGACCCGCGCACGATTCGCTATGGCGCGACGGAAAACTTGTACGGCTACGATGAGATCAAGGCGTTTCGCGCGGCGCGTTCGCCTATTGGCTTGGCGCGCACGCTATCGAATACAGTCATCACCACCTACGGGCGCGATTTTGCGGTCGCCTCGACGCTTTTCCGCCGCGACACGGTGCCTGGCAAGATCGGCCGCCAGACGCAGACGTGGGTGCGCTGCAAAGAGGGTTGGCGCGTGGTCATCGGCCACGTCAGCATGATCGATGCGTCGGCGGGGTCATGATGCTGGCGGCATCGGCAGAGATCGCCGCCATAGCCCGATAACGCGCCGCATCACGCGCGCGTGCTCCAGATCATGCGCCTGAGCACGTTGTTGCGCTTAAGCATATGGTGACGCAGCGCGGCACCGACGTGGATTAGCACGACGAGGGCGAGCAGATAGGCCAGCACCATATGTGATTCCTCGATCCACTGCCGCACCGACCGGTCGACAGCCGTGACGATCGACGGTACGTCGATTCCGAGCAAATCCTTGGTCATGGGAACGCGGAATGTCGTCGCCACCATCCATCCCGTGAGCGAGACCAGGACCATCAGCACGTACAACCCTGCGTGCGATACGCGCGCAGCAATCTGCTCCCACTTCGGCATAGCGGGAAGCTCGGGCGACGGATTCAGCCATCGCCACAACAGCCGCAGGATCAGCAACGCGAGCAGATCGTATCCCAGCGCCGAGTGCCAGGCGTAATTCGCGAGACGCTCCGGCCGCGCAGTGATGTGCGTCATCCACCAGCCATGGAGGAGCAGGACCAGGATGATCGCGGCGCCGACCCAGTGAAGGATCTTCGCGGGCCAACCCCAATCCGTCGTCGAATTGCGCGTCATGCTGTCCTTTCCGCAAAGGCTATCGTCAACGTAGCATCTAACCCAATCGCTTTGCCGGCTCCAAGGGCGCTTGGCTTGCCGGCGCACACGAAAATGGGCATTGTTCAGACTGTCGGGGATCATGGTCTGGGAGTTGTTCAAATGCTCGGCACCATTCTTCTCATCATCCTCATCCTGATCCTGCTGGGCGCGCTTCCGCGCTGGCCGCACAGCGCCGGGTGGGGCTATGGCCCCTCTGGCGCGGTGGGGGTCATCTTGATCATCGTTCTAATTCTCGTGCTGTTGGGACGTATCTAGCGCCGCCGCATTCCAAAATACTTGCATGAGTCCAAAACATCCCGGCGACAGGACAGGAGCCGAGAATGAGAAACCTCGATAAGGACTGCGTCGTGCCTGGAACGGGCCATTTCCGCAGTGGGCGTCGGAGCCATCGCGGCCGCCGTCCCGGCTCGATCGCCATTCGCCTTCGCCGAGTCTGCGCCGCGGCGCTGCTCTGCGCGGCCGCGACACTGGTGCTTTCTGATGCGGCGCTCGCTGCGAAGCGCTCAAAGTCGCACGCTGCTGCGCCACCACCCACCCTTGACGCGCAAGCCGTCAATAATGCCCAGCTGGCGGCGCCGTCCGGGAAAAAACGCGCTTCCGCTCCCAGCACGGCGGCGCTCATAAAGGCGGAAGTGCTGCTCGATCGCGCCGGCTTCTCGCCCGGCCAGATCGACGGCAAGAGCGGAAGCAACGATCAAAAGGCTATCTCCGCGTTTCAAGAGGCAAATGGCATCAATCCCAGCGGCCATCTCGACGCGCAAACGTGGGAGCGGCTGACCGCCACGTCCGGCGACCCGGTGTTGGTCGACTATGAAATCCAATCCGGTGACGTGAAGGGCCCCTTCAACAAGACCATTCCGCCGTCATTGGAGAAAAAGGCTGAGCTGAAAACTCTCAACTACACCGGCCCGCGCGAGCTGCAAGGGGAAAAATTCCACATCGACCCCGGCCTGTTGGCGCGGCTCAATCCAAAAGCCTCGTTCGAGACCGAGGGCACTAAAATCGTGGTGCCGAACGTCGCGAGCAATCCATCAGAGGCGAAGGTTGCAAAGGTGGTGGTGGACAAATCGGCACGAACGGTCCGCGCCTTGGACGGCGGCGGCAAGCTAGTCCACTTCTACCCCGCATCGGTCGGCAGCGAGGAGCGGCCTGCTCCTAGCGGGACCCGCACCATCCGTTCGGTCACCGAGAATCCCACCTACCACTACAGCCCGAAGCTCAAGTTTAAGGGGGTGAAGACGCAAAAGCCCTTCACCGTCGCCGCCGGTCCCAAAAATCCGGTTGGCAGTACCTGGATCGATCTCGGCGATGGCTACGGGATCCACGGCACGCCGAACCCGGAGCACATCAGCAGGACGGAATCGCACGGTTGCGTCCGCCTCACCAATTGGGACGCTCGGGCGCTCGCCAAGATGGTGCAGAAGGGAACGAAGGTCGAGTTCATCAACTGAGCGGTGCATGCCCAGGTGGCCGGATTTCGCTTCACGCAATCCGGCCGACGAGACCAGCTATTGCGTCAGTAAGCGGACGGACCGGCCCTGCGGTCGGCTTGAGGCGTCGAGCTTAAAGTATACACGGCCGGCATTGAGGCCTTGGCGGTCACCGACGCGCGAGCCGGCGCCGCTTTGGTTCTCGCCGCCAGCTTTGAAGGATGGGCTGCGGGTTTTGCCGCCAGCGCTCGCGGCCGTGGAACCGGGACGGACTCGGCTTTCGTAGCTGCTGCAGCCCCGTCCGTATCGCTCATCGCCACTGTCGGCTTGGCCGCGGGAGCGACCGCAAGGGCACGCGGGCTCTCTTGCCACAATGGGTCATTGACTTCCACGATCATCGGCGCGGTCTGTTCGATCGACGCCTTGACGATGTGCTCTTCGATCAATTGGCGCATGCGGGCATCGCGCGCGCCATTCGAGGTGCCGCCCAGGACGACGGCCACGATATGTCTCTGGTCGCGGCGTACCGATGACGTCAGATTGTATCCGGAGGCCTCGGTGTAGCCGGTCTTGATGCCGTCGACGCCTTTCACGCTGCCGAGCAGATGGTTGTGATTGCGCATTTCGGCTCCCTTGTAGCGGAAGCTCGGCGTCGCAAAATACTGGTAATAGGCCGGGAAGCGCTGTTGGATCGCGCGCCCCAGCAACGCCTGGTCACGTGCGGTCGTGATCTGCGCATCGGCCGGCAGTCCCGACGCGTTGACATAGGTCGTGCCGCTCATGCCCAGCGCTCTTGCTTTTATGGTCATGAGCGCTGCGAACTGCTCTTCGCTGCCGCCGATCGCTTCCGCGACCACGACCGCCGCGTCATTCGCCGATTTGGTGACGAGCCCCTTGATCGCGTCCTCGACCGTGATGGTTTGGTTGGGCTTGAGCCCGAGCTTGGTAGGGTTCTGGATCGAGGCCCGCGTCGAGATCGGCAGTGGCGTGTCGAGCTTGAGCTTGTCGGCCTCGAGCTGTTCGAACAGCAAGTAGAGCGTCATGATCTTGGTCAGCGACGCCGGATGGCGCGGCTCGTCGGCGCTCACCTCGTGCAGCACCAGGCCGGACTTTTCGTCGACGACGATGTCAGCATAGGGCGGGTGGTAACTCGGCCCGTGAATCGCGCGTGGACGCGCCTCGCGCTTGGACTTGGCACGCGCTTGCGCCTGATCGCTGCCGGCAACGGCAATCACCAGCGCCGCCACCACACTGGCAAGCGCGAGCCCACGCGAACGCGAGATCCGAGCCCCCATTCGCAGCCCCCCGTGACCGAGAATCGTGCCGGCCGAGTAAACCGCGAATTCGCCCCGCTGGCTGTAATCGGAATGCCACACTTCGCGGAAAATCAGATGCCGTTCGTGTGCGGGAAAGCGGGGACCCAGGAGCCGAGGGCCGCGGCCCCCCCGGATTCCCGCTTGCACGGCAATGACCGCAGGAGGGCAAACGCCGTCGATTGGGAAGGGACAATCCGCTACAACTCACACTTCAGCGGCATTATCAGCGGGAGGAACGAACCATGCGAATGATCGACCTGAGCCGCGAGCTTTATCACCGCACGCCGACCTATCCGGGCCAGCCGCCGATCATTCACGGCATCTGGAAGACCCACGAAGAGTCCTTCGTCGAGTCCGGAAACGTGCACGGCAATTGTGTGATGTTCTTCTCCATGCCGGACCACGGCGGCACGCACATCGATGCGCCCCGTCATTTCGGCATGACCGGGATTCCGATCGACGAGTACCCGCTCGAGAACTGTTACGTGAAGGGAATTTGCCTCGATCTGCGCCACATCGCGCCGAAGGCCGAGATCACGCCGTCGGATCTGGAGCAGGCGGTGAAGAAATCAGGTGCCGCCATTCCCAAGCGTGGCACGGTGCTGCTCTGCACCGGGCATCATGCGCGCACCTTTCCCACTCCCGCCTATTCGACGGACAATCCCGGCGTCAACGTCGCGGCGACCGAGTGGCTTGCGCGGCAGGGAATCGTCCATTTCGGCATCGACTCCATGCGTCCAGGGCCGATGGGCAAGGTGAACTCGCTCGTGCACAAGGCATGCCTCGAGCTCGACATCACCCATATGGAAAGCCTGTGCAACCTCGAGGCGCTGATTGGCCAAGGCGAATTCCGCTTCATCGGCCTGCCGCTCAAATGGCGCGGCGGCACCGGCTCGCCGATCCGCGCGGTGGCGGTCTTCGAGGATTGAGGCAGGACTTTAGTCCGTCGGCACGATGCCGATGTCCCTGGCGGCGCGGGCGATCCGCGCACGCTGCTGTTCGATCTCGGCGGCGAACGCCGCAGGCCCGCCGAAATTCGGGACCTGGCCGGTCGTGTTCAACCGCTCCTCCACCGTCGCATCCATCGCCTCTCGCACGTCTGCCGCGATGCCGTCGCGAACTCGCTCCGGCATGATGGGTGGACCAAAAAATCCGACCAAGCCGTCGAGCGTAAGCTCGGGATGACCGGCCTCGGCCACGGTGGGCACATCGGGCAGGACGGTAGACCGGGTCGAATTCGTCACCGCCAGCAGCTTGACCTTTCCGGCCTCCATCTGCGGCCGCGCGATCGCGTAGGCGGTCACGTTGATGTCGATGCGTCCGGTCGCCAGATCGTTCGCGGCTTCGACCAGATTGCGGTACGGCACTTTCGACATGGAAAGCCCCGCGTTCTTGAGAAACGCCGCGAACATGAACTCGTTGCTGCCGGTCGTGCCGGCCCAGTTGAGCTTGCCCGGCTGCGCGCGGGCCATGGCCACCAGATCGCCGAGCGATTTGACCTCGAGTGCCGCCGGTACGGCGAACACAACGACCGTGTTGGAGACACGGGCGATCGGCACGATGTCTTCGGCCTTGTAGGGCAGGTGTTTGTAGATGAAGGGATGCGCCGTAAACGACCCGCTCGGCCCCGCGAGCAGCACGTGATCGTCGTTGGCGCTGACGAAGGCGCCGATGGCGACGAGGCCGTCGCCGCCGGGACGATTTTCGACGATCACCGGCTGGCCCCAGCGCTTGGTCAATCGATCGGCGATGAGCCGCGTGCCGATGTCGACGCCGCTGCCCGGCCCAAGCGTGACGATGAATTTGACCGGCCGCTGCGGCCATGGCTGCGCCGTTGACGGCTTTGCCGCGAGGACGAACGCGGCGAGAAGGGCGAAGGCGAATGACAGACGCTGCATACCGAGCACGGAGACCTCCGATGAGCGACGCGACCGCACCCGCAGAGTGTGGCTCGCGCCGTGGATGTTAGGATACCACGCCACTCGGCGGGAAACGCTTTTTTGTGACGGCTGTCACGTGACCAGTGGAACGGCTGCGCTACGTTCAAAACCGCTCGGACGATCAAGTCCGGCAGTCGGCCGCTGGGACTAACCAGCGGTTCTGAAACTGAACCCCGCCAACGGGTGGCCCCGCTCGGCGGGGTTTCTTCATGCTTCCCTTCCTTCTTGATGTGCTGCAGGCGCAAGGCGCGCTCATCGGCGCCGCATCACGGCGGTCTCCAGCCAGGAGATCGCGAGATACATCACGGACGAAACGATGGCCAGTATGGTGATCCCGGTCATCACGATGTTCATCTTGAAAATCTGCGCGCCATACTGGATGAGATAGCCGAGCCCTAGATTGGCAGACTGAAACTCGCCGACGACGACGCCCACCAGCGACAAGCCCGCGTTCACCTTGAGCGCCGCCACCAAAGTCGGCACGCTCCCGGGCAGAACCACTTTTCTGAGAATCTGTCCTTTGCTTGCGCCGAACGTCTGCGCCAGCTTGATCTTGTTTGGGTCGATGCCCTGGAAGCCCGAATAGATCATCAGGATGGTGATGAACACGGAGATCGCGAGCGACATGCCATAGATCGAGAGCGTCGCGCCGAGCCAGATGTAGAAGATCGGCACGAACGCGGTCTTGGGCATGGCGTTGGCGACGACGAGATAGGGATCGAGCACCTTGTAGAGCGTGTTCCACCACCACAGCGCCGCGGCGACCGCGGTCCCGAGCACCATCGCGCCCGTGAACCCGAGCACGGTCGCCAGCACCGTTGCCCAAGTGTGGGTCAGAATGCTCGCCTGCTGCGGCGTCGATTTGAGCAGCTCGACGAAAGTCGGCCACAGCGCCGAGGGATAGCTCGTCAGCACCGGATTGACGATCAGCGCCTTCGGCAGCACCTCCCACAGGACGAGAAACACGACGAGCACCGCGAGCTGCGTGCCGCGCACGATGAGATGGCCGCGTCGTTCGCGCGCGAGCCAGGCGAGATACTGCGGGCTCGGGGATGCAACCGTCAGCGCCTCAACCTTCGACATGGACTTCGAGCTCCTGCCACAGCGTGTTGAAATAACCGTTGAACTCTGGCGCATTGCGCGCCGCCAACGGCGCCGGCCGCCCGCCGTTCACGGCGGCAAAGCGGATCGCGTGGTCGGACTTCACCCGTCCGGGCCGGCGCGAGAGCACGATCACCCGCTCCGCCATGCTCACGGCCTCGCCGATATCGTGAGTGACGAGGATCGCGGTTTTCTTTTCGCGGCGCAGGATGACGGCAACTTCGTCGGACAGCGCCAGCCGCGTTTGTGAATCCAGCGCCGCGAACGGCTCGTCGAGCAGCACCACGTCGGGCTCCGTGCACAGCGTGCGCGCCAGCGCCACGCGCTGGCGCATGCCGCCCGAGAGCTGCCGCGGCAGATGGTGCAGGAATTGGCCGAGCCCGTAGCGGGTGAGCAGCGCCGTTGCCCGCTCGCGCGCCTTGGCCATGTCGACGCCCTGGATTTCCGCGCCGAGCACCGCGTTCTCAAGGATGGTGCGCCACTCGAACAGATAATCCTGCTGCAGCATGTAGCCGACCTTGCGGCTCGGACCGGTCACCGGCTTGCCGTCCACGAGCACCGTGCCCTGGGTCGGCATCAGAATGCCGGAGATCAAAGATAAGAGTGTACTCTTGCCGCAGCCGCTTTGGCCGATGATGGCGACGAATTCGCCGGGCGCAATCGAGATCGAGACGTCCCTGAGCGCCTCGGTCTCGCCCTCGAGACCGAAATAACGCAGATTGACGTTGCGCAGCTCGACCTTGGGCGCAGCGGCGGTTGCCGATGCCGCCACGGATCACTTCGCCTTGTTGAAGAACTCGGTGACGACCAGGTCGGAAAACTTCACGCGCTTGTTCGGCTCGAGCACGTGGCCTTGCACTAGAATGTCCTGGAATTTCTCCATCGCCGCCGGCTCGATGACCGGCGAGGTCTTCCAGATTTTAAGCCGACGGTAGCGTTCGGCGGCGTGGGCGAGAACGTCGGGCTTCACTGCCGGAAAGAACTGGGAAATCGTGCTCACCAGGTCCGGGATCGGCGCTTGCGCCGTCCATGCCATGCCCTTGGCGATGGCATTGGTCCAGTTCTGCAGCGTCTCCTTGTTCTCGCGGATGTATTTGTCCGTGGCCATGAAGGTCGTGTAGTCGGCAAAGCCCACGGTCTGGCCGATCGACGCCAAGAAATGCCCCTTGCCGTCGAGCTCGAGCTGCGCGGCATCGGGCTCGATGAAGATGGCATATTGGTTCTGTCCCGCCAGCCACGAGCCCACGCGCGCCGGGATGCCGACATTGTTCATGAGCTTGACGTCGGTTTGCGGATCGAGCCCGTTCTGCCGCAGTGCCGCTTCCAGAAAGAGCAACGGCGTGCTGCCCGGCCGGAAGCCCAGGATCTCCTTGCCCTTGAGCGTCTTCCAATCGAACTTGTCGACCTTCTCGCGCCCGACCAGCATGAAGCCGTCGGTGGAGGTCAGGCCGCAGAAGATCGGAATCTTGACCGGCGAATCGCTGTTCTGAACGTAGATTGCCGATTCCGGACCGATGAGCCCGATGTCGGCCTGGTTCGAGAGCATGACCGCGACCGACTTGTCGCCGCCTTGGGCGGTGGCGAGCGTGACGTCGAGCCCGAGTTCGTCGAAGTAGCCCTTGGCGATCGCCACGTAGGCCGGCGCGTAGAGCATCGAGCGCACGACCTCGTTGTAGCGCACTTTTACGCGCGGCTTCCATTGCGCAAGGGCGGGCAGCGGGACGGCGGAGAGGAGCGTCGCAAGACCCGTCTGGAGCGTGCGGCGGCGATTGAGCATGGGAGTCACCACGTGGCGAGGAGAACCGATAGCGGGAATTTAAGCACCTATTTCGGCGAATTGAAATCAGCGGTTACGTCGCGCCCGGTCAGGGCTCACCCACTAGGCAATGCCTGCCTTGTTCGGTCAACTTAAGTTGTTCGAATATTTGGGCGGCGATTTTCCGGTGCCCTTGCTTATTCGGATGCATGTCCAGCGTGTACCAATCTCGACTGTTTAAATCCAGCCGGATGGGGAACGTATTTTCAGGCAGGACTCCGCCGACCAATGCGGCGATGAAGCGGTCAGGACCAAACACAAACAGTTTTTTATCGTTCAATTCAGAGAAGGACGCTAGCACGGCCACGAATGCCTTGACATCTTCGGTTGCTTCCCTTGGGCTCTCCCCTTTGCCGTACATGGGATCGTCATCTTCCAATGGGAAGTCATGCCCTCCCACGATGTTTAAAAAGAAAGCGAGCGGATAATTCGACATGAGCTCGAACGTCTGTAGCAGAACGTCCTGGAAGGTTACTGTCCTCTTGCCATAGTCCGATAGCAATTGTCGAAACCTTCCCAGCGTCGGGGAAGGAAAGGCGCCCCGAGCCAAAAATACTTTGTTCTCTGCAAAATCATTCCAGCTGTATTGAATGACAATACAATTCGCGTCTTGAAAACGGGGGTGCCTCCGAACGCGTAGAATCTCTCTAACGGTGCCGTAGCTTGCCACACCCAAATTAAAAACCGGCAAGTCAACTCTGGACGCAATCAGAGATGCGAAAGTGTCGTCGTCGTTTACTCCCCATCCCATAGTTTCAGAATCGCCCGCAAAAAAAAGCGGCCTTCTGGACGAAGTCGATCGGGAAGGCGTTGTTAATCTTCCATCTTCCGAGAAGGTTAGGTCGGTTGAATATTCCTTATTGGCGAAGTGACAGCCGCTCGACGGCTTATACAGCAATTCGCTGTCGTACTGCACGCATCCCTTCTGGTTCTGCCAAAGGTTGGCCTCGTATAAATAATAAAGATCGGTAGCAATGACGTTCCAAATTCTGCGCGTGTTTTGATGACGATCAGGATGCTGGAGGATGTCATACGAAACGATAGATACGGTTACGAGCACTGCTGCGACTAGAAACGGTGGGACAACGATCGCCCACATGATGAGATGAAATAGTATTATCTTGATGCGGGGCGGACCTTTGGTCACGAGCGTCAATCGTTATTTCGCCGGGCTGGTCAATCAAAACGTCGTCCAGTCGCCGGAGCGCTCGAACGCGGCGGCGGCGCGATAGATCGTCGCTTCGGCGTAATGGCGCCCAACCAGCATGAGCCCGATGGGACGGCCGTCCTCCATGCCACAGGGGATGCTGATCGCGGGATGCCCAGTGACGTTGAACGGGCAGGTGTTGCGGGTCGGCTCCCAACTCCTGCGCGTGATCTCCTGCGGTGTTGCGTCCTTGCCGGGAATCGGCGTCGCCTTCATGGGCACGGTCGGCAGCAGCAAGAGGTCGTGCGCCGCCAGCACGGCGTCATAACCTGCGCGCACGCGCCGGCGCAGATTCTGTGCCTTCGCATAAAAATGGCCACCATAGCGGTCGAGCGTGTACCTGCTGAACATTGAGGCGATCTTGAGCGTATCAGCGAAGTCGTCCGCGCGATTTCGCCAGCCCATCGCGCGGTCGATGAGGCTCGTGACGTAAAGTCCCTCGTGGCCGATGCCGGCGCCGTTCATCTCCAGCAGCATGACGCAGGCGGCGTCGCCGCGGATCGCCGCCCAGACGGGAAAGCCCAACGCGTGCGTCAACACCGACACCTCTTCGACCATCGCGCCCAATTTGGCGAAGCGCTGCGCAGCGTCGCGTACATGAGCATCGACGTCCGGTTCTGAATTGGGATGCCCGAAGCCTTCCTTGACCACCGCGATGCGCAGTCCCTCGACGCCACCCGCGAGCGCCCCGGTGTACCGGCCCGCGGGGACGCCGTGCTGGCGCGTATCGAGGCCGTCCGGTCCGGCGATCACTTCGAGCAGCAGTGCGTTGTCGGCCACGGTCGCGGTCATCGGCCCGCAGGTGTCGATGGTGATCTCGAGCAGCCCGATGCCGGTATAGGGAACGAGGCCGAAGGTCGGCTTCAGTCCCACGATGCCGCAATGACTCGCCGGGATGCGGATCGAGCCGGCCTGATCGCCGCCGATCGCCATGTCCACCTCGCCGGCGGCGACCAGCGCGGCGCTGCCCGAAGACGATCCGCCGGTGGTGTAGCCGCGCTTGCGAGGATTGTGCACCGGGCCGGTCGAACTGGTGTGGCTGCCGCCGGACACGCAGAAATACTCGCACACCGCCTTGCCGGCGATCTCGCCCCCGGCATCGAGGATGCGCTCGACCACCGTCGCGTCGATTTCCGGCACATAGCCGTCCAAGAGCTGCGCGCCGATCATCATCGGCACGCCGGCGAGGCAGATATTGTCCTTCAGCGCGACGCGGCGTCCGGCAAGCTTGCCATCCGACTTCCCCTTGATCGCCGTCTTTGCGTACCAGGCGCCATGCGGGTTTTCCGCCGCCGACGGCCGATGCCACTGGCGGCTGGCATATTTCACCGGCGGCAGCTCATCCGGCGTAGCGTCGAGCGCGGCATAGGCATTGGCAAGCGGGGTGATGATCTCCTCGACGGCATCGAGATAGGCATCGCTCGGCCGCATGCCGAGCTTGTGCGCCGCCTGGCGCAAATCGGCGACGGTCGGTTTCTCAAACATGGTCGATCCTTGCGAGTAAGGCTCGCTAACGCACGCCTCAAGGCATGATTTTGGGACGGAACGTTAGGAGACGGAGTGCCAAGAAGCAGAATAGTCGGGATGAGAGGGCGCGGAAACTCGGCCCGACGTTTCCCGCGTCCATGCGACCGCGCGCCGACGCGGCGATCGAACCAAACGGCTCCAGGTGATCGGGCTTCTGCGCGCAGCGGCGGACCAGGACGGCTCACCGCGCGGCGCCGACAGCCGGCCATGCACCAGGGCAAGGCCTCGCTTCGAGCGCTCCCAGATCGATCCAAGGCCCAAGTTCCACCCCACCGCGTGACGCTTGACTCCCTCGAAGTTCCTCCGTCCCGCTGCAGAGGCCGTGCTGACCGCAAGCGCGGCGCTCCGGTCGCTGCTCGCGTTGTAGCGCGTGAGCAGTTGTGCGACGGCCACCATCAGCAGGATGCCGGCGACATCAACCGCAAGCTGCATCGGAACGTCGGCGCTGACCGAGGTCAGCACGATGTAACCAAGCACGGAGAGAAGGATACCGAGACAGAAGATCTGCAGCGAATGCTGCCCGCAGCGGATGATCAATCGCGCAATGGGACGGCGCAGGAACTGGCTGTCGCGCCGTATGGCATGCGCGGTGGCTATCGCAAGGGCCAAGAAGCTGATCAGGCGTAGCGGCGCCAGATCGGCTTTGTCCTCGACGAGCGGCGAGAGCTCCTGCTGCAGTAGAGCCGGAAACGCATCATAAGCGCTATGGATCACCCACGAGACATTGATGATCGCGATTGCAATCGCGACGGCGACGGCAAGTTTCGCCAGCCACGCGCTGCCGAGCGGCAACAGCCGGCGGCTGTATGGCGCATATCCGGCGGTGGCGCCGATCACGAACAGGAACTGCCAAGCGAGAGGGTTGAAGTACCATCCGTCGTTGTCGGGATAGCTCTGCGGCTGCCAACCGAAGCGCCACGTCAAGAGATAGAGCACGCCCGAAAGCACCAGTGGGAGCGGCAGGCAGCGCCGCAGAAGCAGCAACAGCAGGGGAAACACGCCCAGAAAGATCATATAGATCGGCAGGATGTCGAGGAACTGGGGTTGATATTGCAGCAAGAGAAACTTGACGATCGCGACCTGCGGCTCGTCGATGAAATTGTCGATGCCGAAGTCCTCGGCGTAGTCCTGGTTCTGCAGCCGCAGCATCGCGTAACAGATGCCTGCCGCCAACGCCACGAATGTCAAAATGTGTGCGACGTAGAGCTGCCACACCCGATGGTAGATCCTACCGGTGGCGGCGATGCATCCTTGCCGCTGGAGAGCCTTGCCGTAGACCGTCGCAGCAACGTAGCCGGAAATGAAGACGAATACCTCGGCGGCGTCGGAGAATGCGATCGAGTGTAGTGTGATGTATGAGAGAACGTTATTCGGAATGTGGTCGATGAAAATGAAAAGGAGAGCCAAGCCACGGAAGAGGTCGAGTCGCAGATCGCGGCCGCTCTGCTGATTTTGATCAGCAGGAACGGCGCCGTAGGAGGCTTGCGGGCGTGTGCGCTCGGACATGGCGCTAAAGCGATCGATCTTGTCTTGATCGACGCGGAGCGGCCGCGCTCAACGCGGCGCGCGCTCTTTTTCGCTCCGAGCTAGGAATGCCATCGCCGCTCGATGGGCTTCGCGTAAGTCGGACCACGGTCCGTGCTGCGCGAGGGCGCCATCGTCGCCCACGGTGAAGCGGTAGGTCTCGTAGGTTTGTCTGTTCACCACCAAAATGTTGGGGTGATCATGACGCACGACTTCAAAGCTCATGTCCCCTTCCCCCCGACCGAACTGAACTCGCGTGGGAGGCGTGGCGCGCCGGCGCTGACGAGCATGTCAGCCGATATCGTTTGCCCGGCTTTCCCCACCCCCCGAGCAGCGCCGCGAGTGGAGCAAAAGCTGACGTCGCTTCCGGGGCTCAACAACGGCGGAAATGCGAAGATTCTTGGTAAACAAACGGGCCCGTGCACCGGCTTGGCGCCGCCGCTCAGCGGCTAGAACGGGCTATTGTCTTAGAGTTGCCGCAGATGTTCCGGATGGGAAGGAGGGGAACCACGGGCGGCACGGGATGAGCCAGCGGCAGCAGTTGCCCGCGATCGGCTTGCGTCGCGCATGGCTGGCGCGCTGCATGGCCGGCGTTGCCGTCTTGGGCGCCGGCAACGCTGCTGCGCAAATCCCCACGCGGCCGTCGGACGCCGAGGCTTGCCTTGCCGCCAATCAGAGTCTCTCGCTGGGGAGCGCCTTGCCGCGCACCACGGCGCGGCTCGATGGCGAAGGGACGGTGCGAATCGTCGCGATCGGTTCATCCTCCACCACTGGGTTATGGATGGCGAGCAGCGCCGCGACCTACCCCGAGGTGATGCGCCAGGAGCTCGCCCGGCTGCGGCCGAGCGCGCGCATAGAGGTCGTCAACAGCGGCCGCATCGGCGAGACCATCGGCGGCAGCATCGCCCGTTTCGAGCGCGATGTCCTGGCCTATGGCCCCGACCTCGTGATCTGGCAGCTCGGCACCAATGATGTGGCATGGGGCGGCCGTGCCGATGGCGCCAAGAAGCGGGTGGTCGCCGGCGTGCACAGCCTCAAGGCTTCCGGCGCCGACGTCATCCTCATGGACCTGCAATACGCGCCGCTCGTACTCGCGTCATCGCAGCATTCCATCATGGAGATGATCATCGCCGAGGTGGCGCGGCAAGAGCGCGTCGGCCTGTTCCCCCGTTTCGAACTCATGCGCAAATCGATCGACGCCGGGTTATCGCCGCGCGCTCTCGTGGCATGGGATGGTCTGCACAATTCCGCGGCCGGCTACGACTGCGTCGGCCGAGCACTCGCCCGCGCGATTCACGCCGCCGGCCGCTGAGACGATAGCGATTTGAGTTGTTGATCGCAGGTTCGAGTCTAGCGGTGAAATCGCGGTGAACTACCGCGTCAGCCTCTCCGCTTCCGGAAACGGCTGGTATTCCGCCTTAGCGCATTCCTCCGGCTTCGCCTCTACCATCTGGTCCAACCTGCCGGCCACGAAAATCGCCGCGTATTGCTTCGGGCCGGCATATTCTCCGTTGCTTTTTTTGGCATTGAATCGAAGACAGACGACGTAGCGTCTCGTCGTTCCAATCGATTGAAGCGTCGGCTCGGCCGCGGCGGCGTCGCGGATCTGCGTCGGATCTCGAAGATACACGTGCAACATAGCGAGAATGTCCGACTTGTAGTTTTGCGGGGGAACATTGGCGAGGTCATTACGACCGCCGCTGGCCACGTGGCTGGTGCACGCGCTCAATCCGAGCGCAAGAGTTGGGAGCAGCAGCAAAGGTCGCATCAGACGCAGTCCGAAAATGGAACGACAGCGCGGCGCGCGGCGCGTAGGAGAACAGCGCCGGACTGCAAATCTAGATCAGTCCACGGTCGAAATAAGGCCGCGCGTCGTTGCAACGATCCAGCGGCTGCCCCAGCGCACGATGGAATCGATTCGTCCTACGCCGGGCACTGTATCCCCCTGAGTTACACGCCAGACGCCGCTCGGTCCCTGCAATACCACCGTGCCGCCGACGACTTCGCGGATCGCCCAGCCTTCGATCGTGGTCGGCCGCGTCTCCGGCATGGCGGCGGGCCGCGGGTTCGTGCGTTCCTGCATCGAGATGCTGTTCGTCGTTGCCACGTCTCGATTTCCGGCCGCGCTGGCTTGCTGCGTGCCCGACGATGCGTAGCGTTCGCGATTGACGATCCTTGCTCTTGGGCCTGCGATCTTTGTGGTCGCAGGGCTCGCCATCGCCTCGCGGTCCGATTTGGCAGCCGCGCAAGCGCCGTCGCGCGCGCAGGTCGAGCCATCAGCCCGCTGCGCGGCCGCCGGAGGCGCGGCAAAGAAACGCGACGACATCGATCCGGCGATCCATCCGAGGCAAAGCCCGATCATCAGCGCGCCGGCAAGAAGCGCGAGCTGGAGCCATTGCGCGGGTGTCGTCGGCTCCGGGACGGCAAACTCGTCACGGCGCGGCGGCCTAATCTCGTCATCGGCCCTGATCGCATGATCGCGTGCGGATGCCGCGCGAGCGCTGGCGACGATCGGCTCGATCAGCAGGAATTTGGATGCCGTGGTCTGAGCAGCCTCACGCCGCGGCCCGCTCGTAGGAGCCCCATTGTCACGAGCCGCCGACCAGAGAACGAGCTGCTGCGGCTCGCGGCCGCTCTGATTCTCGCCCGCCGCGGAGATCGACCCGGCTGCGCCGCGGGGTCTCGGCCGCTCGTCGTTCATGCTGGGATCCTCGATGCGATCCACGCGTCCGTGGCTCGCACCGGGGCATGATCAGCCGCAGAGTTAAACGGAATCTTAACCCGGGCTCCCGTGTTACCAATTGGGTAAACGCGAAGGCTGCCGCCTCACGCGCTGTCGGCACGCACCCGCCGAAAAATGGGCTGCGTTCCCTTTGCCGCCTGCGCATTCCTGGGATTATCGACGCGCTCCAGAACGAGGGCTGGAAGGATTGCGCGGGGCGATACGCTCGAAATATCCGATGCCGTTGTGGCTTCGCTTTCCCATCAGGGCGAAGATCGCGCCCTGCGGATCCATGCAGCGAGCGATCCAACGGCTCCCCAATACTTCAATCGGACCGTTAAGGATTTGCCCTCCGCCGGCCTCTACGCGCCTGATCGCGACGTCGATATCGCCGACATTGAAGTAGTAAAGCCAAAACGGGACTGGCTCCATCGCAGGCTTGGTGTGCATGCCGCCGATCGTCTCCCCTCCAGTGGCGAACAGCTGATATGTGCCCACCGCGCCGGTGTCGGCGTGTGCTTTGCGCCAGCCGAAGAGCTTGTTGTAGAAGGCGAACGCCCTCTCCCAGTCGGCGGCGAGCAGTTCGTGCCAGCCGACGCGGCCGAGCGCGTCAACTTCGGCGGCCTGTTCCTCGCTGCCCTCGAGCCATTTGAACAGCGCAATCGTCGCCATCTGCGGATCGACGGCGACAGAAAAGCGACTGATGTTTGGGATATCGGTTGGCGGGACGTGCACGGCGCCGCCAAGCTCCTTGATGCGCTCGGCAGCCGCATCCACGTCGTCGACGGCGACATATCCAAGCCAGCTCGGCCTCAGCCCCATTTTCCTCGCGTCCTCCGACAGGGGCATCAACCCGCTGACCGAAGCGCCTCCCGCGGTAAACAGGCTGTAGGCCCTGCCGGGCATCGATGCGTCGTGGGCGCCCCAGCCCACGACGTCGGTATAGAAGGCCTTGGCGGCCTCAAAGTCGGTCGTCGCCAACTCGTACCAGACGAAACGTCCATGCGAACTGGCCATGCCTCTCTTTCCCTACCTGCAGAGGACTCGCGGCCGTCTGCGCTTGGCGACAAAGTCTACTTCATCATGGCAGCGGCGGCGAGTTCACGGCGTCGGGGAACTGAATGCGCCGCGGCGGGTTTTGTCGGGTGGCGGCCAGTTCGGCGGAGGCCGCCTTCAGCGCGGGTAAGGGTCGCGTAAGGTATCCCATTATCGCGTATCGGCCTTGCCAGGTGCCTGCGCCCAGCGTACGAATACTGCGACGGTCCCACTCACTCGAACATCAGCTCGAAGGTACGGGAGGACTCGATTATGCCGCACAAGACGCAAGCTTCGAAGCGAAAGGCTCGCAAGGAGGCCGTGCCGGTTGTCGGAGTCGCCGTCGCGTCTTTGTCGCTGGCGGGCGGTGCGTCCGCGGCGACCGCGGTGCCGACCGCGGATACGCCATCCCATAATACCATTCTGCCGCAAATTACGCTCAGCGAAGAAGAAATCGCCGACGTCAGCTTGGGAACGTTCTTTGTCTTCGACAAGGAAAACGCCGGCACGCCTCGGCTCGGCGAGCAATACGCCCGCGGTTGCCGATGCGGAGGCTGCCGCTGCGGCGGCTGCCGGTGCGGCAGAGGCTGCGGTTGCCGTTGCGGCGGCTGCGGCGGTTGCGGGTGCGGCGGCTGCGGCTGCTGCTTGTCGTGGGGAGTGTGCCGCATCTGCTAACGTCCTGCACGTTCCAATTACGTCGACAGACGCAGTTCGTCATGGCCGGGTTTGGATTGGACCCGGCCATGGTGTTTTGCATGAGCGGAACGGGGCCCCAGGGCGAGACGACGCCCCCGAACGGTCGTCCGCCTTCGCGATAAGCTAGCGGCGTGCGTGCTCAGCTCATGACCGGTGATCGTCGCAAACGTATTGCGCAGCACGACAGCAATGACATTCCGCGGTTCGCGCCGAACTTCACCGTTTATGTGCTGCCCGACAATGTGGTGTGCCTCTATTCCGAGGACCGGAAGTTCCTTCTACATGGCGAGCTCTATTGCGCGCTTGCTTCCGCCATAGGGCAGGGCGGCAAGAGTTTTCGGCAGCTCGTTCGCGAGCTGGAGCGCAAGTTTCCGACCGACAAGATTCATGAAGCCCTAAAGCGGCTCCTCGACCGCCGCTTCGTGGTCTTTAAGCCGCACGCTTGGGCGGACACGGTGGCTGCCTATTGGGCGAGCCTCGGGCTCGCGCCCGAGGACGCGGAGCAGAATCTCAAGAACTGCCGCGTGCGCATTCAATCAGTCGACGTGAAAGGCGCAGCACAGCTCGACGCCGCTCTGCGTGGCTTGGGTGTACGCGTCGCGAAGCGTTCCGGCGAGCTGACGGTCACGCTGGTCAACGATTATCTCGACGGCCGCCTGCTCGAATTGAACCGGCAGCATTTGTCGGACCGCACGCCCTGGCTGCTCGTCCAGCCGTCCGGCATTTTTCCGCTGGTGGGGCCGCTGTTCACGCCAGGCAAGGGCGCCTGCTGGGCATGTCTTGCCGCAAGGATGCAACGCAACCGAGAAATCAAGGGCCTGCTCGACCGCGGAGGAGCACGCCGCGTCGCCGCGTCGGCGCTGACCCGCGATGTGCTGGGACAGAGCGGCATCCAGCTTGCGGCGGTCGAGATCGCAAAAGCCATCGCCACAGATTTTCGCACCGACTTGCGCGATCACATCATCAGCCTCGACCTGCTGGGTTCGACTGTCGTGCGGCATTACGTGGCTGCCCGTCCGCAGTGTCCAGCCTGCGGCCGCAAGAAGCTGCGCGATCCAAAGCGCGCGATAGTCGCGCTCGACCTCGGCACGGGCGGCAAGCTCGTCATGACGAGCGGTGGCTACCGCAGCGTGGCCTCGCGCGCGACGGTGGCGCGCTTCCGCAAGCACGTAAGCCCGCTCACGGGCGTGGTCTCGCGGCTTGAGCGCATGGAAGCCGACCTGCCCTTGAATACGAACTACCTCGCCACGCACAACTTTTCCGCGCCGGCCCGAACGGTCAACGAGCTCAGGGCCGGATTGAGCGGCGGCAGCTTCGGCAAGGGCAGCACGGCCGAGCAGGGCGAAGCCAGCGCGCTCATGGAGGCGATCGAGCGTTATTCGGGGATCTACCAGGGTGACGAGATCCGCATGATGCGGCGGTTCACGGACTTTTCTGCGGGCGAGGCGATCCTTCCCAATGATGTCTTGCTGTTCAGCGAGGCGCAGTACCGGCGAGGTCAGGCGCCCATGGGCGGGGAGGAGGAAGTGACGCCGACGCCGGGCCCATTCGATCCCTCGGCGAAGATCGAATGGTCGCCGGTCTGGTCTCTGCGCGACGAAACGATCAGATATCTGCCGACCAGCCTGCTCTATTTTTTCTACCTGGGTCCCGGTTATCAGCACCACGCGGATTCCAACGGCTGCGCCGCCGGAAACACGGTCGCGGAGGCGATCGTCCAGGGATTCCTCGAGCTGGTGGAACGGGATGCATACGCGATCTGGTGGTACAATCGATTGCAACGGCCGGAAGTGGATCTCGGACAATTCGATGATCCCTATATCCATGAGCTGAAATCGCAGCTGGCGGAAACCGGTCGCCGCCTGTGGGTGCTCGACATCACCAGCGATCTCGGAATTCCGAGCTATGTGACGATTGCGCATTGGATGGAAAAGTCGCGGCAGCTTGTCGAGTTCGGTTCCGGCGCTCACTTCGATGCGCGCATCGCCATGCTGCGCGCGATGACCGAGCTCAACCAGTTTCTATCTATCGGTCTCATGGGCGCGCGCGATCAGAGTCCATCGACCCAAGGTTCGAACGATGGCGGGTTGCCTCTATTTCGGCTGCAGGATCATCCTTACCTAACGCCGAGCGACGCGGCGGCCGTGCGACCGGACCCCGGCTCCAAATTCGGCCGTCTCGACGCGCGCGAGCAAGTGACCGCCTGCGTCAACATCGCCAAGCGCGCGGGCCTCGATTTTCTCGTCCTCGATCAGACGCGCCCCGATATCGAGGTGCCGGTCGTCAGGGTGACCGTTCCGGGTTTACGGCACTTCTATCGCCGCTTCGCGCCCGGTCGGCTTTACGACGTCCCGGTCAAGCTTGGATGGCGAGACCGCCCGCTTTCGGAACACGAGCTCAACCCGCTTCACCCTCAGACCTGACGGGCAGCCCGGCTTGCGCGCTCCCGGACCAAAGCGAAGCCGACGAGTTGCGCCGGCAACGCTGTCCGCGCGGCTCGGGGAGCACGTCACGCTTGAAACGCAGTCGAACGGGACGATCGTCGCCTGTGTCGATGGTCGTTCGCTCGCCTTAGGGCAATTCAGCGCGCGCGCGGCAAATCGCGCGCGGGATCTGCGCACCGGTCTCCCGCTGCGCTCGTTTGCGTCCGGCCGCCGCAGCACCGACAAGGAGATTCTTCGCTTGGTCCGGCGCTTGGCTCGGCACGGTCTGCTGGAGTACTGCCTCGGCCTCGCGGGCAACCGTGCGCTGCAGGTCGTCATCGAGCCCCAGCTCCCCGATTACTGGCCGCAAACGCCGCCGCTCGGCAATGCTGACGTCCTCGTCTTGTCGCGGTTCGCGTATATCCGCCGGCGCGGCAATGAGATGGTGCTGGAATCCCCGCGCGCCGGCGCGCTGTTCAAGATTTGCGATCCGAAGATTGCAACGGCGCTCGCCATGCTTGCTACACCACGACGGCTCAAGGAGCTGCGCGGGCAGAACGGTTTTCCCGGACTCGAACTTCTCGCCCTGCTGCTGGATTGCGAAATCCTGTTCAAGACCGATCCTGCCGACGACAGTGGCCTGCGACCGGCCGAAGGCGACGGCAACCTCGTGCTGTGGGACTTTCACGATCTCCTATTCCACGCGCGCAGCAGTGAAGGCCGGCACGCCAATCCCTTGGGCGGGCTTTATACCTATGCGACGGTGATGCCTGCGCTGCCGGCGGTGCGGCCCCGCTGGTCCGGAAAGACGATCGATCTGCACGAGCTTTCCCCGGCGCAATCGCAACCGATCTTGCCGGCGGCAAAACTCTTGCGCGAGCGCCATTCGACGCGCAGCTTCGATGGCCGGCAACCGATCACCCTCGGCGAGCTTGCGCGCTTTCTCGATGGCACCGCGCGGGTCCAGTCCCGTTTCGAGAGCAGCGCCGATCTCGGCGAAGACGGTCCGGTGGAGTACGCGGTGAGGCCCTACCCGTCCGGGGGCGGCAGCTACGAGCTCGAGCTCTATCTCGCCATCGACAACTGCGAAGGACTTGCCCGCGGCTTCTACCATTACGATGCCGGCGCCCATGCGCTGGTATCGATCGACGCCGGTGCGCAGGAGCTCGATGCGCTGCTGGCGGGAGCTCAATTCGCGATGGGCGCGGCCGCGGCGCCGCAAATCCTGATCACGATTGCCGCGCGTTTCGGCCGGGTGTCATGGAAGTACAGCTCGATTGCCTATGCGCTGATCTTGAAAGATGTGGGCGCATTGATGCAGACGCTTTACCTGATGGCGACCGACATGGGGCTGGGCGGCTGCGCGATCGGCATCTCCAACATCGATTTGTTCGCGAAAATGACGGGGATCGAATTTCACGTCGAAGGTCCGGTCGGTCAATTCGCGCTCGGCCGCCCCGCGAAACTGGACGCCTCGGCCTGACGAGACTATCGTAGGCGGGACGTTTGCCCTTACCTACGCCGCAGCCATGAAACCTTGGCGGCCGATCGTTGCGCTCGCCGGCACGATCCTGTTCAGCATGATCCCGGCATCCCGCGCCGACGCCGGCACCTTGGTATGCTGGTGGGGGTATCCGGATCGCATGTGCGCGATCGTCAACTCCGCTGCGATACCCCCCAAATGGATACGCATCCATCATCGCAAACCGCCTCGATGCCCACGCGGGTTTTGGGCTGTTTGTGGTGAGTGTCCCTGTTAAAGGGAAAGCAACGTGCGCTCGCCATCCGTTGCGCCGGGACCACGCGCTACCGCGAGATCCGAACGAGAACCGCCATGATGCTCCGCCGCCGCGAATTCCTGCGCATCACAGCGGGCGTCGCCGCGGGTTCGCTGGTTGCGCGCGGCGCCAACGCGCAAAATTATCCCACACGGCCGGTACGTCTCATCCTCGGTTATCCCGCTGGCGGTTCGACCGATCTGGTGGCGCGCATCATGGGCGCGTGGCTCACGGATCGACTCGGCCAGTCGGTGGTCATCGAGAACAAGCCCGGCGCCGGCACCAATCTCGCTGTTCAAGCGGCAGTCGCCTCGCCATCCGACGGCTACACGCTTTTATTTGTCACCACCACGAACGCGATCAACGCGAGCTTCCATGCCTCGCTTCCGTTCGACTTCCTGCGCGATCTCGCGCCGGTGGCCGGTCTCGTCGAGTTGCCGTTTGTCATGGAGGTGAATCCGTTGCTGCCGGCCAAGACCGTCGACGAGTTCATCGCGCATGCGAAAGCCAACCCCGGCAAGGTCAACGCGGCTTCGTTCGGCACCGGCACCATCAGCCACTTGGCGTGGGAGCTGTTCAAGCTTATGGCCGGCGTCGATATGGTGCACGTGCCGTACCACGGCGGCGCGCCGATGGTGACCGACTTGATCGGCGGGCGCGTGCAGGCGGGAATCGACGCGTTGCCGAATTCGCTGCCGCACATTCGCTCCGGCGCCTTGCGTGCGCTCGCCATCACCGGCCCGATGCGATCGGACGCGGTACCTGACGTGCCGACCGTCGGCGAGACGGTCAAGGGTTACGAGGTGAGCGGCTGGACCGGAATTGGCGTTCCCGCCGGCACACCGCCGGCGATCGTCGCGACGCTCAACCGCGAGATCAATGCCGGGCTTTCCGATCCGCGCATTGCGGCGCGGCTCGCCGAGGTGGGCGGACGGCCGATTCGCGTGAGTGCAGATGAATTCGGCGCGATGTGGCGGCGGGACACGGACAAATGGGCCAGGGTGGTGAAGTTCGCTGCAGGCAAGCGCGAGTAGCGCGCTGAATTGAAACTTCCGTTCATTCCTGAGACCGCGGGAATCCAGGAAGGGCCGGTTCGCTTTTCGCGAGGAGAAGCGGGCCTTGATCAGTGCGCCGGCACATCCGCAGCGCTATTTCTCCTCCTGCGCTGTGATCGCTTCCCACTCCGGGGCCGGCGGGTGTTGCGCGAGCTGCCGCACGCGGGCCAGGAACATCGCCGAGGGCGGATCATCGGCCGCAATGCCGGCGAATTGCGCGGCAGCGGCGGCAAAGTCGCGCGCGCGGTAGCGCCTCGCCATAGGTGTGGGCGCGGGACAAGATCTGAGGCGCAACTTCGCCTGCGATGCCGAGCGGCTCGAAGATGCGCACCACTTCCTTGCGGCCCTTGACGCGGATGGCGTCGAGCTCGCGCCAGACGAACGCGTTGCCGGTCAGTGCGACCGTTGCCTGCGAAGCGACGACGGTCGTGCCGTAAAGCTTGTTCGCACCTTCGAGTCGCGAAGCGAGATTCACCACGTCGCCCATCACTGTGTAGTTGAAGCGCCGCCGCGAGCCGATATTTCCGACCAGAGCCTCGCCCGAGTTGAGTCCGATGCGTTGGCGCATTGCGGTTCCGAATGCGGCGGTCACCCGATCGAGCGCGCCCAGCGAGGCGGAGCGTCGCAGCGCCGCGCGCACCGCATTGGTGGCGTGATGTGGATCGTCGAGCGGCGCCCCGAATACCGCCACGATCGCATCGCCGAAATATTTGTCGACGAAGCCGCCATGCTCCTCGATCACGTCGGTCATCGCCGAAAGGTAGTCGTTCATCGCCGCCACCAGTTCAGTCGGCGAAATCTTTTCCGCGATCGAGGAGAAGTCGGCGATGTCGGAGAAATAGACGGTGACGTTGCGCATCTCGCCGCCGAGCGCCGGCGGCTTGTTGGAGGCGAGCATCTTTTCGATGATCGACGGCGCGAGGTAGAGCGCGAAGCTCTGGCGTAAGAGCCGCTTGCCTTTGTCGGCAATGACGAAACGATAGCCGATGGTCGCCCCTAAGGCCGTGACGCTGGCCAGCAGCGGGTCGATCAGCGGTAAAGCCACCGCATGCCGGAATGCGATCGTCGCGCCCGCCACCCAGGCGATGGCAAGGCCGATTGTCGCCGCGGCCGCCGATAAGGGGCCGAGGACGAGGGCGGCGGCTGCGGCAAGCGCTGCGAGCGCAAACGAAGCGAGCGCCGCGCCGATGCGCCCGAATTCGATGAGGCCGTCGTTGCGCAGGAGATTGTTCACTGCGGTCGCATGGATATAGACGCCAGCGATGGAGTCGCGGGCGAATCTTTCGCCCGCAAACGGGAGCGGCAGCGCGCAACGCTCGGCCCGCGCGCCTTCAGGCGCAGTCGAAAATCGCTTCGAGGTGATCTTGCGATCCTCGACATCGAGCAGCGTGCCGATCAACACGATTTTGCCGGCGAAATTGCGCTTGAAGAAATCTTTGTCGGCCTTCGCCGCGCAAGCATAAAGGTCGGCGAGCGAATAGGTCGGGATGTCGTCGGCGCCGCCTGCGAAATTGAGCGTGAGCATATCCGGCGTTTGGCGCGGCAGTCGCGCGAATACCGCATTGGAGGTCGGCTCGATGGCGCGCCCGACAAGCTCGGCCGCCATCGACGGCAGCTTCGCGCCATCCACCTCGAAGCTCATGGGCACGCGGCGGATCACGTCGTCGGCGTCGGTGTGGACGTTGAGCGGGCGGATGTTGCGCGTGAATCCGACGGCGGCGCGTTGCCCGGGCGAAGGTAACAGCGGGCGATCCTGATGTTGAACTTCGCCGAGCACGGCCTTGCCGGCGCGCGCCCCCAGCGCCAGCGCGCGCAGGTAATCGCGGTCGAAGCCGCGCACCCGCGCGCCGAGGGTCTTGTCGCCGAACGGCACCGCCGACTGCTCGATCGAGGTCGGAAGCACGATGTCGAAGCCGACGACCGTGGGCCGCCCTCGATGATCGCGCTCAGCACCTCCCCGATCTCGCGCGTCCAGGTGACGGTCGGCGTGCCGTCGAAGGGTGGCGTGCGGAAGGTCTCCTCGTCGAGCGCGACGACGACCGCCGCGGATTTTTCCGGGGCATGCGCGTTGCCGAAGATGCGCCAGCGCAGCGCCGTGAGAAAGTCAATGGACAAGCCGCGCAGCGGATCGAGCGCCGGCGAGGCGGCCACGAGGCTCACAGCGAGGGCGATAACGAGGGCTGCGAAGGCAGCGCGCAGCCGGGGTCCGAGCATGTTGGTGCCGCGCAGCCTCAGCCGGGCGGGAAGCGCAGCAGCCGGCTGACAACCGGTGTCTTGCCGGTCTTGGCCTTTGCGTCGACCTTGAATGTGACTGTGCGGCTTCCGACCGTGGCGGTGTAGAGCGTGCCGCGCCGCAGACGCGCGTCGGTCTTGGCAAGATCGTAGAAGCCGCCGCCGGCGAACGATTTGTCGATCTCGACCGTGAAGCGCTCGCTCGGCCGGTTCACCCGCTCGATGACGAGAGTGCGGTTGTCATCGCCGCGAACTTTTGGAATCTCGACGACCGGCGGGAGCGCGAAGACCGTCGGCTCGAAATGCGCGTTCTGCAAGCGATAGGACGAGGCGCCGCTGGCGTTCGCCTGCTGCGGACTGAGTTTCATATGGCCGCCGTTGCAGGGAACTTTGCTGCGGACGACCTTGCCGCCTTCGACCTCGCTCTTTTCCAATCCGACACGGACCGTGCCGCCGGTGATAGTCTCGTGCTCGCACGATTTGAGATAGCTCAGCACCAGGACGTCGCTCGGCTCGAGCTTGATCACCTCGCCGGCACCCACATACTCCATGAATTCGATCCCGGCGGACACGCTCTTCACCTCTTCGACCAGCGCGGCGGGGACGAGGGGTGCTGCTGCGCGGGCCAGCGCCTGGTGAGGTATTGCAAGGGTGGCGGCGGTCAAAACGGCCGCACCGAAAGCATTGTGCGTCATTCGACGATCCTCCCGCGCCCCCGGCGCGTTTGTAGCATGACGGCTTCGGCATCGCATCCGGCGCGACTGCGGCGCATGCCCGGCAAGGCAAGTGGTCAGCGAAGATGGAGAGAAAATGGCAGCCGGACCAGCAATTTGCGGGCAGAGCCCGGCGAGGAGCAGGCCGCGTCTGGCGCGCGTTTACCATGATGGCTGACCGCGCATGCATGGTCCGTAGAATCGAGCGATGTTGGGGAGGCGCAGAATCGATCATTTAGCGCAGCGCAGAGGTCGCATCGCGATGAAGGTGTTGTACGTCGAAGACAACGACGACGACGTCTACATGCTCAAGACCCGGCTCGAGCTTGCCGGCGATTTCGAGGTTTTGACGGCGCGCAACGGTGAAAAGGGCTGCGAGCTCGCGCTCGGCGAGCGGCCCGATATCATCATCATGGACTTGGAAATGCCCGTTATGGACGGCTGGGAAGCCGCGCGTTGGCTCAAAAGCGAGCCGCAAACGCGCGACATCCCCATCATCGCTCTGTCGGCGCATGCGCTTGCGGGGGAGCGTGCAAGAGCGTTTGCGGCGGGATGTGACGAGTTTGACGCCAAGCCGATTCAGTTCGAGCGATTGCTGGAAACCCTACGGCGTCTGGGCCGTGTCGCGAGGGACGGAGCCGCGTGATTTTTGGGCGGCGATTCTACAGTACGATATCTCGTCTTTAGCTTCGAGGCTCTCATGAAACCGCGCCAGTTCATCATCGTCTTCGCGGGCGCGTTGGCGATCGGCACCTTCGCTGCTGCGGTCCTGCCGGGCGTTTCATCTCTTGCGCTGGCACAGAGCTATCCCAATCGGCCCATCAACGTGATCGTGCCATTCCCGGCCGGCGGCAATACCGACATCATGGCGCGCGCGCTGCAGAACGAAATGTCCAAGGCGCTGAGCCAGACCGTGGTCATCGTCAACAAGCCGGGCGCTGCCGGCACGCTCGGCCTCATCGAGCTCGCGCGGGCTGCGCCCGACGGCTACACCATCGCACTGACGCCAAACAATCCGCTCACCGCGCAGCCGCACGTGCAGAAGCTCCCTTACGCCATGGATAGCTTCCGCTACATTTGCCTCACTTATTTCGCGCCCTATGTGTTGATCGCGGGACCGCAGGCGCCGTTCAAGACGTTCCAGGAATTCGTCGGCTTCGCCAAAGCGAAGCCGGAGAACCTCGTTTACGGGCACGCGGGACTCGCGAGCCAGCCGCATCTCGGCATGCTGGCGGTGCTCAAAGCCATTGGCGCAGACGGCCTGGGCGTGCCGTTCACCGGCGCGGGGCCGATGGCGCAGGCGCTGCTCAGCGGGACCGTGATGGCGATCACCGAAACGCCCGCCGTCGCCGCGGCGAGCAATCTGCCGCTCCTTGCCGCGCTGTCAGAGGCGCGCATCGCCGCGCTCCCCGATCTGCGCACGATGACCGAGTTCGGCTACCCCGCTCTATCGTTTACCGCGGGCGGCTTGATCGCCCCGGCAGGCGGCTCGCCGGCGGCGCTGGCCACGCTGGAGAAAGCTTGCGCGGACGCAACGGCGCGCGCCGAGTATCAGACCATCGCCGCGCGGCTCAATGTCGAGGCGCGCTATTTGCCGAGCGACGCCTTCCGCAAGTTGTTCGAGGCGGATTCGAAGGAAAACGCCGAGGTCATCAAACGCGCGGGCTTGACGATGACCAAATAGGACGTGGGGCCCTGCACGGGCCCCACGGTTCGTCTTGCTAAGCGCGTGGCGGCCGCCGCCGCTCGTGGAACCAGGCGCGATAGTCCATCATCTTGGCGCGCTGCGCCGAGGGCGCATGCCGCTTGCATGTGCCGGCCTCGGCGCTCTTGTCGGGTGCGCCCCAGCGCAACTCGACGCAGTCGTTCAAGTTGTACGCCATCTCGAGATCCGTCGCGCGCTCGAGCACGTCCTTGAGCGTAAGCGTCCAGGCGGAGCCGTCGGTGCGCGTATAAGCAAACTTGCGCGCCGCAACCTCCGACGCCAGCACGCCCTCCAATTCCGCTTTCACGTCGGCGACGCTCTTGTCCTTGGGCATAGCGTAGCGCTCGGGCCGCCGCACGACGCGATCCGGGAAGGTGCGCACCACGTCGATCGCGATCAGCAGCCGTAGATCGCGTGCGGGCGTGGCGAAATCCTCCCATGCGCCGGTGGTCTCGAAGATCGCCGCTCCGTCCGGCATCGCCGCGTCGCCGCGCCCGCTGGTCTGGTATTTGCGGCCATTCTCGACCGACGTCACCCGCGCCTTGACCTGCTCTTCCAGCGCCGCGATCGCCTCTTTGATCGCACGCAACGGATCGAGCGGCGCCGGCGACATGACGTCATCCATGCAGTCGTAGAAGTCCTCGATCGAAAGCTGCGCCTGATCGAGCGAGAAATCGCCGTACTGCGGATCTTTCGCAATTTCGGCGTTGGTCATGCGCCGCAAGCCGCCGTTCTTGTCGCGCACGATCGGGCGGAAGCGCTTGAAGCCCGGACCGCCGAGCGCGGGATCATGCGCGAACAGGAAATTGCCGCGCCAGAAACGCTTGCGCGCAACGGTGCCGTCGGGCTGCGCGTCGACGGCGAGAAAGAGGCCCGCCGCATCTTGCGACTGCGACACGCGCCGCGCCAGCACCAGGACGTGTCCATAAGGATCGACGAACACGGTCCCCGGGCGCAGCGTCTCCTGCTTCAGCGGCACCGGGTAATAATCGGTATTGTCGTCGGTCAGCGCCGTGCGGCCGGTTCCGGAATGAACCCCGTCGGCGACGGCCGAGCGCAAATACTCGCCGAATCCCGCTGCGAGTCCCATCCGCTTCAGCGCCGCAAGCCTGTTGACTGGAGGTGCCGCCGGGGGAGCAACGGGCGGACGAAACATTTCCATGCCGATAGGGGAGGCGATCCTTTGTTCCGGCGGGGGTTCGGGCGCGGGCGGCGGCTCTAGATTCTGATTGTTCCACCACGTGTAGCATTTCGGCCCCTCGCCGCCGCCGCCGCGCGAGCACTTCGTGTAGCCGAACGGCAGTCCCATCTTGAACGCGAAATAGGCGCGCAAGAAATAAGGAAGGTCGGCGCAGTCGGGGCGAATCATCATGCCCATCGAGTCTTCGCGCAGACCGAGATGGTTGAACAGCAAATTGCGCGAGCGATCGCGCAGCACTTCATGCAGCGCCTTCCATGACAGCGTGTCGTCGAGCGGCGCGTCGAACAGCTTCTCGATCCACGCCGAATACAGATTTTCCGTCTCGCGATTCCAGGTATTGCGCAGCGGCCAGAGACTGCCTTCGGTCGGCTGCAGCCGCGGCGGCTCGGCCGCGCGCACGGCGATGTCGCGCGTGATGGTGCTGCACTCGGCTGGCGCACGCTCGCGCGCGAGCTTGGCGTGCCAGGTGCCGGCCGCGGGGGCCGCGACCTCGGCGAACCAAAAATAGGGCGGACCGCCGTGGCGCTCGCCCGATTTGGCCGCGACCTTGCCGTCGGGCGCGATCAGCGACAGCTCGCCCTCGAGCGGCTTCTCTGCTGCGAACACGACGCGCAGCGGCGCGCCTTTCCACGGCGCGAGCGGCGAGGACAAGACCGCGAGCTCGGCGGCGTCCTCGCAGGTGCCGACTTGATCTTCAGCGCGTGTATCGTGCGCTGAGAAAAGTAGGACGAAACATGCGCCTGCGACGGGCAACATTGCGGTCGCGGCAGCAGCAAGCTGGCGTGCTGGAAACAAGTGAGCCCCCTTCCCTGATCGGATGAGCCATATTGCAAAAGCGCTTTGGCTGAATCATGGCAGAATCGCCCGCCGGGCTGCGGGCAGGAGGGCGGCAAGGCTTGGAACCAGCAAGGTTTTCCGCTTTGGCCCGAAGCACTGAATCATCGGCACCTCCCCTAGATACCGACGGCGACCTCCTCCCGTCACTCGATTACCTCGTCGGCGCGTAGCAGGAGGGACCCCAAGATCCCAGCGACGGCAGCATGTCGCGAAACAGTTCGGTGCTTCTTCCCGCGGTCTCGGCGGCGACATTGGTCAGATCGGGTGGCTGCACTGCAATAGTCCTACACGCGTATGTGTCTCTTGCAGGGACGGCAGGAACCGCGGATAGTTGCGCCCATCTGCGCATGATCGACTGGCGTGCAGCACGCCGCGAACAGGGGGGCATCGTGGGCAAATGGTCGATCAATGTCCTGCTCGGACCGGTTCTTGCTCTGGTTTGGGCGAGTGCCGTGCAAGCCGCTGAACTTCAGGTCATAGCAGGGGGCGGCATCACCGCCGCCTTGAACGAAATCGCCGCCATGTTCGAGCGTGCGTCCGGCCACAAGGTCGTCATTCGCTACGGCACGGCGCCGGAACTGATCAAGATGGCCACGAGCGGTGTTCCATTCGATCTCGGTGTCGTACCCCGAGATGTTTGGAAAGACGCCGCCGCGCGTGCGCAGGTCATGCCCGGACCGACTCCTGAGGTCGCTCGGGTGGGCATCGGCATCGCGGTCCGCAGCGGCGCGGCAAAACCCGACATCAGCACGACGCAGGCGCTCAAGCAGACACTGCTCCGGGCACAGTCCGTCGCTTCGATACCCGCAAGCGCCACCGGCGCTCAGCTCGTCGGCATCTACGAGCGGCTCGGCATCGCCGACGCGATGAAGGCGAAGACCAAGGCGCAGCCCGCCCCCAAGCAGATCGTAGAGGCTGTTGCCAACGGTGACGCCGAGCTCGCCGTCTTCGGCCTCAACGTGCTGATCGATCCCCGCTTGGACATCGTGGGACCATTCCCCGCTGACGTGCAGCGCGAAGTCGTCTACGCCGCCGGCGTCGCCGCCAACAGCAAGGAACCGGAAGTTGCCAAGGCGTTCGTCGCCTATCTGATGAGCGCGCCGGCGATCGCCGTGATCAAGGCCAAAGGAATGAACCCTGGCTGAGACGAGGCCGCGGTTCACGTCCGTTGCCGTGTCAAGATGAAGGGAGCGCGCGATGCTCGAGATCCAATCGCTGGACGTGCGAATTCCTGCGGAAATCATTCACAACTGGGGTTGGTTCTTGGCCTTCGGCATCGGCCTGGTGCTGCTTGGGATTCTCGCCATCGCGCGCGCCGTGGCGGCCACAGTTATCTCGGTCATGTTTTTCGGCTGGTTGCTGGTGATCGCGGCTGGCATTGAGGTGGCCCAAGCGATCATGGTCGGCAAATGGGCGGGCCTCTACCACCACTGGCTCGCCGCGGTCCTGTTCGCCGTGGTCGGAGCGCTGCTGATATGGCGCCCGGTGGCCAGCGCCGAGGTTTTGACCTTGCTGATGGGAGCGTTCTTTCTGGTGGCGGGCTTATTTCAACTGATCACTCCCTTCGTGGTTTCGCTGCCGGACTGGGGTTGGCACGCGCTCAGTGGTCTGATCACGTTGCTGCTCGGCATTCTGGTGCTGGCGCAATGGCCGGTCTCGGGACTCTGGGTGATCGGCCTATTCGTCGGAATCGAGCTGCTCTTTTACGGCGGCGCTTGGATCGCACTGGCGCTCGACCTGCGCTCCCTGCGTTAGTCAGCGCAATCACACGAGGGGTGGAAATTCGAATAAATCGGGCGTGAGCGCTGGTTTACTGCTCCTGCACCGACGTCACGACGCCGTCGTCGACGTAGATATAGAGGAGCGGCGCGGATTCAGACCCATATAGCAGCTGCTCGGATCGTCCTCGTGCGCTAACAGTCACGGTGGACCGAGCCCACTGGCCGCAACGTTCGCGCAACGCGTCAAGCGATAAGCCGATCAGCGGTCTCGGCGCATTGCGGCACCCCTGTATTTTCGTCGCCTCGGCGTCGATCTTGGTGTCCCGCGCAGCGCGCTGCTCCTGCGCAAGGGCGCAGGAGCAGCCGAGTGATAGCACCAAAGCAGAGACAACGAGGCGCATGCCTACCTACCCCTTGCCGTCATGTCAGAGCCGCCTCCAAGAATCCGATGTTAGACGCGCACGGTCGCGCTACTTGATCGCATCGCACTGATAGGAATCGCCTTGAAACACACTGAAACGCGGCGCCTTGTTGTAGAACGAGCCCGCGTCGGCGCCGTCAGGCTTGGGATTCCTCGTTGCGTCCATAAGAGAGCCGCTGTCTGCGAAGCTTTCCGATATGTCGTCACTTTGCGGGCCCAAACTCCTGGTTGGCGAAGTATGACCGATCCGGTTCCTTGATCACGATAAACTCGTGATTGAGCGCTGCATGACAGGAATTGCAGCCCTCGGTCAGGCGCGCGTAAGCGGCGTTGAATTGGGCGGGGTTGCGGGTCTCGATCGCCTGTTCGACGGCTTTGATCGGTTCGCCGGTCGTCGCCTCCATCATGTCCGCCACCGATTGATTGCGGAATTGGGGCCGCCAGCGAGCGATGTTTGCGAGCGAATCCTTGAGCTCATGGGCGGCGTAGCGCGCGAGCGACCAGTTTTGGTCGCGCGCGCTCAGCCCCAATTTGGCATGGCGCGGTTGCACCAGCGTGTTCATGAGATCGGCGAAGCCCGGACTGAAGGCTGGAGGAGTTGCTTGGCTCGGTGTTTGCGACTTGGCGGGCGAGGGACCGAAATTGATGAGGACGGCGGTCAGGCCGATGAGGGCAAGGGCACATTTGAGCATCAAATCTCTCCGTCCAAATGGCGCAGCCAGGCGGGATCCCCCGCGGGGCATGACAGGGAAAGCACGTCAGCCAGCTTTAATCGAGGCTTGTCCCTACGCCAACGCCGACGCAAGATCGCGGCGATGCTTTTCTTGAAGCAAAGCCTTCCTGCGGCGGTAATCCTGGCTTCCCTGGTACTGGCGGCGCACGCGGATCCTGTCGGCTGCGAGCAAAGCAAGGTCGCGCTTGCGCGCGTCGTCAGCAAGGACGCCCGCCTTCATTTCATCGCCGGCAAGAGCGAGCGAATGCCCGCGTGCCCCTCCGCCGAGAGCGCCTGCATGCTCAAAGCCTATGTCGTGCCCGGCGACGAGGTCCTCGTGGACGCGACCGAGGCGCCTTATCTGTGCGTGTTCTTCAAGTCGCAAACAGGCAGGGAGACGCGAGGCTGGTTGCCGCGGGCGGCGTTGCAAATCGCGCCGAGCGAGGGTGCGCCCGCGCGGCAATGGGCCGGCAAGTGGCAACACGATCGCGAAGCGCAGATCGTCATCGCCTCCCACAGCGACGAGGTCGAGGTCTCGGGAGATGCGCTATGGGGCAGCTACGATCGGCAGCGTGTCAGAAGGGGCGCGGTTCACGTCGGCGAGCTCAGCGGCAATGGGCGGCCGCGCGGTCAGACGCTGGCGATTGGGTATGATCCGGATAAATCGGGTTTTCCTCCGGGGAAGGATCAACCCCCGGAGGATTGCGCCGCCAAGCTCGAGCTCTATGGCCGCTATCTGGTGGTGGAAGACAACCTCGGATGCGGCGGGCTGAATGTGAGTTTTACCGGAATCTATGTGCGGGTGAAGTCGCTGAAGCGGCTCGGCGGCGTGTGAGGCCTGTCGACGCGATCGTTTGGGGCCTTCGTTGATTTATTGGCTATCCGTGTCATCGCCCGCGAAAGCGGGCGATCCATTAACCACGGGACTCTCGGTAATGACTGGATGCCCCGCGTTCACCGGGCATGACCCTGAATCGGAAAATGCACATCGCGCGGCGGAGGATCGCCGCGCGATGCACCGCAGTCGAAACGGCGCGCTACTGCTACTGGCCGCCCGACGAATTACTCCCGCTGCTGCCCGACGAGCCGCGCGAGGAACCTTGGCTGGGACTCTTCTGAGTCGCGGAGCCAGCATTGCCTCGGCCGGACGTGCCGGCATTGCCCTGGCCGGAGGAGCCTTGGCGATTGCCGGCGCCCACGCTTTCGCGGTTGCCGCCCGCGCCGACCGTGGTCGAGCCGCGGCTTCGCACGCTGGTGCGCGTCGAGACGCTGTCATGCCCGCGAGAGCGGGGCATCCAGACATCACGGACAATCTTGTGGTTACTGGATCGCCGCTTTTGCGGCAACGACCACCAAGAGGCAGACGATGCAAACCAAAATAATCACGCTCTGCTCTTGCGCGGTCGATTGGAGTCGAAAACCGATGCAAAGTCGATGCAGCGTCGACTCGAGTTGGACTCCGCTGCGCCCGTTGAGACGCGTGCACGTTCAGTTGCTGAGAATCGGGGACTGGGCCGAAATGCGCCCGAGTCGCCACTCCGAGTGGTCCCGATTTCGTCCCAATTGGGACAGGTCAGCGTCACCCTTTGGCCAAGGTGCTGGCGTGCCCTAGGGCTGCGGCTTGGGAGGCCAGACGGGGGAAGACTGCAATGGCCAAAGTCCTCAACGAAGGTGAATCGGCTCCGCTCGCGCCGAGTTTTCGGCCCGATCCGTTGGCACTGGCCGATCGTGATCGCCGCGAAGCATTGCGCGACCAGCAAAGCCTGACGGCGGCCTTTTTCGGCGATCCGCTGCCGGGCATGTCGGCGCTTGATCGGCGGCGAAACGAACGGGCGCACTGAAGGAGCAACCGTCAGGGCGCTGAGATCGTCGCGCCCTTCGCGCATCACGACGTGAAGCTTGGCGTTGTTGTAGCCCGGATCGAGCGCAATGAAATCCGGGCGCACGGCGACGTTCGCCGAGGTTTCTCGATCGCGGGCCTGCTGCGAGATTTCCGCCGATACTGCACCTTGCAGTAACCCGGATGTCGCCGCGCACGATCCGCGTCGGCGCCGAGCGCCGCAAAGTAGCGCGCGCTACTCGATCACCTCGTCGGCCAGCGCGAGTATCCGGTCCGGCACGTCGAGGCCGAGCGCCTTCGCCGTCTTGAGATTGACGACAAGCTCGAACCTGGTCGGCTGCACCACCGGCAGATCGGCCGGCCTCTCGCCCTTGAGGATGCGACCGGTATAGTCGCCGGCAAGCTGCATCACATCCAAAAAGTCCGAGCCATAGCTCACCAGCCCGCCCGCCTCGGCATACTCGCGCACGTCAAAAATCGCGGGCTCCGCGTAGCGCACGGCGAGCGCGGTGAGTTGCGCGCGGCGGATATAAAAGAACGCATCGGGGCACGACAACAAGGCGTTGCCTCCCTGTTGCGGCAGACTCGCGAAGGCCGCATCGATCTCGCGCTCCGTGCTGGCGCGCACGATATCGACGCGCAGTCCCAGGCTTTCCGCCCCGGCCTCCAGATCTTTGGTGAAGGATTGCGCCAGCGTTGAGCTTGGATTCACGAGCGCGAAATAGCGCGCGGCTTTCGGCACCAGCTCGCGCAACACGCCGAGCCGCTTGGCCGCAACATCGACGTTCAGCGAGGTGGCGCCGGTGAGGTTGCCGCCGGGCCGGTTGAGGCTGGCAACGAGGCCGAGGGCGACGGGATCGCCGCCCGTGGCGAAGACGATCGGAATGGTTGCGGTCGCGGCCCTGGCCGCGAGGGCGGCCGGTGCGCTGCCCAAGGCGGCGATCACCGCCACCTGCCGTTCGACCAGATCGGACGCCAGTTCCCGCAGCTTGCTGTTCTGCCCCGCTGCCCAGCGGTACTCGATGGCGGCATTCTTGCCCTCGACAAAGCCTGCTTGCGCCAAGCCTTTATGGAAAGCGGCGAGGCGCTCGGTGTTCTGCTCGGGCGAATCGGCATGCAGGAACCCGATCACCGACATCGCCGCTTGCTGCGCCTGCGCCGCGCGGGGCCATGCGCTTGCCGCGCCGGCGAGCAGAATGATGAACTCGCGGCGTCTCAATTGCTCAAATTGCATCCGACTCCACCCGCCGGGGATCCCCAAGGAAGGCTATTGTTAATGGCGGGTCAGCGGATATGCCAGCGATTTTCAGCGGCATTTGGCTGTGACCGAGCCCGTTGCGATCAGCTTTGGGTCGGAAGCGGAAAGTTCCCCCCGCGTGCACGCGCTGTGCGCCTTGCCGCGGTTGCGGACAACGGCGGACGTCAGCTGCAAGCGATGGAGTCGCGCGCTTCGGCGTTGTTAGAGCGCAACGAGGAGCTTCTCGTTGACGCGGCGGATGCGCGTGCGGCCGCTGACGATCTCGCCAGGGCCGTCGCCCTTCGCGGCCGGCGTCGAAGGCGCAGCGCCTGTTGGGCGCTCCAATTGCGGCAGGAGTTCGCGGTTCTCCCCATCCTCGCCGACGAAGACGACGATGTCGTCGCGTTGCTGCGCAAACACGAATCGCAGGACGTCGGAGATGCGAGAGACGAAATCCTCAAGGGACTCGCCGTCAGGAGCCTGATCCCTCATTTGAACACTCCACCACATGGAGCAGGCGCGCCATGCCTGCCATTTGCAACGCCGGTTCTCACCGTCAGTCGGGGCAGTGGCGCTACAGGTTCAACGAAAAAACGGTAAATAGAGTTCCGCTGCCGCAAAGTCGACGGCTAGGTTAACCAAATCGACCCGTTTGTGACGGCCATCACAGTGGCGGTTGCCATGCCATGGCAAAGTTCCAGCGTGTTCCGCCGCCGAACCGGCGGGCGTGGGTGCCAGGTCTGGAACAGTCGTAGAGGCGTACGCCAAATGGCGGATCGAAAGGACGAGTTGAAAGAGACCGCCGCGCAGTGCCTTGCGCTGGCGTATTCGACGACCGATCCGTACACCCGCGCGGCGCTGCTCGCGATGGCGCAAAAGCTCAACGACCGGCCGACCAGACGGGTGGACGATTACGAGGCCGCGCAGCGCGAGTTCAACGATCGCCAGATGCTGCCGCAGTCGCCGCAGTCGCCGCAGCCGCCGGCGCTGCAGCAACAGCAGCAAATCCAGCCGAAGAAAGATAAAGATAAGGCGTAGGACGGGTTGAGCGTCAGCGAAACCCGCTGCGCAAGCACCGACCAAAGTCGGTTGCTCGACTGCGGCCGCGTTGAAGCGCCGAACTCGGGCAAGCCAGTTCAGGTGAGAGGGCTACTCTCTTTATGTAAGATCAAGGAATGGGCGAGGGGTAGTCCCTCGCCCGAACGCTATCCCTAAACGGGGCAGAGGGAGCGCGGCATAGCATGCCCGGCGGCTGGATCGGCGTCTTTGTCTTGTTCTTGTTGCTCGCGGCCTCCGCATACGTCGTCTATGAGGGATGGACGGCGCATTCCGGCGGCATCGAAGTGCCCGATTGGGGCTACGCGATGCTGGGTGTCGGCGTGATGTTCGGGTTGGCGATCGGCTGCGGCCTGATGGCGCTCGCCTTCTACAGCAGTCGGCGCGGCTACGACGAGCGCACCGCGGTTGACCAAGAGGACGAGCGCGGCGGCGACGATCTTCGCTAGTTGAGTCTTAAACTCGTTGGCGCGAGCGCGTTTTGCTCCCGAATGTTTATGGCGTCTCGCGGCGAGACGAGAATCGACCGCGCATCAATCTTGTAATGAGGTCGGCGGCTTCGCGACCGCCGTTGGCCCCCTGGTGGAAGCCGACATTGCGCAAAGCATGATCGAGGACTGTTCTGGATTCCTCGACGCTGAGGATGCCCTTGTCCAAAAGCACCTCGATCAAGGCGGCAACAATCGCGCCGCCAGCAATAGCCGAACCAAGGGCGAGCTTGTCGCCTGGGCCGTCAGCGGCCATAACCGACCTCCGGTCGTGGCCCCCGGGCAAGGCTAGCTATTTAGGCGGCTCTCCAGTCAATACGTAGTTGTGCGTAGGTGCCGCGTTTCTAGGCTCGCAGTCCGGCTGCGGCAATGGGCGTGACGGGCGTTCCACGCAGTCTGCCGCTTTTTCCATCGATGCGGACGACTTGATCTAGCGAGGTCGTGATTTGCTCGTGATCCAATCGCGCGAGCGGCCGGAGCGATAGAACGAGCCGAGGCGCTTGGAGACGATGCCCTCGAGCCCCAGCTCGCGCGCGTAGCGGAAGACGGCGTCGCCCGCCGCGGCCATCTCCTCGCTCAGCCGCAGGGGCGGCTTGGCATCCTCAAGCAGCCTTCCCAAGAGCGATTTGCGCGTTTCGATCGGCTCGCGCCGCAGATCGCGGCCATTGAGCTCGAGCAGATCGAAGGCGAACAGCACGTCGCGTGGCCCGCCGCGTCGGCTGCGCGCATCTGCGCCGCAGGCGGCGGCCTGCCCGTCGATCAGACAGGAGCGGCAACGCAGCGCCCGCACGCCAGCCGCGATCGCGGGATAGCGCGGCGTGCAATCGAGGCCGCGTCGCGTCAGCAGGAGCACGCGCGCGCCGTCGCGCCGCGCCATGAGGCGGTGGCCATGATGCTTGATTTCGTGAATCCAACCGGGCTCTGCCGGCGGCCGTTCCGCCGACATCGGCAAGCAAGGGGCGATGAAGCCGAGCGCAGGATCAGCATCATGGCCTCCCTCCCTTCGGCCCGAAGGGCCTGGGTTCTTGTCGGAGCGAGTATGCCGCTCCCGGCGCGGCAAAACCTTGGCGAAAATCTTAAATGTTCTGAATCTCTTCCTAGCCCCGGATAGTCATTTGTGGTGAGTTGTAGTCGAAGCAAGACGCAGCATACTTGAGCTCGTCCTCTACATTCACATTCGGCATCGGACGATCATCGATGAAGATATCTAGCTCATTCATATTGGCTATCGCCTCGGTGCTGGTCCTGATTGCCATCGCGAGTTATTTGTTGTTCCCGTTCCCCAAGCTCAAGGGCTTTGCCGGGCTGCTTGGCTCCGCGCCACCCCTTGGCTCTTATGGGATCGACATCCAACAAACATCCGTTTCCGGGGTGTCCTCGGGAGCCGCGATGGCAGTGCAGATGCATGTCGCGCATTCGTCAATAATGCGTGGCGTCGGGGTGATCGCGGGTGTTGCGTACGATTGCGCCGACTCGTCTTTACCGTCGGCGATGCAGCGCATGCTTCGCGGATATGATTTGTGTCTAAACGCTACCGGCGGTGCGGATGCGAACTTTTCAATCGGCAGAACAACCTTCGCTGCGGGCATCCCTGGTGCTATCGATGATCCTGCACTGAATCTCCCACGCCAAAAGGTATGGTTGTTTTCCGGGTATAACGACGGCGCGGTGCTGCGACCGGCGATGGATGCCGTGGCCGGGTATTACGAGCACTATATCGACCCCAGTAACGTATTCTTCAAAACCAACAGCCGCGCCCCGCACGCACTTGTCACCAACGACTACGGGGGAGCGTGCCTGAGCATCGATCATGACTTCATAAATAACTGCAGCTACGACATGGCCGGTCTCTTGCTCCAGCACATCTATGTCCGCCTAAATCCGCCCAGCAGCAGTTTGAGTGGTTCGATCCTGGCGTTTGATCAAGGTGAATTCGTCGTCGGTGCAAATCCGAGGTCGGTCGGCCTCGCGGACACGGGTTATGTCTACGTTCCCGCCGCGTGCAATACCCAAAACAGCGCATGTCGCGTGCATGTTTTCTTTCACGGTTGCCTACAGTACGCGGGACGGGTAGGCGACGCGGTCTACAAGCACGGCGGCTATAATAAATGGGCCGACGCGAACAGATTCATCGTGCTCTATCCGCAGACGCTCAACACCGATTTCGATCCCGTCAATCCAGAGGGGTGTTGGGATTGGTGGGGTCTCAGCGACCCGCTGCCCAAGAGCGCCGATTACGCACGAAAAACCGGGTATCAGATCTCGGCAATCAAGGCGATGCTCGATCGCCTCGCCCAAACATTCGTGCCGGGTGGGGGTTCTTCCAATGCCTTCGGGGTGCCGCAACATTTCTCGGCGCCGGATAGTACGTCGACATCGGTGGAGCTGATCTGGGAGGCCAACAGCGCCGCCGCAGGTTTCAACATCTACCGGTCGCCTGCGGGCGTCGGCTCATATACGAAAATAAACAGCCAGCCGGTGTCAGGGGGTAGTTTTGTGGACCGGGGGCTCCCTGCAAATACGAGCTATGATTACGAGGCTCGCGCCATCGATCGGCAATCGAGCCTGGAGAGCGCGCCGACTCCCCCCGTGCTTGGTGCAACTTCGCCTGTGCCGCCTGCGTGCGAGCCGTATTTCAGCAACAATGTCGTCCACGTGAATAAGCTTCGTGCGTACACAATCCTAGGTGACACCTGGGCGCTGGGCAGTAATGATCCGATGGGTTTTTACACCATTTTCAACCTCAGCCAGCTTACGAAAGACGCGCCCTTCTCATACCGCGTTGGTTACTGTCCCTGAGTGCAGCGCGCCACGGCTATCGGCAGTTTCATGGCCAACTCGGGCGCGAGGGCTGCGGTCTCACCACAAATTAATCTGGGTTTCTATCCAGCGCCGGGTGAGTAAGGGGCTCAGGTAGGCGCAGCCTATGCACCAACGCTATTGCCACCTGTCGCGTCCAAAGGAAGTGCGCTCCAGGGATGCCCCTTCAATCACCGACTTTACAAACTCAGTCTTGATTGTCTCCAGGATGTACTGGCCGTCGTCCGCCATCAAAAAATGTGAACCTTTGCGCAGATGGTTGGTGAAGCCGCCGCGAGTAAGCTCACCCCAGCGGGCGGAGTCTTCTTCCGTTACCCAGGGGTCCAAATCACCGACAAAACTGCTGATCGGAAAGGAAAACGGCGCAACAGGCCGGTACTTATAATTGTAGGCCATTGCAAACTCGGCGCGGATTGTGGGCAACAACACCTTCCTCAGCTTCGGTGTCTCCAGCATCTTGTCGGCAGCCGGAGTATCGAATTGACGTATGATATTGGCGAAGACTTCGTCCGTTTGGGCGGTAGGCGGGATTCGCACGTCAAAGTCCCGGTGCAGCATCATGTCGTAGGCCAAATTGTCCTCGAACGCTCCCATGCGCTTCAATAGATGCGGGGGTCTAACTCCGCAGGCAAACGCGTACTTGATGAAGTGCGCACACGATTCGGGTAGCGCGCACAGCGTCGCGAACATGGTGAGTCCACCCAAGCAGTGGCCAAAAAAGGCCGATGGTCTGTCCAGCCAGGCAATCATTTCCGGCAACAAACGCTCGACAAAAGTGTTCAAGTCATTGATGGCCGTTTCATTGATACGCGTTCCGCGTCCCGGCGGCTCAACCGCCACCACCTCCACTGAGTCGTCGAGCAATTGCGGCCAAGCCCGAAACGATACGAGGCCGCCGCCCGCATAGGGAAAACAGAACAAACGGGCTCTGGCAGCCGGATTGGGCCGCGGTGCGATCAACCACTTTCCGGCGGTGCGCAACGCGACGTCAGCGGCGGGGCGAGAGACCGGTGTACCGAAATCTTCTGCACCACCTCCATTGCTTTTCCTGGCGGGTGGGGCCTCTTTATTCGTTCTAACGGCCGGGACAGCGGCCGAGTCGTTTCCATTTCCGGCAATATCTATCGCTGTCTCACCGGGTGCTCGCTTTTGGGTGACTCGTTGCAGTTGCAACCCGCTTTGGTATTGATCCCCCGCCATTCGGGATTCCGCTGGCGAAATCTCGTCTGTCCGCATCTCGGACGAGGCCTGTTCATTCTCCGGGGGTCGGATGGCCGCCTCTCTGACGACAATCGGCATTGCAACGGCTGCGGATCGAGAAGCGTGATTGGGTTCTGTGGGAAGGCTCCCGCCCAATTCGCGAAGGAGACCGTCGGCGAGCTGGTTAATCGTCGGCCCCTTGATCAGCTCGCGCACCGAAATCGGAATACCGAACTCCGCTTCGAGGCTGTTCGACAGAGCCACCGACATCAACGAATCGAGACCCAATTCGTTTAATGGTTGATCGGGGTCGATCACTTCAGCGAAACCGAGTTTCGCCATGATGTGCTGTTGCAATTTGCTCAAAAGCTGTTGGCGTGCTTGCCCGTTCACTTCCGCGGGACGTGCGTCCGGAGGAACCTCGATAGGACGCGCATCCGCGGTGACCTTCCCCTGCGCAGATTTCGACGATCCGGAAACCTCATTCCCGTTCAGGAGCTCTGCCAAGAATGAGGGCTTGCCCACCTTTCCGGCGTAAGTCGTCCAATCAGCAACTGCGATCGCGATCTGGTCCACGTCGCGGTGCATCAACCTGTCAAATGCCTGCATTGCGAGATCAGGAGAAACGAATTCTACGCCCAGCGACGACCACATCTGCTCGCCGCGAGCACCCGAAACGGTGGCCAGTCCGCCCCCAGACCAGGCGCACCAATTGATCGCTGTCGCCGGCAAGCCTGCTGCGCGGCGGTGCGCCGCCAAAGAATCGAGAAAAGCGCTACTCGCGGTGTAGTTTCCCTGACCAGCAGAGCCTAACAGGCTCAACAAAGAAGACTCGAAAATAAAGAAGTCCAGTTCGAGCGATTGGGTCCATTCATGCAGTAGCCAGCTTCCATAGACTCTCGGCTGGAATAGCGGGGCGAATCTGTCCCAATCGAGCTGGGCCAATATGCCGTCATCCAAGACGCCGGCCGAGTGCACGATACCTTTTAGAGGCGGCAATTCGTTTCTGATTGTGTGGATCAGGCGGCCTACGTCTTCATCACGGCCGACGTCGGCTGCTACGACATGAATTGCTGCGCTGTTAATCTCTGCTGCGCTGAATACTTTTTGTGCCGTTTCGGAGCTCGCGTTTCGACCTGTCAGGACAAGGTGTTTCGCACCTTTGCTTATGAGCCATTTGGCCACGCTGCGGCCCAACATTCCCAAACCGCCGGTGACAAGATAGGTGGCATCCCCGCGCACCCGCGGCAGCCGTGCCGGCAGTTCTGCAAGGGGTTGCTTGACGAACCTTGCGACACTGCGCTCGCCTGCGGCGGAGATGGCAATCTGGGTCTCGCCATCTGGATGGAGCAACTCCGCCGCCAATAAATCGATGTCCGGCACCCGCTCACCGTTCAGCTGCAGATCGATCAATCCTCCCCAGATGCCCGGGTACTCGATCGCAACCGTTCGTCCCAAACCCCAAAGCGGCGCCTGGAGGGGATCGACATGCTGGTGCGGGCCTTCCGTCTTTTGCGTGTTTGCGGTTACGAACCAAAGCCGTCTGCCGGTCGGGTTTGTAGACCGCGTTTCGGCGAGCGCGTGCAAGATCGCGAGCGCGCCGCGACACATCATCTCGCTGCCGCTCTTCAATCTTGCCAGGGTCAGGCCTTCGAACGATGGGGTATCCAATCCCCACAGATAAACCACGCCACGGCACGGCAGCGTCTCGCCGGAAACGAATTGTTCGAGCAATCGGCGAAACTCGTGGGGCTGCCGTTCGTTCACCGCCCATTTTCGGGTACCGCGCTGAGCGAATGCCTCATCTCTGTAGACGAGGTGGCAATGATCGCCCGTAGCTTCTAGTCTGCTCGCGAGCGCCCCGCCGACACCTTTTGCATCGGCGAAGATGATCCAGCTTGCCGGGGCACGATCCTGCCCAGAGTTGGCAGCCGCTCGAACGCTCTTCCGCCAGACCGCCCGATAAAACAAGTCGTCCGTTCCGTCTCGAGGCCGTTGCACTTTATCAAGCGGCAACAGGCGCACGGCCAATCCTTCCAATTCCGCCACCGGGCGCTCCGCCGCATCGTAAACGCGAATGTCGACCACCTGCGTGTCGTCTTCCTCGACACTGCGCAGCCTGGTGTGCACCCACGCTTCATCGATTCCGTCCCGATAGCAGCGAAATGCCGCCAGCGAGACCGGCAGGTATGAGCTACGGCCATTGCCTTTGGCCTTCTCCGCACCATCAAGGACAAGAGGATAGGCATGCAGGCACGCATCGAGGAATGCGGGATGCAAGACGTATTGCGCATCTACCAAACCGTCCGGAAGCTGCACTTTGGTCAGCGCTTCATGTTGACCGACGTGCAATTCCCGAACCCCACGAAAACTCGGACCATACTCGAGTCCGAGCTCGGCGAGCCCGTCATACAGATCGGCAACAGGCAGTGTTTGCCGGCAGCGGGCCCGGACCTGGTTGGTCGAAAAGGCCGACGAAGACGACACCTCTGATTTGCGCAGGGTGCCCGTCATGTGGGTGTGCCAAACCTCCGAGTCTTCAGTCGTTGCACTTAGCAGGCTGAAACTTGCCCTGTCGGACTTCAGCGGAGTTATTGACACCCGCACAATCCGATCTTCCCCATTGGTGAAGGACATCGCTTGGTGATGCATCGCATCATCGAAACTGACTCGCGGTGTCCCGAAATGCATCCGGCCCACGACGGTGGCCGCCTCCAGTTCAGCGGTGGTCGGGAGGACGATCGTCCCCACGACTCTATGATCAGAGAAATAGGCCGTGTGCTGCACGCCGTAGCGTGCTTCATAACGCACCTCTCCGTTGGTTGAATTTATGCGCTTGCCGACCAACGGATGGATTTGTTCAACGGCATTCCGAGGGCGTTCAGTATGGGTCGTATTATCCTCGATCCAGTGCCGCTTGCGCTGGAAGGGATAGGTCGGCAACGGTACTCGCCGCCATGAGGCGTCGGCGTGCACGGCAGTCCAATTGACCGTGTGGCCGGCGAGATAAAGCGCCGCCAGCATGTCGGTCATTGACTCGGCGTCGGACCTTTGACGGTTGAGCGTCGCAATCCAGGTGGCGGACTTGCCTTTTGCCTGCAGGCAGGCTTGCGCCATGGGCAGGAGCACCGGGTGCGGTCCGATTTCGAGAAAGGTCCGGCACTCGAGCTGGGCAAGCGCAAGCATCCCGTCTCCGAACCGCACCCCTTCGCGGATGTGTCGGCGCCAATAGGTTTTGTCGGGCGCGGCCGACATCAACCCGCCGGTGAGATTCGATATCAGGGGGAGTTTAGGCGCGTTATGCTTGATCTCGCCTGCAACCTTTTCGAGATCGTCAAGAATGGGCTCGGTGCGCGGCGAATGAAAACCGTTGGAAATTCGCAATTGCCGGTAGGTGATACCTTGCCGGTCCAGTTCCTCGGTCAGCATCGTTAGCGCATCGCGGTCACCGGAGACGACCGTATTCAGCGGTCCGTTCATTGCGGCCACGGCAATCTCGGGAGCGAACTTATCGATGAGGGGACGCACCAATGATTCCTCGGCCATGATCGCGACCATGGCCCCGCCGCTCGGCAGCCGGTGCATCAATGCACCGCGAGCGGCGACCAGCCGCATCGCGTCCTCGAGCGCGATGACATCGGCTGCACAGGCGGCGGCAATTTCTCCCAGGCTGTGCCCGATCACTGCATCGGGAGCGATGCCCCAGGATTTCAGCAGTTCCGCCAGCGCGTACTCGACCGCAAAAAGCGCAGGCTGGGTGTAATCGGTGCGGTTGACCAGCGCATCATCGCCGCCCTCGGCAAAAATCACGTCGCGCAAGCCGTGCTCGAAATGCGGCTGCGCCAGGGCATGGCAGCGATCGATGGCATTCCGGAAAACGGAGTGCGTCTGATACAACTTCGCCGCCATTCCGGCATGCTGCGAGCCTTGACCGGAAAACATGAAAGCGATTGGCGCACGAGCGGTCGGCTTCAGCGCCGATGCATCGACCCTCGCCGTTCGCAGCCATGCTGCGAGGTGCTGTTTCAGCTCTGCGACCGATCCGGCCGGCGCGGCAAAACGAAATGCAAACTGGCTTCTGCTGACGTTGGTGGTGTAGCAGAGGTCGCCGATCGGCGCGTCGGTATGATCGTTCAGCCAGTTCAGAAGCTGCTCGACGCGTGCCACCAACGCGTCGGCGCTTTTGGCTGAGAGCGTGACCAGACACGGGAAAAGGTCCGGTGACCGGGTATCGACCGTCGCGGACGGCGGCGCCTCCTCGAGCACGGCGAAGACATTCGTGCCGCCGATCCCGAGGCTGTTGAGCCCGGCGCGCCGCGGCGTGTCGGCGACCGGAAAATCCCGCAGCTTCGTGTTGACGTAGAACGGCGACGACGCGAAGTCGATGGCCGGATTCGGCGTTTCATAATTGATGCTCGGCGGAATTCGCTTGTGATGCAGCACGAGCGCGGTTTTGATCACGCCGGCAATCCCCGCCGCCTGCTCCGGATGGCCGATATTGGCCTTGACCGAGCCGACCGCGCAGTACTGCTTGCGCTCCGTCTCCTTTCGAAACGCCATGGTCAGCGCTTCGAGTTCCAGGGGGTCGCCGACGATCGTGCCGGTCGAGTGGCATTCGACATAGCCGACGCTGTCGGCGCTGACCCCGGCCAGCTCCAGCGCGTCGACCGCCGCCTGCGACTGCTGTCCCAGACTCGGGGCGGTGTAGCTGCTCTTGGTCGAACCGTCGTTATTCGCCGCAGTCCCTTTGATGACCGCGAAGACATGGTCGCGATCGGCGACGGCTTGCGCCAAGGGCTTGAGCAACACGGCGCCGACGCCGCTGCCGAAGATCGTTCCCTGGCCGACCGAATCGAACGGGCGGCAGTGCCCGTCGAGGGAATGAAGATTGCGCTTTTCCGCCAGATATCCCTCGACTTGCGGGACGCGCACCACCGAACCTCCGACCAGCATCATGTCGCACTCGTCGAACCTCAGGTTCTGGCACGCCTGGTGGACCGCCACCAAGGACGAGGAGCACGCCGACTGAATTGTGAAGCTGGGACCCGTGAGATTGAGCTTGAAGGCAACGCGGGTGCTCAAGAAGTCTTTGTCGTTGTTGATGTGCGAGATGCTCGCTGTCTGACCGGGAAGATCCGCGTGGTGCAGTTTTGCCAGCAGATAGCTGGTAACGACGCCGCCGGCGGCTGAAAGAACACCAACCTTGCCCGGGTAAGCCGCCGGGTCATAGCCCGCGTTTTCGAACGCCTCCCAGCACACCTCCAGGAACAAGCGCTGCTGTGGGTCCATCAGCGCTGCGTCCTTGGGGGAGTAACCGAAGAACGCGGCGTCGAACATCTCGACGTCCCGCAACATCGGCGCAGCCTTCACGTAACTGGGGTTGGCAATCAAAGACGGGTCGACACCGGCTCCCAGAAGTTCTCGATCGGAAAAAAAAGTGATGGACTCAACGCCATCACATAAATTGCTCCAGTACTCTTCGGCCGAGGCCGCCCCGGGAAATCGACAGGACATCCCGATGATCGCGATGTCGACGTTACGCCGCGGGATCCTCATGGTGACGCAACCTCCACAAGCACTGGAAGTTAATGCCGGCGCATAAGACAATCAGATTCCACGAAATCTCATTTATGCTTTCTTGCGTCGGAATGTTTCCCGTTCTTTATCCCTTTTAATGTCTCTATGAGCTGCGGAAGAATTCTTTCTTGAATGTCGACGACAGTGATCAAGCCGTCAGCTAATTTTTGCAATATTTGCGTGAGCTCAGCTTGCAGCTGGCTTTCCAGATTGTCGTCTAAGCGGCCTCTAAGTCTCCGCGCCGGATCCAATATCATCAGCAGAGCGTGCAGCTCAAACGACAGGAGGTTGCCGACGGCTCTGATATGCTCCTCCTTGTGTCTTTCCAAGCTTGTTCTGACCGTTGCCAGTATGTCTCGCTGGAACGATAACAGGGGCAGCGACAACAAAATCAAATGCCTCAACAGGCCGCCTTCGTTATTTTGACCGGGACCTGAGCGGGTGTCCTTGTAAGTCGGCATCTGAGCGACCCTCCCTCTGTGGGCGCAGCAAGGTCTCGAGGCAACGCTGCAAGCCGCCCGGCGCGTCACCTCACCGGGGCTGCATCGGGTTGCGGGCGCAGAGGCGACCGCACCTCATTCGTCTGGAGCCCCCGAAGGCTTTGCTGCTTACGTAAGTAAATCATGTGGCCGGACTGCCGCCGCTCCAGCAACCGGCTCGCCTTGCGGCAGGATAGCCATCATCCCTTGTAGAGTAAACCGCGAGGGCCGCCCCATGGTCGCAAGTTCAGGCACCAGCGATAGGGAGACGCTATGGAGAGTATCCGCGTCGAGTCGCGACCGGGGCCGTTGAGCATGCCACTGATCAGCTAGTCGAATTTTTCCTAGTCAGGCGCTTTGCAACCTTGCTTTGGCTCTGACTAAATCCAGGGTTTCAAAACCCTCGGTAAAAGATCTGTAGACCTCGCCGAGTTGCGGCCGATAACGGTCGGCGTTTTGTCTCAGCTCGTGCAGGTCCGACATGCTCAGGCAAAGTCTAAGTTCAAGCGACTTGGCTTTCTGTTCCCGCGCGACCTCAAGGCCTATACGAAAATAACGCTCCGCCTGATCCAGATCTCGGCGTGATCGCAGATATGTTTCCCCAAGCAAACGATATATTTCAGCCGCGTAAAAGCGTTCGGAGTTCTCTTCATCGAGCCTCAATTGCGCTTGGTGCAAAAAATCGAACGCTTGCGCGTAACGTTCATTCTTTATGCATACATCCGCCAATAACCCCAAAGCGTACGACTCATATAACAAGGCGCCGGTGGCCCGCTCTTTTTCCAAACCTGCCTGAATCTCGGCAATACCTTTCTCAAACTCGCCTTGCTGGGCGCGCGCCCAGCCCCGCAAGATCAAAGTCATGGCAAGATAGTGCACAAACTCGTGCTCTTCGCAGAGTGCGATCGCGGCGTCCGCCTGCCTTGCAACAACGGCGGCCTCACCGCGAAACTGGTGGACCCGCAGCGTTATCGTTCGCGCCAGCGCCTCGCTGAACGGATTTTGCGATGCATCTGCGTAACGGCGGGCCTGTGCGCAAAGCTGCAGCGCCTGATCGGGATAGCCGAGGAACCACAGGACTATGCCATCGTATACCCTGACATGCACGCGCGGGTCTTGCGCTGACAGATCGAGATACGCCGCAGCTTGGCTGCCTTTGGACATGCTAATGCTGCGTTCTAGCTCCGCGTGGGCGGCGGCAAATTTCCCGTGCGCAAACAAGGTAAACCCTAGAGCTTCGTGGGCGAGAACCCTGTAAGCCGGGTCGTCTACATTCTCGGCTGCATTCAGCAAATGTTCGGCAAGGGCTTGAGCTTCACCAAGCGCTGCACGAACGAAATTCCAGGTCCACAAACCAAACGCCGCAGGAAAAGTATGTTCGTCAAACCCACCCTCTTTGCAGAGCTGGAGTGCTCGCGTATACGCATGCTTTACGCTGTCAATGCTCCAGCCCTTGGTCGCCCGCAGCGAGTTGCCGAGCGAGGTTTGCAACAGCAACTCCGACTTGTTGCGTAGCATCGGGTCATCGATATTGGGAAGGAGCTCCAAACCACGAGCAAGGTGGTTTAGCGCCTCGGCATTGGCCGAGCGTCTGGCTGCCTGTTGTCCAGCCCTGAGCCAGTAATTACTGGCGGACTCAAATAGACCGGCTTCGGTGAAATGGTGCGCCACGATTTCCGGCTCGGTCGCCACGACTTCGGGGAATCTCTCCTCGAGCGTGCGGGCAATCTGCCCGTGCAACTGATGCCGGCGGCTCTTGAGCAGGCTCTCATAGGCTGCGTCCCGCACCAGCGCATGCTTGAAGCTGTAGACGGCTTCCGGCGCCTCGCCGCGGCGGAACACGAGCTCCGCCTGCTCCAATTGCGCCAGCGCATGCTTCAAGGCGCTCTCGTCGCGTCCCACCAACGCGCGCATCAAGGAATAGGAGAACTCGCGCCCGATCGCCGCGCCGATTTGCGCGATCTCCCGCACCGGCGCCAGGCGGTCGAGCCGCGCCATCAACGAGTCTTGAAGCGTCTCCGGAATCGCCAGCGGTGGCAGCGGTCCGTCCAGCCGATAGCCCTCGGCATCTTCGACCAAGATGCCCGCCTCCAGCACTGCCTTGGTCAGCTCTTCGACGAACAGCGGGTTCCCGTCGGTCTTAGCCACGATCTGCTCCATCACTTCCGCGGGCAGCATGCGCCCGCCGGTCACCTGCGCGACGATGCTTTCAACCTCGCTGCGGTCGAGACGGCCGAGCGTCAAGATGCCCACGTTGGGAAGGCCAACCCAGGGCGGCTCGAACTCCGCTCGGAAGGTGAACAGTATAAGCACTGGTAGTCGACGCACCCGCTCGACGGTGAGGTTGAGTAGCTCCAGCGAGGTGGCATCCGCCCAGTGCAAGTCCTCGAACAACAGCAGGATCGGTCGCCGGCGGGCGAGTGCCTCGAATTGATCGAGCAGTGCCGCCAGCGTCCGGCGCCGCTGCTGCGTGGGGCTGAGCGCCAATGGCGGATAACGCTCCCCGAATGGGATCGACAGCAACGCCGCTAAGAGTGGGACTACCGCTTCAACCCGCGATGCGTCCACCGCGAGCAGCGCTTGCAACTTGTCGAGGCGTTGCTCGGATGTATCGTCCGCCTTGAACCCCGCCGCTCGCTCCAATTGGGTCATGATCGGACGCAGCGCGCTGTTGGTATGGTAGGGCGAGCATTGGTAGCGCAGCCGCGTATACCGCTCGCCGCCGATGCGCTCGGCGAGCGCCTCCGCAAGGCGCGACTTACCGATCCCCGCCTCCCCCGAGATCAGCACGATCTGCCCTTCCCCGTTCCAGGCGAGGCGTTGGCGCTCCAGCAGGAAATTGATCTCGGCCTCGCGGCCGATGAGATCGGTCAGGCCCGCCGCGCGCGCTGCTTCGAAGCGGCTCTCGGAATCGGATACGCTCTCGACCGCCCACGCCCCGACTGGCTCGGCAATACCCTTGACCTCATGCCGGCCAAGGTCGCGCAGACAGAACAGATCACCGAGTAGTCGCCGCGTGGAGGCGGCGACGACGATGGTCCCCGGCACGGCCAAGCCCTCAAGCCGCGCTGCTAGGTTCGGCGTCTCCCCGATCAGAGCGTTCTCCCACAACGTACCCCCGCCGCCGAGGGCGCCGACCACAACCAAGCCGGTCGCGATCCCAATGCGCACCGCCAGCGGTTCCGCCGCTTGCGTCTCCAGCCGTGCAACCGCGGCAATGATCTCCAGCCCCGCTCGCACGGTGCGCTCGGCATCGTCTTCATGCGCGCGCGGATAGCCAAAATACGCCAATATTCCGTCGCCGCGAAAATCCCCGAGAAAGCCGTCATAGGCCTGCACGATACGCGCGCACGCCGCGTGGTAGGCGTCCATCACGGCGCGCATCTCCTCGGGATCGAGTCGCGCCGATAGCGCAGTCGAACCCACCAGATCGCAGATCATCACCGTGAGGTGGCGACGCTCGGCAGTGGCCACGCGCGGTTCGCCGCTTTGCACGTCCTCCCCAACCCCGCTCGCGGTGAGCGCACCGGGGGAGTCGGCCAGCATCGCCCTGATCGCCTTAATGAGGCGCTTCCTGTCGCCCAGCGGCATCCCGAGTTTTTCCAGATCGTCTTCTGTCAACTCCGCCAGCACATCGCCATCGATCGCGTTCTCGGCGAAACGTTGGGCGTATCTGTCCAGGCCGATCGATGCGAGCCACTCGGCGATGCCTCTCATGGCACTTCCTGAAAACGCTCCGCCGAGAGATTGCCGACGATCACCGTTACCTGCCTCTCGACCAAATCGGCCGCTAACCCTGGTTGGCCACGGCGATCTTCCGCAGACCGGTATTCGATCGCGACGTTCTGCCCCTCGACATAGCTGGGCGTCGCCCGGGCCGGCCACAGAAAGAATACCACAGCGCGGGTGCGGCAGGTGACTGCTGCGCTGCGGGATTTCGATGCAGTCTGTGTCGGCTCGAGGCTCAGAAGCGGACATTGGTGTTTCTTCATTCAATCAGTTCGTTCAATCAGCGAACTTGCGCCGCTTGATGTCGCACATGAGCCTTGCTCGCGACGCGGTAACGGAGTGTAGGAGGGGAGGAGGCGCCGATATGTGAACCGCATCACACTCGAAAAAATAGAAGTTGTTAGCGTGTTGGGTGTTGTGGGGGTGCGCGCAGCAACAATTCCAGGTAGGGTCCCGTGAAGCCGGGACACAAGA
>Ga0306924_10000062_pt1 | contig 68284 bp, 60 predicted proteins | sample sta12Can44000111_FD_203756 | JGI IMG/M metagenome (GOLD analysis project Ga0306924, IMG submission 203756) | Lab enrichment of tropical soil microbial communities from Luquillo Experimental Forest, Puerto Rico - statanox.12C.anox.44.000.111 (v2)... | ecosystem: Environmental > Terrestrial >... | reverse complement strand
TCATCGGACGCGCCCCCACACGGACCGACGCCGGGAAAGTGTAGCACTTGCAGAATGACAAGCATACCGGAGGCAGTGACCCTAGGGAATCAAACGATTATTGGGGGTCACACAGATGTCACACGTAAGTCCCACACCGGCCATTGACTCGAATCTGCCTTCTGCCCTAGAGTGCGCCACCAATAGGGGCAAGCACGCGACCTTTTCCCCTCCTAAATTAATCGGCCTCGGCTGCCACAGTGGCGGCCTCGAAGCCCGCGCGTGTAGTTGAGCCCAAGGCCCGAAATCCGAAGAGCAAGAACAGCAGGTGCGGTAGGGACGCGAGCAGGTAACGCAGTTCGCATGCCCAGGCCACACCACGCCTTCGCGAGTGCCGGTTCGGTAGACATGCGGAATCTGACGGAGGGACGTCATGAAGAGACATCTTTTGTTGCTGGCAGCGATCTCGTCTTTGCTGTTGCTCAATGGCTGCGGAGGGAGCAGCCAGGGTGGTGGACCTCCGGCGGCGACGCGTCTGTCCGTTACAGGCGGCTCCTCGGCCAATGTCGGCACGGCTGTCAACGTGACCGTGAGTGCGCTCGATGCCTCTGGCCAGGTCGTGCCGACCTACGCTGGGACGGTTCATTTCTCCAGTAGCGACAGCCAAGCTGTGCTTCCAGCGGACTCGCCACTGTCGAATGGCGCCAAGACGTTCCCGGTCACATTTAGGACGGCCGGAAGTCAAACCGTCACGGTCAGCGACACGGCCGGGATGTTAACCGCCGGCAACACTGGTTCGATCGCCGTCGGTCCGGGCGCAGTCACACAGTTCTCAGTTACTCCTGCCTCTCAAAGCACAAACGCTGGATCGGCCATCAATTTCGTTGTTACCGCTCTCGACGTCGGAAATAATCCGGTGCCCGGGTACACGGGAGCCGTCCACTTCACCAGCTCTGACGCGCAGGCAGCCTTACCCGCCGACTCCACTCTGCCAAATGGAACGAAGACGGTTCCCGTGACCCTCAAGACTGCTGGCAACCAGACGGTCACCGCCACCGACACCGCGTCTGCTTTCACGGGTACATCCAGCGGCGTGGCAGTCAGCGCCGGGCCAGCGGTTAGCCTTTCGGTCAAAGCCCCGACAGCTGTGACCACCGGGTTGCCATTTTCGTTGACCGTTAGTGCACTCGACACCTTTGGCAACGTGGCACCGAGCTATACAGGAACGGTGCATTTCACCAGCAGCGATCCTCAGGCTACACTCCCGGCAAACAGCACATTGAACAGCGGAACTGGCAGCTTCCCGGTCACGTTGGTGACAATTTCCGCGAGTGAGACGATCAGCGCGGCAGACACCGTCACTGCTTCCATCACCGGTGGCTCGGGGGCGATCAACGTAGTGACCAATGCACCAACGCACCTCTCGGTGACACCAACACCCGCTGGAGTTACGACCCGGCAGAACTTTAGTCTCGCGGTTGTCGCCCTCGATGCCGCTAATAATCAATCGAAAATCTACACAGGAATTGTGCACTTCACGAGTTCTGACACCGGGCCCACCGGGGCAAAGCTGCCCGCGGACTCGCCCCTTCCCAGCGGGAGTGCCACCTTTACCGCAACGCTTGAAGACGTGGGGAGCGGGACGCAGACAATCACGGCGACCGATACAGCGACATCTTCCATCACGGGTAGCACACCGGTCTCGGTGACGCTGCCGCAGCCATTGGCGATTTCTTCTGGTCCTCCCAGTGGAACCGTGGGGGCGATCTACGGCCAATTCGCCATGATCACGGAATATCAGATTTGTAGAGCGTGGCTTGGGAGGCGCAATTGCAGCTTTTGGTCGCGCCGGCCGTATCCGCGGTGCAATCCTTTCTTCACCAATCTCCCTTGCTGGGACGGTCAGACAAGGAGCGTTAGCGTATTCGTAGGGTTCACATTCCAAGCTTCGGGAGGCGTGCCGGCGTATACATGGTCGGCTACTTCGATGCCGCCGGGGCTCTCGCTTCTTCCTGCGGGTCAGATCGTAGGCACTCCTACATCCCCGGGCACGTACAACATAGGGGTAACTGCGACAGATGCCGGCAACCCTTCCACGCAGATCACGACGCACTTCGCGCTAACGATCGCGCTTCCGGCGCCGCCCGTAGTCAACCCCAACCCTGTTCCGACCCCGGCCGTTGTGAACCTGCCCTACAGTTTCACGTTCAGTGCCAACGGTTATGCGCCCTTCACATGGAGCGAGTCTGGCCAGTTGCCCCCTGGCTTGACCTTCAGCAATGCAGGGGTACTGTCGGGCACCCCGAGTACGGCCAATTCGTACCCGATCACGGTGACGGCAACTGATCAGTTCAAGCAAAACTCCGCCCCAGCGAATTTCACCATCCTGGTATCGCAGCACGGTTTCCAGGCAACGGGCAGCTTGCCGAATCCTGTCTACCTGCATACAGCAACCTTGCTCGGGACTGGAAATGTTCTGGTGGCCGGAGGGCAGGGCAACGGCAGCCCATTTGTGCAGGCATACTTGTTCAATCCCGCGACCGGGACTTTTGTGTCCACCGGGAGCCTGGCACTTCAGCGGGAGGCCCACAGCGCCACGTTGTTGCCGACCGGAAAAGTGCTGGTCGCGGGTGGAGTGATCGATAGCGCGGCCACTGCCACGGCTACGGCGGAACTCTACGATCCGACCGCGGGTACGTTCTCGTCCACGGGGTCTCTGCAAACTGCTCGTTCAGGGCAGACCGCGACCCTGCTCAGTACTGGTAAGGTTCTGATGGTTGGTGGAAAGGGTTCCGGCGCCAGCCCGGCTGCGCTCGATACCGCCGAGATCTACGATCCTGCTGCGGGAACGTTCACCCAAACCACAGGAAACCTGCAAACCGCGCGCTTTGCGCACACCGCAACCCTACTGGCGAGTGGGAAAGTCTTGATCGCCGGAGGCATGGACGCCAGTGGAATGCATCTCGTATCCGCGGAACTGTTCGATCCGACGACGGAGATCTTTACCACGATCTCGCACAGCATGACGGTGACACGCGAGGCGCACACGGCAACGCCGTTGAGCACTGGGAGCGTCCTTCTGGCGGGCGGATTCGACGACACCGGGACGGCACGTAACACAGCGGAGCTGTTTGATCCCAACGGCGAAACGTTCACTGCGATCACGGCCAATATGTTAAGCACACACGCCAACCACTCTGCGACCTTGCTGAGCGATGGAACCGTGCTTCTGGCCGGTGGCCTGGCCGCGTCCGGATCGTCCACCCCCGAAGCTGAGATCTACACTCCCAGCAGCGGTTCTTTCGCGTTCACAGGTCCGCTGGTGACGGCCCGCCAAGGGCATACCGCAACCTCATTGACGAATGGACATGTGCTGGTGACGGGTGGGCTTAACGGGAGCCCGCTTGCGAGTGCGGAGGGCTATCAGTAGTCGGGAGGCTCCACAATTCGATCTCGGTCTTGAGGCACCGTCAGGCCGATAGCCTTCCCGGTCACGGATTGCAATCCAGAATTTGTGCCGTCTCGTCTTTTACTCGGCAGGTCCTAGTAGGGCGGCAACGATAGCCGCCAGCAAGGGTGCGGCTGCTATCCAGACGAGTACGATCGGGAACCGTGATTCGGAGGTCTGAGAAACGTCGCATTGTCGCCCCCTACGACGCCAATTGGGCCGCGAACGCGAATCCTCATTGAACTGCGCTGGCCGCCTGCGAAAACACGATGTTGGCGTTCGAACCGATGAGCCGTAGAGTAGCGACGACAATCACCAGAATCACGGCCAGCATGACGGCATACTCGGCGATGTTCTGGCCCTGTTCGCTCCTCCAGCATTGTCTTAGGTTAGACATGTGCGACTCATTCGGAAGGGGGCAGGCGGTAGGTAGGAGATTTCCTGTGGCATGCGGGGCTGACGCACCCCGTTTCAGCAACAAGCTAGCCCTTTTCTCACTCCAAGTCAGTGACGAGGGTCATGAGGGATCCCGATGACTCATGGAGGCTAGACCGAGCGGGCTCTGACCCTGTAGAGTAGAGGGGAAACTCCCCCCGCAATTCCTCCCCTAGATCATCCCGTTTGAGCACCTCGTTGGGGACTGCCTGGACCACGATTCTCGTCACGCTATTGAGTGCGGCGTCGTGTGCCCAAACCACGGTGCGGAAGCGCTCGCCAGAATGGGAGGGGGTTGCGATCATTGTTGATCGAAACAATCCGGTCAGTAACGTTTCGCTGACGCAACTGCGGGAAATATTTTTCGGGGACCGACGCTGGTGGACGCATGAGAGACCCATCACGCTGGTGACAATGGCGAACGGCAGCGGGGAGCGGGAGACGGTGCTGCGAACGGTCTACAAGATGGACGAAAACACCTTCGAGAAATACTTCTTCTTCGAAGTTTACCGGGGAGAACTACCCAATAGTCCGACGAATTTGCCGACGTCGGGCGAAGTGAAGAAGTTCATTTCCCGGAAGCCTGGAGCGCTGGGATACGTGCGGTCGTCCGACGTCGACTCCACGGTTAAAGTCCTGCGAATTGACGGGTTGTTGCCTGACGACGATGGCTACCCGCTGCGATTGCGTATGAGAAAGTCAAAATGAGGCCGACCGAGATCGCGTCGAAGTGTAAAAGGCTTTTTACCTTTCCTGGAGCGGGCGCGGGAGTATTCTCTCCGGCAAACCTTACACCCGATACGGGCCCGGAGTGTGGACCGAAGAGCCGCTTCCGGGCCTGACACCGAGAGGGCTATCGGAGTAAGATTTGCGTCTGCACAGTTTTCAACAGAGTTCGAAACCTTTTTTTCCTCCTGCCGCACGTTGACGATGTAAAATCGCCCAATTTCACGGGCAGGTGGGAAGTTTGTCCTCGTTTCCCCTCTTAAAGGTTGTGGGCCCGCACTTGGGTTGGGGATCACTCAAATTCAGCACGACAAAGGGGAGCAGTATGGAACTCAGAGATACCAGCTCCGTTGCCGGACGACTGATCAGGAAGTTCTTAGGGGGCAATCACCCTAAGAAGTACGCGATCGAAGTGGACGGCGGACATGCCGACTCGTTCGACATTCCGGGAACGGAGCTCTGCGAGAGCTGGGAGAACGCCGACGGATCGGTGATGTTTGTGATGCAGTCGCGGGAGGATCTCCGCACTTCCGCGGCGAAAATGGCGGGTGTTCGACGCGTCAGCCTGATGTGAGTGGAATCCATTCGATAGAGTGGAGCGCTGCGGACCAGCCATCGGTCGGGATTTGGTCTCTGTGTGTCATCGTGTAGTGTGCGACTTTAGAAGGCCAGTTCCTGCGTCGGCGCGTTGCCCGCAGCCATTCAAATTCCAAAAAGAAAACGCCCCCGCAGCCTTGAAGTGAGGCCGCAGGGGCGTACTGTCTTTCAGACTACGGGAAGTAATACCGGAACGAAGTCCAGAACATGTTGTTGATGCCCTTGGGAGCTCCGCCTTCGCCAGACCACGCATTCTTCTCGATGTAGGAGTACGCCAAGCCCCAGCGGATGCCACCCTTCGGACCCTGGGTGACCTTGTGCCAGAAGCCGAAAGTGCCTTCCCTGATGATGCGGATATCACCGGCGCAGGTGCCGCCAGCGGACGGCGTGAGTTGGTTAGCCGGCGGGTTTTCCGTGCTGCAACCGGTGTTGTTGGCTGCCTGGTTGCCATAACCACCAATCTGGTCGAGCTTGAAGGTGGTTGTGGTGGTTTTGGGAATGGCCGGCGAGGGATTCACGGGAGCGTTGTTCGACGGAATGGCCGGCGTGTTGGTGACGGTGATGAGGTTGTAGCCCTTATACGCCGCGCGGTCGGCATATTCAGCGCCGAAGTAGGCGTAAATGTCCAGCTTTTTGTTGGGGTGAATTTCGGTTCCGAACATGCCGTGGCCAGTCCGAATCAGAGCCTGAGTACCGTCGGGATGAATGGTCAGGTCGGCCAACTGTGCGGAACCATAACGGCCGATGCCATCGCCTGCGACTGCCTTGCCGAACAGTTCGATCTTCTTCGCGGCCATGGGCACGCGGAGGCTGACGCCAAAGCCTCCACCGGTGCGCGTGTCATTAAACGCGCCCAGTGAGCTGGGAGTGGTGGAACCATTGACCGGGCAGGTGATCGAAGTGGTTACCGCCGGCGGGTTGGTGTCTTTGGCATTGGTGCCGACAACGCCACAGGGGTATACGCGGTTGCGGAACGTGCTCAGGATGCCAAACACTTCGTAGTGTCCAAAGCCGGGATCAAAGGCGGCCTTGACCATGAAGTCCGGCGCTTTGTTAACGGTGTAGCCGGAAGTGTCGACGAAGTTATAGAGACCACCGCCGGAGCCGGGGGCATTGATGAAGTTGTTTCCGATGGTCGAAACTGAGGCTGTGCCGACGTTGTTGGTGGTGACCGAAGAGAAGCCGCGGCCGCCGATCGTAGCCTGCGGGCCTTCAATGGAGGCCGCAAGAGCGAACTTGCCGCCGAAGTCCTTTACGACGCGGAAGGCGTATTGGCGGGCCCAGGTGAAGCCGACGACGTATTGCGGGTCGATCATCATGGGCAGAGCTTCCTGCCGGTTGTTGATGCCCTTGCGGTCTTCGGTAGCGAGGGTCCACATCTGGCCGCCGGTCAGGCTCAAGCCGTTATCGAAGGCAGCCTGTGCCCAGACCTGACGCTGACGGAAGACGTAGCTGTTGCTCTGGCGGTTGTTGGAGGTGACGCCGGTTCCGAGGAAGTCGCCTTCGAAGTAGCCGGTCAGCTTGGCGCTGCCGACTTTACTTTCGGCAAGCAGGGTTAAACGGCTCTGACGGGCGGTAAAGTTGCTTTCGGTCACGTGCGACAGGGCATTGCCGGGATACGGTATGCCGGTAAAGGGCGTGTTGATATCGCCGCTGGTGGTGCGCTGCCGGGTTACGGTTTCAGCCGCGACGAAGCCGCCCGGAGTTAGAGTGATGCCCTTAAAGTGGATGGCGGCTGGACTCTCCATTGCATCCTTGATGCTCTTCTGGGTCTCTTGCAGGCTCAGAGCGGTGGTGCTGGCGTTCTGCTTCAGGTCGTTGACGTCGCTGCGCAGCGCCGTGACTGACTCAGCCTGTTGGCCGGCGGCCGCGCTGGCACTGTCGGCCTTGGCCTGGGCAGCGCTGGCAGCAGTCTGGCTCTGATCGAGCCGCTGCTGAAGCTGTTGGACGGCCTGGTCGCGGGTCTGGAGTTCCTGGCGAAGATCCTCGATCTGCTTCTGTTGGGCGGCAAGAGCATCCGACATCGTCTTCAGTTGGGAAGCGACGCTGGGGGCCGCAGGACCTTTCTTGGCTGTTTTCTTGGTGGGGGCTGCTTGTTGGGCATTAGCGGGGAGCGTGCTTCCCACCAACGCCAACGAAAGCACTTGAGCTAACACTCGTTTCATTAGTGTGTCTCCTCAAACGGTTTTCGCTACAGGAATTGGAAAAGAGTTTTGCATCTAGACTTCTTTAGCAACAGGAATATCGATAGAGCGCTTTACGAGAATTGGGAATCCTAGCGGCGCTTTGTTACAAATATGTAAACCTGCGATTAATATCGTATAAATTGCGCCGCAAGTATAAGTTGCAAGGGGCCGCCTGCAATTAAGGGCCGCCATTCTATGCCAAGGGTACGGAAGGTTTCCAGCGGAAAGCGCACGGGTGATCTGCTCCCGGCCCAGAATGGGAGTGACGGGGCCTGGTACGAGACCATTGGGACCGAGAGAGTCCCCCGAGCAGTGTGCTACCCTAGCACGGGTGGGGATGATCGCAACAAAAATCTTCGGGCTACGCTCTGGGAAGGCCGGACCTGGGTCCTGGCGCTCACTGGTGGCGTTGGCTGCGATTGTCGTCCTTACCGCAACCCTGGCGGGTCGAACCTTCGAGGTTCAGCTCACCCACTGCACTTCGATCACGGCTAGCGGGGAAAAAGCAAAAATCCAGCATCGCGATAACCAAAAAAGCCGGTCATCCCAGGCGGTGTCGGCGGTTCGTCCCCTCTACTTGCTGGTGACGGAAGCGGCGATCGAGCCGGAGCAGAAGCCACCCCTTTCGGTCCACGTCGACCAGTGCCGCTACAATCGTCCCCCACCGCAGGCATAAAAACCAAAACCTATAAGTCAGAGCTCCTCTTAGTGGCCGTCCCGATTCGTTGCAGTTGGGAATTTTCCTATTGGAAACCGAATTGTCTATCTAGGCCCGTCTTGATTCAGAGCGTCGCAGGGCGTTAGCCGGTACCTGGGTTCCGGGGGAATAACGAAGTCCGGTTTCTGGTAAGTTTGCCTGCGCCCAAGGTGTCTGGGAAGGGGGGCACCCCGCGTTGTGCCCGTCTCTTTTTGCGGGGCGTTCTGCCGTCGTGGAAGGGAAGCAACAGGTTTAGAGGCAACAAACGCCTTAAGGACTCGCAACAACCATGAATTTACACGCAAAAGGAGCTGTCCTTGCCGGTGTGGTGATCGTCGCCGCGATCGGGCTGTTCTTCGTGTTTGGCCACAAGGCCAAGGCCAACCAAGAGGATCCACCGTCGCGACCGGCCGCGGTTGCGCTGGTGCAGAGGCGGGCGCTTTCGAACAGCGTCACCCTTTCGGGGGAGTTCCGTCCATTTCAGGAAGTGGACGTTCACGCCAAGGTTGCGGGGTATATCCGGGTGATCCATGTGGATGTGGGCGATCACGTGCACCGTGGCCAAGTGTTGGCAGTGCTGGAAGTGCCGGAACTGAAGGCCGAATTGCAGGGGGCAAACGCTTCTGTGCGGCGGAGCAAGGATGCGGTGCGGCGGGCGAAGAGCGATCTGCAACGCGCACAATCATTGCACGATGCGGCACACCTGAACTACAGCCGGCTCAATGAGGCCTCGGCAACGCGGCCAGGCATCATCGCACAACAGGAACTGGATGATGCTCTGGCGAAGGACAAGGAAGGCGAAGCGCAGATCTCGGCCTACGAGGCGGCGCTTTCTGAGGCGCAGAACCAGCTCGACGTGGCACTGGCCAGTGAGAAGCAGTACACAGCACTGAGCGATTACACCAACATCGTGGCCCCGTTTGATGGTGTGGTGACCAAGCGGTATGCCGACACGGGGGCTCTGGTGCAGGCGGGCACGTCCTCAAGCACGCAGGCGATGCCGGTGGTGCGGGTGGCGGAAACCGACGTATGCCGGCTGACGGTGCCCGTGCCGGAGTCGGCCGTACCTGAGGTTCACCTCGGGACTTCGGTGCAAGTTCATGTGCAAGCGCTCAATCGCAGCTTCGAAGGCAAGGTGGCGCGCTTCGCGGACGCCGTGGATCCCGAGACGCGGACGATGCACACCGAAGTCGATGTCAAGAACACGGGCGGCAAGCTGGTGCAGGGAATGTATGCGGAAGTCTCCCTGGTGCTGGCAACGAAGGACGGAACCTTGACGGTGCCGATCCAGGCGGTGGTTCGCAACGGGTCGGAGGCCACGGTGCTGGTGGTAAACGCGCAGAATCGGCTGGAGGAGCGGCGGGTCGAACTGGGGCTCGAAGGCACTCGCTGGGTGGAGGTCGTATCGGGGCTCAAGGAGAACGATCGCGTTCTGATCGGGTCGCGTAGCGAGTACCGCGTGGGCGACCGGGTGGAGCCAAAACCGATTGCGGAGAACAGCGAGGCAGAGCCCTGATGTCCGGCTTCTCGATCAAGTATCCCTACTTCATCATTGTGGGCTGCCTGATGGTAGCCATCGTGGGCGCGGTCACGCTGGTGCGGATGCCGGTGGACCTGTTTCCTCCCATCAATATTCCAGTAGTGGTGGTGGCGACGTTTTATTCGGGCATGCCACCGCAGCAGATCGAAACCGATATTACGAATCCTTTTGAGCGGTTCTTCACGCTGGGAAGCGGGATCGATCACATCGAGTCGCGGTCATTGCCGGGCGTGAGTCTGATCAAGATTTATTTCCAACCCGGCACGAATGCAGATGCGGATTTGAGCACGATTTCCAACCTGGCAATGGCGGACCTGCGCCGACTGCCGCCGGGAACCCTGCCGCCCGTGGTGTTGAAGTTTGACGCTTCGAGCTTGCCGGTGTGCCTGATCACGCTGAAAGGGCAGGGGCTGAACGAGACGCAATTGCGCGACCTCGGTCAATACACGGTGCGCAACCAGATCGCGAGCGTGCCGGGGGCCTCAGTGCCGCAGCCGTTCGGGGGACGGTATCGGCAGATCATGGTGTATGTCGATCCGCTCAAGCTGGACGCACATGAGCTGTCGGTAATGGACGTGGTGCATGCGGTGAATCAGAGCAACCTGATTCTTCCCGCGGGTGATGTGAAGATCGGCCCCTACGACTACAACCTGTACACGAACAGCCAGGTGCCCACGGCGTCGGACATCGACACGATGCCGCTGAAAACTGTAGGGCAGGCTTCGGTGCTGGTGCGGGATGTTGGGAAAGCACTGGACGCACAGGCGATCCAGACGAACATCGTGCGGGTAGACGGGCAGCGCTCGGTGTATCTGCCAATTCTGAAGCAGGGCGGGGATACGAACACGATCGCCGTTGTCCAGGGGATCAAGGATGCGCTCTCGAAGCTGGTGGACATTCCGAAGCAGTTGATTGCGAAGGTGGTGTTCGACCAGTCGGTGTTCGTGAAGATGGCGATCGGGAACCTGCTGCACGAAGGTGCGATCGGCCTGGTGCTGACGGGGTTGATGATTCTGTTGTTCCTGGGAAGCTTGCGAGCGACCGCAGCGGTGTTCCTGTCGATTCCACTTTCGGCTCTGGCGGCGTTTCTGGCGATCAGTGCGGGCGGCGGCACAGTGAACACGATGGTACTGGGTGGTCTGGCGCTGGCATTCTCGCGACTGATCGACAACTCGGTGGTTGTGCTGGAAAACATCTTCCGGCACCTGGAGGAAGGCGAAGAACCGGAGTTTGCGGCGGAGAAAGGCGGCCAGGAGGTCGCGCTGGCCGTGCTCGCGGCGACGATCACCACGGCGATCGTGTTCTTCCCAGTGATTTTCCTCTACGGGGTCAGCCGATTTTTGTTCGTGGCCCTGGCGATGGCGGTGGTGCTCTCGCTGGCGGCCTCGTACATCGTCGCGATGACGGTGGTGCCGTTGTTTTGCGCGAAGCTGATCAAGAAGCATCAGGCGGATGAAGAAGTAGGCGAGGGGTCGATCGGGGCGAGGTTCGGCAGCGTCGCGATGAAATTCAATCAATACTTCGAGACGATGCTGTCTAAGTATGACTTGACGCTGAGCACGGCGCTGATGCGACCGGTGGCAACGACGTTGGGTCTGGCGGGTATGTCGATTCTCTGCCTGACGTTGTATCCGCTGATGGGTGTGGCGTTCTTCCCGCGGACGGATCCGGGTCAGTTCGTTATCAACCTCAAGGCGTCTTCGGGTACGCGCGTGGAGGTGAACGAGCAGTACGTGAAGCAAGTCGAGGGAATTGTGCGGCAAGTGGTTCCCGAGGACGAGTTGCGGATGATCGTCTCCAATATCGGGATCGCCACGGACTTTTCGGCAATTTACACACCCAACTCCGCGCCTCACACCGCGTTTGTGCAAGTGAGCCTGAAGGAAGATCACAAGACGGGAAGCTATGACTACATGCGCAAAGTACGGGCACGCATGAGCCAGGAGCTTCCGCAGTTGAGCGCGTATTTCCAATCGGGCGGACTGGTGGACGCGGTGCTGAACATGGGCATGCCCGCACCAATCGACATCCAGGTGAGCGGGAGCTACCTGCGCCAGTCCTACGCGACCGCTACCGCGATTGCGGCGCAGCTCCGCGGACTGAATGGTGTCGGCGACGTGCTGATCCCACAGGACATCGACTACCCGGCGCTGCGGCTCGATGTGGACCGGGAGAAGGCCAGCTTGGTAGGACTGACGCAGCAGGAAGTGGTGGACAACGTGATCACGGCGCTGACGTCGAATGGCATGATCGCGCCAGATTACTGGATCGATCCGAAAAGTGGGAATCCCTACCTGCTGACGGTTCAGTATCCGGAAGATGCAATCAAGACGATGTCGGACCTGAAGCAGATTCCGCTGCGCGGGCCGAACATCAAGACGCCGACCACACTGGATACGGTGGTGCGAGTGGATACGATGCAGTCACCCACGGAAGTGGACCACTACCAGTTGTTCCGCGTGATCGACGTCTATGTTTCGCCGAAAGGCGAGGATCTGGGCAAGATCACCAATCAGATTGAGAAGATCGTGAACGACGCGAAGCTGCCGGAAGGCGTGCGCGTGAACCTGCGAGGGTCGGTGCAGGGCATGCGGTCGTCTTTCAAGAGTTTCGGAATCGGGCTGATCCTCGCGATGGTGCTGGTGTACCTGGTACTGGTAGCGCAGTTCGCATCGTTTCTGGATCCGTTCATCATTCTGTTGGCCATACCGCCGGGGCTTGCGGGGGTGCTGCTGTTCCTGTTGGTGACGGGAACCACGCTGAATGTGATGTCGCTGATGGGCGTTGTCATGATGGTGGGCATCGTGGTTTCGAACAGCATACTGATCGTGGAGTTCTCGCGAAACCTGCACCGGGAAGGGAAGCCGCTGAAGGAAGCGGTGGCGATGGCTTCACGCTTGCGGTTGCGGCCGGTGTTGATGACCTCGCTGGCAACACTGCTGGGCTTGATTCCGATGGCGATGAAGCTGGGAACTGGCGCGGAAGCCTACGCACCGTTGGCGCGAGCGATTATCGGAGGGCTTCTTGTGTCGGTGGTCGTAACCGTCTACCTCGTGCCGGCAGCTTACGTGTGGTTCCAAGCGGATGAAGAAAAGCGCGAGGAGATGTCGGCCTGATGCGAACGACGAAAATTGTTCTTTTGGCGCTGATGTTGGTGTTAAGCCCGGGGGGGTTGGCGCAAGAGTTGGGCCTATCGCTGCCATCGGCACCAGAGCCCCAAAGAGCGCGGGTCGGGCAGGTTCTTGCTTACTCATTTTCGATTGACGAGCAGCAAGGCTCGCCTGGACCGACGGCGACACAGGGAAAAGTTGCCGCGGCACCGCAGACCTTGACGCTGAAGGATGCGGAAGCGCTGGCGGTGAAAACAAATCCGCAGATTTCCGTATCGCGGCTGATGGCGCTGGCGTCGCAGCAGGTTTCGCGGGAGGCGAAGTCCAGCTTCTGGCCTACTGCGGTGGCGGACATTACCGGTGTGGATGCGCAGGAGAACAGCCGGATCAGCGCAGGTGGGTTGAATAACCCCATCATCTACGAACGAGCTGCGGGCGGAGTTACGGTGAGCCAGTTGATCACCGATTTTGGCCGGACGCAGAACCTGGTGGCGAGTGCAAATCTGTCGGCGATGGCGGAAGCGGAGAATGCGCTGGCTACAAAACAGCAGATCCTGCTGGCGGTGAACCAGGCGTTCTTCAATGCGCTGCAGACACATGCTGTGCTGAAGGTGGCGGAGGAGACAGTCAACGCGCGGCAGGTCGTCGCGGACCAGATTGGGGCGCTGGCGAAGAACAAGTTGAAATCCGATCTGGATTTGAGCTTTGCGAATGTGAATCTGGCGCAAGCGAAACTACTCCTGATGGATGCCCAGAACAATCACAAGGCGGCTCTGGCGAATCTGTCGGCGGTACTGGGGTTCCCAAGCCAGCAGGAGTTTGTCCTGCAGGACACCACGGAGGCGGTGGCGCCTCCTCCCGCAGACGTCGATGGGCTGGTGACGACAGCGTTCGGGACGAGGCCCGAACTGCTGGCGCTGGATCTGCAGTACCAGTCGACACAGAAGTTCAAGACTGCGGAGCGGGATTTGATGCTTCCATCGTTGCGCGCCGTGGGGACGGTGGGGGGCGCTCCCGTGCGCAACGACCATCTTCCGAGTTGGTACGGTGCGGTTGGGGCAAACCTGGATATTCCAATCTTTAATGGGTTCCTGTACAGCGCACGGGCGCGGGAGGCGGACCTCAGGTCGCAAGCGGCACGGGACCGGGTTGTGGATTTGCGCAACCGGATTTCGCGGGACGTTCGTACGAGCTGGTTGAGTGCGAACAATGCCTACGAGCGGCTGGGGGTGACCAAACAACTGCTGGAGCAGGCGCAACTGGCTTTGGAACTGGCACAGACGCGTTACAAACTTGGGTTGAGCTCAATTGTGGAATTGAGCCAGGCGCAGTTGCAGGCGACGCAGGCAGAAATCGGGAATGCACAGGCCGGATATGACTATCGGCTGGCGCAGGCAGTCCTGCAATTTGAGACTTCGGGGTTGTGAAGCACATTAACGACGCTTCGCCCTTTGGATGGCCCGATCCATTTTGTGCAGGTCGTCCTGTCCGTTTTTCCCTACGTTGTCAACAGAAGAAATGCGAACCCAGTGCGTGATCAGCATGCCGCGCTCGGAAACGACGACGACGCTCAGTGCGGCACGCTCATGCTCTTCGTCAATATCAACGCCTGCGACATCCAGGGCATAGGTGGCGGCGCGGACGTCGTCGACGTAACAGAAGTTCTGCGACTTCTTGATTGCGTCCTGCAGGCTCACGACATAGGCCTTGGAGGCCTGGTCCTTCTCTCCGTAATCGCCCTGCACAATGAGGGTGGTGATTCCGGGATGGACGTTCAGGTTCGGGCAGGTGGCTGCGCGCGCCAGCGCAGGGTGCAGCCACATCACAAGCGGCAGGATTGGAAGTATTCGTCGCACGATCTGTCCTTCTATCCGGCTCCCCGATTGTACCCAACCGATTGTGAAGGCGGTGTCTCTCCCGAGCCCCGGGATTGCGTCGGGGGATGACAGGGGTTACCTGGATCCTCAGCATTTCGAATATAAGCGAGTCCCGGCAAGGCCATATGGCATCAGGTGGGTGTGGGGAATTGTCCGTGATTTCAGACCATATTCGGGCGGTTGCGGGGGCAGTTTGCAACCCCTTGATTGCATTTTGAGACAGGTTACCCACTTGGTTTCATGCGACCTTCGTGTGACAAGTAGATCGTGAGTTTCCGACCGTTTCTCGTATAATGGAACTTCCCAATGCCAAAATATTCCATTGTTGTTCCGCTGCATAATGAGCAGGAGAACGTCACCGATCTGTACGACCGCCTAAAAGCGGTCATGGAGGCGAACGGCGAGTCGTTCGAAATCGTGCTGGTCGACGACGGATCGAAGGACGCCACGTTCGGGCTGCTGCGCGAGATCGCGGCGGTTGACAGTCGCGTGACGGTGGTGAAGCTGCGCCGCAATTTTGGGCAGACCGCGGGTCTGGCAGCGGGCTTTGATCATGCGCGGGGGGAGTACATCATCGCCATGGACGGTGACCTGCAGCATGACCCCTCCGATATCCCGATGTTCCTGGAAAAAATCTCCGAGGGATACGACATCGTTAGTGGTTGGCGCAAGCAGCGCATTGACAATTTATGGCTCCGGCGCATTCCGTCGCGAATCGCCAATTGGATGATGGCCAAGCTGAGCGGGGTAGAGATCCACGATTTTGGAACGACCTTCAAGGCGTACCGGCGCGAGATTCTGGAGCAGGTTCCGCTTTACGGCGAGTTGCACCGCTTCATTCCCGCACTGGCGTCGTGGCACGGAGCGTCGATCATTGAGGTGCCCATCCGGAATGTGAACCGGGAACGGGGAGCCTCTCATTACGGCATTTCGCGGACGTTCCGGGTGTTTTTTGACCTGATTACCATCCGCTTCCTGCTGCGCTATCTGTCGAGGCCGCTGCATTTCTTCGGCACGTTCGGGATGCTGAGCATTCTGGCGGGCTTCTCGGTGGCAGGATGGCTGGCGCTGCAGAAGGTACTGCACAATTCGCACTTGCTGATGCAGCACGGTCCGCTGATGATCTTTGCGGCGGTGCTGTTGCTGGCAGGCCTGAACATGCTGGCGGTCGGTCTGCTGGGCGAGATGCAGGTGCGGCACTATCACGAGCCAACTCGACGGGCGCCCTATTCGGTGGACCGGATCCTGCGGGCGCAGAGCGAAGAACACACGGTGTCCGAGTAGCCCTCAAACCCATCACATCTGCGGGTGACGCTTGTCCGGGACATGCCTGTCCGGCGGGCGGATAATGTCTTGTAACGTCCAGCCTTCGAATTTGGAGGTATATAATGCCTCGGTTTGCGACCATGGAAAACGCCACGCAGTACCAACTCCGCCTTGCCAACCGCATGTCCCGACTGGGCACCGAAACCGCTTTCGAGGTGCTGAATAAAGCCCGGGCGCTGGAGCGCCAAGGGAAGGACATCGTGCACCTGGAGATTGGCGAGCCCGACTTCGATACGCCGGCGAACGTGGTGGAAGCCGGCGTGACGGCCCTACGCAAGGGATGGACGCATTACGGACCTTCGGCTGGACAGCCAGAGCTTCGCCAGGCGATTGCGAATTATGTAGCGAAGACGCGAGGGGTCAGAGTTTCGAGCGACGAAGTGGTTGTCGTGCCAGGTGGAAAGCCAATCATTTTCTTCACGATGCTGTCTTTAATTGATGAAGGAGATGAGGTTATATACCCGAATCCAGGGTTCCCAATTTATGAGTCGATGATCCACTACGTGGGTGGGCACGCGGTGCCGATCCGGCTGCGGGAAGAACGGGACTTCGGCCTGGATGTGAACGAATTGGTTTCGCTGATCAACGACCGGACTCGGCTGATCATTTTGAATTCGCCGCAAAATCCAACGGGCGGGGTGCTCAGCAAAAACGACATTCATGACATTGCGGATGCCATCGGAGATCGCAACATCATGGTGATGTCGGACGAGATCTATAGCCGGCTGCTCTTTGAAGGCGAGCCGTTCTCGATCATGTCGATTCCGGCGTTCAAGGACCGGACGATCCTTTTGGACGGATTCTCAAAGACCTACGCGATGACGGGATGGCGCATGGGCTACGGAGTGATGCGGACCGATCTGGCGGCGCACATGACGCGCCTGATGACCAACTCGAACTCCTGCACAGCGAGCTTTACGCAGATGGCGGGAGTGGAGGCGCTCCACGGTGATCAGTCGTCGGTGGACCGCATGCGCGACGAATTCAAGAGACGGCGTGATGTGGTGGTGGGGCGGTTGAACCGGATTCGCGGGTTCTCCTGCCGATTGCCGAAAGGCGCGTTTTATGTGTTCCCGAATGTTACGAAGACGGGATGGCCTTCGAAGAAATTGGCGAATGCGCTGCTGGAAGAGGCCGGTGTGGCTTGCTTGTCGGGGACGGCATTCGGGGATTTCGGCGAAGGCTATCTGCGCTTCAGCGTGGCAAATTCGCTGGAGAACCTGAACAAGGCTTTGGATCGCCTGGAGCAGTGGACGGGGAAGAATCTGTAAAGCGCCGGCGGCTGGCGGCTCGTAGCTGGCAGCTGATTGCAAGAAGGCCTGACACTGATATCTTGACAAGCGGCACGACTTACGGGAAGCCGGCGTTAGGGTGCCCTCAGGACAGTGGTGAGCCTGCACGCTCGCCTGAAAGGGCCGAGCGCGTCGCAGGCTTTCTCTTCGTGGAGTAAACTGTTGCGTTTGCGTGGTGGCCGTTTCGACTGACTGGAGCGGCGCTGCAATCCACTGAGAGAACGATGAGCAAACCTCTGCGCGTTTTTGCCACCTGCGATATTGGCGAGTCCATCAAATTGTTACGGGACCGAGGGTATGAGGTCGAGGTTTACCCGGCGCCCGAGGCCCCTCCGAAAAAACTGATCGTCGAGAAGATCCAGTCGGGAATCGACGGCCTGATTACGACGCTGCGCGACCAGGTGGATGCGGAGCTTTTCGAAGCTGGGAAAGGCACGCTGAGGGTTGTGGCGCAGTACGCGGTGGGGTTCGACAACATCAACCGGGCGGATGCGAACCGCTACCAAATTCCCTTTACAAACACAGCGGACGTCCTCACCGAAGCTACCGCCGAATTTGCTTTCTTCATCATGGGGGACCTGGCGCGACGATTGTGGAGCGCCGAGCACCTGACGCGCGAGAACAAGTGGGGATTCTGGCATCCCTATCTTCCGTTCCTGGGGGATGAAGTTACAGGGAAGACGATCGCGATCATTGGAACGGGGCGGATCGGGCTGGCGATGATCAAGAAGTGTGCCGGGTTCGACATGAACATTCTGAGCTATGACCCTGCGTACCAGAATCACGACTACATCAAGGCGATCCAGGAGACGAATGATCTGCGGCACGAGCGGGGGATCTGCCGGGAACGAACGTGGATCAAGTACGTGAACCTGGAGGATGCGCTCGCGAACGCGGACTATGTGAGCGTGCATGTGCCTCTGCTGAGGGCGGGGGAGAGCACGACGCCGACATTCCATCTGTTCAACGAGGAAACGTTCCGCAAAATGAAACGGACTGCGTTCCTGGTGAACACGTCGCGCGGGCCGGTGGTGGATGAGGCGGCACTGGCAAAGGCTCTGCGCGAAAGGTGGATCGCCGGGGCAGCACTGGACGTCTATGAACGCGAACCGCTTCCGCCGGATTCACCCTTGCGGGACCCGGCAATCGAGGACCGCTGTCGGCTGTATCCGCATTTTGCCAGTGCGGCAAAAATCACCCGGTTGTCGACCGATCCGGATAGAGGCATGGCGGGACGGTGCGTGCAAGGGCTGATCGACGTGCTGGAGAAGAACTATGGTGGCGACATGGCGAAGATGCCGTATGTGGTGAACAAGGAAGCGTTCGCGCACTGAAGATACTTTGGTTTGCAACCCGAGCCCCTTAAGAGTGTGCGTGAGAACTGCCTTGTTTTCGGAGAGGAAATACGCGACAAAAGGGCATGTCGCGATTTCATCCCTACAGTCCAGATCAGGCGTATTTGCTGCCGCCCAATGCGAGAGATGTTTTGGGAGAGGATCACCTGGTGTTGACGGAATTCGAAGAGCCCTATAGCGAGGAAGGGGGAGGGCTGTATGCTCCAGCGCTGATGTTAAAAATGTGGCTGTATGCCTATGCCTTGGGGGTGAACGTCGGCGCGGCGGTTGGAGCAGAGGATACGGGAAGGCCTGGCATTTCGCTATTTGGCGGGTGGCGCAACTCCCGATAATTGGGCCTTGACCGCCTTCCGCAGACGGCATGCGCGAGGTCTGAACGATGTGTTCACGCAAGCGTTGGAGTTGGCGGGCAGCATGGGGCTGGGACGGTTGGGACATGTAGCTATCGATAGCAGCCGGGTGAAAGCCGCTGCGGCCCGCGAGCGGATGGAGAGCGAGGAAAGCCTGCGGCAGGAACGGGCACGATTGCGGCGACAGATCCGGCAGTAGCAGCAGAGCTGTAATGAGGAAGATCCCGACGAGAACGCGGGCATGCAGGTGCGAGCCGGAGAGTGGGAGCGCCGCTTGCAGGAAATCCCGCGTCGCCTGCAAAGACTGCGCAAGAGTGGACTGCGGCAGCGATGGCGCGGTGATTGGGACGCGCGCTTTCTGCGCACACGCGAGGGCTGGATTTTAGGATATTCGGGAGAGATTGCGGTGACTGAGGATCACCTCATTTCGGGGCAACCGATCACGCAACAGGCCAGCGACAATGAGTCGCTGTTGCCGATGGTGGATGAAGTGATGCGACAGTGCCGTGGCAAACCGGAAGTGGTGAGTGCAGATACAGGATTTTTTCTCTCCGCAACCTGCATGGGTTACGTGAGCGGCAGATGGATGGTTACGTGCCAGATCCCAACCTGAGTTACGAACTGAAAGGCAAAGGCAGGGCTCAAGGAATCGCGGGCAGTCGGCATCTACGCGACCCCGAGCACCGGCTTAAGGGGCGATGGAAAGGGAACGACTTCCGGCATCGCTAAAAAGCGATGCCCTGATACGAACCGTGATTTTCTCTACAGCCTCCCAAGGCGGGGATCTCGCTGCCATTCGCTATTGATTTTGACCACCGTATGTTCTCCCAACGCACGGCATGGAAATTGACTCCGAACCGCTTCACGCAGGCGCTGGCGGAACTGCGTGCGGCCGGGGTGGAGGTGCTGGAGCTGAGCGTATCGAATCCGACGCGTGCGGGGCTTCACTATGAAGAGGAGACGATTCTGCAGGCGCTGACCCAGCCTGAGGCGATGGACTACGATCCGCAGCCCAAGGGGCTGCTGGCGGCGCGCCAGGCCGTGACAAGGTATTACCACGATGCGCACGATGCGTACGAGGTCGATCCGGAGTCGTTGGTTCTGACGGCGAGTACGAGCGAAGGGTATTCGTACGTCTTCCGGTTATTGTGCAACGGCGAGGACGAGATCCTGGTGCCGAAGCCGAGCTATCCGCTGTTTGAGTTTCTCGCAGACCTGCAGGATGTGAAGCTGGTGCCATATCCGCTGATCTATGACCAGGGCTGGCAGATGGACTTTCCGTCGGTGTACAAGGCAGTGAATCATCGCACCCGTGCGGTGGTGGTGGTGCATCCCAACAATCCGACGGGGTCGTATGCTTCGGCTGCCGAGGTGGATGGGCTGAACCGCTTTTGCGCGGAATATAACCTGGCGCTGATTGTCGACGAGGTGTTTCTCGATTATGCGCACGACGGGGCGCCGCGGTCGTCGTTTGTGACGGATGATGCTGCGTTGACCTTCACGCTCAGTGGGCTGTCGAAAATTTCGGGCTTGCCGCAGATGAAAGTGGCATGGATTGCCACCAGCGGCCCGAAGCAGCGGAAGGCGGAAGCCCTGGCGCGTTTGGAAGTGATCGCGGATACCTATCTGTCGATGAGCGCTCCGGTGCAATTGGCGTTGCCGGTTTTGCTCGATCAGCGCAAGAGCATTCAGCCACTTTTGCTGGATCGGGTGCGCACGAACCTGGAAGAGCTCGATCATCAGTTACGACGACAGAAGACGTGCGAGCGGTTGCGGGTGGATGGAGGCTGGTATGCTGTGCTGCGGGTCCCGGCGCTGCAATCGGATGAGGATCTCGCCATTGATCTACTGCGAAAGATGGCGGTGCTGGTGCATCCGGGACACTTCTATGATTTTCCGGCGGATGGGTATCTGGTGTTGAGCCTGATCACGCCGACGGAGGAGTTTCGGGAAGGGGTGAGCCGGGTTCTCCGAGTGTTAAGCGAATAGTTGTCGCCTACAAGAGCTTCATTTCCCCTGCAAGAACGGATTACTTTCCCTTTCCTCACCGATGGTCGTCAACGGGCCGTGACCGGGAATGACGATCGTCTCGTCGGGCAGAGCGAGCACGCGGTCGTGAAGCGAGTAGATGATCTTCTCGTAGGATCCACCGGGAAGGTCAGTGCGCCCGATGCTGCCTGCGAATAGCGTGTCGCCGGCGATCAGCTTGCTTTCGGCTGGGAAGTAGAGGCAGATGCTGCCCTCGGTGTGGCCGGGGGTGTGGAGGACTTGAGCGGAGAGCGCCCCTGCTTTCACCGTGTCGGCCTGCTCGAGGCTCTGATCGATTTCCACCGTGCCGGGATTGCGCATGCCAATCCAGGCGGCTTGCATGTCGAGCATCTTGAGTAGGGCGTAGTCGTTCTGGTTGAGGAGGATCGGGGCGCTCGTGGCTGCGCGCAGCTTCATGGCTCCGCCTACGTGGTCGATGTGGGCGTGGGTGATGACGATCTGCTTGACCTGCAGGTTGTGCTTCTTGATCAGCGCAACGATTTGTTCGATGTCGTCACCGGGATCGACGACGATGGCTTCGCGGGAGGTCTCGTCACCGATGATGGAGCAGTTGCATTGCAATGGCCCGACGGGAAGGATTTCGTGGATCATTCCCTCATTTTATTGGCGGGGGCAAGAAACCTTAAACCGCAAAATTCGCGAAGAACGGCCGCAAAGTTCGCAAAGAAAAGAGGCACAGCGCCTGAAGGCGCGCCCTGATACGGATCAAAAGAACTCGGAGATCTTTGAAAGGTCAAACGCTGCCGATACATGGGGAGATGCCCTCCATTGGAAGGCATCCGATCTTCCCGAGACCGAAAATCGTCCTACTTGGCCGGTTGCGAGGCGGGCGCGGCCGGAGTTGGAGCCGGGGTTGCGGGTTGCGAAGTAGAGGTTTTCACACCGGAAAGCACTGAACCGGTGCCTTTTGATCCAGTGCGGCGGACAGCGAAAATCGAAAGGGTGATCGAGGTCACCATGAACAGAACGGCGGACCAGGTTGTGGCTTTCGAGAGCGCGGTGGCTGCGCCACGGGGACCGAAGGCAGTTTGGCTGCCCATGCCGCCGAAAGCGGCGGCGATGTCGCCGCTTTTGCCGCTCTGCAGCAATACAACAACGATTAGAAAGAAGCACACCACAATGTGCACGGTGTAGATCAGGCCGATCACAATATTCATGAGAATACAAACCAAACCGGCCCTCGAGGCCGGCCTTTCTCAGCAATAGAATCTGGTGCGGAAGGGGGGATTTGAACCCCCACGCCTTTCGGCGCCACCCCCTCAAGATGGTGTGTCTGCCAGTTCCACCACTTCCGCAGGGTTTGGGTGCGACCGACACAATCTTATCATGGCGGTGGTTTACGGGACGTCGCTGCTGCGGCTGAGCCGCAGTAAACCACAGAGGAGCATATGGAGACGCGCAATTGAAAACACAAGGTCCCTCGACTGCGCCGCTTCGCTCGGGATGACAAATTGAAATTAGGCTGTTTCCTTCTTGTCAGCACACTAGTACTTCACGATGGCGGCAAACGACATCGGATCGAGGCTGGCGCCTCCCACCAGGGCTCCGTCGATTTCCGGCTCGGCCATGAGGGCCTTGGCGTTTTCCGGCTTTACCGATCCACCGTAGAGGATGCGCAGCCTCTCGGCAAATTCCTCGCTGAAGGCCTTGGCGGCTTCGGTGCGGATGAGAGCGTGAGCGTCGGCAGCTAGTTTTGGGGTGGCAGTCTTGCCTGTTCCGATGGCCCATACGGGCTCGTAGGCCACGATCAGCTTGCCCGCTTTCTTACCCGAGATGGCGTGGAAGGCGCGCAGGCACTGGCGGCGGAGAACGTCCTCGGTGAGTCCGGCCTCACGCTCTTCGAGAACTTCGCCGACGCAGACGATGGGCGTGAGATCGTGTTCGAGGGCGGTTTTCAGCTTGAGGTTCACCACGTCGTCGCTCTCGCCAAAGTACTGGCGGCGCTCGGAGTGGCCGATGATGACGTGCGTGACTCCGACTGCGAGCAGCATAGTGGCGCAGATCTCTCCCGTGAAGGCACCTTCCTTTTCCCAGTGCAGGTCCTGGGCCCCAATAGCGACGTCGGAACCCTGGGTGACCTCAATGGAGCAGGGGATATCAAGGTAGGGCGGGCAGACGACGATCTCGTCGCGATCGTGACCGGCGACCAGCGGAAGGAAATCCTTGAAGAAGGCAAGGGCCTGGTCGGGCGTCTTGTACATCTTCCAGTTGGCAGCGATGACTTTTTTTCTCACGGGGATTTCCTCTCAATGTTGACCGGAGTTACTGCGCCGGCGGCGTGCAGCTTTTCGAATTCCCGGACGTACGTGCGAACCGACTTTGCATCGAATAAGACAAATCGTATGTGTCTGACTTGTGATGCCGAGTGCAAGGCCACGATCGCAGCTCGGACGGAAACTTCAGCGGCTTCCTGTAGCGGATAGCCGAATGCTCCGGTGGAGATAGCGGGGAAAGCCAGCGAGGCGATGGCATGGTCGTCGGCGAGCCGAATGGATTCGCGGTAGCAACTGGCAAGCGTCTCGGCCTGGTGGGGGTTTCCATCGCGGTAAACCGGGCCTACGGTGTGGATCACGTACTTCGCGGCGAGGCGCCCGCCGGTGGTGAGGACAGCTTTGCCTGCGGGAAGCTGGCCGATTTCAGCGGCAATCTTTTCGCACTCTTTCAGGATGGAGGGACCGCCGGCACGGTGAATGGCACCATCGACGCCTCCGCCACCTATGAGATAAGAATTGGCAGCGTTCACGATGGCGTCGGTGGTTTCTTTCGTGATGTCAGCGGGTCCGTGGAAGTCGAGAAGCTTGTCGCCTTCAAAGGAGACCCGCACAGCGAAGTCATGCACGCGAATGTCTCCGGCTCAGCGCTTTTCGGTGAGGGCCTCCACGCCGGGAAGTTTCTTGCCCTCGAGGAATTCCAGGGACGCTCCGCCGCCAGTGGAGATGTGCGTGATTTTGTCGGCGACCCCAGCTGCACGCACGGCTGAGACCGAGTCACCGCCCCCGACGATCGTGAGTGCGCCAGCGTTGTCGGCCACGGCTCGGGCGATCTGGAAGGTGCCGCGCGCGAAGGGCGAGACTTCAAAGACGCCCATGGGGCCGTTCCAGATGATGGTGCGGGCGCGGGCGATCTCCTCCTCGAAGAGCGCGATCGTCTTGGGGCCGATGTCGAGAGCCATGAGGTTAGCGGAGATCGCTTGTCCCTGGTCGACCTTGGTGACGTGGGCGTTAAGGTCGATTTTGTCGGCGGCCACGTGGTCGACCGGAAGCAGCAGTTTGAGCTTCCGCGTCTTGGCTTCCTGAAGAAGTTGTTTAGCGAGTTCGAGCTTATCTTCTTCGACGAGCGACTTCCCGACCTGTTCGCCGAGTGCTTTGAGAAAAGTATAGGCCATGCCGCCGCCAATGATGAGCGAGTCGACTCTATCCATCAGATGAGTGATGACCGGGATTTTGTCGCTGACCTTGGCGCCGCCCAGGATGGCGATGAAAGGCTTTTCGGGATGGTGCAGAGCCTTTCCCAGGTACTCGAGTTCTTTTTCCATGAGCAAGCCTGCGGCGGACTTCGGCACGAACTTGGTGATGCCAACGGTAGAGGCATGCGCGCGATGTGCGGCACCGAACGCATCGTTGATGTAGTAGTCAGCCAGGCGGGCGAGTTGCTTCGAGAAGTGCTCGTCGTTGGCCTCTTCTTCGGCATGGAAACGGAGGTTTTCGAGCAGCAGGGTCTGACCTTTTTCGAGCTTGCCGGCAACTTCTTCGGCCTCGGGACCGACGCAGTCGGGACAGAAGCCAACGTTTTCTCCGCGAGCCAGTTCCTTGTCGAGGAGCATGCGAAGGCGCTCCGCAACGGGCTTGAGTGTGTACTTCGGATTGGGCTTGCCCTTGGGACGGCCGAGGTGCGAGGCCAGAATCAGGCGTGCGCCATGGCGCAGGGCGTACTCGATCGTCGGAAGGGTCTCGCGGATACGCGTGTCGTCCATCACGCGGCCTTCCTCGAGGGGCACATTGAAATCGACCCGCATCAGGATGCGGTGGTCGTTTAGTGATAAGTCACGAATCGATAGCTTGGACATGGCTGGCCTCAGTGAGAAGTCGTGTCCTTTCGAGGACGAGGAGGCGCCGTCCTCTCGCTGAGGGGACAGAACGGCGCTGCCTCGATTACAAGCCCCTGGAGCCCAGGTAATTGATCAGGTCGCGGACGCGACAGGAGTATCCCCACTCGTTGTCGTACCAGGAGATCACCTTCACGCAGGTTCCGCCGACCACCAGAGTCATCTTGGCATCGACGATCGAAGAGAATGGGTTGCCCTTGAAGTCGGCCGACACCAGTTCTTCTTCTTCGTACGCCAGGTAGCCCTTCAGCGAGCCCGTTTCGGTAGCCTTCTTCAGGGCAGCGTTGACTTCATCCTTGGAGGTTGATTTCTCGACGAACGCAACCAGGTCGACGACCGACACGTTGGGCGTGGGCACGCGCATGGCGAAGCCGTCGAGCTTGCCGGCCATCTCGGGGATCACGAGCTTGAGCGCCTTGGCGGCGCCAGTAGAAGTCGGGATCATGGATAGGGCAGCGGCGCGAGCGCGGCGCAAGTCCTTGTGCGGGAAGTCGAGGATGACCTGATCGTTGGTATAAGAGTGGATGGTGGTCATCGTCCCGCTGACGATCTTGAAATTGTCGTGAATGACCTTGGCAATAGGCGCCAGGCAGTTCGTGGTGCACGACGCATTGGAAATGATGTGGTGCTTAGCCGGGTCATACTTGTCGTGGTTCACGCCCAGCACGAGTGTGATGTCTTCGTTCTTGGCGGGCGCGGAAATAATGACCTTCTTCACGGGCCCGCGCATGTGCTTTTTGGCTTCGTTAGCGTCGGTGAAGCGGCCGGTGGACTCGATCACGACCTGGGCGCCCACGGATTCCCACGGCAGCTTGGCGGGGTCTTTTTCGGCGAACACGCGAATCGACTTGCCATCGACCTGAATGCAGTCCGCGCCCGCAGTGATCTTGTTGGGCAGGTTGCCGAGGATCGAGTCGTACTTCAGAAGGTGGGCGAGGGTCTTGGGGTCGGTGAGGTCATTCACCGCCACGAAATCGAGATTAGGATCTTTGAGGGCAGTGCGGAGAACGTTGCGTCCGATGCGCCCAAAACCGTTGATGCCGACTTTAATGGCCATTGTTCCTCCGAGAAAATATTAGGGGACTGCCCGGGATTCGATTGAGTGCTTGCTCTAAACTCTCGATGGTATCAGGCAGAGCGAGCCAGCGTAAATGATGGACCGCACAATCAGGTTGTGACGGTTGAATGTAGGTAAGGACTGTGGATGAAGAGCGGGAGGCGCTGGTCAGGCGCTGATGGGTCAATCGTCTCGCTCATTATCCGAGCGAGCTCTAGGGCTGACGCTCTCGTGAATCCTTCGGCAACTGCCAGATCTCGGGTAGAGCGTTTGGGTTCAAGATCTCAACCTCAAACACTTGCCATGGCCGCGTCCATTTGGTCAGATCGATTTCGTAGTCTCTTCCGTCTTGAAAGTCCGTGTAAACGAGAGTCCTGGTGGCACTAGCTGAGAGGATGTATCTCTTGGCGAAGAATACCCAGTCGAGGTTGCGGGGATAACGGAGAACGTAGGCCGAATCACTCGTCGAAGGCGGTTTCTTCTCCGAGTCCGAGGTTTCGATGATCCGCACTTTCCAGGCCTGGTAGACACCGTAGCGAACCGTCGAGTCGGTGATGATGTCAAAGCCGCCGGTGCTAGGCCTCGGTTGGTACTGATTGATCAGGGCTTCGGGCATCCGCGGCTCGAGGAATTGCGCCGTGCGCGACAGGTCACAGTAATTCTTTCTCTCCGCTCGGCGAACCAGGAGATAGCGAAGATCGGCGTTCGTATTGCGCGGTGCAGATGTCGACTGGCGAGTTCGGCGGTGCGCGCGTAAGACCTCGAGGCACTAGAAAATGGCAGTTTCGAGTCTACGCTTTGGATTCACCAGGGCAATAGCCCTCGCCGGCCGAATTTCGAAACCCGATTCCACCGGTTGGGTTGACGTCGGCCCGATCGTCGATTGCTCTCACTGCGTCAACCGGATGGCCTGCTTGCGCTCTTCTGCGGTCATTTGCTTCCAGACCATATCGACATTCTGCCTGAGGGGACCGTTCTCGGGATCGGAGCGCAGGGCGAGGGCGAAGTAACGATAGGCCGTAGGCAGGTCGCGGGAGAGGCAGTGTCCCGTTGCGTAAAGTGCTCCCATGGTGATCATGGCCTTGGTGTTGGACTGGTCGGCGGCGGGCTTGATGTAACGTAGCCCACGGTCGCAATTTTGCGGGACGCCGTTGCGTCCGTACAAGAACTGTTCTCCCATCGCGACGGGGTCCGCGGCTTTGGCGGCTGGTTTCGGCGTTGGAGCGGGTGAAGGGTTGCGCGCGGCAGGTTTGGCCGCGGGCGTCGGAGCTGACGCGGGTTCGGCAGCTGGAACGGCGCCGGCAGGAGTCTTCGGTTGTGCCGGAGCGGTGATGACAGTTGCGGCACTATCGCTGCCAGAATCGGAAGTTGGTTTCGAAGCAGCAGGCTGATCGTTGCCAGAAGTTGCTGCCGGGAGCGCCGTGGATGGCGACGGGCTGGAGGCGGCTGGCGCAGATGAAGGCGCGGCCGTCGGCGGAGGCGATTGCGCGTCGGAGGTTGCCGGTGCCGGGGAAGATGGATTCGCGGCTGGTTGCGATGTCGGGATCGGGGAATTCGACGGCGCAGGGGCAGCGGATGAGGTAGCTGAGGTGGCGGACGAGTCTGTGCTTGGCGTCGCTGCAGGAGCGCTCGGCTTCGGCTGCGCTAGAGATCCCACGAGGGGCAAGCCGTCACGGCGCCAGCGGAGCCAGCCCAATCCGCCGACCAGAGCCAGGGCAACCACGAGCAGCAGCATCCACCCCTTGTGGGATTTTGGTTCGTCGTCTTCCAGCAGGTAGTCGAGGTTGCGGGAAGGGGGTTCGGCGGGCGCGCCCAGGTTAAGAATGCCGCCGGTGTAGGCGGAGGCCGGAGACGTGGGCGCCGAGCGCCGGGATGGGGATGGCTCGTCGGGGGCTTCGAGTTCGGCGGTAGGCTCGGGCAGAGCCTTTCCGCACATTCCGCAGAAGCGGTGTTCGTCAGGGTTTTCGGTTCCGCAATAGGAGCAGCGCAACTGGTGCCTCGCGTTCGTCCGATGGGGCAATGCCGACGGGCAAGGACGCCCCGTCGCGCCATCGACGAGTTTCTGAAATCTTTTTCTAGATTACGATAACGCGGAGAAGCGTTGTGCGGCCAGTGGTTTGGGGGATGCCCGCAGCTTTACAGCTTTGTCGCTAACGTGTTACTCTCAATGGCGTTACAGACAATCACGATACTGAAAAAGACAGGAGTGCATCAGGTTAGTGCTAGCCAGAGAGCAAAAGAAGTCCCTCATTAACGCCTATGCCACGCACGCGACCGATACGGGCAGCCCGGAAGTGCAGATCGCGTTGCTGAGTGAGCGCATCGGTCAGCTTACGGAACACTTCAAGACGCATAAGAAAGACCACGGCTCGCGCCGAGGCCTGCTGATGCTGGTGAGCAAGCGCCGTCGTTTGCTCGATTACTTGAAGTCTTACGATTCCGAGCGCTACAAGGGCGTCATCACGAAACTTGGCATCCGTAAGTAACGCGTGCTGAAGAACCACCTTGGGACAACGTAGTCCCGCGGGTGTCCTCGCCTTGGTTCTGCCGCCGTGGGGCCGCAGGAACCAGATCAAGGAATTGTTGGAAAGTGCGTTCCGGCCTCAGCTCGAACTCAATCTGGCATTGCCCTACCTCGCGCCCGGTGCGAAGCCGCATGGGCGCAGCTTTCCTGCCTCGAAGGATGAAAAATGAAACCAGAAGCAACTGAAGTAACCGTAGACCTCTCCAGCGGTAAAACCCTCAAGATTGAAACCGGCAAGATCGCCAAGCAGGCACACGGAGCGGCCGTTGTGCGCATGGGTGACAACGTGGTGCTCGCCACCGCGGTAGCCAATGCCGATCCGCGGGAGGGAATTGATTTCTTCCCCTTGACCGTCGATTACCGCGAGTACACCTATGCCGGCGGACGCATTCCCGGCGGATTCATCAAGCGCGAAGGACGTCCCAGCGAGCGCGAAATTCTGACCAGCCGTATGATCGACCGCCCGGTGCGGCCGTTGTTTGCGGAAGGCTTCAAGTGCGAGACACAGGTGATCGCTTTCGTGCTATCGGCCGATACTGAGAACGACCCGGATGTGGTGGCGATTAACGCCGCGTCAGCGGCATTAACGATTTCTGATATTCCGTTTCTTGGCCCGATTGGCGCGGTACGCGTGGGCTATGTGGATGGGAAGTTTGTCAGCAACCCGACGTACTCGGAGATGCGCGACAGCCTGCTGAATATTATGGTCGTGGGCTCGGCCGAAGCGATCGTGATGATCGAGTCGGGGGCGAAGGAAGTTCCCGAAGAGACGGTCGTCGATGCGATCGAGTACGGGCACAACGAGATCAAGAAGATTTGCGCCGCAATCAACGATCTGCGGGTGAAGGTGGGCAAGCCGAAGCGGGACGTAGCACCCCCGGAGTTTGATCAGAAGTATTTCGATGATTTGAAGGCGAAGGTTGGGGCGCGGTTGACGGATGCGTTGGATACAGCGAAGCATCCCAAGCTGGAGAGTTACACACTTGTCAAAGATATCCGCAAGGAACTGGAAGCGGAGATTCCGGAGGAAGACGAAGTCGCGCTGAAGAAACTGAAGAATTATTACGAGACGCTGCGCGAGCGGATTTTCCGCGAGCAGGTGATCGAGCAGCATCGGCGTCCGGATGCGCGCGCGTTCGATCAGATCCGCGACATCTGGATCGAGGTAGGGGTGCTGCCCCGCACGCACGGGTCGGCCATCTTCACTCGGGGAGAGACCCAAGCGCTGGTGACTACCACGCTCGGCACCGCTGACGACATGCAGCGGCTCGAAGCGTTTGAAGGCGAGGCCAAGAAGCGCTTCATGTTGCACTATAACTTTCCTCCGTTTTCTGTTGGGGAAGTTCAGTTTTTGCGCGGGGCGGGGCGACGGGAAATTGGTCACGGAGCGCTAGCTGAACGCGCGATTTCGGCAGTGCTTCCCACCGAGGAGAAGTGGCCTTACGCCATGCGCGTGGTCTCGGACATCCTGGAATCGAACGGATCGTCGTCCATGGCGACGGTTTGCGGAGCGGCTCTTTCGTTGATGGATGCGGGCGTCCCCTTGGCGGCGCCGGTGGCGGGCGTGGCGATGGGACTGGTGAAGGAGGGCGACAAGTACGCCATCCTGAGCGATATCGCGGGCGCGGAAGACCACTACGGCGATATGGACTTCAAGGTTGCCGGAACACGCAAGGGGATCACGGCGCTGCAGATGGATATCAAAGTTGCTGGAATCACGCAGCAGATCATGCGCGAGGCCTTGGCGCAGGCTCAACGCGGCCGGATGCACATCCTGGGCAAGATGGAAGAAGTGCTGCCGGAGCATCGCGAGAAGGTGTCGGCGTTCGCACCACGTTTCTACACCCTGCAGATTCCGGTGGACAAGATCCGCGACCTGATCGGGCCGGGCGGGAAGATGATTCGCAGCATCATCGAGCAGACGGGTGTGAAGATCGACGTCGAGGATTCCGGCAAGGTAAATGTCTCCTCGAACGACCAGGCTTCGGCGGCCAAGGCACTGCAGATTATCGGAGACCTGACGGCTACAGCCGAGGTGGGCAAGACATATCTTGGGACGGTTTCGCGGCTGGCGGACTTCGGAGCCTTTGTGGAGATTCTGCCGGGGACTGACGGCCTACTGCACATCAGTGAAGTGGCCGAGCACCGGATCAAGGATGTGCGCGACGAACTGAAAGAAGGCGATCAGGTGCTGGTGAAGGTGCTGGCAGTCGAGGGCAACCGCATCCGGCTATCGCGAAAGGCGGTGCTGAAAGAACAACGCGCCAAGATGGGAGGCGGGGAAGCTCCGGTGGAAGTCCCGGTACCGGCGGCGGCTTCAATGACCATCGAAGGCGGCGCGGAATTTGAAGACGGAGATGAGCCAAACTTCAACCGTGAGGATGCCCCGCAGGCAGTTTCGACGGATCGGGGTGACCGGGATCGCGGACCACGTCCGGGCGGAGGCGGTGGAGGGAGTGGACGCCGGCGCGGCGGGCGCGGGCGCGGCCACAACGGGCGCGGCGGCGGGCACGGCGGTCATGGTGGAGGTCACGGCCGGCGCTAGCTGGATGGTCATCGAAATTTGAGAATGGGCCGCGTGCAAATTCGCGGCCGTTTTTTATTGCAGTGAAGCATCCGGAGATACCTTCTGGAATCGCAGCAAACACTATCCTCGCAGGCGGTGTAGTGCGATAATCCCTAGCTATGCGCGGCGTCCGAGGTCACGCCTCTGCCGGGATTAGCTGGGTCTGAGAATCTGTGGTTCCCCCTTGAGTCTCCGAGCAACCGGTTCGAGGCTAGAGGATTCGGCGCCTGCCGGCAGACGTGTGACTGGGCCTTTTTCATTTCCTCCCCCCAGCCAAGAGTTTCCAGGCTTCTCTCATTTTGAAGTTGATGCCGCGAAGTGGTGTCAGGCAGATCACCGGGGCGCCGCTCCACGCCTGGCAAGCTTTGCCGCTTGAGATCTTCAGGAGGTTGTTATGAGGTTCCCGACGTTCGCACGCCGAAGTCGCCACAGCTCCGCGCTGACATGTCGTGCAGCCGCACGAAGTTTACTGGTTTTTGCGTTAGCGGCATGCGGAACCCATGCCAAGGCGCAGAATCTGCCGGCTAGTGCGAACGCCGATCCGCAGACCATCCAGATGTTGCTGCAACGGATCGAGAAGCTGGAGGCGCGCGTGGCTGAACTGGAGAGCGCCCGGGGCAACACGGGGGCGCGGACGAACCTAGCGGCAGTGCCGACGGCGTTCGCGACCCGCCCTCCGTCGGGCCCGGCTGCCGGGCCGGCGGAAACGCCGCCCGCGCCGGCTCAAACGCAGCAGACACAGACGAACGAGTCCGAGACGGAGCCCGAGCACCTTGAGCCGGAACGCATGGACATGAGCAAGACCCTGCTGCGAATCCGCGGGTTTGGAGATGTCTCGTTCCGCGGGACTGATCAGCAAAACCAAACCAATACGTTCGGCCTGGGGCAACTCAACCTGTTTGTGACTTCCGACATTTCGGAGAAGTTTAAGTTTCTGAGCGAGATCGTGCTTGAAGCGGGGCCGGATAATTTCTACAACGTGCCGGGAGGAGATCGGAACCACTTCACCGTGGATGTCGAGCGGTATCTGCTGCAGTACTCTTACAACGACTATTTCAACCTGGCAGTGGGGCGGTATCACACGGCCATCGGCTTCTACAACACGGCCTATCACCACAGCACCTGGTTCCAGACGACAACCGGACGGCCGTTGCTGTTTGAATTTGAAGACCGCGGCGGCATTCTGCCGATTCACAACGTGGGGGTGTCCGCCTCCGGGAGGATTCCATCCGGAGCGCTGGGACTGCACTACGTTGCCGAGATCGGGAATGGGCGGCAATCGCGCTCGCCATTTACCGAGGAACCGGTGCAGAACGAACTGGATGAAAACAACTACAAGGCCTTCAACCTGGCACTGTTCGCGCGCCCGGAGGCCATTCGCGGATTGCAGGTCGGAGTATCGGGATACCATGACCGTCTGATGCCCCTCGGACAACCACGGGTGGACGAAGCCATTCTTGCGGCGCACGCCGTATACATGGCGCCGAAGTTCGAGTGGCTGAATGAACTGGTGCTGGTGCGGCATGCTCCCGATGGAACGTCAAGGGTGTTCAACACGCCCGGGTGGTACACGCAGATCGCTAAACGCTTCGGCTCCTACCAACCCTATTTCCGCTACCAATACATCAACGCTTCGGACCACGAGCCGATTTTCCCGGCGGTGGGCCGGATGGAAGGGCCATCGTTCGGAATGCGCTACGACGCCAGTGAGTCGGTGGCGTTAAAGCTCCAGTACGATTACAACATTGCGCGACATCTCTCCCCCAACAACGCTTTGACGTTGCAGCTGGGGTTCACCTTCTAGAAAGGGCAGGATGAATCAGGGGCTGCACAGGAAAATTGGCCTCATCGTTGCGGGTATATGCCTGTTGCTGAGCACCTCCCGCGGAGGGGCGACGGGGTCCAGCCGGGCCCCGGCGGTGGCGGACGAGAGTCTGGCGGTGATCGTCAATCAGTCCAATCCCATCGAGGACCTTTCGCTGAACGAATTGCGAACGGTCTTCCTAGGAGAGCGCAGCCATTGGCCGAATGGGCGGCGCATCACGCTGGTCATGATGGATCCAGGTTTGGCGGAGCGGAAGGCGGTGTTACGCGATGTGTGCCACATGGGCGAAACGGAATTCAGCCGCCACTTTCTCCAGGGATTGTTCACTGGCGAGGTGTTTGTATCGCCGAAGACGTTGTCCACTCCGGTGGGGGTCCGCAAGTTCGTATTCAATGTTCCGGGGGCAATCGGGTACCTGCGGGCATCGGATGTGAATAGCACGGTGAAAGTCATCAAGATCAACGGGCGGGCGCCCGAGGACCCGGAGTATCCGTTGCGGATTGAATCGCGATCGGCGAAGTGAGCATGAACGAATCCACCAAACTCGAACGCACGAACCCGGCGGACCCGCGGCGGAGATTGTGGAAGAGCCTTGGCGAGCTGACTGCACGGCATACGTCGAGCCTGTTGATGTTCATGGTCTTGTGCGTGGTTCTGGCGGTGGGAGCGTTCATGATTGGAGATTTGCACACTGCCAGCGTGCAAACACAAAAAATGTACGCCGGGGCGGTTCGTGGACTACGCGAGATCGGCGAGTTGCAATACGAAGCGCAGGAAACGCGGCGCAGTACCCTGTACGCCTTGACCACCAACGACAGCAACCTGCAGGTCGAGTACGCGGACCAATCTCGAGGCGCGGACCAGTTGGTGACCGACGGCATCAAGCGCTACCTGGCCGAAGCGCGGGCCCCGCGCGAGGTAGAACTGGGCAAGCGCCTGCAGGCGGACTGGTCGGCGTACCTTAAGGTCCGCGACGAAGTACTGGCTTCAATCCTAGAAGGCAGCACGAAGGAAGCGGTCGACATGGATTTGAGTGGGGGTGTGCCGTCGTTTGAACGCGTGCGTCAAGACCTGGAAGAGGTCAAGCGCCTGTACGACGAGCAGGCCTCGGACCAGTTGGCTCTGGTGGATGCTTCGTCGCGGCGGTCGGTGATTCGATTAGTCGGAGTTCTTTCTTTTACCCTGCTGTTCGCCAGTGCGTCAGTGTGGGCGATCCAGAGAAGCAAGATGTTGAACGCAGTACGGCTGGCCAAGCTGCAGATGGATTTTGTGGCCTCGGTGTCGCACGAATTGCGCACTCCACTGGCCGTGATCTGCGCTTCGGCACAGAACATTGCAGACGGAGTTGTGGACGAGAAGGAGCAATTGGCCAGGTATGGGTCGGTGATTCGGCATCACAGTTCGCAACTGACCGAGCTGGTGAACCAGATCCTGCAGTTTGCGGCGACGCACGAAGGCAGGAACCGGTACACCTTGCGGCCGCTTGAAGTCCGCAGCGTAATCACTTCGGTGATCACCAACACACGCGAACTGGCCGAAGAAGCCGGAGCCGTCATCGAGGAACACATCGCCGCTGATCTGCCTACGATCATGGCCGATTTCTCAGCCTTATGCCAATGCCTTCAGAACCTAGTGGTCAACGCGCTGAAGTACGGTGGTAAGAATCCCGGCATCGCGGTATGGGCGATGTCGGGTCATGGAGAGAAGGGGAAAGCCGACGAGGTGTGGATCAGCGTGGAGGACCATGGCATCGGCATCGACAGCGCTGAACTGAAGCAAATCTTCGAGCCTTTCTATCGCAGCCCGGCCGTGACCGCGGCGCAAATTCACGGCACGGGACTGGGGCTTCCCCTGGCGAAGGGCATCGCAGAGGCAATGGGCGGGAAGATTTCGGTGGTGAGCAAACTGGGCATCGGCAGCCGCTTCACGTTGCATCTGCCGGCGGCTCATCCCATAAAACTGGAAAGCCAAAACCAGCTCGAGCAGCGAGTTTCTCAATCATGAAGGAAAACATACTCTTGGTGGAAGACGAAGAAGCCCTGTGCATGGCACTGAGCGACCGCCTGCACAAAGAGGGATATGCAGTTGACTTCGTAACCGATGGGGAGCGGGGGTACGAAAAGGCGACCTCGTTGCCGTTCGATCTGATCGTGCTGGACATCATGCTGCCCGGGAGAAACGGGCTCGACTTGTGCCGGGACATCCGTACGGCGGGGCTGGGCACCCCGATCCTGCTGCTGACGGCGCGCAGCGAGACCGTCGACAAGATCATCGGATTGAAGCTGGGCGCTGATGATTACGTGACCAAGCCTTTCGACATGCAGGAACTGATGGCACGCATCGAGGCATTGTTGCGGCGCGCTCCGATCCGCACCGGACAAGTAGTCCATCAGTTTGGACCCATCCGGATTGAGACTCGTGGCCTCAGCGATCACCGGGACGTCAAGGTGACCCGCAACGGGGCCCCGATCTATCTGTCGGCCCGAGAATTTGAGCTGCTTCGGTATTTCGTTGAGCACCAGGGGATGGTGCTGTCGCGAGAGGAATTGCTGCGCGCCGTTTGGGGATATGAGGCGGGCACTTTTACTCGCACCGTCGATGTACACGTGGCCAGTCTGCGGCAGAAACTGGAGAGGGACCCCAAACGTCCGGAACTGATTGTCACGGTGCACAAATCCGGGTATCGGTTCGTGGGAGGGACGGACTCGTAGCCGGGGCGCGGCTACAGAGAACACAAACCCCGGCACAACATCGTCCCGGGGTTCTTAAATCTGTAGCATCCGCGAGTTTATTTCAGCCGTTCCGCAATGGTGACCGTCCACCCCTGCGGATCAACGAAGGCGAACTCGCGCATTCCGTAGAACTGGGTCTTCAGCGGCATCACGACCCTCATACCGGACTTTTCGACCATGCGCAGAATTCCTTCAATCCCTTCGCATTCCAGGAAAAGCGTCATGGTTCCGCCAATCGGATCCTTCGCAAGCGGGGGATAGTCTTCCGCGACTGCCTTCTGATCGTTGAAGAAGATCTCGACATCGCCATTAGTGACAGACGCAAAAACATAAGGCGGTGCGTCGGGGACCTTGATGGCCAGTCGGAATCCGAGCACGGATTGGTAGAACTGCACGGCCGCCTGAACGTCGCGGACCACGAGGTTGGGTGTGAGCTTGGTGAACTTCATGGAATTTCCTCCGTTTGAGGTGGCCGCGGATTCGGAGTCGGCACACCTCGAGTGTGCTCGCAACTCCTCCATCCGCGTCCCGTGCGAGGAGGAACGCAGGTAGGGTCCCTGGCTGACTGCAGAATGCGGGCGGGACCCGCGAGGTACCGACGGGAGTGTATCACGAGCTCTGACAGGATTCGCAGGAATACGGAGAGATGCCGTTGCGGCGTCGCAGCTGGGGTCGCCAGGACCGGACAGCTACGACGCGGAAGCGGACAACGAACTATGCACTAGCTGGCCTTCTGCAGAGCGGTGCGGGCCGCGTTGCAGGAAGGGCAAGCTCCGGCGCCCACAAACATCACGGCGGCGTCGAAGTCGGTGTTGAAGGTTTGGGGTTGATCCTCGGACCAGCGCCACTCACAGAGAGCGCATTGGTAAACGAGGGGGAGGGTACAAATTTCGTTTGCCATGCTTGATTTTGATGCGGAAATGGTCCGAACGTTTAGTTACCGAAGTGCTAATCCCGGTATGGTTACTGTTATCGACAGTCTACCGGCCTTGTAGAGAACGTTGGAAAGACTGAGTGCGGAAGCCGCCCGAGCTTCGCGACGGGAGCTTTCGAGGGCCTGAGCATCCTGGGCGACGTCTTCGGGGGCCTCTGGCCCTTCCGCGAGTTTTCTAAGTGTGGCCGGTTGCTAGGGATGCGGGTTACGCTCTTCCTGCTTCGGCGCGGGGCGCTGCTGTGGCGGACGGGGGACGTTTTGTTGCTGCGGCGGACGCTGCTGCTGCCACTGACGGAACTTGTTGGCCTCGTTCTGCTCGACTTGCGGACGCGGCTGCACGGGTGGAGCAGGGCGCACCAACGGATGCTGCGGACGCTCGTAAGACTGTTCTTGCTGGGGCCGTGGGACATTGGGACGCGGGACGTTCGCGGGTTCGGCCGGGCGGGAAGATTCGCTTGGACGCGGCGGTTCGCTTGGGTGTGAGGGTTCATGCGGGCGTGGCGGTTCGTTCGGCCTCGGTGGTTCATTCGGTCGAGCGATATTGGCTGGCTCGTTGGGGCGTGCGGGCTCCGACGGTCTAGGCACGTTGGGCTGCGCTTCGCGCGTTGGCTCGTTGGACCGAGGCAAATTCGCAGGCTGGTTCGTGCGTGCGGCTTCCCCGGGGGCAGCCGGGCGCATCGGCTCGGTGCGGACCTTGGGCGTTTTCGCCTGACGTTGCTCAAAGGGAGCGCGGGGCGGTGTCGGATTGCGGGTGGCGATAACTTGACGGTTTTCGACGGCGGCCGGCGGATGGGAGCGAGCCGGGGCTCCGGCTCCCAGGACGCTGGTGCGAGCGGGCTGCACGTTTACTTGGTGCGTGACGGGAGCAGACTCGAGTTCGTGCGTGTTCACCTGGGCGAGGTTACGGCTCACGGGACGCGCGTTGACGAACGTCTCGCGCGAGACGGCGGTCACTGCAGTGGGGACGCGCTGGTTCACGTAAGTAATGCGGTTGATGTTGTTGTTGACGACGTAGTTGTTGTAGACGTTGGTGACCTGCGTGACATTCACACGCGTATTGGTGATGTTGATGTTGTTCAAGTAGACGCGGCTGACACGGTAGGGTGGAATGTAGACTTCACGCGGGCCGAGCGGGAACCAGGCGACGCCTCCGCCGACTCCGAGGGCGAGATTGATGCCACCGCCGCCGACAAACGCGACGAGCGCAGGAGCGTAGACGGGGCGAACGACTACCGGACCGGGAAGCCAGCACCAGCTGTCTTCCACGAAAGCCCAGCGTCCGTAGTGGAAGGGCGCGAAGCCCCAAGGTTCATCTTCTACCCAGGTCCATCCCCAGGGTTCAACCCAGACCCAGTGGCCGTAGCGATAGGGGGCCCACCCGCCGGCAACCGCAGTCGGGGTCCAGACCGGGCCGTAGTCGGGGACGTAGTGCCAGCGACCATAGTCATCGAGGTCCTCGTACCCGGTCATCTCGCGCGAGATGTAGTTGGAGGATTCGGCTCGATCTTCGCGATCATTGCGCTCGGCGCACCACTGGTCGAAGTCGTCGCGGCGAGGAATTTGCATGATCTCGTGTTCGAGCTGGTCGGTACCGCTGAAGGCGGCGCGCTGGCCGGCCACGACGGTGTAGGAGTATCCACCGCCCGTAGCCTCAGCGTGGCCTTGCCAGACAGTAGCGAGAGTCTGTGTTCCATCTGAGTTGACGTCAACGCGGTACTGGCCGGGGTGCTGAATGGTGAACGCGAGATTAGGGGTGTCGACTTCGACGAGATCGCCGTCATCAATGTGGCGGACGCGAAACTCGATGGCACCTAGCGAGAGCTTCAACTGGATGGTGCGATCATCGAGATCGAGAAACGAGAGGCTGGTCTCGGAATCCATCCGGATAGCGGTGGAGCCGATGTGCAGTTCAGCGCGCGAGTCTTTGTCGCTCCAGAGATTGTCGCCGGTGGTGAGCGGACGATTCTGAACAGCGGTGAGCCAGTCGCCTTCGCCTCCGGGCTGGAACGAGACCGAGCCGGAAGAAAAATTCAGGCGGGCGACGCGCCCGGGAGGATCCTGCTCGTCATCCTGGGCGTGGGCAGTGAGCGTATTGAAAAACAGAGTGGCCAGCACAAGAAACAGCGCAAGAGTGCAGGCGTTGAGCTTCTTCATGGGATGGACTCCCTCAATGTTCGCGAATACTCAAGGAATATAAACCCGGAAGCGTGAGATAAGTTTTCACGGGGCTGGGATGCATCTGAAAAGGAACGCCCACGATCGAACACGTGGGCGTTTGCAGGCAGCACCCGGGAAGGATCGCCCGCTCCAACTCTGCGTGGAGCAGAGGCTGACTGTAAGAACTGACTTGCCGGGGAGTGTGCTAGGCAAAGCCGTTGGAGTCAATCGGGTGTTTGCCGTACGGAAATTTACGGGTCTGAGCGCGGGTCGTTCGAGTAGTTTTGGGAGGTGATCGAGTCGAAAATTCGGGTGTTGGTTGGATGCAATTCGTGCATGTTCAAGAAAAGCGACAACGAGCCAGTTGGCACGCTCCGTGCAGAAACAGAGCAGACGTCGCTTCGTGCTGAGCGCCACTCTCTCAGGCTATGGAGGATAGGAGTATGAAAGCTTCACTGACAGCACTGGCGTTGGCCAGCTTGACGCTGGCACCGATAGCGGTGGCCCAGAACACACATCCGCAAACCGATCGCACGAAGGGAACGGAGCTGGTTGCCTGGACTCAGGACCAGAAACCGGAACCCACACCAGCCACGCGATCGACGCCTCCGGCGCAGAAGCCGCAGACCGAAACTCCGTCGTCGCCAGCCGCATCGGGACAGAACAGCGGGCAGAAGGCAGCGGCGACGCAATCGTTTACAGGCACGGTGGTGAAATCAGGCGACACGTACGTGCTAAAGACCAGCGACAACATGACCTACCAGCTGGACGATCAGGCGCGGGCGAAAGACTACGAGGGTAAGCAGGTGCAGATCACCGGCAGCCTGGACACGAGCAGCAACACAATCAAGGTGCAAGACATCAAGGCGGCTTCGTAAGCTGATCAGAGTTTGAGAGGCTGGCGGCAGCCTCCTTAAGCCGTGAAAGAGCTCCCCGAGAGGGGAGTTCTTTTGTTTTTGGGGAGCGTTCGAGATCACGGCACCGCTAACCGTGGACGGTGTTTGCAGTCCAATCGGACAACCATTGCGCTGCGGATCTGCGAGGGCGGTGGCTTGCGGGAGCCGCTTGCTCTCTGCCCTGCAAACACAAGGTCCCTCGACTTCGTTCGGTTGAGCGTTACTTCGCTAGGGATGACAAGTGACGGGAGAGCGTGGACATGAAATGGACTTGGCAACTTGGATGGTCGGCGGTGATATGGGTCGGTCTAGCGTTGGGGTTAGTGGCGGGAGCGTTTGCCAGCGTGTGTCCAGTGATGATGGTTAGCGGAGCGCGCGAGAGGGATGAAATTGTGGTGACGTTCCGTAACGTGGGGAAACTGCCGATCCGGAGGCTGGAGTTCGCTTGCACGGCTGGAGGAAAGCTGGGCGTGTGCCGGGAGCGGAATGCGTTGCTTTATCCTGGAATGCAGTACACGGCGCGGTACCCGTACCCCGGCGGCGGCCGCGATGCGGCGACGGTGGCGGTGAAGAGCGTGACGATGTCGAATGGGTTCGAATGGAAGCCATCGAAGAAGCAGCCGTGCCGGGGGCTGAGAATTACGGAGAGGTAGAGATCGCAAAGATGAGATGCCCAGTTAGCGCGCAAAGAACGCACGCGGAGCTTGGGCACCATTACGTGCTTGTAACTTTGCAGCGAGGGCGGACATCTAACTGGCATGGAAAACGAACAGATTGCGGTGTTTGGTGGCGGATGTTTCTGGTGCGTTGAGGCGGTGTTCAACCGGCTGCGAGGAGTGAAGTCGGCGGTGTCGGGATACATGGGCGGTCATGTCGATAAGCCTACGTACCGGCAGGTTTGCGGGGGCGATACGGGGCACGTAGAAGTTGTGCAGGTGACTTTTGATCCGCGGGAGATTCGATATAAGGATTTGCTGGAGGTGTATTTCTCAGTACACGATCCAACGACTCTGAACCAACAAGGGAATGATGTTGGGGAACAGTACCGGTCGGTCATCTTTTACACCTCGGAGGAACAGGAACGCGAAGCGGAGGAAACGATCGCGGAGTTGAATGCGGCGAAGGCGTTTCCGGAGCCGGTCGTGACCGCGGTGGAGCCGGCGGGGACGTTTTACCCGGCGGAGGAATATCACCAGGAATACTACGAAAATAATCGGCATCAGCCGTATTGCCAGTTTGTAATCGCTCCCAAGTTGAAGAAGTTTGAGAAAAAGTTTGGGGAGAAGATGCGGGCGTAGCGGGGATTTGGTGATCTTGTAAGCGGGTAATTTGGGATTTGAGCGGCGGGCGTGGAGCCCGCCAGTTCTCTTTTCAGGGTAATTGAGACACCTGAAGTTCCCAGGTTAGCGTCCAAAGAACGGACGCGAACCTGGGTCACCGCTTTTTATTGGTGTTGGCTAGGTGCCATGGATTTCTCTTCTGCTATAGCCAGGAGGCGGATCTGGTTGAGGTAGCCGATGTAGACGGGGATGGGGATGTCGGGAGAGTCGCCGTCGTTGAGGAAGTGCGAGAGCCGGATCTCGAGGGGGATCGAGGCGATGACTTCGCGGAAGCGGGCTAGCATGAGGTATTTCACTTTCCAGATGTCGAGCATGAGGGAGCGGAAGTCTTCGCTGATGAAAGGGAATTGGCGGTTCTCGAGATAGATGGCATCGAAGTGATGAAGGGTGAGAGTGGCGCGGATGGGATCGTCAGCTGGAGAAAACGTATAGATGAGGTGGAACAGGTCTGCGAGGTCCCCCCAGAGAACCTTCTCTTCGAAGGCCGTGAAGCGGAAAGGAGTAGCCGTGCGCTGCTGGGCGGTGCGTGCGTGTTCTTCGGGCTTGAGCTGCTGGCGCTGGAGTTCGTCGGCGAACCACTGGAGGCGATCGGCGGTGAGATTGTGGCGCAAGAATTCGACGGCGTAGGCGTTGGGCACATAGAGGTCGGGGGTAGCGTCGAGGCGGGCCAGCCACGGAGCCCAGTTACGGCGCTGGAGTTCCGCGAGGACGCGATTGAGATCGGCGATGGTCGCCTCGGGGTAGAATTTTACAGCCTGCCAGAAATGCTCGGTGGAGTCATAAGTGGCGCCATAGAGCTGGATGCCTTCAGAAATTGGATACCAGTTGGAGAGGACGCGGGCGGGGATGGACGGAGCGGCGCTCCAGCAGTTGAGGGAATGCTTCCATTTCTCCTGTACAACGAGGAAGGCTTCGGCGTAGCCGGAGGGAACAGGCTCGTGGACTTCGGCGAGGGCGTGACGGAGTTCATCGCTGGTGTGGGTAATGAGGGTTTCGAAGGGGCGCTCGTCCGTCATGGAGATCACGCGGCTTTCGACAGCGCGGCGCAGAAGCTCGGCGGCGAGGTCGCGACGTTGCTGTTCGGTGAGCGTGGACCAGCGGCGGGTTTGGGCGTCGATGTAGTGGAACGCTTCGAGAAGCGATTGGAACTCGATGAAGCCATGCAGGGCGAAGGTGAGGGGGTGGCCGTCTTTGGTGATAACGGTGGAGGGCGTGACGAGGGCTTGCAGGGGGATTTGTTGGGCGGAGAGGGAGAAAGAGAACAGAAAGAAGGTGGCGAAAAGGTGTGTTGCGGCGCGTTTTGCTCTCGGATTCATTAGACCTCTATTTCGTGGTCACGAATCTGATCACCACGGAGTCACTGAGACACAGAGAGAAGCGACTCAAAGTTGCCGGGATTCTTCATTGGAAATTCGCTATTGATCAGAAATCGAGAATAACGCAAGGTACCTCCACTCCGCTTTGCTCCGTTCGGGATGACTGATCTCATATACCGGTCGGGATGACAAGTCTATGTACGGCAAAGGCCGCGCGTTAGGGTTTCATGCTCATCACGATTCGAATCAACGACTGGATGCCATTCCAGGATATCTGGACACCGATGCAGAGCAGGACGAAGGCGATGATGCGGAGAATTCCGTGAGCGGTTTGCGGAGGGATGTGCCGAGTGATGCAGGGGGCGTAGCCGTAACAGAAGAAGACGAGGAGGCTGAGGACGAGAACGGCGGCCAGGATGGCACTGTGCGAGAGGATGTTTTCCGCGAGCGTTTTGGTAGAGGCGTGGGCGCTGAGGGTGAGCATGACGACGATGCAGGCGGGGTCGACGGTGACGGGAAAGGTGAGGGGGTAAAAGACTTTCTCATTGATGTCGCCGTAAGCGGCTGGGACGACGTCGGTGGCAGCGCGCGGCGCGGGGTCACGCTGGTTGAGCAGGGACCATCCCATGGAGGCGAGGACGAGGCCACCGGCGACCTGGACGACCGGGAGAGAGATTCCGAAGAAAGCGAGGAGAGCTGTGCCCACGAGTTCGACGACGAGGAAGAAGAGGACAGTGTAGAGGGCAATCTTGCCGGCGAGTTGGCGGTAGACAAGGGTGGGGGCATTGCCCACGAGGCCGAGAAAGACGAGCGCGGAGCCGAGCGGATTCACGACCGGCAGCAGGGCGCTGAAGGCGAGGACGAAGAACTTGACCAGAGCGGGCGGCGTCAGCATGGAGCGGAACAGGATAACACCGGGGAATCTGTAATTTCTAAATTTGAAAGTTGTGATGTGTAGTGCTGGGAACGGTCGAGCGTCTTAGTTGTCGCGGTGCGAATGGCGTCCGCTGGTCACTCGCGGAAACCCCCACGCCACCGCACAAAGGGCGCGCGGTAGAGTTGGGAGCCGGGGCGCTCTTGAGCAAAGAGTGCACGAACATGGGTGTCGGCTGGGCTATCCCGGGTTGGCGTGCAAGAAACGCAAGCGAACCTGAGGCACCGCGCTTGTAAACTCTTGTGCTCTACTTAGCGAGGGTGTAGTCACCCGCGCATTCGAATGTAGTGGAGCCGTCCGCGTTGCCTTCTCCCTTGCAGGAGCCCTTCCCCTTGACGCCCTTGAGCTTACCGGTTCCATCGGAAATGGACCATGTGTTGCTGACTGATTGCGCCTGTCCCTTCTCCGTTGTCGCGGTGCCCTGGTAGCTGACGAAAATCTTGTCGCCGTTCGCCAGGGAGTCGATGAAAACACCATGGAGTCGCACCGTGTTTCCCTTCGCGTCATCAAATTCGGTGCCCATCCCCTCTTTCTCTTTAACGCCCTCAATTTCCCCCTTCGTGGCGGTGCAGTTGAACTGAGCAATCGCGTAGGCATGGCCAGATTGGTCTCCCACGTCCAGGCTGTGTGCTGCGCTGGGCTTGCTGCAGGTCCATTGCGAATCCACTTTGCCTTGTGCCATAGCCACAGTGGCGGACAGGCACAGGGAACAAGAAACGAGTAACAGCTTGCGCATATGCCCTCCTTTGCCAAATGCGAAAATAAGCGGCAGAAATATACTGCGGGGATTGTTCCCTGTCTATTGTGTCCACTCAAATGATGCCACTCCGGCAGACGTTCCATTTGGCATCATCTTATGTCGTAGCGCAGCCGGATCACGCCGTCAGGATACTTTTTGATAGAACGCAGAAGCAGCGGGAGGTCACGATGGCGCGGGGCGATGAGGGGGATGCCTTTGCCGATGAAGACGGGGATGACGTGAATGTCGAACTGGTCGATCTCGCCGGCATCGAGGAAGGAGGCGATGATCTCGCCACCGCCCATCATCCAGATGTGTTTTCCGGGCTTTTTCCGCAGCCGCCGGACGAAGCTTTTGATCGGTTCAGTGACGAACTCAACGCCGGGGGCGACTTTCTTGGGCGGCTTGCGGGAGAAGATATAGTTGGCGACTTTTTTGTCGAAGACACTCGCGCCGGGGTGCTTACGCTGATAGGCGAGGGCCCAGTCATAGGTTTTGCGTCCGAAGAGGATGGTGTCGATGGTGGAGTAGAAGGCGCGCATGCCGTAGTCGGACTTGCGAGGAAGGCGATTGAGCCACTCCACATCGCCGTTGGGCCGGGCGATGTAGCCGTCGGCGCTGGTGGCGATCGAGACGATGATTTTGCGGGCGGACTTCATGAGTAGCTCCCTGATTGAGCGAGAGGTGAATCACTTCCCGGAACTGACGGCGCTGCCCATGAGTTCGTAGCGCGCGCCGAACAAGAGCTTGTCCACCCCGACGAAGGCGCGGGCGGGGTAGTCTCCGTGAAAGTAATTCTTGTAGACACCATTGAAAGCATCGTAGTTGGCTAGGTCACTGCAGAAGACCTGGAGGGAGACGATGTCGTCCATGGTCATGCCGGCCTGCTCGACGACTTGTTTGACGTGGTCGAGGACGAGCCGTGCTTCCTCTTCCGGGGTAACGGTGGATCTTGTGTTGGAGTCGACTCCGATGGTACCGGCAATGTAAAGCGTGTTTCCCACCACGACGCCACTGCTGAAGGGGAGGTGGCGTTCCTGCGCGACCTTTGATTTCAGGTGTACGCGGGGAGCCCGCTGCGCGGAGAGGAGGATGGGGACGAAGAGGATGGGGACGAAGAGGAGCGGCAGGTAGCGAAGTTTCACTGCGAACCTCCGGGGATGTGGATGTTGGAGGAGAGATTGTAATGCACGGGAAATTTCTAATCTTGAAATTTGTAATTTGGGCGACGGCGATTGGCGGACGTGGCAAGTTGCGTCTCCTGAAGGGGACGCGGGACTTGTTTGTGAGCTCACCCGCACTTACGTGCGGGGGCGGCTGGTGTCGCTAAAGCGACTGGCTGCACACCGGTGCCAGACCTACAAGGCGAGGCGAGCACAGGGCGGCGACCTGCGTCGTGATTGCCCGCAAGTGCGGGCATGTGTTACAAGCGCTACATGCGGAAATGGATGGCGGAGCGCTTGAAGCGCAGAAAAAAGGCCCAAGACAAGAAATCTCAGGAACCGGCGCAGGCTCCGTTGCAGCCGGCTTACTTCGACGCACAACCAGGTGAGGGATCGACAGTTCCTCGGGGAGCCGCGGAGGTGGAGGCGGAAGCGCCTGCACGGGACCCGCTAGAGAACTCCGGACTGATTGAAACTCCGGAGCCGGAGCAGTCGCAGATTGTGGCGAACGTGCAGGACGTGCAGGGTGGCGATCTGGCGCAGGGAGGGCAGGCGCGTTCACGTCGGCGGCGGACTCGAGGCGGTCGGGGACGCGGGCGGCGGGGTGCCGGAGGAACAGCGCCGGAAGCGACGGCGGCGACTCCGGCAGCAGAGCCAGTGGCGGCTCGTCCGGTCATGGAGGAACCTGTCGCTGCGCTACCGGCGGCCGTGCCTCGGCCCCCGCGCGGCACAGTGGTGCTGGCGATTGGGCTGCCGGGGTCGGGGAAGAGTTCCTGGTTCAAACGGAACAACATCACACCGCTTTCGAGCGACATGGTCAGGATGCTGCTGTTTGACGATCCGAACGAGCAGCGGTTCCAGGACCTGGTGTTCTCGAATCTGCGGTCGATGCTGAAGGCACGATTGATTGCGCGGCGGCCGCTGAACTACGTGGATGCAACAAATTTGACGCCGCATGATCGCGCTGCGTGGACCAAGCTAGCGAAGGATTATGGGTACGAAGTACAGGCGTTGTTCTTTGATGTGCCCCTGGAGGTGTGCCTGGAGCGCAACCGACGGCGACATCGGATGGTGGACGAAGACGTGATGCGGCGGATGGCAGGGAAGCTGCGTCCGCCAACGTTTGATGAGGGGTTTTCGAAGGTGACGGTGGTGCGGGTGAAGAAGAAGGAGAGCGAAGCGGCCGAGTAGCTGAACCGCTGGACGCGATGGAACAGCTTGGGATTCAACCCCACCTCAGCTCGAACCACATCGACGAATCGACGATCACTGACCCCTGCCTCGCGCACCAATTTGCGCACCAGGACGCGAGAATTCCCGGAGTGGAGAACATGTAGTGCCAAGGACACTGCAGGGTGGTGCTCCAGCGACCGACGGAGTCGTGTCAGCAGCGCATTTTCGAGAAGCTGGAACCGATGCTCAGGGGAGCGAGCAAGTGCCAATTGCTCACGGATCTTCTCAACCGGTCGGCTCCAAATCGTCACGAGATCGATATGGGTATTTGCCAGCACATACGCTGATATCCCCAGAAACGGAAATGCGCCTCCAGGTCGAAAATGCACGCCCATGGTAGAAGCCTTTTCCGCTCGGTCGGTAAGAAAAAATCCATCATACGGTCCGGAGACGAGCGCGCCAGAATAGCGACTGCACAAAGGTGGCTTGCTGTCGTAGATTCGCAGCTCATCGTCGCGGAGATTGAACACGAATTCGAAAGCCCCGGTAGGGAATATCCGCTCGCGCATATAGGCGGACGAATAGCCGTCATACAGCCAGAAGTTCTCGATGAAGTTCTGTAGGGGCGGAACAGGTCTGTGCGACCGGAAGGGCACCCCGTCTTGGATGCGGAGGAGTGAGTTTCCGCGTGTATCGGGACGGAAATTCGGCTGCGAATCTGGGGCATCAGACCTTAACCGATTGGCAACTTTCGCAATTGAGGAGCGAACTTGCCAAGGCGAGAGTGGGACGCCCTCGCGACAGCTGGCGAGACGGGGGGCGATGCAAGTTTGAGCGCCGTCCCGATGAGGACGGCGCTTGTGTTTGAGCCGTGCTAGCTCTGGTTAGTGATGACCGCCGCGGCCTCCGCCGCCGGAAGCGTGTCCACCGCCGCCTCCGCCACTACTGTGGGAAGAACCACCACCGCCACCACCACCATGGTAACCGCCGGAGGAACTGCCTCCGTGATACGCGGGAGCTCCGCCACCATACGATCCGCCTCGAGCAACTGGAGCACTATATCCGCCGCCACCGTAAGAGGGGTGGCCTCCGCCGTAAGACGGTGCCGGGCGACTGTAGGAGGGCGATCCGCCACGATACGCAGGGCCGCTGTAGCTCGGACCCGAACTGCGATATGAGGGCGGTGCGCTATAGCGCGGTGTGTTTCCGTTCGAGTTGCCGCGGTATCCGGGCGTGGAAGCGGATGGACGACCGTATCCGGAATTCCCGTTTCCGGCGTAACGGTCGGTCTGGCTTGCGGAGCGAACCGGGCCCGTGGGCCGCGGAACGGACGTCGTCGGACGATTGTATGCCGGCGTCGTCGGACGATTGTTGTACGCGGGCGTCGACGAGCGGTTTCCAAAAGAGCCCATGCTCGCGCGCTGGGAGCCGGAGTTCATCGCCGGCTGGCTCGCGCGCGAGTTGAAGCCCGCGGGCGGCCGCGGCACATTACGCACAGTTGGAGTGGGCGAGAATCCGCCACGTGACTGCGTTGAGGACTCAGGCGCGCGGGACTGCGGCATGGAGCTCATCGGCGGCCGCGGAACGTTGCGGGCGATTTGCGGATAGTTGCCGCGTGCGGTCTCGCTGTTGACTCCCGGACGCTGCATGTTGCTGTTCGGAGTTGCGGGCCGCGGCATGGTCTCGTTGCCGGGGCGTGGCACTCCGCGCAGGGAGGGCGACGGGACTGCGCCACGAGCGCTCTCGGGTCCGTGCGGAATCACGCTCGAGGGCGTGAGAGGCCCGCGAGCAGGCGAACTCGTACTGCCAGCTCGTGCCGGTGAACCGAAATTGCGGTTGAAGCTGGCCGGCGGCTGCATGCGCGAGACGACCGGACGCATTCCGCTGCGCGAGGGAGGCGCGGCGGCCGGCTGACCAGCGTGCACGCCGAGCATCGCATTGCGCGTGGGCGTGATCCCGACCCCGCCCATGGGGGCGTTGGCGAGCTGACGTTCGTTCGCGCGGATCGCGGTCCCGTGAATGGACATGCCGTTCTGCAGCGTGCGCATAGGAGCACCGGTGAAGCCGTTGGGGGCGCGGAGGTTAGCGTAGCGGAATCCGTGATCGCCGAAGCGCGCCGGGCCGTGTCCCCAGTAATTGTTGATGTTCACGATGTGTGTATTCGAAATGTTGACCTGGCGGAAGTATCCGAAGCCTCCGTGATACCAGGGGTAGAAGGGCTCACCCCAGCCCAGCGGGCACCATCCGAAGCCACCGCCGAAACCGAAGCCGAGACTGACACCCCAACCGGGGCCGCCGAACCAGGCGACCAGTGCAGGAGCATAGACCGGTTGAACGTAGACCGGGCCAGGAGCCCAGCCCCAATATCCGGCGGTGTAAACCCAGCGGCCGTAGTGGAACGGTGCGTAACCCCAGGGCGCGTCGTCAACCCAGGTCCATCCCCAAGGCTCGACCCATATCCAGTGACCATACTGATAGGGAGCCCAGCCGGGGGCTGCAACGGGAACCCAGACATGTCCGTACGTCGGAACTTCGCGCCAGGTACCGTAGTCGTCGAGGTCTTCATAGCCGACGACGCCGGGAGCTACGTAGCGGGCGGAGAGGGAACTATCTTCTCTCTTGTCGCGGACCGAGCACCAGCCGTCGAAGCCGTCGAATGGGGGAGCTTCAGCGACTTCGTGGTTGAGCGAAGTACCGTCAGTGAATTTGACCTGCTCGTTGGAGCGGACGCGGAATGCTGGACCCTGACCGGTAGCGTCGCCTTCACCCTTGCGCACGGTGACGACGGTGGCGTCGCCGTTGGGATCGACGTCGAGACGGTACTCGCCGGATTTCTGGATCGTAAAAGCGAGATTGGGCGTGTCGATCTCGTAGATTTCGCCGCCGAACAGGTGACGGACGTGGACGTTGAGCGTGCCCTGGTGCAGTTCAACCTGCACGGCACTGTTGCTGATGTTGGTCAGCGTGAGGCTGGTCTCATCGCCCATTCGGAAGGTGCCGGTACCAACGTTCAATTCGGCGCGCGACTCTTTATCGGTCCAGACATTGTCAGCAATCGTGAGCGGGCGGTTCAGCGAGCCAGCGACCCAGTCTTCGGTGCCGCGGGGCTGGATTGAGACGGAGCCCGACATGTATTGCAAACGCGCTGCCCGTCCGGGCGGATCGTTGCGATCCGACTGATCGTAGCTCCCAGCGGACTGATTCTGTGCGGCGGGGGCTTGATCGGGATAGGGCTGGTCGTCCTGTGCCCAGACGATCGAGGTCGTCAGGAACAGCGCGAAAATCGATGCCAGCGTTGCGCGCTTGATGTTTTTCATTGCCTGCTCTCCTTACCGATACCGGATGGCAACTTCCGGAACCCAAGGGGCACTCACGTCAGAAGCCGCGGCGCGGTTGGCCCTACTTCTACTTCCGAAGGTAGAAACCCGGGATCTGAAAGCAAGTTGCGGGGGTCGTATAAGTTGCAGCCGATGCAGGAGAAGCCGGCGGGGTTGCCCACAGGCGGGCGACGGTAATAGAGGTAACTATTTTAAATACTGCAACATAGTCTTGAATTCTGAAGTACTGGATGACTTCAGGGCTTCGTAGATGATCATCTCGGTCGAGGAAATGACGGCGCCGGCGGCTCGCATGCGCTCGAGGCCGGTGTTGCGGTTCCATTCGGTGCGGGAGCTGACGGCGTCGGAGGCGACGTGGACGAGGTATCCGGCGCGGAGAGCGGCGAGGGCGGTCTGGGCGACGCAGATGTGGCTTTCCATTCCGCAGAGGATGACGGTGTTGCGGTTACCGGGAAGGCGCTTGAGAGTGGAGCAGAAAACTTCGCTGCCGAAGCAGGAGAAGATTTGCTTTTCAATCGGCGTCACAGGTCTGGCGCGGGCAGCCTGCCCTGAGCTTGCCGAAGGGACCTCGCCCGCGGACGTGTCGCTCAGAAGTGAGGAGATTTCTGGGACGGTGTTGCCGAGTCCTTTTGAATATTGCGTGGTGAGAAGCGTGGGGATTTTCAGGACGCCGGCGAGGCGAATGAGAAGTTGCGAATTGCGGACGAGGTGCTCTTTTTGAAAGATCGGAGGGAGGAGTTTTTCCTGGATGTCGATCACGATGAGGGCGGCGCGCTCGGGCTCAAGCGGACGAAGAGCGACTTCGGCGTAGTCGGTGTGCGGCGGGGTGATGGCGCCGATGGTGGTCATGAGGGCTCCTTCAAGTCTGTAGTGCGCCTGTTTCTGTTGGAGATTGTAGCGCGTTGTAGGGAACAGAAGGTTCCCTTCGACTCCGCTCAGGGCTGGCTCTCGCCTGCGCTCAGGATGACACATCTGTAAGGTGTGTGTGGTTCGAGTCAGGCTACTTCCGCGTTTTGCGAGGGATAGGTTACACTGACGTCAGCCCCGTCGTTCAATGGTAGGACATCTGACTCTGGATCAGATTATTGGGGTTCGAATCCCTACGGGGCTGCCATCCTAAAACCAGCGTGATTGCTGGGTTCTCCGCATATCCTGAGAATTGAAACGACCAGGGAAAAGGGGTCTGTGTCTTCCCATTAACCGATGTCAGCGAGGGGCGGTCGTGGAAACGGCGGAATCCCATGCCGTTTACATGTTGCCCAACGGCCACTGTGAAATCTCCAGTTGCTGCGGGAATCCTGAGGGCTTTTTGAGGGACCTCGCGCGGAGTGATTTTGTCGATCTTCTGGATCAGTATGTCGGGAGGACGAATGACCGGCGTTATGCCGTTGGGCATCCCGCGAAGGTGACGTTTACTCCGCCCAGCGTGCCTTTCACCGACAATGACATGGTGGCTGTGGTTCGCGCCATCGCGTCACAAGGAGAGCACGTGTACGGCGTGCAGCTGGAATATTCGATTCCAACCGCGGTTGTACGGGAACACCTAGCCCAATGTGAGGATTTGCAGTCAGAGCCCATCCGTTTTGGTTTTCGCGGGTGGGCTTTTTCGTGAACGGGGAAGGCTGGGCTCTTCGCGAGCCGGGCGCCAGTGCTACATTTTTGTTTCCTCGGCCATCTCGGCGCACGTTAGAATCATCGATTCGTTGAACACCGCTTCTTAAATCCGCGCGGGACCTCTTCGCGCCAGAGGGGACGGCTGATTTTTTTTCATCCATGAGGAAACCGGGGATTTTTGCCGCCGCTGTGTGTCTGCTCTCAACATTTGGGTTTGGCCAGGGACGTCCGTCGTGGGAGGCCTATCTCGGCTATCAGTGGACGTATTCGGATTACGGTCCGATTCAGGACGTGGCCAATGCGATCTCGAACCCTTATAACGAAACGGTGAGCGTGAACCACAAGTTCTCGATGACCGGCGCAAATGCGACTTTCCAGAAGGACATTGGCGCGAAATGGTCGGCAGCGGTGGACATCGGAGGCATGCATACGCAGCAAAACGCGGACCTGTCGCGATACTTTCAGTTGTTGGGGTACATTCCGGCGGGCAGCACGCAGCTCTCAACATTTACACCGACCGTGTACACGGTTACGTTCGGGCCGCAGGTAGATGTGTGGAAGCGAGGCAACACGAAAGTGTTTGTGCGAGGGATGGGTGGCGCGGTGCGAAGTTCACTTGCCGTGGATACGACGACGCGGCAAGCTCTGACGTTCCTGGCGCCGAAGTTCAAAACCAGCACAACGGACCCAGGCGTGATGGTTGGGGGCGGAGCGCAATATCACCTGCTCAAGCATTTGTTCCTGCGGGGGTCGGCGGACTACATTCACGCGTTTTCTTCCAGCACCCAGAATTACATTCGGCTGTCGGTGGGGATAGCGCTCGACAAGTTCGGCAAACCGTGGTGAGTGGGCTGGAGTCGCGAACGCGGCGTCTGAACGCGCGGTTGAGGAAGAAACCTTTTCGGCGCGTCTGAATGCGCCCTGATATTAGCCACTACCGGAAGACAATCTATGAAACGAGTCGGGAATGTAAGAGAAGCGGACCTATTGATCCGGCAATCGGGGATCCATGGGTGCGGGTGCTACACGCAGGTTGCGATTCCGGAAGGCACGCACGTGGTCGAGTACACCGGCACGCAAATTACAAAGGAGCAGGCGGACGAACTGTATGACGACCGGCCGGACACGTACCTGTTTTGCATTGGCGAGGGCGAGAAGGTGGTGGATGGGGATTCGGTGGCAGCGTTCATCAATCACTGCTGCGATCCGAATTGTGAGACCGATGAGTTTGATGAGCACATCTGGATCATCGCTTTGCGAGATATCGCGGCCGGGGAAGAGCTGACCTACGACTACAACCTGTACGACGGAGATGAGGATGATCCGGCGGTTTGCCAGTGCGGGGCGAAGAACTGCCGCGGCAGCATGTACGGGGAAGAAGAGCTGGAGCGAAGGGCGCAAGAGAAGGCTGGGGATTAGGGATCAAGAGTTAGGTACTGGCTTTAGCCGCCCAGGTTAGCGTGCAGATGGCGCCCGCGAACCTGGGGCACCGGGCCTCCTTCCAAAGAGATGAACCTTCCAATGGTTCAAGCTGGCGACCCGGTGCTGCGCGGGCGGGCGCGGATGCTGGCGCCGGAGGAGATACGCGAAGCGGAGATTCAGCGGCTCATTGAAGACATGCGGGAGACGATGCGGGCGGCGCCCGTGGTGGGGCTCGCGGCTCCGCAGGTGGGGCGGGGCTTGCAGTTGGCGGTGATTGAGGACCGGGCGGAGTATCGCGATCGGAGGAGAACGCGACTTTCTTCGAAGGCTGCTTGAGCGTGGACGGCTTTTGCGCTCTGGTGCCACATGCGGTGAAGGCGTGGGTGCGGTATCTAGATGCGTCGGGTGTGGAGCGGTCGTTCGAGGCGGGTGGGTGGCATGCGCGAATTGTTCAGCATGAACTGGATCATCTACAGGAGACGCTTTACCTCGACCGGATGCTGAGCCGGACGGCTACGACGGTGGAGAACGTCACGAAGCATTGGAAGGACGTCGCGGCCCGGGAAGTGCTTCGGAGATTGCGCTAAACCCAGGTTAGCCTCCACAAAACGGACGCGAACGCGGGGCACAGGGCGAACCTGGCGGACGGGGCGACGTTGTTTTTCTACAACCACCCGTTACGGCTTTTCAGCTCGACCCCGAGGGAATACGCGACAGCTGTGTAGAAGGGAACCGTTACGTCCCACTCAGGGTAGTACGCCGGATTTCCTGCGAAGAAGTGATCGAGGGCAGTTCCCCAAGTGTGGCTCAAGAGAACGCTGGAACTCTCCCAAAAGACTAAATTCGATGCGAGATAAAGGGCGGGCACGGCCCACACCCAGGGTCCATGATTGCCTTTCGAGCTGAGCTTGCTGACAGAACCCGCCACGAAGGCGAGAACAAGCGGGAAGACGTAGTAAGGGCCTCGTGCGGCATGTCCGATGGAGGGTTCGATGGCCGAAGGATGACATTGAGGAAGAATCCGCTAACGACTACGACGCCGAACGTCACAGCCAGCAGGTTCAAGATAAACATAGGGCCACTGAAGAGTCGAGTCCACTGCCGAAAACGAAAGACTGTTGGGCTCCCGAAAAAACTGCGAGGCCGTCAAGCGGAGGGAATCAAGTCGGTCGACGTGATCGGGTGCAATCATGGACCCTCCAATACCCACTCGTTTTGCAAGCGCGGCGTTAGGGTGTGCTATCCCCGCCCCAGCACGTGTTGCAGGCTCTTCACGGCGCGCATGTACTGGGCGCGCTCGAAGGCGCTCGGGTCGGAGCAGCGCTGCTGGCTCATGCTGCCTTGCATCTGGCGGACCGATTCGTATTCGTGTTGCTCCATCCAGTCGGAGATACCGCGCTCGGTGTGGCGCAGGTGGTTGATTCCGTTGCGGAGCAAAGCGGAGCACATCATGGTGACGCTGGCTCCGGCCATGAGCAGCTTGATGGCATCTTCGGCACTATGCACTCCGCTGGTGGCGGCGAGACTGGCATGAAGGCGCCCGTAGAGAATGCCGATCCAGGTGAGCGGGAGGCGGAGGGCCTGCGGCGCGCTGAGCAGAACGTTGGGGCGGATTTCGAGTTCGTCGAGGTCGATGTCGGGTTGGTAGAAGCGGTTGAAAAGCACAAGGCCGTCGGCGCCGGCGTCGTCGAGGCGCCTGGCAACGTTGGCAAAATTGGTGAAGAACGGGCTCAGCTTTACCGTGACCGGGATGGAGATAGCGGACTTCACCGCCCATACGATGTCGACATAAGTCTGCTCGATCTCGGCAGCTTTGAGTTCGGGGTCGGTGGGGATGTAGTAGATGTTGCACTCGAGCGCGTCAGCGCCGGCCTCCTCGATCTCGCGAGCGAACTTGGTCCATCCGCCGACGGTGGCGCCGTTGAGGCTGGCGATGATGGGGATGTCAACCGTTTCCTTGGCCTTGCGGATGTGCTCGAGGTAGCCTTCCGGGCCCAGACGGAATTCGCTGGGCTGCGGGAAGAAGGTGAGCGACTCGGCGAAGCTCTCGGTGCCGGCGGAGAGATGATGGTCGAGTTCGAGCGATTCGAGGCGCAATTGTTCTTCGAAGAGCGAGTAGAGGACGATGGCTGCAGCGCCGGCGTCTTCAAGGCGGCGGATGCTCGAGATCTCCTGCGAGAGCGGGGAGGCGGAGGGGACAAGCGGGGAGCGGAGAGTGAGGCCGAGATAATTGGTAGTCAGGTCGGGCATTGGGTTGTATCTCCTGCTTTGCAGCGCCTAAAGGTGCGATCGAGTTGCGACTGATACGGTGCGCCTGAAGGCGCGTCCTGATTCAAGTCGCCAATATGACCGACTCTTCAATCCGCCGCTTTCGCTTCAGGCGCGGTCTTGCGCTGTGCCAGGTATTCATACAATCGGTAGCGGTCGAGCACATCTTTCTGGGCTTCTTCCCACAGCTTCTTGGCGTCTTCCGGTTTGCTCTTGGTGAGCATCTTGAAGCGCGTTTCCATAAGCATGAAGTCCTGCAGTTTCCGCGTGGGCGTGCGGGAGTCGAGTGTCAGCGGGTTTTCTCCGGCTTGCGCACGCTCGGGGTGATAGCGATACAGCAGCCACTGTCCACTTTCGACGGCAGCTTTCTGGTTCGACATGCTAGTGGTCATGTCGATGCCGTGGGCGATGCAGTGGGCGTAGGCGATGATGATGCTCGGGCCGTCGTAGGCTTCGGCTTCGAGAAAGGCCTTGAGCGTGTGTTCGTCCTTGGCGCCCATGGCCACGCTGGCCACGTAGACGGTGCCATACGTCATGGCGATGAGGCCGAGGTCTTTCTTGGGGCCGGGCTTGCCTCCGGCGGCGAACTTGGCGACGGCGGCGCGAGGCGTGGATTTCGAGGCCTGGCCCCCGGTGTTGGAGTACACCTCGGTGTCGAGCACGAGCAGGTTGACGTTCTTGCCGCTGGCGATGACGTGATCTAGTCCGCCATAGCCGATGTCGTAGGCCCAGCCGTCGCCGCCCACGATCCAGACGCTCTTCTTGACGAGCAAGTCCGCGAGAGCGAGAAGCTGGCGGGCTTCAGAGGAATTGTTTTTCTGCAGACGCTCTTTCAACAGGCTGACGCGCTGGCGCTGTTCGAAGATGTCGGCTTCGTCTTTTTGCGGGGCGGCGAGGATGGCAGCGGCGAGATCGTCGCCGATCTGGCTCCCTAGCTTGAGGACCAGCTCACGCGCGAATTCGGTTTGCTTGTCGATGGAGAGGCGGAAGCCTAGGCCGAACTCGGCGTTGTCTTCAAAGAGCGAGTTCGACCAGGCCGGGCCACGGCCTTCGGCGTTCTTGGCCCAGGGCGTTGTGGGGAGATTGCCTCCGTAGATGGAGGAACAGCCGGTGGCGTTGGCGATGACGGTCCGATCGCCGAAGAGTTGTGAGAGAAGCTTCAGATATGGAGTCTCGCCGCAGCCCGAGCAGGCTCCGGAGAACTCAAAAAGGGGTTCCTGAATTTGTTGCTGGCGGATCGTGGTTGTTTTGATTCTGCGGCGGTCGAGTTCGGGAATCTTGAGGAAGAAGTCCCAGTTGTCGCGCTCAGGCAGGCGCAGCGGCGGTTGCGGTGCCATGTTGAGGGCTTTGAGGCGCGTTTCAGTTTTGTTTTTGGCGGGGCAGATTTCGACGCAGATGCCGCACCCGGTGCAGTCTTCGGGAGCGACCTGGATGCTGTACTTCATTCCGGCCAGCTCTTTGTCACGAATGTCGGTGGCCTTGAAAGTCGCGGGCGCGTTTTCCAGTTCGCGCGAGTCGTAGACCTTGATGCGGATGACGGCATGCGGGCAGACCATGGCGCACTTGCCGCACTGGATACAGGTCTTGGTGTCCCACACGGGTATTTCAAGAGCGAGGTTGCGCTTCTCCCACTTGGCGGTGCCGGTGGGGAAGGTGCCGTCGCAAGGGAAGACGCTCACGGGGAGTTCGTCTCCTTTGCCTTCGTAGATCGCACCGAGGACATCGCGCTCGAACTTGGGCGCGTGGGCGGAGAAGGGAAGCGGCATTTCGATTGTGCTGGTGACCCTGTCGGGGACCGGTACCTCAAACAAGTGCGCGAGGGTTTCATCGACGGCTTTCATATTCTTCTGGACGATTTCTTCGCCCTTGCGGCCGTAGGTGTCGCGAATCGATTTGCGGATAGCTTCGATGGCTCCCTCACCGGGGAGAACTTTTGAGATGGCGAAGAAGCAGACCTGCAGGATGGTGTTCATCCGGCTGCCCATGCCGGTGTCGCGTGCGACCTTGTAGGCGTCAATGACAAACAGCCTGGCGTTCTTGGCGATGAGCTGCTCTTGCACGACGCGGGGAAGCTGGTTCCAGACTTCATCGCGGCCATAGGGGCTGTTGAGAAGGAAAGTCCCCTCGGGGACGAGCGAGCTGAGCATGTCGTAGCGCTCGAGGAAGATCCACTGGTGGCAGGCGACGAAGTTCGCCCCTGAGACGAGATACGTGGAGTGGATGGGTTTCGGCCCGAAGCGCAGGTGCGAGACTGTCATGGCGCCGGATTTTTTCGAGTCGTAGACGAAGTAGCCTTGCGCGTAGTTGTCGGTGTTCTCGCCGATGATCTTGATGGAGTTTTTGTTCGCGCCGACCGTGCCGTCAGCCCCGAGGCCGTAGAACATGGCGCGGACCACGCTGTCGGGTTCGGTGGAGAACTTGGGATCGTAGTCGAGGCTGGTGTGGTTGAGGTCGTCATGAATGCCAACGGTAAAGTGCTCTTTGGGCTTGGCGGCGACCAGGTTGTCGAGGGCGGCCTTCACCATCGCGGGCGTGAATTCCTTCGAAGAGAGGCCGTAACGACCTCCGATAACAACAGGTGCGATCTGGCTCTGACGGTAACCAGCACGGCGGCTTTCCTGAATCGCGTTCACGACGTCGAGGTAGAGGGGCTCTCCTGCAGCACCGGATTCCTTCGTGCGATCGAGCACAGCGATCGAGCGGACAGTGATGGGGAGAGCTTTGCAGAATTGCGTGACCGAGAAGGGACGGTAGAGTCGGACTTTGACGAGGCCGACCTTCTCGCCGCGGGCGTTGAGGGCTTCGACCGCTTCTTGGGCGGCCTCAGCGCCCGATCCCATCATGACGACGACGCGTTCGGCGTCCGGTGCGCCAACGTACTCGAAGAGGCGGTATTGCCGGCCGACGACATGGGTGAACTTGTCCATCGCGGCCTGCACTTTTTCAGGGCAGGAGTCGTAATAGGCGTTGGCGGTTTCGCGGATCTGGAAGAAGACGTCCGGGTTCTGGGCGGTGCCGCGCAGCACGGGATGGTCGGGCGAGAGGGCGCGCTGGCGATGTTCGAAGACGCGGTCCATGTTGATGAGGGCGCGCATGTCATCTTCGGTGAGCATTTCGATCTTGTTGACTTCGTGCGAGGTGCGGAAGCCGTCGAAGAAGTGGAGGAAGGGAATGCGCGTCTCGAGCGTTGCAGAGTGCGCAATCAACGCGAGGTCCATCGCCTCCTGTACAGAGTTCGAGCAGAGCATTGCCCAGCCCGTGGCGCGGCAGAACATGACGTCGCTATGATCTCCAAAAATGGAGAGGGCGTGCGCGGCCAGCGTGCGAGCGGAAACGTGGAAAGCCGCGGGCGTGAGCTCGCCGGCGATCTTGTTCATGTTCGGGATCATGAGCAGCAATCCCTGGGAGGCCGTGAAGGTGGTCGCGAGCGACCCGGTTTGCAGGGCGCCGTGAACGGCTCCGGCGGCTCCGCCTTCGCTTTGCATTTCGGCGACGTGCGGGACTGTGCCCCAGATGTTGGGGATCGACTCGGAAGCCCATTGGTCGGCCCACTCGCCCATGGCGGAGGACGGGGTGATGGGGTAGATGACGATGACCTCATTGAGGCGATAGGCGACGTAGGCGACCGCCTCGTTGGCATCCATGGTCTTGAATTTGCGCTTCATAGTGTTCCTTCACCGCAAGTTGACGGGGCTTTCTGTTGAGGAAGAGGCCCGCGGAGGCAGTCCCAGGCTGCCCGATATGAAGAGGATAGGGTTGGGGGCGAGTGGCGTCCGGTACAGGCGTCACAGAAGGATGTGATGTTGGTCACAAGGGAGCGTTGAGTGGGTTAGCATCGACGAATGGAGACGAGTCATCCGGTGATGCTGTATGACGGCGTGTGCGGGCTATGCAACCGGGCGGTGCAGTTCACCCTGCGCCATGATCGGCGGGATGTGTTCCGGTTCGCGTCTTTGCAGAGTGAGTTGGCAGGGCGGGTGTTGGGGCGGCATGGGGAATCGGCGAAGGATCTGAATAGCGTCTATGTGGTCCTAGATATGCAGCAGGCGGGGGAGCGATTGCTGGCGCGGTCAGATGCAGTGATCTATTTGTTTCGCGCGTTGGGTGGGCGATGGCGGGCATTGGCGGGGATGTATGGGGTCCTGCCGGGGCGAATGCGGGATGGGTTGTACGACTTGGTTGCGCGGAATCGGTATCGGATGTTTGGGAGGTTGGAGGTGTGTCCGGTACCGGAGCCGGGAATGCGGGGGAAGTTTCTGGGATGAGGGAGATCGCAGCCCAGGTTAGCGTGCAAAGAACGCACGCGAACCTGGGGCGCCGGCTTTACTGCGCACTTACGTGTGGGAGTAACTTCTGACGTCGCTGCGCGACTGGCGGATAAGAGTGTCCGCCCCACACGTACGAATCTGGATTCGGAACAGTTGTGCGGAGTTTGTTCGGCCGATTTTCATGCGCTCTGCATCGCTTATGGCAGCGTGATCGAACCAGTCGGCGGCGATCCCCGTATCTTCGAAAGGGTAGTCGACGGAGTACAAGATTCGTTCGGCACCCAGCTCGAGCATAACCTCTGTCAGCGTCTGGGTACGGAAATTTCCACTCGTGGTGATGTAGAAGTTCTCGCGCAGGTAGTGGCTTATCGGCAGCTTTGCCTTCGGTCGAGCGGCCAGCGTGCGCGCGATGCGATTGTCAATTCGCCAGAGGTTGGCAGGCAAGCCTTCACCCAGATGTCCAAGGATCATCCTGAGTGTTGGATATTCATCGAACAGCCCGCCGCCCATGAGACGCAAAGCATGAACCAACGCTTCTGCCGTAAACCCCCAGATGGAGCCGGTCAAACACGCATGGCCATCGTAAGCGGGCTGCTTTTTCGGAAGGGGAGAACGAGGGTGCAGGTAGAACGGCACGTCGAGCTCCTGGACTGTGGCCCAGAAGTCGCGATACGGCGGGAGGTCGTAGAACGCTTCCGAATCCTGGTCTTTGACCTGAGAAAATCCGTTGACCAGCGTGCCACAGAAGCGGAGTTCTCGCACGCAGCGGGTGAGTTCCTTGGCGGCCTCAGTGGGGTCCTGCAGCGGCAATGCTGCGAATCCTCGGAATCGCTTGGGAGATTTGGCGATTTGCTCGGCGAGATGGTCATTGGCGCGGCGCGCCACGCGGATTGCCTCGGCGGTGTCGGGAATCCCCTGGATCCCGGGGCCCACCAAAGATAGGACACAGACGTCGATGCCTCCGCGGTCCATGGCCGCGATCCGCTTCGCCGCGATATCCTCGAGTTGCATGCGGAACTCCGGGGAGCCCGCCGCGCCATAGCTGGCGTTTAGCGTTTCGGGAATGACGAAGTGCTCCTCGAGTGCGATTTTGCCGGGCATGGGCATTGATTCAGCAATGGTTGCCTCCGGCTGGCTCGTGGTGGATAGAAGATTGGCTGCGGGGATTCCTGCGGCCCCGAAAAGGACCGTCGCACTCCCGAGAAATCCGCGACGGGTGATGCCGTTTGGTTCGCGATTCCGCATGGATGAATCCTTGGTGTTGGAGAGTTGCTGAGAGCTTGTATCAGGCAGACTAGCCGGCTGATTCGGACATTGGCAACGCGGCAGTGCTCGCTGCTTCCAGGAATCCTCAGTTTGACGCCGCAGCGGCGTCCAGATCAATCCGAACGGAAAGCAGGTTGGTGCCGAAGAAACGGACGGCGGCGGCGTTGCTGGCGCTGCTGGGCAACTGTTGGGCGAGCCAGCGTTGCCGCTGGAGCGGGTCGTCGTCGTTCAGCACGTGGGCGGTGCCGGTGCGCCAGCGAGAGGTGAGTCCGTCGCGTAGTCTCACCCGGACTTTGGGATTGTTCTGAATATTTTGGATGTAGCCTGCCTTGTTGCCGTGTTCAGCGACGACCCAGAACTGCTGGCCGACTAGTCCGTGGCCAACGGGCGTTCGGCGTGGCTTGCCGCTCTTGCGGCCGGTGGTTTCGAGCAGGGCGTATCCGGGCAGGCCCAGGCCGAGGGCGAGCAGAAACTTGAGGGGTGGGTTGAAGAGATACTTTTGCAGGATGCGGACAACCTGAAATTTCATTGTCGTGCTCCGGAATCCGGCGGAGGCCCTTCAGCCAATAAATCCCGCTTGATCAGTCCCTCATCGGGCAGAAATGCTACCACGCTGCTTTAGTCCAGCGAGCAGAAGACACGCAAACGTTGACACCGTAGCGGCGGCAAAGCGAGCGGCGACCCCCGAGAGTACTGGTCTACGGTTCTTTGCGACGACGTGACTACAAAATGCAGGCCGCCCCTTAACACGAAGCCCCTTGGGCGAAAATCGCTGCTTTCTCTATAATGGTTGGTTTTCCATTCCAGCGAAGGAGCAGCTATGGCGGGCTCGTATAACGGTGTCGCGGTGCCGGGGAATGGCGCACCCCTACAGTACAAGAATGGGCAATACCTGATTCCCGACAATCCCATTATTCCTTTCATTGAAGGCGACGGGACGGGACGCGACATTTGGAAGGCATCGGTGCGCGTATTCGATGCGGCGGTAGAGAAGGCGTACAAGGGAAAGCGCCGCGTGGCGTGGTACGAAATCTTCGCAGGAGAAAAAGCGAAAGCAAAATTCGATAACTGGCTGCCAGATGACACCGTGACGGCGGTGCGCGACCTGCGGGTGGCGATCAAGGGACCGTTGACGACGCCCGTGGGCGGGGGCATCCGTTCGCTGAACGTGGCGCTGCGACAGATTCTCGATCTCTACGCCTGTGTGCGGCCGGTGAAGTATTACAAGGGCGTGCCCTCGCCGGTGAAACATCCGGAGCGTATGAACGTGGTGATCTTCCGCGAGAATACAGAAGACGTATACGCGGGCATCGAGTGGGAAGAGGGAACGCCCGAAGGGGCAAAGCTGATCGAGTTCCTCAACAAAGAGATGCTGAAGGGCGGCAAGAAGCAGGTGCGGCTGGATTCGGGTGTGGGCATCAAGCCGATCTCGGTCAGCGGGACGAAGCGCCTGGTCCGCATGGCGATCCAGCATGCTGTGGAGAATGGTCTCAAGACCGTGACACTGGTGCACAAGGGCAACATCCAGAAATTCACTGAGGGCGCATTCCGCAAATGGGGGTATGAACTGGCGACCGAGGAATTCCGGGACAGAGTCGTGACCGAACGTGAGAGCTGGATTCTCGACAACAAGGACAAGAGCCCGAATCTCACCGTCGCGCAGAATGCGGAGTTGGTTGAGCCGGGCATGGAATTTGCCCCACCGGAGTTCCGCAGTTCAGTGGAGAAAGAAGTGCAGCAGGTGCTCGACTCAATTTACGCCACACACGGCCGCGGGGCATGGAAGACGAAGCTGATGATCAACGACCGCATTGCGGACTCGATCTTCCAGCAGGTGGTGACGCGTGCGGACGAGTATTCGGTGCTGGCGACTCCGAACCTGAACGGCGATTACATCTCGGACGCATGCGCGGCGCAGGTTGGCGGGCTGGGCATTGCGCCCGGAGCGAACATCGGCGACGGGTATGCGATCTTCGAGGCCACGCATGGCACGGCGCCCAAGTATGCCGACAGAGATGTGATCAATCCGGGGTCGGTCATTCTTTCGGGCGTGATGATGTTTCGCTTCCTGGGCTGGAACGAGGCGGCCGACCTGATCGAGCGCGGGATGGAACTGACCATCGAGCAAAAGAAAGTCACATATGACTTCGAGCGGTTGATGGAAGGCGCAACGAAGGTGAAGACCAGTGAGTTCGGGAATTATATCATCGAGAACATGGGGGCGGGAGTGTTGGTGTAAAGCGAGCACTTGGCAGTTAGCACTTGGCATTTTGCCCCTGGAGCTTAAGGCGAGCTCCCCGGAAGGGACTGGCTAAATGCTGACCGTCAACAGCTGATAGCTGCTTTTGCGAGGATCTCATTCATGCGAAAAAAAGTGACGATTGTTGGCTCGGGAAACGTGGGAGCGACGGCGGCGCACTGGATTGCGTCGAAGGAACTGGCGGATGTCGTCTTGATCGACATCATTGAGGGCGTGCCGCAGGGCAAAGGGCTGGACCTGCTGGAAGCGATGCCCATCGAGAGGCGCGACTCGCACATCATCGGGACGCAGGACTACCGCGACACGATGAACTCCGACATTGTGGTGATCACTGCGGGCATGCCCCGCAAGCCGGGCATGAGCCGCGATGATCTGCTCAACACCAATCACAACATCATGAAAGCGGTAGTGGGTGAGGCGGTGAGGTATTCGCCGCACTGCATCTTGATCATTGTCTCGAATCCTCTGGATGCCATGGCCCAGGCGGCGTACAAGATGAGCGGTTTTCCGCGGGAGCGCGTGATTGGCATGGCCGGAGTTCTGGATTCGGCCCGCTTCCGGACGTTCATCGCCGAGGAACTAAAGGTGAGCGTCGAGAATGTGACCGCGTTTGTGCTGGGCGGGCACGGCGACACGATGGTGCCGCTGGCGCGCTATTCAACGGTAGCGGGAATCCCGATCACGGAGTTGATGGACGGACCGACACTGGAGCGGTTGATCCAACGGACGCGTGACGGCGGCGCCGAGATTGTTAAATATCTGAAGACCGGGTCGGCGTACTATGCGCCTTCGGCTGCCGTGACGGAGATGGTCGAGGCGATTCTCAAGGACAAGAAGAAGATCCTGCCTTGCGCGGCTTACCTGGAAGGTGAGTACGGGATGAAGGGCTTGTTCGTGGGCGTTCCGGTAAAGCTGGGCTCGAAGGGGATTGAGCAGATCATCGAGATCAAACTCACTCCGCACGAGAAGGCGGAACTGGAACGCAGCGCGTCGGCGGTGAAGGAACTGGTGGCGGTGATTGGGGTGTAAGAATCGCCGCTAGCTTCTGGTTGATGGCTACTGGCAATCAAGAGCCTTGCGGGGGCGAAGAGCCCGCTCCTTTGAGCAGGCTGTGTCTTTGGAGCTGACAGTCGGTTAAGTTCCTTCGCCCTGGAGCATGCTGGTTGTCAGCGGCGAAAGGCGGAGTCCCCGAGTCTCGCCGAACTCACTAGAGGGCGGATGAGCTTCATGGAGACTACGTGGATTTCGTTGGTGAGCGGGTCCAGCAGGCCTTTTACGCTCACGTTCTCGCCGGCGTGATCGCGAAGCTTTTCCATATTGCTGACGACCCATGCCCGGCCTTCGACCAGGATCGCGCGGCCATCCTCCTGGACTCTGCCGGAGAAACTGACCTTCGTGGCCTTGGACGGGGTTGGCGGCACACTCGACGTCTGGCCCACGGCGTAGACGGGAAGCAAGGCGGCGCTGAGCGAAGCCATCAGAAGCAGTCGTTTCACGAATGACCTCCAAGGTACAGCTACCCAAGCCAATCTTATGTCGATTTGGGTGATAGAGATCCCGCGAAATTTCGATGTGGAGAATCGAAAGCAGAGATAGCGGCCGCGAGGATTTGGCCTCTCGCGGCCTCGTCGGCAGCTATACGCGCTCGATGGTGACCGACTGGAGAACCACGTCTTTCACCGGGCGGTCCTGGCCGCCGCGGGCGACATTGGAGATCTTGTCGACCACATCCTGACCTTCGACGACTTCGCCGAAGATGGTGTGCTTGCCGGTGAGCCAGGTGGTGGGGGCGACGGTGATGAAGAACTGTGAACCGTTCGTATTGGGGCCGGCGTTGGCCATGGCCAGCTTGCCCTTCTTGTCGAACTTGTGGGGCGAGTTGCGGGTCTCGTCTTCGAACTGGTAGCCGGGGCCGCCCATGCCGTTTCCGGCGGGGTCGCCCCCTTGGATCATGAAGTCGGGGATAACGCGATGGAAGATCGTACCGTCGTAAAGGCGGTCTTTGCCCTTCTTGCCGGTGTGCGGATGGGTCCAGTCGCGCTTGCCCTCGGAGAGGTCGACGAAGTTGGAGACGGTTTTGGGAGCTTCTTTCTCAAACAGGCGGCAGACGATGGTGCCTTCACTGGTCTGCAGAGTGGCGTAAGTTCCGGGTTGGCGAGTCATGAGGGTCCTTTCGAGATGATGAGTACTGCGAATTAAGTGGCGTAGCTTCGCTACGCACGTGCCCCTAGTTCGAAGGGGCCGGAGGTTTGGCGGCTACCGGCTTGTTGGTCGCGGGCTTTGCCGACTTTGCCGGTGCTGCCGTTCCCCCAGCCTTGACGATGGTGATGTGATTGATTTTTACAGGGCGGAATGGCCGATTGTCGCGCGGGTCGCTGGCCATGCGGGCAATCTGCTTCACGAGGTCGACCGCAGCGTCATCGCATTGGCCGAAGATCGTGTAGCCGCCGTTCAGGCTGGGGTAGGGAACCTCGGTGATGAAGAACTGCGAGCCATTCGTGTCGGGCCCCGCATTGGCATAGGCCAGGCGACCAGGGCGGTCGAACAACAGGTCCGACGATGTTTCGTTCTTGAAGCGGTAGCCGGGATCGCCGCGGCCGGTGCCGGTGGGATCGCCGCCCTGAATCATGAATTCCGGAATGACGCGGTGGAAGATCGTTCCGTCGTAGAGAGGGACGCCCTTCTTCTTGTTGTGGGTGGCGGGATCGGTCCATTCCTTGGTGGCTGAAGAGAGACCAATGAAGTTGTCGACACCGATAGGGGCTTTCTTGGGGAACAGCGTGCAAGTCATTTTGCCGGCGGTGGTATCGATGATAGCGATGGGATCGGGTGCATCGGCTGCAGGCGCGGCTGGGGTTCCGGCGCGGTGCGGCGGAGTCGTGGTGGCCGGCTTGGCCTGTGACCAGGCAGTCGCGGAAAGGGCGCCGATCATACACAGAAACCAGAGGGAACGTTTCATGCGAGCTCCTTGGAAGTAGTTGCTTGCTGGTTGGAAAGCATTTTAGGGCGAAGAAGAATTGTACAAGAGAGAACTATTAAGGATCAGCCACTTCGGCGGGTTCGTACCGCATTCAGGGCTCTTTCCACACAAATCTCCAGCGCCAGATCAGTGTCGATCACGGTCTTTGACAAGGTGATTGACTCGAAGCGCGCCTTGACCTCCCGGTAGAGCTGGAAGTCGCGGTTGCTGGCGGGATGCACGCCAGAAGCCGCCTGATCTTCAATCCGCTGGCGAGCGGTTTCCTCCGAGCACCCGCACTCGAGGATGCGCCAGGGCTGACCCAGCTCGTCGCACGCTTTCAGCGCGAGATCGAGCTGGTGGCGGCGGGAGAAGGGACGGCCGTCGAGGAAGACCACGCGTGTCGGGTCTTTCTGCAGCATCCAGCTGGCCGTGCGGAGCATGACTTGCATCACGAAATCATCCTGCTCGGTGGAGTACTCGATCTCCGGCTCTGAGAACAGCGCATGCCGGACTACGTCTTTGCTGAGGACTCGGCCGGAGAGGCGCGTGGCCAGTGCCTGCGCCAGCGTAGATTTCCCTGTGCCCGGTAGACCGGCCATGATCACGATCATGAGAAGGAGAGTCGGGTAGACCTATTTCTGGCTGATTTCTTCGAAGAGCTGGTTATCCCAGCGGACCACGTCCTGGGTCTCGCGCCAGCTGGTGTAGCGGTCGGAAACCATCACGTGGAAGACCCACTGGCGGCGTTCTTCTTCGGGCTCGACCAGTCCAAGAGCCCGCAGGTAAAACAGGTAGCGCTCCACGAAATGGATCTGCTGCTTTGACATGCCACGCCGCTGGAGGTCGAGGGTCAGGCCGGCCAGATGCGAGGAAGCGGTGTCGCCTTCAGCTGGGGCCGCGTTGCGGTTGTGGCGGCGCAGCTTCTTCTGGATCTTCACGGTGCGCACTGCGGAGTTCACCTGGATCTGTTCGTGGAATTGGCGGTAATAAGCCTGGCTGAGGTCTTCCACGAAATCGCGAGTCCACGGACGGCAATACCGGCGACCAGGATCGAGCCGCGGGTCGATGCGCAGGGTCTGCCCGGTGCGGATCGGCACCAGTGCCTGGCTGACTTTCAATGCGTCGAGTTCGTCGTCGTCCTGAATGCGCGGAAGGTCGAGCCGGTCGATCTCTTCATTCTGGCGCAAGAGGGATTCATGCGAGGGGCGGAACATCGGGTTCCAGCGGATGTGCCGCGTGTGACGCCGGGACTTATGCGTCGCCGAGGTCCGAGAGGTCGGCTTGGTAGTGTAGCTGTGCAGGGCAAAGGTGTGGCTGCCTGCGAGCAGCGTCACCAGCGCGACCAAGAGTCTCAACCGCCGAGTTTCCATTCGCACGAAGTGGCCTCGTACTGCCGGGGAGAGCTCTGATGGCCAGAGCAGGGTTGTAGTTTACCCTAGCTGTCAAGAAAGCCAAGTGCAAAGCTTACTTTCGACAGTTACTAAGGGAAGAATTTTCGTAATCGGGACGCCGGTTACCACGCTAACCGATTGGTTTTTTGTGAAACCGAAGTAACGCGGATGCCGCGCTGGGCTTGGGTTTCGGGCTAAGTGTTGCTGGCGGGCAGGCAGTACTCACCCTACCAAGAAGGCAGACAAGCGTGTCCGCTTTACATTTTCATTTCCGGAAGAGGTCGGTGATGGCCTGCTTCATCACGTCGCCTCCCACTTCCGCGATAGAAGTAGTGAGCGGGATGTCTTTCGGGCAGACCTCGACGCAGTTCTGGGCATAACCGCACTCCTGGATGCCGCCGTCTCCCATGAGTGCTGTGAGGCGTTCGCGCTTCAGCACCTGGCCTGTGGGGTGCGAGTTGAACAGGCGGACTTGTGAGATGGTCGCTGCGCCGACGAAGCCGGTGGCCTCGTCGAATTGCGGGCAGGCTTCCATGCAGCAACAGCAGGAAATGCAACGCGACAGCGGATACATTTCTTCCTGTTTCTCGGGTGAGACGCGCGGGCCTGAGCCGAGGTCGTAGCTGCCGTCTACGGGGACCCAGGCTTTGACTGCTTTCAAATTCTCAAAGATCACGCCGCGGTCGGTAGCCAGATCGCGGACTATCGGGAACTTAGAGAACGGTTCGAGGCGGATCGGTTGCTCCAATTTATCGAGCAGGGCAGAGCAGGCCATGCGGGCGCGGCCGTTGATGAGCATGGCGCAGGAACCGCAGACCTCCTCCAGGCAATTGGAATCGTAGGTGATGGGCGTGGTCTTGTGGCCGTCGTGGGTGACCGGGTTCGCGGCGATCTCCATGAGCGCAGAGATGACGTTACGGCCGGGCTTGTAGGGAAGTTCAAACTCGTCCCAGTAGGGCTTGGAGTTGGGGGTGTCTTGGCGCTTGATTTTGATGATGACGGGATTGTTGGCCATTAGCTCTTAGCCTTCAGCTGTTAGCTCCACCCTTCGGGTGTTTGCATTTGGC
>Ga0306924_10000061_pt1 | contig 68318 bp, 66 predicted proteins | sample sta12Can44000111_FD_203756 | JGI IMG/M metagenome (GOLD analysis project Ga0306924, IMG submission 203756) | Lab enrichment of tropical soil microbial communities from Luquillo Experimental Forest, Puerto Rico - statanox.12C.anox.44.000.111 (v2)... | ecosystem: Environmental > Terrestrial >... | reverse complement strand
GCTGTTGCAGAAGAACTGAATTCCACCATAGAGGTACGGAGGAATTCGTCCAAAATCTCTACCTTCTTTGGTATTTACGTGATGAGAGCCAGTCGAAGTTCGGCAGCGCTTAATTGTGTATCCAGGGCTAAAACCCCGGGCGTTTCTAGGGGGCTCGTTTTCACCGGCCTGAAGGCTGGTGCTTCCACCAAAAGCAATACAAACAAAATCACGTAAGCCAGGTAGATTAACTGGCTACTGACCAGTGGCTACCCGTGGCTACTGGCGACTGTTTCTACACTCGCTCGCTCACCACATGGAATGACACGACCGAGCCGGTAACGCGGCTGCGGCCATAGTAGAGGAAAAGCACCACCCACAAGACCTGCAAGGACACGATGACGCTCGCGGAGGCGACTTGTGCCAGTCCCACGGCGAGATTCGGCAATGGTCCTTCCCCGGGTATTAGGAAAAATGCTCCGCCAGTGTAGGCCATCGCAATCAGCGCCATGATCTGATACGCGGAAATCTCCTGCTCTCCACGGAAGTCCGCGCGAAGATTCTCCGATACCGCCCGCCAGCCCCACGTGCCAAGCGCCGGAACGAGGCCGGCCAGCCGCCAAAACCCAGCCAGGAAGAACCCGAGGCCGATGAGTCCGGCAAATGTGAAGAGGATGGCGGTAATGGCCTGCACTGGAATCAACGGCTCCTCCGCTAAATGGGAGGCGTACGCAGCTTTCTTCGTACTTCCATGAAACACCGTCGGGAATTGCCCAAACAGTTTCGCTAAACCTGGACTCGCCTGGCGCAATGGCTTGCCATAACAGCATCCGAAGCTGAGACACGCCATGCGGCCGATGGCCTCCGACAAGGCGTATACGATGGCGAGCGATGCCAAGATCGGCAGTATCCAAATCTGCATGTCGAACCAGTGCAGTAAGGCGCGTTGGATCAAGCATAAGCCGGGCGGCAGGATGACAGCACCAAGAAAAGCAGAACCTGCGACGGTGAAGGTGTTGCGTTTTCCTTCTATTGCCCAAGCCACCAATCTGGATGCTGGCAAACAGATCGCCATCGTTGACACGATCAGCCCTACGTTTACCAGCAAAGGAGTCCCCACCGAGGACAAGAGAACGATTCCCAGCGCCGCTCCGAAGGTACTGGCCGTGGCACTGAAAAGACCGTAGAAGGTCAGGTTCAGCCCGCGCCACTGGCCGTTGCTGTTCTTGCTGAGCGGAACCGCGGCAATCATCTGCCAGCGTTCGGCGGGAAGCGTTTTGACGCCCCACGCAAGTACGGCCGTCAGCACAGCTCCCAAGGCGCTTACGAACACGATGTCGATCATTGTTCTACCTCCGCCGCGCGCGCCAGCAGCGACCGCACTTTGACATCGGTTTCCACGACAGGAATACCGAATCCCGCCGAGTAACGGCTGCGCACGCCTTCTTTGCGTTGATTGCCCACCAGGTCTGTCGCAAAGTGCACGTGTCCAGGCTCGAAAAGCAATACCACCGTGCTGCTGCCCGGGCGAAAGAGCGCCTTGGGTGCACCCCGTCGCAGAACCAGGCCCTTCTGGACAGCCTGCGGATTGTCGTACCGGTTTTCGCTGTAGCGTTGCACAATCTGACCCACCATGAGCGCAACAACTTCAATCATGGCTACGCAGCCGACCTGCTCTCCGCCCTCGCAGTCGGTGTCGAGAACCGTCACCACACGGCGATTCTTTGAGTATGGAGTCAGCAGGCAAACGGCGGCATTCGGGTTACAGGAGTAGTAGCGGCCTTGCACGCTGTAAAAGTCCGCGACCTCGCCGGTGACTGGCACGTGCGTGTAGTGATATTTCTCCGGAGTGAGGCGGAACACCGCAAAGTCGCCGTCGGCGAAGCGCCTTGTCCAGCGCGAGCCTTTTCCGCCCAGCAATTCGGGAAACTCAAAGAACTTTCCCTTGATGAACAACCCGGAGGTTTCCCGCAGCGAGCCGACCATTACGCGCGAATCGGCCGGGCAGACGACACAGTGTTCGGCGCGTGGCATGGGACGGAACTGCCAATACTTGATCTTGCGTTCAAAGACCTTGCGTGCCGTGTTCAGGGTTGTCGGATCATCCACCAGTTCGCGCGAATCGACGCCGCATTGCCGCAGGAATCGCCGCATGCCCGACATGCGCGACGATAACGCGTTGTCGTAATTGATGTAGCCCAGGACCTGCGACATCTTGCCGCTGGAAGCCAGCTTGGCCAGCAACGGCGCATTCTCCAGCTTTGGTGAGTACAGGGTTCGAATGATTCGGTTGGCCATCAGCTGTTCATCGGCGACGGCTCCTGTAGCCCGATCGATGTATTGGTGTTTTGAGTTTGCGTTTCGTCCCATGGACCGCTGGTCCTTAAACTCCTTCCTTCTCACTCTCTAGGTCGTTCCAGCGTCGGCGTGGTTCAGCAGCAGGAGCAAGTTCAGCACCGTGGCTACCTCCTGCGTGCTCAACTCCTCGTTCACCAGACGCTCAGCTACGCTGTCGAGGAAGCGAACCGGATCCTGGACCCGCACGCCATAGCGCACCAGGGCGCCCAGCTCAGGGTCCTCGTGGTTCTCCAGTGCCCGCGCATCCTCACGCAATTGTGCGAAGGCTTCGCGGAGGTGGGCGCGCCGCAGCGTCTCGCGATAGTAGTGCTCGGCGCGGCGATTAAACTCGCGAGCGCGAAGCCTCATGGGATCGGCGCCGTCGTCCTGCATGAGCCCGCCGACGGTTCTGGCGTGCGCTTGCAGCGTTTCGTCCGCCAGGCGAAAACGTAATTCAACGAGGCTCAACCTTGCTTGGGCTTCATCGATCGTCTCAGTTGCGTTCTGCTCCATCCAGCTCAGCAGTGCCTCGCGATAGTCGCGGATGGAGACCCGCAGATAATCGGGATGCCGCCAACTTGACCTTGTCCTCTTACAATGCCGAAGAATCCGCCTCAACAGCTCATTCCGCGAGTTCTTGTGCACGTAAAACGCCGGCAGACCCGCCGCCGCAAAAAAGAATGGCTGACGACGCTCGCTCTCTGAGGTCGGATCGTCAGGAATGTCGCAGGCCGTTACCGTCCCTTCAAGTGCCAGGCGGTATGCCATCATGAGCAGTAGTTGCTGGAGGTCCGCTGCCGGGGCCATGTCCCGATGAAAGGTCGGGAACAGGCTGTAATAACGTCCCTCAAAGCCCGAGAAGCCCATCCGACCGAACTCTCGCAAGCGGAGTGGCATATAGAACGCAAGCCGCTTGTCTACGATGCCCAACTCGTCGAGTTCCGCAACCAGGCGAGCTACGTTGCCCACCTTGCCGTCGAGCGCCGAGGAATGTTCCGTCGCAAGCCATGCAACCGGATAATTCAGCAGGCGGTAATCGGGGACCAGATCTCCCCGCAAGGCGAAGATCTTCGCTCGGAACTGATCAATGCCCTGTGGACCGTACGGGGTAAGGACGCGACCCAGAAGACGCATCCGGGCCTTTTCTTTCCACTCGCGCCACATCAGGCGCAGATGGGTGAAATCGAGCTCGTGCGGCAGGAAGGCCAGCAACTTCTCGGGATGGAACTCCGCAAAGTCGATGCGATACGGCGCCGCCGAATACGTGCCGACGAACAACGCCAAGAAATGCTCGTAGATCTTAATGACAAGGTCGCCGAGGCGCTTCTCTTCGGCTTGCGCTTCGGAATCATCGCCGTGGTGTGCAATCGCTCTGGTCAGCGTACGGCTTCCCTGGGTGATGTGGATTCCATTGTTCGCCAGGCTCACATTCGAGAGGCTGGGCAGAACGATCAGATTGTTGGAGATGATGCCGGCCTCGCGCAGCTTCGCGACCGAGTTCAACTGGCTCCGGCTCAGGACCTGGTGACACAGGTGCATGTAGTGGGCTTTGGCCTCGCCGTCATCCCACCCCGACAAACAAGGACTCATGAACAGCTCGCGGTAAAACGAATCAGAAATCGTGGACGACAGATCGGTTTGCCGCACGGGCGGATGGGGAGCGTGATACACCAGCGCTCGCTGTCTCGTCTCCAGCAGGCCAAAGCGCAGATTCGCCCATGACATCAGCAGCGATGCAAAAAGGAAGCGGCGAGCCGACTCGCGCGCTACGGCTTCTCCCACCAGCAACTGCTGCGACGGCCCCACGATGCGGAACGACGTAATTTCCGGCGAGGTGTTGTCGTTGGAGAAGTGTCGCATCAGCCGCTTGGCTTCCAGCCGCAGGCTCTCGGGCAAGTGTGGCTGCACGCCTGCAAGGTCGGCAAGCGCGAGCTTCAAGGCGTAGCTGACGGGCACGCGCAGCCATGCCTCTCCTGCCTGCTCGAAAGTAAATTTCACGGAATCGGAGCGCCGGCGCTTGAGTTGTCCGCGCTCACCAATCTTCAGGTCGGCCAGGAAGGTGTTCAGGGCGTGCGAACTCAGCCTGTGCTCGGAAAAACGCACCCAACTGTTCTCCCAAACGCTTTCGTGTTCTTCGAGAAAATCCTGAAGGTCAAGATAGGTGCTGCGGGAGGCTTCACCACTGGAACTGCGGCGGGCAATGTTTTTGAAATATCGGGATTCGCGGATGGTAATCGGAAGATCGCAGGAGGAGGCGTTGCCGACAACCACGGCTTGCAATTCGTCTTCGCTACCGGCTGTCACGTCACCGGGAGCGAAAGGCAAACCGTCGAGCTGCAGCTTGGTCTTAGATCGAAATCCCGGCGGGCTCGCCAGCACCGCTTCGCGAATCGACATGCGCTCTGACCGTTCCGGATAGAAACGTGCCTGCACATAATCTTGTGCGATTCAGTTCACGCCCCGATAAACTGCAGATGAAAAATAGGTGAATCTGTCCTTAGGCACCCGAAACATCAACTCTGACATTGAGGGATATCAGATGACTCGTCACCGTGTTCAGCTGTGGTAATCAGCTCGCGGGCAGCCGGTCACCAGGATCGAAGAAGCGGCGAGTCTCGGCAGTTTCCGGCACCGCCGCTTCGCTCTGGGAATCCTGGTCAATACAAAACCCAGCCGGCTTCAGCGTCGGCGTAGGACGAATTTGCAGAGCGAGCTCCTCCATTTGGTCCCAAGTCGGACGGCTCTGGTGTACATACCGTGAGCACTCCCGGACCTGAAAAGAGACCAGGATGGGCTGGCTCAGAAAATCGCAGTATGTGAGCTCTTCGCTTTCGCGAAATCCCCGCAATAGCATCGAGAACTTACACGTCACGCACTGCGACTCCGAGCCGATCGGCGTGCCGCTTTTCATTTGAAAAGGCACGGCAATTTCTTTCTAATCGGCACTGCTGCCGAAGGTCTTCAAAAGCGTTGTTCTGGTGCCCCCCCGCCCTTACTGCCTTGGTTTTGAGCGGTCGGGGGGCGAGGGATCTTGTTTACGAGATCGTGACCTCCGAATACACCTCGCGCTTTTCTCGCGCGAAGCCCTCGATGGTTACCAGCTTGCCCGATTCGCCGCGGGATGAGTAGCCAGTGCACTCGCACACCGTGAACTTCACCGCGCGCATCGCGCCTCCATAATTACAGGCGACCCACTCCTGACCGCGCACTCCGCGAGTGACTACCGCATTGGTGCAAGTGAGACACAGAGAGACCTGCGTACCCGTCACCGTGCGATCTCGACGCATGTAACCAATCGCAGCAATCAATACACAGATGAAAACTGCTACTAAACCTTCCATGTCTCACCTCCCTTCTGTGTTCGCAGTGGCGAACGCTCCTTCCCAAACTAAAATTGCGCCGGTGAAACTACGGCATTCCTGTTGGTTCGGATCAGCGTGCGCTGTATCCGGCAGGGATTCCGGCCCCTGCACTCTTGCGGGCGAGAGTAACGACTGCTTCGCGCACAACCGGCGCTATTAGCCTCTCGCGCTGCTTCCTGCACGAGGGACCATGGCCAGGAGACCAGCGACTGCGGATCGCTGGTCCCAAGTTTTGCCCGAATGAAACCTCCGCGAAGGATCCGCGCCCCTCGCACTGGCCAAACTTAACTAACCGTCATGAACTACAAGTCCTTTTTGCCGGGGGCTTCGGTAACAGCCGAGCTACGGACCGCCTGTCCGCAGGTGTCTTGTCATTCGGGGCTGTGCCCCGCCCTGCAACCGCATTTTCCGCCAGGGAACTCTAAACCCTGCGCTTTATGGCCTTACGGCCTAGCCGAGAAGTAAGTGTCACGCTTCACCACCGGCGAACCAATTCATGATTCGCTACGCACTCCTCAGCCGGGGAACAAATCGCTCACGGCGTGGGATTTGAACCCCAGCCTTCGCGGGCGCTTCGTCCAAAGAAGTAGCCGTTCCTCTTCACCACTGGACAAATCTATTGCTGGGAGAACAAGCGACCACCGGTCGTATGTCGATGAACAGTCAAAGGAACGGTAGTCTTTACTACCCAGCGAACTTAGTTGCTTATGATTTGCGTAGGTTGAATCGCCAGGAGGTTAGCGATTTGTACCAAAAACGGCCCATAGGTCGTCGCATGCCACAATTGGCAGCTTCAACCAACGCATCGATTTGTGGATTCTGGATGACACGGGCGTTTCTCCTACGCAATGCTACATTGCACGATGTTTCAAAAAATTGCAAGTGGAAAACCGGCGGGGTCAATAGTTTTTTCTAACTATTTTTCGGAATTACACAAAACTACAAGCTACTACTCTACTTTTGGGCAATATATCCTGTGATCCGCAGGTGCTATTCACGTCGGATAACTGTGGCCCGCCCCTGTGATGTGTGTAGATTCTTGGCTACAATGACATTTAGTTGCATTCCCTGCTAGATCATATTCTCATGCAATACCGCAACTTCGGCAAAACCGGACTGACCGTCAGCGAGATTGGCTATGGCGCGTGGGGCATCGGCAAAGCCATGTGGGTCGGCGCCGATGATTCCGAATCCCTACGTTCGCTGCATGCCTCCCGCGATGCTGGTGTGAACTTCTTCGACACCGCGCTGGTTTACGGAGACGGCCACTCCGAGCAACTCATTGCCCGGGCCTTCGGCAAATCGCCGGAGGTTGTTATCGCCAGCAAAGTTCCGCCTCGCGACTATGTCTGGGCGGTGCCGCCGGATTCACCTCTACGCCGCACATTTCCGCGCGCACACGTCTTTTCCTCGCTCGAGAAGACGTTGCGCTCCCTCGGACGGGAACAGATCGACGTCTACCAGTTCCATACCTGGATCGACGAATGGGCTAATGAGCCCGAATGGCAGGAGACGGTACGAGAGCTGAAGCTCTCGGGAAAAGTGCGCTTTGCCGGCATCTCCATCCAGAACCATCAGCCCGCGAACGTGCTCAAGGCTCTGGAGACTGGGCTCGTCGACTGCGTGCAGGTCATCTACAACATCTTCGACCAGTCGCCCGAGGACGAGCTCTTTCCTTACTGCGAGAAGCACGGTATTGGAGTCATCGTGCGGGTGCCGTTCGACGAAGGAGCGCTGACCGGCAAGCTGACGCCTGAAACACAGTTTCCCGAAGGTGATTTTCGCAACAACTACTTCAGCGGTAGCCGTAAACAAAGGGTCTGGGACGCCGTGCAGGCGATTGTCCGTGACGCCGGCATCACCCTCGACGAGCTTCCCACGCTCGCCTTGCGGTTCTGCCTGACGCCGAAAGCAGTCTCTACAGTGATTCCCGGGATGCGGAGCCCCAAGCACGTTGCGGGAAATGTTGCGGCTTCCCACGTCGGTCCGCTTGGCCCAGACACTGTAGCGAAGCTTCGTCCTCATCGCTGGGTGCGCAACTTCTGGTTGCAGGACTAAGCACTTTCATCGCAAATCCTGCAAAACAGAAGACGTGCAGACCGACTCGGCCATTGTCCGAAATATCTCCGAGGAGGTTCCGCCAAGCCGCGCAAAACTTCGACCCACTCCACCAGCATTCCCGGATCGAAGAAGCAGAACCGAAAAGGGTCAGACGCCGCAGCGGCATCCTCATGCTCGCTTACTCAGCCAAGCAGGCTCACAGCGGACGCACCCTCGACCTCCGCAACATCACCGCAAAACCACCGACAAGTTCAACCAGTACGGTCCACCTTTTAAAGACCATCACAGAAAATCTCACCAGCGGGTGGAACAAGCTCAAGCACGGCAAACTCTCTGCTAACAAGCCTCACTACGGCCGGCGGGTTGGGCGATATTTTGTCGCGACGACACTGGGCAACGGATTTACTATCGGAAAACGATGAGACTTCTTCTTGCAATGTTCCTACTCTCTTCTTTCGTCTTCGCCCAACAACAACCACCCGTTCCAAACGTCGTATCTCCTGAGATCCAGTCCGACGGTCGAGTGACCTTCCGTGTTCTCGCGCCGAATGCCAAAGACGTGAAGTTGCACTTCGAAGGCGAGCCCAAGCCGCTCGACATGACCCGCAACGATGCTGGCGTTTGGAGCATTACGGTGGGTCCGCTTGCGCCGCAAATTTACGGCTACGAGTTCATGGCTGACGGCGTTTTCCTGATGGACCCGAACAACGCCAGCATCAAGCCCAATCTCATTAATCCGCAGAACATGGTGCACGTACCCGGCACCACGCCGCAGGTATGGGAAGTTGCCGCGGAGCCCCACGGCGTGATCCATCATCACTTCTATAAATCGGCGGTGGTGGGCGATCAGCGAGACTATTACGTGTACACTCCGCCCGGTTTCGATCCCAAGGCCAAGACCAAGTACCCCTTGCTATACCTGCTGCACGGCTACAGCGACTCCGCCGACGGATGGACTGCCGTCGGCCAGGCGAATTTCATCCTCGACAACCTGATCGCCCAAGGTAAGGTCAAGCCAATGATCGTCGTGATGCCGCTTGGCTACGGCGCGCCAGACATGATCAAGCTTAAGGACGCCTGGCAAGACGCTGATGTTCGTCAGCGCAACTTCGACAACTTCCGCAAGGCACTGCTGACGGAAGTGATCCCGCAGGTGGAAAGTGCCTATCCGGTCTCGACTAAGCGCGAGGATCGAGCCATCGCCGGATTGTCGATGGGCGGCTCCGAATCGCTGTTCACCGGGTTGAACAACCTCGACAAGTTCGCCTATATTGGCGCTTTCAGTCCCGGCGGATTGGACGAGAATTATGCCGCTTCTTTCCCCACCCTCGACGCCAAGCAGGCCGCTCAACTGAAAACCCTTTGGATCGCCTGCGGTAGCAGCGACGACCTCATCGACGCCAACCGGAAGCTCAAGGCCTGGCTCAAGTCGCAGAGCATCCCGTTCACCGATATCGAAACCCCCGGTGCACACACCTGGATGGTCTGGCGGCAGAATCTGTCGGATTTCGCGCCGCTTTTGTTTACCGGAAAGTAATCCAGTTCGGCGGCCCGCTCGAAACCCGTGCGCTTGCCAAGGCGTAACCTGGAATCAACCAGAGACCGTTTGCTCAAGACTTTGCACCATTCGGGCTTTCCACAGTCCGACCTGTCTCGGAACTTCGTATCTATGAGCCAAATTGAACTTGAAGCTTAATTTGGCGACAGAAGTGCTACTTCTCACGCTGCACGCTGGTTGCGCTCGGCTGACGTGCGGTGGCCTTTGCCGCAGAGCAGCGCCTCCACAACTTGCCGGGGCCCTGGGCCCGGCGTTCTTGCAGATGTTGCTTCGGACTCCATGTGAGTCGGACCAAGCTCGACATTTTTCCACAACTTCAGGCTTCATGATCACGGCAGAGTAAGAATTGGGAAGGGTTCTAGAATGAATGTTGGTTCCCACTCCTCCCGCATCCGGTAGTATTACCGCATGTCTGAGCTGCCTATAGTTAGCCACCGCGAACGGCAGAATCACGAAGAGCTTGCCATGGCTGGCTTCCGGATCGACCCCACCCACGAAGGACCGCAGTTTTACACCTTGCTTGCTGTCGGGGGAGAAAACGAGCGCCCACTGGTAGCAGACGGCCGCATCGTCTTTTTCGTCCGTCCCACCCTGGCACACAAGGCGCTGGCGATGGATAAATCCATGGCGGTGCTGGGCAATCCGCCGCGCGATGTGGAGACGATGTGCGACGTCGCGCAGACGCTGTATCTGGTGAACTCGGAGGATGAAGACCCCGACGGTGTCGTGCTCGACTGCCTGCTGATCTTCGACGATCTGGTGCGGGCCACGAATATCAGCATGCCCGAGCGGTATCAGGGAATTCTGACAGAGCTGGCTGCCAGGCTTACCGAAGGCCAAACGCTGGGCAAAGTCTTCAGCAACGACGCGCTTCGCCAGCACGTGGAAGACGCGCTGCTGTGGTGCGTGGGCGCAGTGGCGATGAAGACCAAGCTGGTGACGAGCTGAGGAACGCCCGTCCAAAGACGGATTGCTATTCATGTGGCGTTTCGTTGACGAAGATAACCGCCTCTATCGCAGCGGGATCCAAAGAAGTGATCGGGCCGTTATCAATACTCAGGTAATACGCACGCGTGCTCGGTTTTTCAAAGAGTTGTTGAGGCGTGTTTAAGTTCTGGATCTCTCGTTTCTCTTCAGCATCTCGAAGCCCGTTTTGAAGTTCGTCGTCTTTTCGCGGCATCAACGGTACTATCCACTTCAGAGCGACGAACAACGCCAGGGCAGGAAGGAACCCAATCCGAATCTAACTCGCCTCCACCAGTTGGATTACAGGAATCCCGAGTGTTCTTGTACGTAAGGTAGCGGTTAAGAAACCGGACTTGTAGGCCACGGCTCTCCACTTCAGGATTGGTTCTATGCCCGGCCATCGGCCTTCGACTGGTCGGTGCTCCGCTGGTTTTCAGATTGAATTTCCGCCTCCGCTTGCAGCCAATCGTCCAGCGCAGTCCTGTTCGGTACTGTGCGTTGTTGATACAGCGGATTATCGGCGAGCACGGACCCGATCGGTGTATTCAAGGTCGGATTCCACAGGAGGCAACCCTCCCAACCGTATTTTTTTGAGGCAATTCCTCGCGGCTGAGTTCCGGCAAGATGCTACGAAGGAGTATCAAGAAAACCCATCGACACGGTCCAGGTCACCGACACAACTGCTCCGAAAGACGAAGGTAAAAGTCGATACCTATTCCGGATCGAAGTAATTCGCTGCTATCGGGTTCTCGAACAGCGAGTAGTCGCGCGTGACCACGGTGATACCGCTATCGGTTACGTGATACTTCTGACGATCGGCTTCGGTGTCGTAGCCGATGACGGTCCCCTCCGGCACGTGCACGTCGCGGTCGATGATGGCGCGGCGGATCTTGCAGTGCCGCCCGATGTCCACGTGCGAAAACAGAATGCTGGTGTTCACGTCGGAGTAGGAGTTGATGCGCACGTCGGGCGAGAGTACGCAGCTGGTCACCACGCCGCCCGAGATCACACAGCCCATCGAAACAATCGAGTCATGCGCCTGGCCGGTGCGCTCCGGATCGTTGAATACGAACTTCGCCGGAGGATATTGCCGCATGTCCGTGCGGATGGGCCAGTCCTTGTCATACAAGTTGAAGACCGGCGCCACTGACACCAGGTCCATGTTGGCTTCGTAGAAGGCATCGAGCGTGCCCACATCGCGCCAATACAGCGCTTCCTTCTTGTTCTCGTCAACGAAATTGAAGGAATACACCTTGTAGGTGTCCACCATGCGCGGCAGAATGTCGTGCCCGAAGTCGTGCCGCGAGGAAGGATTTTCGGCGTCCTTCAACAGTGCGGGAATCAGCACATCAGCATTGAAGATGTAGATGCCCATGGACGCCGAGACCATGCGCGGATTGTAGGGGGAGCGCAAGTCGGTCTGCTCCGGCTTCTCCTGAAAACCGACCACCCGGCCGGTTCGGTCGATTTCGACCACGCCGAAGTGCCGTGTTTCGGAGGGCTCAACCAGAATCGTTGCCAGCGTAATGTCGGCGCCCGAGTCCTTGTGCTGCCGCAGCATCAGGTCGTAGTTCATCTTGTAGATGTGGTCGCCGGAGAGGATCAGCACGTACTTCGGCTCCTCCGAACCGATGGAATAGATGTTCTGATACACCGCGTCAGCCGTGCCCATGTACCAGTTATCGCTAACGCGCTTCATGGGCGGCAGGATCTCGATGAACTCGCCCAGCTCGTGACCAACAACGTTTCCCCAGCCCTCGCGGATATGGCGGTTCAGCGATAGCGCCTTGTACTGCGTCAGGATGTAAACGTGACGGAGGTCGGAGTTGATGCAGTTGGAAAGCGTGATGTCGATGATGCGATAGATGCCGCCGAAGGTGACAGCCGGCTTGGCCCGGTCACGCGTCAGGGGATACAGCCGCTCGCCCGCTCCCCCCGCCAGCAAGACTCCCAGAGTCTCTCTCATAGTGGCGTTATCCTGAGTTTCGAATCGCTAGGCTGGTTTACGCCTGGTTGTTGATACGGACCCGCCGCTTGCTGCCGGCATCCGCCCTGCCCTAAAAGCGTCGAAATCTTAGCACAAGCCGCGAGCCAGAAGGACTGAAAACGAAGCGGGAATCAGTCGTCGCCGTTCACGGCGATACGCAGCGAGCGCAGAAACTTCAAATCCTGCGAGGTGATCTGGAGCTCTCCGGACGAGTTGAGATTCTTCTCTGGCGCTCGTTCGGCAGCCGCTTCCCGCTGGTTGAAACCGATGGTCGCCTCCAGGACCAGAAAGACGTCGTGGCCGCTGGCCTTGATGCGGCCCATGACCTCGGAAATGCGGTCAGACTCGGCCACCGCCTGGTTGATGGCCTCGCCCAATTCCTTCATCAATTTCTTTAGCTGATCATCCACTGTGCCACCCGAAACTGCTGCCGGCTTGCGCCACAGCCACAGTCATCTCACTGCTAGAATACGCCTTTGGTCCGCATGTCTGCACCCGGCGAAAACAAATCTCCGACGACAGCCAGCCTCGGCCGCCAAGGCCGCGCTGCACTGCGCCTTGCCGGACGAAAAACCGGCGAAAACCGCTGGGCGCGCGCGTTCTATCGCGGCGGCACCGCTTTTCTCGGAAGTATCCGCCACCTGCTACACGCGCTTTGGCTGGAAGTGACAGGTTTCTTGTTTCTGGTGCTGGCGGTAATCGGTGCTGGAGCGACCGTCCGCGAGTATCACCGCTACACGGCCGGTACAGCTTCCTTGGGCAAAGTAGCGCTTGCCGGTGCATTCGCGCTGCTGTTCCTGTACTTTGGTCTCAATTCTTTCTGGCGGACTCGGCGCAAGAAACAACTCTCGTAGACGATTCTCGCTTCGCTTTACTGGATGGAGCACCGCTTCACCGGGGGGCCGACCGCGCGCCGGCTCGGCCGGCGTTGAGCTGGTTGAGCGGTGCAATAGCGGGTTTGTATCGGGCGCGGCTTTGATGGCTGCTGAAGAATTTATTTCAGGGCACGACTTCAGTCGCAATTAGCCCAGGGCTAAAGCGCTGGAACATCAAGAGGCGGTCATAATGGACGCCTGAAGGCTCCTCCACCGGCACAGGTCCTTTCCTTCCGCTCCAAACTGAACTAGGATTCGGCTGTGAACACAAGGAGCCTGACATGAGCGAGCGGAGTTGGGGCAGAGCAATTTGGGGAGGACTGATCGGGTTGGTTCTGGGCATTTTTCTGGGCGAACATCGCGTCGCCCAGATCGCTGCGGAAGAAGGCGAGGCAGTTCCCACCGGGCTGAATCCGATTGCATACATGCACCACGCCCGCTTCTGGTTTGTGCTGGTGGTTTGCACCATCGTTTTCGCCTTCATTACCGGACGCATGGGCCGTCAGACCAGCCATTCGGATCTGTGACTCGCCTCACAGCGCGGAGCAGCGGTGCATCTCAATAATCACAGCAGGCGTTTTGTGCGCTGAAACTCCTCGAGGCCCGCCTAACTATGGCCGAAACCGGCACAAAAACTCGCACCGTCCCCAGCAAGCTTGCCGAGCGCCAGCAAACCTCCTCGCACATTGAAGTCAAGCCACTGTACACCCCCGCCGACATGGAGTACTGGAATTACCAGCAGCAACTCGGCTACCCGGGCCAGTTCCCCTACACGCGCGGCGTACAGGCGTCGATGTATCGCGGCCGCTTGTGGACTATGCGGCAGTACGCCGGCATGGGCGACGCCGAAGAGTCGAACCGCCGCTACAAATACCTGCTGAGCCAAGGCACCACCGGCTTGAGCATCGCGTTCGATTTGCCGACGCAGATTGGGCTCGACTCGGACAGCCCGCTGGCGCTCGGCGAGGTCGGGAAAGTGGGTGTGGCGATCGACTCGATCGAAGACATGATGAGACTGTTCGACGGCATAAACCTCGAACAGATTTCGACCTCGATGACGATCAACGCGACGGCATCGATCCTGCTGGCACTGTATATCGTTGTTGCGCGGCGCACGGGCCGCGACATCAGCAAGCTCAGCGGCACGGTCCAGAACGATGTGCTGAAGGAATACATCGCGCGCGGAACCTACATCTATCCGCCCCAACAAGCGATGCGCGTCATCACCGACATTTTTTCGTATGCCAACGAAAACGTGCCCGACTGGAACACAATCTCCATCAGCGGCTACCACATGCGCGAAGCCGGATGCACCGCCGTGCAGGAGGTGGCCTTCACCCTCGCCAACGGCATGACATATGTGCAGGCGGCGATCAATGCGGGTCTCGATGTGGACAAGTTCGCGCCGCGCCTGTCGTTCTTCTTCAACGCCCACAGCAATTTTCTAGAGGAGGTCGCGAAATTTCGGGCCGCACGCCGCATGTGGGCACGCATCATGCACGACCATTTCAAGGCAAAGAATCCCAAGTCGCACATGTTGCGCTTCCATACGCAAACAGCCGGTTCGACCCTCACCGCGCAGCAACCCGAGAACAATATCGTCCGCACGGCGTTGCAAGCGCTGTCGGCCGTGCTGGGTGGAACTCAGTCGCTGCACACTAACTCCTTCGACGAAGCGCTGGCACTGCCGACCGAGCAGTCGGCGCGCATCGCGCTACGCACGCAGCAGATTATCGCCTATGAGTCGGGGGCGCCGCAGACCATCGATCCGCTCGCCGGGTCCTACTACATCGAAACGCTTACCGACCGCATCGAAGCCGGCGCTCGCGCCTACCTCGACAAGATCGATGCGCTCGGGGGCACGCTGAAAGCAATCGAGAAGGGATTTATTCAGCAAGAAATACAGAACGCCGCATACGAATACCAGAAGGCAGTCGATGAACTGGAGGCTGTGGTGGTCGGGATGAACGCCTTCACCGTCGACCAAGAAAAGGAAATACCGCTGCAGCGCATTGACGATTCGCTGGAGCGCAAACAAGTGGAACGCGTGAAGGCCTTGCGAGCCAAGCGCGGTCAAGCCAGGTGGAATTCGGCCATCAAGCAGATCGAAGACACCGCCCGCGGAACCGGCAACCTGATGCCAGCCATCATCGAGGCTGTTGAAGCCAGCGCCACCGTCGGCGAAATCTCCGACGCCATGCGACGGGTCTATGGTGAATATCAGGAGACCGTCGTGATCTGAGGCAAGGCAGAATTCACCACTGAAACACCGAGAACACGGAGAACCCAAAACCTCCATGATCTCTGTGTTCTCGGTGGTGAATATTTCGATCTATCGTATGGCAGTGTCGCCAATCGCCACCTCGCGCACAAACGACGCGGTTGGCTGTGGGGCAGTGAGAAACTCCGTCACGCTGGGCTTGAGCTGGCTCCAGCACTCATAGATCGCGAGATGCCCTGAATCCGCACAGACCAGCAGTGAAGAATTCGGCAGCTGCTGCTTCATCTCCTCGCCCACCGACATCGGAATCATGTTTTCCTCTTTGCCCCAAATGACCAGTACTGGAGCCTTGATCTGCTGCAGTTCGCCGTCGAGGACGTCCTGATACGTGAGAAACGAGGCGAAGATGCGGCGTGTGATCCAGGCACGGCTTGCGAGACGGTACAGAAAGTCTCGCCGCAACGGATAGGGCATGTCATGCACCCGCGGCGTCAACATGGCCACGAATTGCACGAACTCGTCGTGAGTGGCGGGTAGAAAGTTCTTCACCGTAAGAGGCGTATCAAACTTTAAACCGGCGGCATCGGCCACCACCAGCCTGTTGACTGCCTCAGGATGGTCGATCGCTAATTTCAACGTTACCCATCCACCCATGGAAACGCTGACCATGTCGGCGGGCACGGCTTTCCGCTCGATTAGAAACTGGTGCAGCATCTCCGATTGCTGCGAGATGGAGTAGGCGATGTCGGGCTTCTCGGTCTCACCATGCCCCAGCAGATCAATGGCGTACACGTGAAACTGGCGACGGTAACTCAGCATGGCCGGCACCCAGTTCAGCGATTCCGCACCAAGCCCATGCACGAATACCAGTGGCGGCCCTTCGCCGCCTTCGTAATAGTGCACACGGTACGGCCCAACTTGTGTGTAGTGGCCGTGAATGCCGCCGCACCACAAGGCAAATCTTCCAGCGCTTCGCATCACCGACAGCGGTCGAAACCAGATGTGGCCTGTCACCGCAAGCAACAGGAGCACGAGAACGAGCACTATTACCCTGCGGCGCGACGCTCGCCGTGGCCTGGCGATAACAGGAGGCGGAGCAGTTTGCACAGCAGACATCAATTACTTCCGTCCCGGGCGAAGAATCACCCACCGCAACGAAGTTTAAAGGAATGTTAATGAATTGGGGAGGAAACTGCGTTAATCGGCGCTCAGTCCGTCCCGAATTGCGCCCAGTAGACCGTGAACAGGTTGTGACATTCAATTTGCTTCCCTATGGCAACACGGGGTTTAGGAAGACGTATCGTCAACCATGATGGCGGACCGGAGAGCATTCCGACCGGAGCGTTCCCGCCCGAGAGGCAACCTCATGAAGCACCTTATGGCAACAACCCTGATCCTGCTCACCACTGTTGGCTGCGGAGGCTACGGCTCCGGCATGGGCAACACGCCCGCGCCGGTACCCGCCATTTCGCCGTCAGGCGGTATGTATGCGACTCCGCTTACCGTTACGATCACCGACAGCCTAATGAACGCGACCATCTATTTCACGACGGATGGTTCCATGCCAACACTGTCGTCGCAGCGGTATGGCGGTACATTCCAGCTCACCCAGGCGGGACAGGTAACGGTACGGGCCATTGCCGCAGCCGGCGGATATTCAAGCAGTACCGTAGCGACTGCCAACTTCACCCTGCAATAAGGCTCCTGAACTGATTGTGGGAACTCCGGATGGGGCGCATCATTCGGAGATGAGGCTGGCGCAGGCCACTCGTAGGTGGGCGAGTGGCCTGTTTAGTGTTTGGGTTCCTTTCAATCGTCATGGTTTGTCGTGCGATGTCGAGCAATGGCTTTGGTTTCTCGGCTAATTCAGAATTTGTTTGACCTACCGCGCCTGGTGGCTGAACGATAATAAAGAAGAGTCACAATCGCCAGCAGCACTTCGCCTAATAGCCATAGGACTCGCTGGAGGATCCTGCCCGCAGTTTTGTAGCGAGGAGACACGCTTACACTCCCGCCGACTTGTTGGCAAAAGCGGGCACACGACTAGCGTTCGCGCCAGCTTCTTACTTCGCGCGCCACAACTCGGTTATTTGTGAACAAATAGCCCTAGGGTCTGTTTTCGCCTCGCTCGTATCCGGTACACCGTGGCTGGAGGCGCGTTCAGCCAAGTTGAGCCCAGCCGCACTACCTTCAATCCCATCCGCTCGAGGACAAGCCGCGGCACCGGACAGCGCATTCCATAGGTGAACTGGTAGTACGAACCGCAAGGACGCAGGTGCCGGAAGGCGAACTTCAGAATCGCGATGCGGTCGCGCATCGACATCGACAGTAGCGGCAGTCCACTCACCACCGCGCCGACAGGTTCACGGTCCACCATGTTCACCTGTCTCATGTGCGCCGCGTTCATCAGCACCACGCAGGCGTCGGGATAGTCGCGCTCCAGCAATCGAGCGAAACGCTGGTCACACTCCACGAGGATCAATTGATCTTCGCGCAGGCCGCGGCCCAGCAACGCACGGGTAAACACGCCTGTACCAGGCCCAAGTTCCAGCACGGGTGCGGAGGCGGGTGTGATCTCTGAGGTAATCATCCGCGCCAGTCGCCGGCTGGAGGGAGAGATGGCCCCTACGCGCAGCGGGTTCGATATCCAAGACCGGGCAAACACCACGCCCACGCGGCCGCGGCGATACCTTTCCGGCAGCTGCTTGGGTTCAACCCTCGACATGAAAACTTGTGCCATCACTCACCTGTGATGGGCACAATAGTGTTCACCCGAAGTTCGTTCTATAGGGTTTGTGACAGTTTCTGAACCGTCACACTGGCGAAAACCATCGATTTTTATATTGCACACTACGGAGTCTGTGGATTTGCTACTAAGAGGCTATGTGAATGGCCAGTAAGATGGCACTATCGAGGGTTGCGGCTCCGTTTAGCTGGTTGTAAGCTCTTCAAACCCGAGACTCAGCTAGCCATGCCAATTCGTATCAATAAGAAGGTCGAAGTCCCTGCATACGAGCAAATCCGTCAGCAAGTTATTTTTGGAATCGCCACCGGAGAGTATCCGGCTGGGTTTGTGATGCCGAGCCGAACCCAACTGGCAAGGAAGCTCGGCATCAACCCCAATACCGTATCGCGAGCCTATGGTGAGCTTTCCGACAAGCGCTGGCTGGTTCGCCAAAAGGGCGCCCGTTTTGTCGTCGTTCATCCCCGAGGATCGCTACCGGATCCCAAGACTGAAAACATCGACACCCTTATCATTCGTCTGTTGAAAGCGGCGCGTGCCCACGGCTTGCCGACTGCTGACCTCGTGGCAGGCGTGCAGGCGCTGGCAACGGCTGACCCTCCCGACCACTTCCTGATAGTTGAGCCCGAGCCGCGACTGGGCGAGTTGTTGAAATATGAGGTGCGGCAGGCAACTGGACAACACGCGGTGTCTTATTCGATCCCAGAACTGTGGCAACGCCCGCAGCTCCTTAAAGGCGCCGCGCTGCTGGTACCGGCTTACCTAGCGGACTTGCTGGACTTTCTTCCGGTACACCAACAGGCCAGCCTGACCCGTCTGGTATATGCGCCATTTGGCGGGTTTGTCGATCACGTTCGCAACCTGAAACAACCCAGCATCATTGGGATGCTTTCGGTCACTGGGCCGGGTATGAAAACCATGGATGGAGTATTTGCCGAATCAATCGGCTCGGGGCATCATCAGTTGATCCCGTTTCTGCTTGAGTGGCCTTTGCCGAAAACCGGGAAGATTGTCATCAGCAAATTGACCAGCAAGGACCTGCCCCCGGACATTGACATTCGTGTGTTGGGCCTGAAAGGTAGCGCAGCGAGAAATGCCTTGCTTGCGGTACCACCCCCTCAGGGCTGGGCCTCGCACTTGCCGATTACAACCGAGGATGACCTCCGCGCCGTCGACGTGCTCTTCACCGATTCGATCACCAACGGCCTTGTGCATCATCCCCATTGCATCAAGTATCGGCTGTTATCGGACGAATCGCTGCGCGAGATCGCCGCGATCAAATTGGCCGCAAAGCAAGAGGTGATGCCCGTTAAGGTCTGACCGCCAAGCACGCGAAGCATGTCACCTGCGTACAGGGGCTTCGGTCCGAGCTTCTTGCAGCATCTCCGCCGGAACCTCGCGCACCCGCAGGCTCGCTTCGAAGCTGGGGGTGACCGGGCCGCGTCCCCAGCGGCTGACCTCCCAATGAGCGCGCAGGAACCTCGCGTTTTCCGAATGCGACAAATCCACCAGTAAGGGATATTCGCCCGGATAGAACTTTTGCGGCAATGACGCGACGGGCTTCGCCTCCCAGGTTGTGCCATCGGCTGAAGTAAAGAAGGTAAGCTCAAAAGACTCCTGCTCGACAATCTTTGTAATCGAGAGGGTGGCTAGAAAAACGCGATTGGCCGCGCCGTTCACATCCAGCGGCTCGCTGTCACCCTTTGCGGTGATGGTGGTTTTTTCAAGGATCAGGAATGTATCGATCATGACGCCTTCATTCTACTGAAGCGTATAACCCCACGCGCGTGACGCGAGTCACAACTGCCTCTGAACGATTCCTGGCCCTTCACTCGTTCTGGACACGGCAACGAGAGTGATTTTGAGCCAAATCTTCAAGCGGGTGGTCGTCCGCGCGGGATAGACGCTTGCCAAGGCGATCGACGACGGGGCTGATCCGCTGGTGGTTGGCCGATTGGGCAAGTGCACAACAGTTATGCCACGCAGCTGGAGCGGGGCTTGATTAGCCTGACTACTCGTTTCGAAGGGCAACTACCGGATCGACCTTGGCTGCCCGCCGAGCAGGAATGTAGCTCGCAACCAGCGCAACTGCTGCCAGGAGTGCTGCCATTGACGAGAACGTCAGCGGATCAGTCGGGCGAATTCCGAACAGCAAGCTTCCCATCAATCGAGTCGCAAACAAGGCGCCGGCAACTCCCACTGTCAGGCCCACCGCGAGGGTGCTGACCGTTTGGCCCAACACCATCAGAAGAAGCTGATACTGCTGTGCGCCCAATGCCATGCGTATGCCGAATTCCTGCGTCCGTTGGCCCACGGAATGCGCAATGACACCGTATATGCCAACCATGGCCAGAAGTAGAGCGAGCGCCGCGAAAGCACCCAACAACGTAAGTACGAACCGACGGCGTTCGAGTGACCCGGAGACGATCTGGTCCATCTGCACGAGATTGACCGGTTGGTCGCGATCAACGGACCAGACCTGCTCCCGAATAGCCGCGGCGAGACCGGGTACGTCGGGAGAGGTCCGAACGATGAGGTAGCTGGTCAATGTGCCCGGGGAAAACTGGTCGAAGCTGTAGTAGATTGCCGGCTGAGTATCGGTCTCCAGAGAGTCCTGCTTGACATCAGATACTACGCCCACGATTTGGCCGGGCAAGGGCGGCCCCCAATCCTTCATCACCACCCGTTTCCCAAGTGGACTTTCATGGGGCCAGAAGCGCTGTGCCATGGTTTGATTGACCACCAAAACCGTCGGCTTGCCCGCAATGTCCTGAGCGGTGAATCCTCTTCCGGCAAGCAGAGGGATCCCCATAGTGCGAAAGTAATCGGGGGTGGCGGTCAGAATCTCCGCGTCTGGCTCTTTCCCGGGCTCGTAGGCATGCCCCTCGAGTTCCAAGTCAGTATCAGGGACCGGATCGAACGGCAAAGTTCCGGCACCGGCAACAGACAGGACTCCAGGTAACACCCGAATGCGCTCCAGAACAGAGCCCACAAACTGTGTCCTCTTCGGAAGTTCAGGATAGCGCGAGTCTGGCAGTGTTAGACGAACCACAGTGAGATGTGAGCTGTCGAAACCAGGATCCACCCGCTGTAGAACAATGAGACTCCGGATCAGCAGGCCTGCGGCAGCGAGCAACATCATGGCGAGGGCGACTTCGGAGATCACCAGGAATGAACGAAGGCGCTGACTGCGCATCGAAAGGGTGCTGCGACCACTCTCCACAAGCCGTGCCTGCAAGTCGACTCTCGACGAATCCATTGCAGGAATGCTTCCGAACAGAATCGACGCGAGCAGTGAGACGACGAATACGAAGACTACGACCTGCCAATTGATCGCTGCTCCGCTTAGGCGAGGCATCGCCCCAGGGTATGCGGCGTAGAGAGCCTTCACTGAAACCAAGCCGAGAACGCACCCTGCAGCTCCGCCAAGAAATCCCAGCAATATGCTCTCCGTCAAGAACTGGCTTGCCAGCCGGAACCGTGTCGCGCCCAACGCCGCGGATATGGCGACTTCTTTTTGGCGCACGACCGATCGCGAGAGAAGAAGGTTGGCAACATTCGCGCACGCAATCAAGAAAACGAAAACAACCGCGCCCAACAATATCAACAGAGTCGGCCGAACAGCGGAAACGAGATTGTCCTGCAGACGCTCTGCCCGGAGCGTGAATCCAGGATCGACACCGTGATTTTCCAGCTGAACTCGTTCAGAAATCGCCTGTAAATCTGAGTGAACAGCTTCCATCGAAACGCCGGTCTTAACACGCGCAATAGTGGTGAATAAGTGCGACCGTCGATTCTGCAGGAACGCCTGATCGTCGGTGAGCGGTACCCATGCCTGAACCGACTCCGGGAAAGAGAATCCCATCGGCATCACACCGGCCACGAGGTGAGGCCTACCGTGCAGAGTAATCGTTTTGCCGATGATCTCCGGATCCGATCCGAAATGATGCCGCCAGAGTCCGTAACTGAGGATCACGACTCCTTCAGCATGGTCACGGAAGTTTTCGGTGGTGAACCCCTGCCCCAGGAACGGCGTTACCCCAAGCAGCGGCAGGAAATCCTGCGAAACGAATGCTGTGTCGATCTGCTCTGGTGGCGCCGTTTGCCGCGACTCGCTCAAGTTCTGGGAAAAAATACGATAAATAGCGACTTGCGAGAACACATGGTTGCGGTCTTGTACATCACGGAATGTTGCTCCGGTCAAGTTCGCTGGATGCGGATGGAGCTCCTGCAACCTCACGATCGCGTTAGGTTGGTGCAGGGGAAGCGCGCGAAACAAAATTGAATTCACCACAGAAAAGATAGCCGTGTTCGCCCCGATGCCAAGCGCGAGAGTCGTCAGGGCTACCGCAGCGAAGCCGGGGGCTTTCCGCAACCTGCGAAGCGCGTGGCCCAAATCCTGAAGCACGGTTTCCATAACCTTCGTCTCCTGATTGCTGCTGTGCGAGTTTTGATTAGCTGCGTCCCCCGTGCGGACGTGGCTGGTTATCCCCGATCACGCAAACATGGACGGTCAGTTCGGAAACTGGTGAGCACATCCCGGGCTTTGAACGCTCGGGTCGGCCTCGCCCTTGACTGGCTGCTTTAGGTGGATTGTGGACGATTGTACGGGCCAACCGGAAATCACCGTTGCAACCCGCCCATTACACCACCGACCGCAAGAGAACGGTTTGATACTGTTCACGAGCAAGGCGGTTGAGAGGCCATTACGAAATTTCCACAACGAGAATGCCCCGCAATCGCGTTTAGCGGCCTGCTGACACACGATCAAAAAGTCACGGTGGGGTACCAGCATGGTTTCTTGCACCGGGCGGATGAGGTTCGGCGGGTGCGTGTTCCCATCTGCAAAAAGTGCTCGGCCACAGCACGCTTGAAATGACACGGCGTTATTCAAACTTGCTCACGGAGGACTTGCAAAAGGTCCATGAGCTGGGAGTTTGCTTAGGGCATAGCCGATTCAACACATCGAGCATTCTGGCGCTAATCTCGGGATGCCTTGATTGCTTGTGATAAGGCGAGTGGCTGTTGAAAAACTCGATTGCGGCTTTTTTTAGAAAAAAGACGCGCTGGGAAGATGCTCTATAAACGTTCTTCTCAAAATCGGGATACGTTTAGCATCATCCGTGAATGCCACAAACTGACTTTTTCAACGCCCACGCGATATTGCGCCAGCAACGTGGGTCAGCCTGGGTCTGCGGTGTCGCACTATTGAGTTCTCTGCAGCAGCACCACCCCCGCCCGCCACTTTTCGGCCATCCGAGCAGTGCGCCCAGGCGCGAAACGCTTCATGAGACTAAAAATCCACATCCCGCGCATGGTGCGGTTGATACGGATCGAATGCTCGAACAATGCATGGAACTCGGCTTCGCGCCAACCGTGAGGAAGGAAGAACGCCGTGCCCTCTTCCGGCGCGAACTGGTATTGCGTTTGCGCCTGTTCGAGCTTCCGTCCCCACCATCGATTCACGCGCTGCTTGATGGCCGGAGTCGCCAAATCAATTGCCCAATGACGAAATGAACTGTGGCCGCTTAAGTCATCGGCCAGCTCACCTACCAGAGCCGGTGATAAGTACACTAGCAAACCCTCACTCAAAATCACGGCGTTGCATGACTCGGCCCCAACTCTGGCAAAGAATTCGCGGCGATTGGCCCCGTCCGCCAAATCGAGTGATACCCGATCCACTCGGCATATCGGCCTATCAGCAGCTAGGGCGTCCACCTTTTCGCGTAGCAGGTCTGGCAGATCGACCTCGATCCAGCGCAATGACGGTGGCAGCGGCAAACGGTACGGCCGTGCATCGAGTCCTGCTGCCAGGTTCACGACAGTATCGACGCGTTGAGCGACCAGACGAAGCACAACGTCGTCGAGCAATACTGTGCGCACGATCGTCGTCCAAGCCAGCGCCCGTCCTCGGGCGAGTTTACGGGCGATCTGCTCGCCGCGTCCTTCGCTCAGCCGCACTGCGAACTCGTCCTTAAACAGTGCGTCCGGGCGCTTCGTTTCCATCGCCCGGTGATAGGCGACCAACAGCGCGGTGTCGGAGACCGAGCGCAGAACACGTGGCTTGGAAGTCATTGCCATGGATGTGTGCAATTATAGGTTTTCAGCAACGCGGATGATCACCAAGTAAAACCACAGAAAAATAAGGTACTTATTCCAAGATTTCTAGAATTCGAGGTTCCTGGTGCCCACTAATTCGTACGCTCTTCGGCAGTTTCAATTCTCCATAAGGGCCAGCTTCTAAACAGCTTATGTCTGCACTATGCGGAGGTTCGACAGGCCCGAAAGCCGCTAAACGGCGCACCAATGTCATAGTCTTTACTTGACTTCCCAGCGGAACATTGGGATAACAGATTAGTCCGGTTGGGACGAGTTTGGGGGTGTTAACCGGTTGGCGGAAGTACGGATTCAAGAGGGCGAGTCTCTCGAGAACGCCCTGCGCCGCTTCAAGCGTAAGGTCCAGCAAGAGGACATTATTAAGGAGGTTAAGCGTCACTCCTTTTACCTCAAGCCGGGCGAAAAGAAGCGCGTAAAAGAAGCGCTGGCTCGCAAGCGCAGCCGCAAGAAAGCTCGAAAAGAGCAGGACTAATGCAAACCGCAGGGCCGCCGCCAAAAGCGGCCCTGTGTCTTTCCTTCCCAGGGAACGTTTTGGGGACCTTCATAAGCGCAATTGAGCAGTACGGAATGATGTGACCATGCGTGGGGCATGGTGGGCCGAACCCAGGGTTGTGCCTGAGCGACAGGTTAGCGGTAACGCGCGGAATGAAGCTCGTATGCGTAGTTGCTGCTAGCGCCCCCAGTCTGTCGCCGGGAACAGGGGCTGAAGGAGCAACACCTCCATGGAATTTCAGGATAAGGTCCTCAAGTGCATCGACTGTGGCAGCGATTTCGTTTTTACAGCCGGTGAACAGCTTTTCTTCCACGACAAGCAATTCAAGAACGAGCCCAAACGTTGCAAACCGTGTAAGGCGAAGCGGGCGGCGACCATGGGTCCTACAACCACCGCAGGTAATTACTCCAAAGTAGAGACCAGGACGAATTGTTCGGGTTGCGGCAAGGAAACCACTGTTCCCTTTAAGCCAACCCAGGGCAGGCCGGTCTTCTGCCGGGAGTGCTTCCAGCAGCGGCGCACAGCGGCTACGGCCTAACGCCGGGTCAAACAACTCACCAATTCTGCACCTACCGGAAGACGCGGGCAACAGTTGCGCTCCAAGGGATAGGCCCTGTCTACGGAGGAGGGGCCGTTATCCTCGCCCGCTACGACGCTATCACTGGAGTCGCATACCGGTTGGCAATTAGCTCCCCTGGTGGCTGAGCATTCGACCGGAAGGTGCGACTCTTGCCTGCCCTAGAAAACGCCAAGGAAGGCTACTTGGCCACTTCAAGCGAATGAGGGCATTCTGAAAGCCGAGCTGAAAATTCTCGAGCGCGGACCATCAACGAGAGATTTCGCGGAATCGCTGCATCTTCTTGACAACTGCCAAAGCTTGGCAATGATCATGCAACCGGATGGCAGGATTGTTGCTGTTCGGACCGACACTCGCTCCAAATACTGACCTTGCTAACATGGCATTGGCTCGATATCAGTAGAGAGCGATTTTGGTTAGGTTTCAGCGAAAGCACCGTTCAGCTTCGTCCCCCTATAATCGAAGAGTGGCAACGTACTTTGTTGAAAATTTCGGGTGTCGCGCGACGCAGGCGGACGGCGCGGCGATTGAGCGGCAACTGCTCAGCCGCGGATTGGCGCGTGCCGGATCTTCGGGTGAAGCTGAAGTCGTCATCCTGAACACCTGCACGGTCACTGCTTCGGCAGATCAGGACGTTCGCTCGGCGATTCGCCGGATTCATCGCAACAATCCTGCGACGAAAATCCTCGTGACCGGATGCTACGCGCAGCGCGCCCCGGACGAAGTTGCCGCTCTGCCCGGAGTAAGCGTGGTCGTAGGCAACTCCCACAAGCACCGCCTCGCGGATTACGCAGTGCCACTGGCCGGCGCAAACGGTTTCGTGCCTCTAGGTCAGATCGGCGCCGCCGATGACAAGAACATCTTCGTCGGCGACATCTTCGCCCATACCGAACTCCTAGGGGCTCCTGTTTTTGAAGGCGAAGACGGTTGGGAAAGGACCCGACCCAACCTGAAGGTGCAGGACGGCTGCAATAATCGCTGCTCCTTCTGCATCATACCGTCGGTCCGCGGCCGCAGCCGGTCATTGCGGCTGGATACGGTGATTCGGGAGACAAACGAGTTGGTGGCGCGGGGCTATCGCGAGGTCGTGCTTTCCGGCATCAATCTTGGCCGCTGGGGGCGCGATCTCAATTCTCGCCTAAACTTCGCCGGCCTGTTGCGCGCGATCCTCGACAACACTGCGATCGAAAAGCTGCGCATCAGCTCGGTTGAGCCCATGGACTGGAGCAGCGAGGTCATTGAGCTGGTGGCGTCATCGTCGCGCATTGCCAAACACGCGCATGTACCGCTGCAATCGGGAAGCGACAGAATTCTTCGGCGGATGCATCGCAGATATCGCCCATGGCACTATGCCGATCGCATTGAGCGCATTCGTCGCGCTATGCCGGATGCAGCCATCGGTGCCGACGTCATGGTCGGCTTTCCTGGCGAGACCGATGATGATTTCGAGGGGACACGCGCGCTGATCGAGCGTCTGCCGTTCACGTACCTGCACGTCTTTACCTACTCATCGCGACCGGGGACGCCGTCGGCCGCGATGTCGAATCAGGTGCCCGTGCAAATCGCGCGCGAGCGCAACCGGGTGCTGCGGGAGCTGGCGGCAAGCAAGAACCGGGCATTCCGGAAGTCGTTTGTCGGGCGCGAGATTGCAGCCCTGACGCTGCCGCGTTTCGACGGCGCATCGACTGAAGCCCTTTCGGACAACTACCTGAAAGTAATGATTCTCGGCTGTTACCAACCCAACCGACTTTTGCCGGTAGTGATCGATTGCACCAGCGGAAACGGATTAACAGGTCATGCTAACCTGAATGACTGAGATAACTAGTCGATAACTCATTCATAACTCGCATTTCCATTGAGGAATCGAGGACAACCCAGCCGGGCACGATGGTTCTGCTGGGGACAGGCCTGCTGGGCCTGGCGGTTTCGCTCGCCGCCGCAAGAACCGGTAATCGCATCATTCACTTCGCTTCTTCTTACAAAGGCCGCCATGAGAGGCGGCCTTTGTGCGGAATCTTCAGAAGTGCACGGGATGAAATTCCTCGGGATAATCAGGCGGCTACGCCAAGCACTTCTTGAAGCACTCACCGTGGCACGTCCACATCTGCCAAGCACCGGTTTTGTTCTCCGCCCGAAGGAAACGGGGGACGGTCGCGGTCTGTTCGATCTCGACGCAGCAGAGACTGCAGCGCGTGAATTTGATTTCGATTTTCGGTGAGTCTGGCGTTCATGCTGGCTCCCCTGGTCGTGAATTTGTCGGGCGATAGGTAGTTGCGAGGCGTGAAGTAGCGCGTTAAACCCATGTTATACTTCGGGCATACGGCAGTAAGTTTAGGAGGACCGTATCGACAAGCGTTTTATCCGCACTAACGAGCGCATCCGGGTACGCGAAGTTCGCGTGATTGACGACGCCGGAACCCAACTGGGTATCATGACCCCCTTCGAAGCGCTCAAAATCGCCCGCGAAAGAAACCTGGATCTGGTAGAAGTCTCGCCGACGGCGCAGCCGCCGGTGTGCCGCATCATGGACTTCGGCAAATACCAGTACCAGCAGGAAAAGCGCGAACGCGAAGCCAAGAAGCATCAGCACCAGATCACGGTCAAAGAAGTGAAGTTCCGCATTAACGTGGACGATCACGACTACGAGACCAAAAAGAACCACGTGCTGCGCTTCCTTGGCGAAGGCGACAAGGTGAAGGCAACCATCTTCTTTCGCGGCCGCGAAATGACCCGCCAGGGACTGGGACGCGGGATTCTCGAGCGGCTCATCAATGACATCGGCGAGAAAGGCGTGGTGGAGTTTCGTCCGCGACAGGAAGGCAACACGCTGCACTTGATTCTTGCTCCGCCGAAAGCACAGCCAGTCGGAAAGGGGCCAAAGCCGCCTAAACCGCAAGCGCCGCCGGCAGCACCGCAGGGGCCGGTGCAGTAGCAGTTGCCTCTTTCCAGCGAGATATGACTCGAGGTAAGTTGTAACCCAAAGGTAAGTCCCCTGTCTGCGCCCCTCGCCTCTTCCTGCGCTTTTGTTGTAAACTTAGAAGATTGCTATGCCTAAGTTGAAGACACATAGTGGAGCGGCGAAGCGCTTCAAGAAGACAGGTACGGGCAAGTTCAAGCGTGGACACGCTTTTAAGCGCCATATCCTGACTTCGAAAGGAACCAAGCGCAAACGCCATCTCGATATGGAAACCATGGTGGACAAGGCGGATCAGGCCAAAGTTAAGCGCATGATCCCCTACTAGGGCACGGCTTCATAAATTGACCGCGTCAGGGCACGGCTTCAGCCGTGCCGATCGGACCCAGAGACACAGGGTTTTGGCCCTGAGGGAGTTCGATTTCTGCTGCAGCAGTATTTTATGAAATAGCCTGAGTCCCCTGAAGTAAGGCCGCACGGTGCGGCACCCGGCACGAAAAATCCCAGTCGACGCACATCAGCGTTGTCCCGGGAGCCCCGAGTTCAAACCTATCCAGGGCAGTGACGGTTAGAGCGAGTGAAGAGGCTTTCCCGGCCCTCCGCTGCGGCGGAAGTGGTCGATATCCCTGCCTCCAGCCGCTAAAACGACGTAGAAAAGGAGACCAATGCAATGCCTCGCGTAAAACGTGGTACCAAGCGTCATGCCAAGCGCAAGAAGATCTTAGAGCGCGCAAGTGGCTATTACCTAACAAAATCGAAGCTTTACCGCTCGGCAAAAGAGTCGGTCGAGCGCGGATTAAAGTTTGCGTACAGCGGCCGCAAGCAGAAGAAGCGCCAGTTCCGCTCGATCTGGATCGTACGCATCGGCGCTGCCGCTCAACTGAACGGACTGAGCTACAGCAAATTCATCAGCGGACTGAAGAAGGCCGGCGTCGAGCTGGACCGCAAGATTCTCGCGGACCTGGCAGTGAAAGACGCAGCTGGATTTGCGGCGCTGTGCAAGCAGGCCAAAGACGCGCATGCCACAGCAGCAGCGTAAAGCCGTTCATCCCGGAACAATCTGTAATTGCGCGATGGGCGGCCGCCGGGGCCGCCCATTGTGGTTTAAGGGCAGTTTCCAGTTGAAGTCCCTCGTGGCGTGATTAACGAAGTCCCAGTCCCTGCAGGGACGGCACCAGCAGATTTCAACTCGGCAGACTGTCAGGCCCCGCGATAATGCAGTCCTGACTCGCGGAACGGAAGATGATAGCCCACCGCTTCAGCGGTAGGCAGGTGGGTTAGTTGATTCGAGTCCCTGTAGGGACGACAACTATCGAGCGGCTTCAGCCGCGAAGACTGGGCCATGTATACGGTTCCGAAACTCGAAGATTTCTCCGCTGAGGCGCTTGAAAAAGCCCGTGGCGATCTGCTGACCGAACTCAACACCGACATCTGCAACCACATTAAGACTGAACAAGAGTGGAAGGCTTACCGCGACAAGTGGATGGCGCGCAAGAACGGTCTTCTAACGCAGATCAATGACGTGTGGTTGAAGTCCGCGCCGCCCGAATCGCGGCGGCAAGTTGGCCAGCTGGTCAACGATATTAAACGAATTGTCACTTCTCAATTCGAGACGCCCAAAATAATCCTTCAAGACCGCGGTTTCCAGTCGCTGGAATTTGAGCGCCTCGACATCACGCTTCCTGGCATTCACCGGCCAATCGGCGTAAAGCATCCTGTCTTGCGCGTGATGGACGAGATTGTCGCCGTCTTCAAGGCGATGGGCTACTCGGTGGGAGAAGGCCCCGAGGTCGAAACCGACTACTACAACTTTGAGGCGCTGAATTTTCCGCCCAACCATCCGGCGCGCGATACGCAGGACACGATTTTCATCGCTGACCAGGAGCGCAAGCCCGCGAGCAACCGGCTGCTGCTGCGCACGCACACCTCGCCGGTGCAGATCCGCACCATGGAAAGGCTGGTGCCGCCGGTGCGCATCGTCATTCCCGGCAAGGTGCACCGCAACGATCCGCTCGATGCCACGCACTCGCCAGTATTTCACCAGGTCGAGGGGCTGGCGGTCGATACCAACATCACCTTTTGCGACCTGAAGGGCACGCTCGACCACGCTATGAAGGCGCTATTCGGCTCCTCGGTGAAGACGCGCTTCTATCCGTCTTTCTTCCCGTTCACCGAGCCGAGCGCCGACATGCAGGTGAGCTGCATCTTCTGCGGCGGCAAGGGCTGCCGCAAGTGCAAGTTCGGTGGCTGGATCGAGTTGCTGGGCTGTGGCATGGTCGATCCCAACGTATTCGAGTTCGTGAAGCACAACGGCTATGACCCCGCGAAGATTTCCGGCTTCGCCTTCGGCATGGGCGTGGAGCGCATCACCATGCTGAAGTACGAGGTCGAGGAGATCCAGTTGTTCTACGAAGGCGACTTGCGGTTTTTGGAGCAGTTCGCATGAGAATCCTACCTGCATGGCTGCGTGAGTTCGTCAACGTCGCAGCCGACGACCGCCAACTGGCCGAAGACCTGACCTCCGCCGGGATCGCTGTTGAGTCCATTAGCGAAGAGCACGGCGAAAGCGTGTATGAGATGGACCTGACCACTAACCGCGTGGACGCTATGAACCACTACGGCGTGGCGCGCGAGGCGTCGGCAATTTATGGAGTAGAGCTGAAGAAGTTTGAGCCTAAAGTGCGAGCGCAGGGCAGGGATCCTGCGACTTCGACCAAAAGCGGGTCGCCTTTGCTCGGGATGACAACAGAGGGGGTATTTCCGATCGTCATCGAAGATCGGGAAGGTTGTGCGCGATACACGGCGCGTATCGTTCGCGAGGTGAAGATCGGGCCGTCGCCCCAGTACATAACAAAGCGGCTGGAGCTGCTGGGCTCGCGCGGCATCAACAATGTCGCTGACGCCACAAATTACGCCATCAATGAGCTCGGGCATCCCACCCACGCCTTCGACCTCGATTTACTGGACGGCGGCAAGATCATTGTGCGGCGCGCTAAAGATGGCGAGTTTCTTAAGACACTCGACGGTGTCGGCCGCACCTTGACTTCGGACGATTTGGTAATCGCCGATGCGGAGAAACCAGTCGCGCTGGCCGGAGTCATGGGCGGCTTCGACTCGATGATCACCGAGAAGACCAAGAACGTGCTGATCGAGTCGGCATGGTTCAATCCGGCGACGGTACGCAGCATGGCGAAACGTCACAGCATGCATACCGACGCCTCGCATCGCTTCGAGCGCGGAGCGGACTGGGGCATCACGCCAGTGGCTTGCGATCGCGTAGCTGAACTGGTTCTCGAAACGGCAGGAGGAGAGCTAGGGGGTGGGCGCATCGATGCCGTTGCGCGCGTGATCGAGCGGGCGCCGATTGCGCTGCGGCGCTCCGAGGTGAAGCGTATTCTCGGCATAGAGATCAGCAACCCCGAGATCGATCGAATTCTCAGCCAGCTTGGCTTTGGTGTCGCGCGTGTCAACGGCGAGTGCAGCGTGACGATTCCCACGTGGCGGCTCGATGTCGAGCGCGAAGTTGATCTGCTGGAGGAGCTGGCGCGCATTTACGGTTACAACAAATTCCCCAACACGCTTCCAACCTTCACCGGCGCCGTGGTTGCCCTGCCCGATGAGGCCAAAGATGCGCGTGTCCGCCAGACGATGCTCTCACTCGGTTACGACGAGGCGATCTCGATTACGTTCATCTCAGCCGAAGACGCGAGGACATTTGGAGGCGGAGAGCCTTTAGCACTGGCCAATCCCCTGAGCGAAGAGGCTGGCTACATGCGCAATTCGCTTGTGCCTGGCTTGCTCAACATGGTCAGCTACAACCTGAACCGCGGCTCGAGCGACGTGTGCTTGTTCGAGGCTGGAGAAGTTTTTGAGCAACTCGGCGATCGTCACCACGAACATCGCCGGCTAGCTTTTGCTGCTATCGGCAATCTCGCGCCGCACAGCGTGCATAGTGGGGCGCAGCCTACAACCTTTTTCCACATTAAGGGCGACGTCGAGCAATTGCTATCGGGCTTCGAGCATAAGAGCCTGTACTTCGACGACAAAACACCGGGTTACTTCCATCCCGGACGCTCGGCGCGGGCGGTGCTCGACGGTGAAACAGTGGCGCGCTTCGGGCAGTTGCATCCCGAGGTCGCAGCCCAGCGCAAGCTGCGACAGGACGTCTTCCTCGCCGAAGTTATGCTGGAGCGGTTGTACCAGCGCCCGCTGCGCGAACCGAAGTATCAGCGCTTCTCAAAGTTCCCTGCTGTCGGGCGCGACTTCTCGTTCTTCTTCGAGGACTCGGTTACCTTCGAACGAATTCGGTTTACCGTCGACGCGCTGGGTATCGTGGAGCTGCAGTCTTTTGTTGCGGTCGAGATCTATCGCGGTGAAAGGGACCAACCGGGCAAAACCGGCCCCACCGGGGCAGCCGGCAAGTACTCAATCTTGCTCCGTGCCGAGTTCCAGTCGCAGGAGCGTACCCTGCGAGACGACGAAGTCGCGCAGTGGTCAACGCAGATCGTCGAGGCCCTGGGAGGACTGGGCGGGGTACTGCGAACGCAATAGAGTTTTGTCAAGGCAACGGATGCGGTGATTCAACTCCGTTAACGGTGTGATTATCATCGAATTATGTTCACCCCGGAAACCCCGCACGCTCCTTCACCCTCTCCGCCTGCCACAAGTGCCGACGGTTGTGCGCGCCGATGAGCAGCAGTCCGCTGCTAATGGTCATACGAATGCCCTTCAGGAAGGGATTGTGAAAGCGTACGCTCCCCAAGTCCATCTCGCGGCATTTCTCCACGAGTTCGGCTAGCTCCTTTTGTGCTGTCAGGAAGGGCGGCAAAACCTCGTCGTTCCGGTAGCCAGCTTGCGCGGGAATGATTTTTCGAAATGCGCGAAACCTTCGCCTGGGCGGCGGCTCCATCGACTCGATGAATTTACGTGACGGCCAGCCTGCCGGACGGTAGACACTCGAGCCCGGCGATATCTGATCTTCATTGCGCTCCACCGCTTCGCGTATTACCTCAAGGTAAAGCGAATTTGTCCTCGCCAGGTGATCAATGCATTGCGCAACGCTCCACGAACGCCCATCGGGACGCCAGTTCAGCGCAGATGTCTGCAGTCCGCCAACCAGCGCCTGGGCTTCTTCGCCTTGGCGTTGAAGTTCTGCGACGTATTCGTCCGTGGTGTATTCCAGCTTCATGGCTAGCAGCCGCATTGATTCTATACAGTGTGGGGCCAAGGCACTATGCATGTTGCACACTCCGGTTCCGGCCGGCAAATTCACACATCTGAGAAGTGGCAAGGCCGCGAGGATGCACAGGCATCTGATTTATACTGCTCTCAATTCTCTACCTCGAGGTCAATCTTTCGTATGTCAACGGATACTCTGGAAGCTCCTGCCATGCAGTCCAACGCCGATTTTCATTCTCTGGAAACGAAAATTCTCAAGACGATTGAGTTGCTGAAGGTCGAACGCGCCGCCAAGGCGACCGCCGAGAAGGCTGCTGCGCGCCTGCGCGAGCAATTGACCGAGCGCGAAGAGGAACTCGACGCACTCCGCACCGAACTCGTGGGGCTACGCCGGGAGCGGGAAGAGGTACGAACCAGAGTAGAAAAGATGCTTGATCAAATTGAGACTTTGACCGCCGAAGAGTAGGCGTGATAATCGCTGAAGCGGACTGCGAGTCAAGGGCGCCGTCCGCTTAACGCGCAAGTGCAGGAGGCTAGCTTGTCACAATCCAACGGCAGCGTGCGTGTCGAAATCTACGACCAGACGTATCAGCTTCGCGGTTCCGATCCGCAGTACATCAACCAGCTAGCCGACTATGTAGACACAAAGATGAGAATCGTCGCGCAGCAGGCATCTACCGTGGACTCGCTCCGCGTCGCAGTGCTGGCCGCACTGAACATCGCCGACGAATATCTTGTGCTGAAGCGCAAGTACGATTCAATCGCCAGCGACTATCGCTCCCGCGCCGAGCAGTTAGCGGGGGCGTTGGATGAAGTCCTGGAAGAAGCGCGCCTCGCTGGCTAACTTCTGCGCTTCGGCGAAGTTCCGCCCAAACACACCACTAAGGTGTCGGCAGTCGGGCGACCGGTTTGTCGACTGCGGTTTTGAAACGAGCGATTTCGCAGGAGATACGGAGTGGCAATACCGGACTTACAGGGTGGATGGATTTCCACAGTCGGGGAACTATGCTGCCTATCTGGGTCCCATCGGCAGCGATGCAAAGTACTGGGTGTACTGGAGCGAACGAGCTCGACTTCGCTTTCCGGCAGGATCCGTCATACAGGCATCCCATGAGTCTTTTGTCGGGTTCCCTGAGCCTGGCTCACTAATCTTGATGGGATCGGGCATTCTGGGACTCGCGGCCCTTGTTCGCCGCAAACTGAACATCTGATTCGAAATTCAGAATCCGAGCAGCCGGAGCGCACGTCGCTCCGGCTTTTTATTGTTTGGCAAGGTAGTTCTCGATATTTTTCACCTGCTCGCTCCGACCGCCTTGGTTTCTGCGATAGGCTTCTTCGCGATAGGCGTCGGGCACGCCGCTGAAGCCGGATTGGGTGATGCGCAGCAGCGTGCCTGCGGGTGTTGGTTCCAGCCGAAACTCTACAAGCGTTTTTGCATTATTGAAATGGTCCGGCGAGTAGGTTGCGCGATCCAGCGATTTGGGATACGCCCAGGTGAACGAGAGAAGCCGCTGGGGTTCCATCTTGTCCTTCCTGTACAGGGCGCTTTATTCGAATTTGATTCAAATTTTTTATTTTCCGAATTGCAATTTTGTTTGCGATTTTCCTCGCTGAGCGCTTGCTATCGTGCGCCGTTTCTCGTAGTATCCGCTCAGATAGCCGGCCTGCAAAGTTGGTGTTGGTGGTAACCGTTTTTTGAACCAACATTCAATGAACAGGGAGCCCGACTCGTTTACGGTTCGGTGAGCGATGCTCCGCCATGCGGAGATGCCTAAAGAGCCGCGGAGGGTTCCCACCGTGGAAACGGGTTCATTGACGGCCCACCAGGACACGGCCCCGCGGGTCGGCTCGTTTTTCCTTCCTTCTATTCTTCCTTACTGCGTGGTCGCCTAGTAAGTCGCCTTGGTTTCACGCAGCTTGTCGTCTATGTCGATGGTCATCGTCTTGCCAAGCGATGAGACGGTCATTTTGCTAACCGTGATCGGTTTACCGTCGCGGTAATCAGTCTCCTCGATCATTCTCCTATGCACTTGAGCGACACAGTCGTAATTCCAGGGTCGCCTACGTATGGAACTTCCATACCGTCGAGCTTCGCAGTGTAAGACTGGCCGGTCGGAGTCGTCATGTTCAGAGTGCTGCCGCCTGAGGTCTTGTAGCTGAAAATCAGCACTTTGTGGGGGTGACGTCTTGCTTGGCCTCCCGCCAGGAATCCGAAATCGCGTGTGCACCTGCTGGCGTTTTTCCCATTGGAGTCTGGCTGTCCGTGCCAGTGACTGGGCCGCCACTCGGACTCAAGTACGTCTAGTTGGTCGTCAGGGTGTTACCGTCGGCTGGAGACCCTCATTTTCGACTTGACGGGGTCCTTACCTCCCTTAGTTGGCGCCCACTCAACCGCCTTATCATCCACAACCTTAATCATAAGCATGTCGAAGTACCGCTCGCCGGTGACCGGCTGCATCTGCCCGTCCGCTTTCACCTTGATTTCCGGTTTACAGGTCTTGCACTCATACATGCCATCTTTCAACAAGTAGTTATCCGGCTTTTTTGGGGAGCTTCGTTTTGCTGAGAGCCACTTCCCAGGTTCCGTCAAAATTTTCGGCCGGGCGAAACTGTACTCCAAACTCATCTGCAAGCTACAAAGAACAGGCAACTAACCGTAAGCGAGGTAATTAGAATGGGAATTTTGGTTTACGAGCGCATCCTGGGTCTGTTCTACTGCTGTGTACACCGCATTTCAACTGCCGAAAACGTTGGTAGCTCTCGCCATGGCCGACACGACTTCCAGCGCGCGTCAACGACTGCTCGACCCCATCGAGCGCAGCATTTGGGCTGATCATGGTGCTCACGTTTACAGGATCGTTTCGCGCTCTAGGTGTGGACCACGATGACGTGAAGCGCATGCTCGTAGCTGCGCTCGGATGCAATCTCGCCTGGGGCATCATCGATGCGGTGATGTATCTGATGGGGACGCTCAGCCAGCGAGGGCACAACTTGATGCTGTTGCGCTCTATCCAAACCGCGTCGCCCGAAGAAGGGCGACGGTTCATCTTGGACGCCATGTCTGATGATGTAGCGAAACTACTCACAGATGCTGAAATCGAATCGCTTCGCCTACGGTTCTTGCAGTTGCCGAGAGGCCGAGCCCATCTCCGCCTGCATAGCGATGATTTAAAGGCCGCCGCCGGAGTATTTCTGCTGGTCTTTCTCTCGACTCTTCCGGTCGTGTTGCCGTTCGTCTTTATGGTTCATCCCACGCGTTCGTTGCGCGTTTCGAACTTGATTGCGGTCATCATGTTGTTTCTTAGTGGGATGGCTTACGGCAAGTTCGCAGGCGGTCGCCCGTGGCGTGTCGGCGCGCTCATGGTGGTCGTTGGGGCATGCAATGGTGGGCCTCACGATTGCACTGGGAGGATGACAGTGGGCCGCCGCTTCCTGCCCGCTGCGTTCCTTCTCATCGTGGCATGCGCTTACGGCCAGGCGCCGTCGAAGCCGCAGCCACACAGCCCAGTGGTGCAGGCAAACACACCCGACAAAGAACCGTGGGAGTATTCGCTTACTGTCGATGGCTACGTGATCGAGGGGGAGGACGGCTTCGCTCAACCCACCTTCACAGCAGACCATAATTGGCTGCACCTGGAGGCCCGCTATAACTACGAAAACCTTCGCACCGGTTCTTTGTGGGCAGGCTATAACTTCAGTTGGGGAAAAACCTGGCAATTCGAACTGACGCCGATGATTGGCGGCGTCTTCGGGCGAACCAATGGCATCGCTCCCGGCTGCGAAGCCTCGCTGAGTTGGAAGAAGCTGACGCTCTCCATCGATAACGAATACGTCTTCGATACTACATCCAAGTCGGGTAATTTTTATTACGCTTGGCCGCAACTCACCATCGCGCCGGTGGATTGGTTTCACTTCGGCGGCGTCGCCCAGCGTACAAAGGCTTTCCAAGCGGAGATCGACGTGCAACGGGGTTTCTTTGTGGGATTCCATAAGAAAGTGGGCCCTGATCACAAACAGAAAGTCGAATTCACCACCTATATCTTCGATCCGGGATCGGACAGCACGACCGTGACCCTCGAAGTCGGCTGGAGCTTCTGAAAATCCACCGGATCTCCTCCAGCATCTACAATAGGAGTGTGTTTCCCCGTCTGATTCATATAGGCAACTTCAATCTGGCCACGTACGGCGTCATGGCCGCCCTGGGCCTGATCTTCGGCTTGTTGCTGATCGTTAAGCTGGGCCGTGAACAGGGACTCGATCCCGACAAGCTGTGGAACCTGGGTATCGTAGCCATCGTATCGGGCGTCATCGGCTCCAAGCTGCTGATGATCCTGGTTGACTTCAGTTACTACGCAGATCATCCCAGCGAGATCTTCGCACTCTCTACGTTGCAGGCGGGGGGCGTCTGGTCCGGCGGGCTGGTGCTGGCACTGCTAATGTGTATTTGGTACATGCGACGCAACCAGATGCCGGTGCTGGCAAGCTGCGACGTCTTCGCTCCAGGTCTTGCCTTGGGACACGCCTTCGGCCGCATTGGCTGCTTCGCCGCGGGCTGTTGCTGGGGACGCGAAACTCATGTCCCATGGGCTGTAACCTTCCGCAACCCGCTGGCCGCTCAGATTGTCGGCACGCCTCTCGGTATACCTCTGCATCCCACGCAGCTTTACGAGTTCGTCTTAGAGCTGGCGAACTGCATCTTTCTGGTCTGGCTACTGCGTCGCAAAAAGTTCGAAGGGGAGATCATCGGCGCATACCTGATCATCTACGGCATTGGCCGCTACTTCATCGAGTTCTTCCGTGGCGACCCCGGACGCGGCGAGCTATTCGGCTTCATGACGGACACGCAGGGAATTGCGCTCTTGCTGGTTATAGCGGGAGGCCTGCTCTGGCTCCGCCGCATGCCGTTGCGGGAAACACCGAAACTGGCCTCAGCCCGGTAAAAGCTAGAAGAGGACACGGAGCGCCATAATCCATGTCCCTCTCTCTGTTTTATTACCCGGCCTTATTGCGGAGACTGCTGTTTGTCCTTTTCAGGCTGAGTCTGAGGCGTATCTGGCGCTTGTGCCTGCGGCTTGTCTTTGGGCTCTTCTTTCTTTTTGATGGACAGCAATTCGATATCAAAGATCAGCGCCGAATTCGGTCCGATCTCCGGACTTGGACTGCGCGGCCCGTAAGCCAGATCGGCGGGAATGAAGAGCTGCCACTTCGATCCTACTGGCATGAGCTGCAACGCTTCTGTCCAGCCCTTGATCACTTGATTCACCGGGAAAGTCGCTGGCTCGCCGCGCTTGTACGAACTGTCGAATTCGGTACCATTGATCAGGGTTCCCCGGTAATTCGTCTCCACGGTGTCGGTTGCCGTGGGCTTGGGACCGTCTCCCTGTTTGATGATCTTGTATTGCAGGCCGCTAGGCAGGGTGACCACGCCCTCCCTGGTTTTGTTCGTGGCAAGGAACTGCTCACCTGCCTGCTTGTTCGCGTCGCTGATCTTCTTTTCCTCCGCTTGTTTCTTGGCGATCATTTCGTTGCGGAAGGTGGTGATGACAGCCTTGGCTTCCTCCTCCGTCATCTGTGGCTTGCTGCCCGACAGAGCGTCCTTCAGAGCGCGCGTAAGAATGGCTGGGTCAATATCGAGTGCGTCTTTCTTCATGCTCTGGCCGATATTCATGCCGATGGCATAGCTTAGCTTCTCTTTTTGTGTGGTCAGCTTCAGGGGCTGCTGAGTCGCGCTCGAAGATGCTGTCTTGGGCTTGGAGGTGGTCGTCGGTGGCTTGGTGGTTGTAGCCGGTTTTGTCGTTGTGGATGGGGTCTGCTGAGCCATGCCGCTGCCCAGAGAAAGAACGCTTGCGGCGAGCACACAAATAGCCGCACGGAATTGATTTCGCATAGACATGATTTTCGCATTGAAGCCCGCCATCGGGCAAAATTGCTAAGACCGTTGGCAATCGGCGGCTCATCGGGGCAGATGTGCTGCCACTCTGTTTCCCACTTGAAACTCGAAACTTGAAACTAATTCTCCCATGCCGAAATCACGCTTCCCTATCACCATTGCGGTTCCTGCCGAAATTGCCGGACAGCGCCTGGATCAGTTCCTGACCGCGCAACTGCCCGACATCAGCCGCGGGCGGGTACAGCAATTGCTGAAAGAAGAGAAGGCACTGCTGAATGGCCTGGCCGCGAAGCCCTCGATGAAATTGCGTGGCGGTGAAACCATCACAGTGCTGGCTGACCCGCAGCTCCCCCCGCTCCGGGCTATGGCGGAAGACATTCCGCTCGAGGTACTTTACGAAGACGCAGATCTCGCTCTCATCGACAAGCCTGCCGGCATGATGGTGCACGCTGGCGCGGGCGCCACCGACTCCGAGCGCAATCGCGGCACTCTGGTGAATGCGCTCTTGCACCGGTTCCAACAACTCTCTGCTGTAGGGGGAGAAACTCGTCCGGGTATCGTACACCGGCTCGACAAGGAAACCAGCGGCATCATCCTTATTGCACGCAATGATGCCGCGCACCGCAACCTTGCGCGCCAGTTTGCCGGACGCGCGGTAAAAAAGCGCTACGTCGGGCTCGTTCACGGCTGGCCCTCGAAACAGCGTGGCACCATTAACGCGCCCATCAGCCGCGACACCATCCGCCGCACCCGCATGACCACTCGGGGCAGCGGTGGACGCACTGCAATCACACACTACGAGGTTCGTGAGCAGCTCGAAACCGCATACGGCAAGTTCACCCTGCTCGATGTAGACATCGAAACCGGGCGCACACACCAGATCCGCGTGCACTTGGCATCAATTGGCCATCCGGTTGTCGGAGACACGCTCTACGGCGCGCCAGCCATGCTGCAGCCCGCTGCTCCAGCAGGCAGAGCGGATCGCAAATCGCCCGCCCAGAAACAGACACCGGAGTTCAGCCTGAATCGCAACTTCCTTCATGCGGCACGCATCGAATTCCGGCATCCGCGCAGCGGCCACACCCTCTCATTCGAAACGCCGCTGCCTGCAGAACTGGAGGAATTTCTCGGTATGCTGCGGTTCAGGACGCGAAAATAGTCCTCAGGACGCGAAAAATGGCCCTACCCTTGCAAGCCGTACGCATATCGGCCAGGAAGTCAGAAATTCGAATTTGCCGCACAACACTCCAGCTATCCCCAGCACTCCACTGCTCAACAAAAGCAACGTTCCTGGCTTGGGAGAAACCCCGAAGTTCGGCCCCAATACCCATAACGCGACGTGATTGATTCGATAGTGTGCATGAAGTTGAGGCCGTTATCCAGGACCCAATTCTTGCCAAGAATAATAGGGACCCATGCCGCATAAACCTGGAAACCAGAATCGTTCCACGGGTACGGATCTGCGCCGCTTACGCCCTCGGGTACGTAGTCTGCCTGGCATGGAGTGCGATCGTTCGAATCCAGTTGAAGGCAAAGTGCTGCCCATTCCCAGGAGACCCGCTCGGTGGAAAGTGAGAAACGTGAGCGGAAAATGCCGCATAGCAGCCAAGGAAATTTACTCGGATGTCCTGGTTGGCAACAAAAACTTCACCAAATGTCCAATTACCCTTGGTCCATCGCGGAATTCCTCCCAGTGCTGCAAGGTTCCACGCCTCGATTCCACAGCCAAGAACTGTCATTGACAAAGAGAGAGCCAGCAGTAGCGCAAGAAAACCAATCGCGTATTTCGTCACAACTCGTTTCTCTTTTCCAGAGAACTTGGTGAGAATATTGCTCCATGACGGCCACTTCTTCCCAATTTCAAATACGTCGGATCCTGGCTAACGAAGCACGGACAGGCCATCGCAGTTGATCACCACGACCTGCCATAGAGCTCGTCCCTTTTCCAACAGCTATAATGAACGGACAGATGCGGATCGCTTCGGTTCTTTTCCTGACCTTCTCTCTTACGTTTGCCGGCCCTGCACAGGATGCCGGTCAGCAACCTTTACCTTCAGCACCCTCGGCCGGCAAGTACCCAGCCACTCAACCGACCTCTCCGAGCAATCCGGCACTCCCTCCGGCGCCGACCCCAATGCAATCCGCGCCTGCAGCGCAAACCGGCAACTCTCCTGCGCCTCAACAAACGCCTACCGCAGCGGCGCCGGCGGCACAGCCACAGCAGACGACTCCCGCCCAGCAGCAGACTGCGCCGCCACAGCAGACGCCGCCAGCCGGCGCCAAGCCGCCCAGCGATCAAGAGGAGAAGCTCACCACCATCGTCAAGCAGGTAGACGAAGTGAACGTCGTCTTCACTGTCACTGACAAGCGCGGGAAGTTCATCAACGACCTCACCAAGAGCGATTTCCAGGTGGTCGATGACAACAAACCGGCGCAGCAGATTCGCTCATTCCGCGCCGAAACCAACCTGCCCTTACGGGTCGGCTTGCTCATTGACGCCAGCAACTCGATTCGGGACCGCTTCAAGTTCGAGCAGGAATCGGCCATCGAGTTCCTGAACCAGATCATTCACCAGCAGGACCAGGCCTTCGTTCTCGGTTTTGACACTACGCCCGAAGTCACGCAGAATTTCACCAACAATACCGAAGCGCTGGCTAAGGGAGTGCGGAAGCTGCGGCCTGGCGGTGGCACGGCGATGTACGACGCCATCTATTACGCCTGCCGCGACGAAATCATGGCCAAGGACAAAGGCAATATCGAGACCCGCCGCGCCATCATCTTATTGAGCGACGGTGACGACAACCAGAGCCGGGTGTCGCGCGAAGAGGCGGTCGAAATGGCGCAGAAGGCCGAAGTCATCATCTATACGATTTCGACCAATACCAGTGGGCAGAAGCTGAAGGGTGACAAAGTGCTGGAGCACTTCGCCGACGAAACCGGCGGGCGAGCGTTCTTCCCCTTTAAGATTCAGGACGTATCCGACGCATTTTCGCAGATTCAAGACGAGCTGCGCAGTCAGTATGCGCTGTCCTACAAGCCGGCAGACCTACAGCCGAACGGTAAATATCACAGTATTCAGATTCTGGCTGATAATAAGAAGTACAAGGTACGCTATCGCAAGGGGTACTACGCACCTTTCCGATAACATAGCCAAACATCATGCGGCCGGTCGTTCGTGCTCAACTCGATTATTACGCGGTGCTGGAAATCACGCCTGCCGCCGGTACCGCAGAGGTAAATGCGGCTTTTCGCCGGCTCGCGTGGCGCTGTCATCCTGACCGCAATCACGCACCGGGCGCGACCCTACAGTTTCAGGACATCAATGAGGCCCATCAGGTCCTGAGTGATCCAATCCGTCGTGCCGAGTATGACGACAGGTGGCATCGGCGACCGACTCGTGTGCATGTCACTCCACCGCCTGCTCGCCACCGCTATCGCCGGCGCTGGCACAGGCATACGCACCTGCGGGTTGTCATGCTCAGTATTGCAGTTGTGCTGTTTGTTTCCAGCGCCTGGGCGATGATCTTCACAGCCATGACAGCGGCCCGCTCTTCAGGATGGAGCTATACGTATGACTACCCGGCCGGCGCGGTCTCGCATGTTGCTCCCGGTTGTGGATTCTCGATGGAGATTTTTCCGGTGTCTTATATCGATCAAAACGGCCAACTGGCCACAGCATGGGAAACGGAAGTGCGGAACTGCTACGGCGGAACAACCCGGCTATCGAGTTTGAGCAATTCCCCCGCACCGACGCGGTTCGCTTTAGATTCCACTACACAGAATTAAAGGTAAGTAATCTGAACCTATCTCCTGACTCAGCCTTGAAAAGGCTTGGCTTCAGGCTGGCCGTTATTTAGACCGTCCCAAAACTTGGCATCATCCTGAGCAGAGCGCCCGCCAACTCAGTATCAGTGTGACAGCGTCGGCAGATGAGCTACTCTGACTCCATCACCAGGTAACTGAGCCCGCCCTCGCGTTCGACCTGCAGAACGATGGCGTCTCCAGAATGCACGTTCTGAAGCGCCTGTTTCAGGCTTGCGATGTCTTTAATGGGAGTGGTGTTCACGGAGTGAATGACGTCGCCGGGCTCCGGCCCCTCGCCCAGCAGCGTAGCGCTGGGTGTGCGCGCTGCCACAATTACTCCTGAACGAATGCGCAGATCAGGCAGCGACTGCTTCAGCTCGTCGTTAATCGTAATGCCCACAATGCCAAGCCGTTCGACCACATTGCCCGGACCGGTCACCATATCGGCAAAGCGCTGCGGATCGTCAGGGCGTTCGGTCACCCTGACTTCGACGGTCTGTTCCTGGCCATCCCGCAGTACGGCGATGGGCGCCATCTGCCCGATCTTGTAGCTGAAGAGGATGGTGGCAAACTCTTTCACGTCCCCTACAGGTTTGCCTCCGATACTGGTGATGACCTCGCCAACCTTGAGACCCGCCTTCTCAGCCGAGGAATCCGGAATGACGTCCTCCAGCAGCACTCCATGATTTCGCGGCAGTTTCAGTCCCTCGGCGAGGTCGGGAGTAATGGTCTTCAGATACACACCGATCTGCCCGCGATGCACATGCCCTTCCGTCCGAAGCTGGTCGTAAATATTGCGCACCACGTTGCTGGGGATCGCGAAGCCCAGCCCCTCGCTTCCGCCCGATTCCGAAAGGATGAATGTATCGATGCCGACGACATGTCCGTCCACGTCTACCAACGGCCCGCCGCTGTTTCCCGGATTGATGGGGGCGTCAGTTTGAACGAACGTCGTCGGATTGTCTTCGCTGACCTGGCGCGCGGTAGCGCTCACCACACCCATAGTCACCGAATTCTCCAGCCCTTGCGGGCTGCCGAAGGCAAACACCACCTGGCCTTGCTTCAGCTTGTCTGAGTCGGCGAGTTCCAACGCCGGTAGATCCTTGGCGTCAATCTTCAACACCGCCAAATCAGATTGCCGATCAACACCTAGGACGGTCGCGCTGACTGGGCCTGCCGGCTGCGAACCGTCGCCGACATGCATCACCAGTCCTGGCAGTCTCACGCGGATCTTGCGCGCGCCTTGTACCACATGCGCATTGGTGACAATGTATCCATCGGAGGAAAGAATCACCCCCGCACCGATTGCCTCTTGTGGTTCGAATAGGGCCGTGTCGCTGGCCTGCTTCTCAGTCTTCAGCCCGTATCCCGTGGCCACAATCTGCACCACAGATTTCGTTACCTTGGCGGTCAGTTCCTGGATGGATTCGCTGAAAAGATGTAGCGGATCGGCGCGCAACGGTGTCGTGACCGGTGCCGATTGAGCAGGCTTTTCCTTCTGTGCTGATGCACTGGCTGGTACGCACACACTCACGGCGAGTGATAGCATCACAACCGGGAAACTGCGGAAGAAACAACTCATGGGGAAAGATTTCTCGCGCGAAAGGACTGTCACGATATTACCGCAGCTCAACCTCTTAATTTACAAGACCTTCCGTTAAATCGATTCGGGGAAGGTAAGCGTCAAAGCCTGCGGAAATACTCTTTGTACGATTACAAATGAGTCAGGCTACGACTTGACACCCTGCAAATAGGTCCTGCTTCCGCGACAACAACGAGTCAGGGGACGACTTCAGTCGCGCCGAGAGACGCTCCAAATACATCAGGACTTAGCCCCTGAGGCTAGTAATCGCATCGGCTTACCTCTATCTTCACTCCGCGCCATCCAAACGTTCCGGAATCCTTACTCATCGGTTAAGGTCGATATGACTCCGCAACCCGCTCCACGAGCTTTTTCGGTTGCAGGTCGTCTCGATTGCACAAAATGATTACGGTCAGCCCTTCTTCAGGAAACCGCTCGATCACCGTGCGAAAGCCGGTAGTCGACCCGGTGTGCCAGGTCCGCTGCCGGCCCTTGTAGGCATCGAGATACCATCCGAAGCCGTATTGCGTCGCATCGCCGACTTCGGTCTTGGCTCCACCCGGAACGTTCACCGGAGTGTAGGCCGCCTGCATCTCAGCAGCGCTCAGAAGTGTGTGCGCGCGAAGCGCGCTGTCCCACTTCGCCAGGTCTCGCAGATTGGAATAGATTCCGCCGTCGCCCAGCACCGCCGAGGTCAAGCTTTGGTCAGTTTCAACCCATTTGCCATCCTTGTAGGTATATCCAAACGCACGCTGCGGTACTTCATTCTTCCCTTTTTCGTAGGCGAGTGTATTCGACATTCCCAGCGGCTCGAAGATCCTTTCGTGGAGGAATTCGGCAAATGGCTTTCCCGACACCTTCTCGACGATCATCGCCAGCATCGCATAACCGGTATTGCTATAGCGCCATTGAGTACTCGGCTGAAAGTCTGTGGTGGTCTGCTGTTCCATCAGCGCGAGTATCTGCGCATCGTGGATCTGTGGAATCTTCTTCTCATCCGCGCCAGGAAATTGCGCTGCGTAAAGATCTTCGTAGTCCTTCAATCCGGAGGTGTGATTCAGCAGGTTGCCGACGGTAATCCCGCTGCCATACGCAGGAAACTCAGGAAAGACCTTTGTGAGCGTGTCGTCGTAACTCAGCTTGTGATCATGCACCAGCAGCATGATGCAGGTCGCCGTAAATTGCTTGGTGAACGATGCCAATCGAAAATCGGTGGTTGGCGTATTCACGGCGCCAGTTTCAAGATAGGCGAGACCGTACCCGCGCTCGAATACAGGCTTGCCGTTCTTGAGCACGACCACAGCTAAACCGGGCGATTTGCCGGCTACCAGAGGCTGAAAGATCGTATCCAACTGGGTTGCCGTGGGAGTTCTATTGATTGTTTGCGCAATCACCGAAGAAGATGTGGCGGCCAGAAAAACGATGACGACCAAGCTGTCGCGCCATGCCTTCGTTGCCAATGTCATGAAATCGGAACAAGCATCACGAGTAGCGGTCCGCGACTGCCGTGGACGTGGCCGCGACCTGAGACCCAACCAGGCTGCGCTCCAGGGTTGCGGCAACGTGCTCCGGCACCATGCGCCCGCAATTTGCCAGCCGATACCATTCGCCACGCCAGTTGATCCGTCGCCCCGCATAGCTGGCGCACCAGAACACGAATCCCATTAAGTCGCGCAGCGGATACAACCACGCCAGTCGAGCGGATTGCTTATCGCGGACCACACCCCAGCCGGCCACAAGCGACAGCAACAAGCGATTCAAACATGCCGCCGCAAACAGCCCAACGCCAAGCACCCAGTGATGCAATACCCCACCCGCGACCAGCGCCATCACACCGAAAGGCATCGCAAACGTCAGTCCGGTGCCGGCGTGTCCGGCGCGGCGAGAGCAGCGCGTACTCTTCATCCACCGAATCTGGTGTTGCACCGAGCAAGCAAACTCGCGATTGATGACCACGTGGTCGATCACGTGATGCGACATCACCACCTGTAGTCCGATGCTCGCTACTTCCCTGCCCAGAATGTAGTCATCGGAGCAAAAATCAGCCAGAGGTTGAAAGCCTCCAATCGCCTCGAGCGCATCGCGCCGGATCGCCATGGTGGGCCCAAGCGCGAATTTCATTCCTTCCAGCAGGTTTGCCACGATCGCACCGGCCGTCATCTCCACGCTCATGCCGAGCGCTTCCAGCTTCGACCAGACTCCTCCGGTGGACCTGCCGCGATACAGGCAGGTCACCAATCCATTGCGCGGATCGAGCAGCGGCTGCACGACCTCAGCGACGTAGTTGGGATCGACACTCACGTCGCTGTCGCTGATGATCAGGTAATCGTGCGAGGCGTACTCATACATTCTCACCAACGAACAGACCTTGGCATTCGCTCGCCATGGTTCTCCCACTGCCACGATTTCTACCGGCACGGAGGGATAGCGCGCGCTCACACGCCGCACGACGTCCAGAGCGGGGTCATCCAGATGTCGCGCGCCAAAAATAATCTCGTAGCTGGGATATTGCTGCTCGAAGAAGCTGGTGAGGTGCTCTTCTAGTCCGGGTTCCATCCCACAGACTGGCTTCAGCAACGTCACCGGCGGAAACGACGCGTCGTTGCCCCCTGCGCGTTTCCTCTCGCGACGCAACCGGGCAGCGGCGATCGCCACCAGCACCAGGTACCCCGTACTCGTCAATAACCCTGCTGCCCCGACCAGCAGCAGCAGCCACCAAACCGTCATCCCTCACTCCCGACGCCTAACTGCTGAAGGCAGGCAGGCGCGGCCTTCGCGCCCCCTGCATCCACTAAACCCGCGACCGCTGCGCTAGTTCTTCCTTCCGATAGCGCAGGGCCGTAACTATACTGTTTACGACATTATACGGGAGTGCCTATGTCTGCGATCCAGCAACACCCTACTCTTACTGCGGAAGAACTCAGCGTCCATCCCCCAAAAAGGCTATTGTTCGGCCCCGGCCCCACGCAGGTGCATCCTCGAGTATATGAGGCCATGGCGCAGCCCGTCGTCGGACACCTCGACCCTTACTTCTTCGAGATCAGCCAGGCCAACCAGCGCATGCTTCGCCACGTGTTTGGTACCGAGAATGAGTGGACCTTCGTCATCTCGGCTACTGGCAGCGGTGGCATGGAAACCGCCATCACCAACTTTGTCGAGCCTGGCATGAAGGTCGCCGTCTTTGCCAACGGCTTCTTCTGCGACCGCATGAGCGAGATGGCCAGGCGCAACGGCGCCGAGGTCGTCCGGTTCGAGAAGCCCTGGGGAGAGGCTTTCGACGACGCTGAAGCAGCCGAGTTCATCCACCGCGAGAAGCCCAAGGTCGTGATGTACGTCACCGCCGAAACTTCCACAGGCGTCTATCAGCGGGGCGAGGCGATCTGCCAGGCGGCGCACGAGGTTGGCGCGCTGGTCATCGCCGACTGCGTCACCTCGCTCGGCGCCGTGCCTGTTCACATAGACAAGACCGACATCGACATCGCCTACAGTTGCACCCAGAAGGGGCTGAGCTGCCCTCCGGGACTGTCGCCCGTGACCGTCTCTCCTCGCGCTGCGGAGTGGCTACAGGCACGCAAGTCGGCCAACCGCTCCTGGTACTTCGACATCAAGCTCATCTCCGATTACCTGCTGGTCTCGCACCGCTATCACCACACCGCCTCCGCAACGCTTTTCTACGCCCTTCATGAGGGCTTGAGCCTCATCGAAGAGGAAGGTCTCGCCCACCGTTGGGAACGGCATCGCCAGGCGCACTGTGAGTTCGTCAAGGGTATTGGAGACCTTGGTCTGACCATGCTCGTGCCTGAGGGGTACCGCATCTGGAACCTCAACACGCCGCGCGTGCCGGAAGGTGTGGATGACACCAAAGTGCGCGCCGCGCTGCTGCACGACCATGGCATCGAGATCGCAGGAGGCTTCGGCCCGCTGGCGGGCAAGGTCTTCCGCATCGGAATAATGGGACCGCTGGCCACGCGCGACCATGTGCAGGACTTCCTCTCCAAGTTCGCCGGCGCGCTGCGCGCCGCAGGTTACAAAAGTTGAGGCGTTTAGCAGGCGTGGCCTTGAGCTAGTTGGAGGGGGAGCCTGCTGCCGAGACCCTGAGCGAGCGCAGTGAGTCGAAGCACGCTGGACGCCGAGTGATATGGAACTTAGATTTTCACCACAGAGGCACCGAGACGCTGAGGTACTCAAATCTTTTCAGTGCCTCAGTGTCTCTGTGGTTCATCCATAACTTGATGGCCGCACATCCTCTCAACACCGGAATTGTTCCCCTGCTCGTCTACGACGGCAACTGCGGTTTCTGCGCGCGCTCGGTGCAGTTCATTCTGCGATACGAACGGCGGCACGACCTGAGGTTCGTCCCTCGCGATTCGGAGCTGGGCAAAGACTTGCGCCGCCGATTCCATCTCGAAGCCGTTGAATCGATGCTCTGGATTGCCGACGGCAAAGCCGAGACCGAATCCGGCGCAGTGCTGAACGCCGCAAAATACGTCGGCGGAATCTGGGCGCTGCTCGGAGGAATTGGCTCGATTGTTCCGTCTCCGCTGCGCAATTGGGCATATCGTCTGATCGCGCGCAATCGCCGTCGACTGTCGTCAGGAATGAAGAGCTGTTTCGTCCCAACTCTGGAACAGCGCGCGCGCTTCTTGAGCTGAGCGTTGTTTTTTAGTTAGTGAACCCGCTCCTGTCCCGGCGGAGAGGCGTTGTCAATGGAAGGCGGCAGTAGCCAGTTACCAGCAGCAAGCAGCAGCCATTCGCCAGTTGAGTGGGAAGAGGAGAAAGGAGTTTCGAGTTTCTCGAGGAGTTTCGATTGGGAAGCGAATGCCATCCCTGGAACCGCAACAGCGGCACTTCGTGGGGAACCCGACGCGCTGTCCTGGCTCACGATGGCACCAGGTGAGTTTTTCTTCGAAACGGACAGCGCGAGAATAGGTTAGTGCACCGGAGCCGTGGTTGGCGATTCGGGCATAAGGATAAATTCGATGACAATTTCGTCCTTCACGCGAACGGTTCCGCCGGCGATCTTGACCGGAGTAATGCCGAAGTCGGTTTGCTTCAGTGTGACTGTGCTGGTGTACTTACCCTCACGCCAAGCAACCGGCACGGTCAGCAAGCGGCTCACGCCATGCAGCTTCAGTGTTCCGGTGACCTGGATGTGATCGGCGGATGTGGTGACAGCACTGGAAGAGAACGCGATTGCCGGGAATTGCGCGACGTCGAGAACCTTCGGACCTTTCATGGTGGCGTCGATTTGCTGCCGCTCCGAGTCACTCGTGCCCGGATCGAGCACCTTCATTTCGGAGGCGTTGAAGCTCAGCTCGACGGATTTCGCTTCAGTATCGATGTTGCCGGAGACGGGCGCCTGTATGGTGTGGTCGTGCGCCATTGCTGAAAAGAGTCCTGACTTGTAAACCTTAATCGCAACCGTGGAATGAGCTTGGTCAATCGGCACGCGCTGGGCAACTGCAACTGATGAGGATAGGAGTGATGCCAAAACCGAGATCAGCAATCTTCCGAAAGCGCCGACGCATCGCCCGTGAGACCGCGACATGACTACCTCCCTGAATCGATACGTAACCGATGGGAACGGTACTCCAGTGGGCGTGCAGACCGCAACTGCACCTGGCTTGGTTAATTCTTTGGCGCTGGGGCAGCTTCTTTGTGCGGATAGTTCTCCATCATGGCTCCCAGGACAACTGCGGCTGCGGGCAGCTTGGCGTGCTCAGGGTGATCGGCGATGTACTTCAGCACGAGTTTAGAGACTTGTCCCACGGTGACGTTAGACGCATCGAAGAGCGGGATCGCCCTCAGGTTGGAGTTGTAGGCTTGCAGCCCATCCATGACGCCGGTCAGCCAGATATTGCAAGCAGCGGCGTATTGGCTCTGTTGCCCTTGCGGCGTGGGACCACAAATGCGAGCGTATTCGATCCCCGAAGTGCGGAGCTCAGCACCAGAGCTGGATTGCCCGAAGAGAAGAGATGGTAAGCAAACTAGAACGAGATACAGAGCTGGTTTCATGAACCGAGTGTAAATCGACAAGAACGCACGGACCAATACCAAACACTCACCCCAGAAAAAGACCCACACAACCAGGTGATCACCACCGAAGTCGAGCCTCGATAAGCGACAACCTGGCGCGCTGACTGCTGCAGCAGCAGCTGGAATTACGCTGCAGATGTGACGGGTCAGCCCTCGCGGAATAAAAGTCCGCGAGACACAACAAAAATGATTTGAGCAACACAACCGAAGTGCTACGGAGGGGTCATTTGCAACATTCGCAAAGATCACATTGGCTAAAGCCACAACATCTTTTCAGCGTCTTACGGCACGACTGAAGTCGTGCCCTGCTCGTCTTCGTCGCACAAAACAGTCTCTCGCGGCTTCTAAGGTCCGGCCCTGAAGCTAATCATCCCTAACTCGTGCGATATCCGTCAGGGTGAGATCTGTGCCAATCCCAGGCGCTGGCGATGATGCTCGCCAAATTGGAGTGCTCCGGGTTCCAGCCCAGTAGAGTTCGCGCTTTGTCGGAACTGGCAACGAGCACGGCAGGGTCTCCTGGACGGCGGGGACACTCGCGAATGGGGATGGGGTGACCGGTCACTCGACGGGCGATATCGATGACTTCGCGGACCGTGAATCCGCTGCCACTGCCCAGGTTGCAGATCACGGTTTCGTTGGTTTCTAAACCTTGCAAGGCAAGCAGGTGGGCGGAGGCGAGGTCTTCAATGTGGATGTAGTCGCGAACGCAGGTACCGTCTTTGGTGGGATAGTCGGTGCCGAAGATCGAGATCTCATTACGTTGACCGAGAGGAACACGCAGGACTAGCGGTATGAGATGGCTCTCGCTGCGATGCGCTTCGCCGCAAGCGGGCGTGGCTCCAGCGGCGTTGAAGTAGCGAAGGCTGGCGTAACGGAATCCGTGAGCACGGTGCAGCCAGGCGAGCATCTGCTCGACGATGAGCTTGGACTCGCCATAGGCGTTGGTTGGCGAGAGCGGGTGGTCCTCGGGAATGGGAATAGTTTTGGGCTCTCCATAAACGGCGGCGGTCGAGGAGAACACGAAGCGGGAAACGTTGTGCTTGAGCATCGTTCGTAATAACGTAAGAGTGTTCAGCGAATTGTTTTGGAAGTAGTGCTCGGGAATCTTACCCGACTCTCCGGCTTCAATAAGGGCGGCAAAGTGCATCACGGCGTCGAATTTGTGGGAGGCGAACAGCCGGTCGAGCGTGGCTTCGTCACCGGTATCGGCTTGGATGAATTCAGCGGCGCCAGGAACGGCTTCACGCCATCCCATGATGAGGTTATCGAGGACAGCTACAGTGTGTCCCGCGCGAAGAAGGTGGTCGGCGACGACACTGCCAATGTATCCGGCACCGCCGGTAACGAGAATGCGCATGAATCTCCCCTTTGTGTGATTCGCTCTCTTCAGTTGTAGCGAGATGAGCGCGGCGGTGCAAACTCTCAGTCGCCCCGGGAAGGATGCCTAAAGGAAGTTGAAAGAGGCGTTGAAGCTGAGGTAGCGAACAAGGTGGCCAGGACGATGCCGAGCGCCAAGCCGCCGAGAAAGTCGGGACTTAGGGAAAATGCCGCGTTGGGGGCTGACTGGGACAAAGAGAGCGTGCGATTGAACGACGGTGGTAGGGCAGAAAACACAGGTTGTCACAGATGCGCCCCCAGAACCGAGTGACGGTGGCGCTGACACAGCCGGAGCATTTCGTTCTCCCTTTAGAATGTGGCGCTTTACGTAGTAAGGAGCAGTGATAGGAGTCACGCAAGGAGGTGATGGCTCACGGGAAAAAGGCTAGGCTCAAGAGGTGATGCCAGCGACAATCGTCTGCATCACTTCGCCGTCGGGCGTGAACACAGTGATGTCGGCGTCGGCCCCAGCTGCAAGAATACCCTTGCGTCTTTCGATTCCGAGCACGCGCGCCGGGTTGAAGGTTGCCATGCGAATTGCGTGCTGAAGCGAGACAGTGGCGAAATCCATCGTGTTGCGAAGTGCGCGATCCAAGGTTAGGACGCTGCCCGCGAGGCGTCCGCCGGACTCGCAGCGGCTGTTGTGCACCTGGACTTCGAGTCTACCGAGCGAGTAAGTACCGTCGGGCATGCCGGTGGCACTAATAGCATCAGTGATGAGTACGGCACGCTCGACACCTTTTGCGCGGATAAAAAGGTCAACGACCGCAGGTGCGACATGAATGCCGTCCGCGATGATGTCGGCAGTGAGACTGTTGTCGGTCAGAACGGCGCCGAGAAGTCCGGGTTGGCGGTGGTCGAGAGCACGCATGGCATTGAAGGTGTGCGTGGCGTGGCGAGCCCCCGACTGAATGCCTTTAAGGGCTCGTGGAAGGTCGGCATCAGAATGACCGAGGCTCACGCAGATGTTGCGATTGGCAGCTGCCGTGATCAAATCGAGTGCACCGTCGATTTCGGGAGCGATGGTAAGCAGATTTACATGGCCACCCGCAGCGTTCCACATGCGATCGAAAAGATCGAGCGATGCTGGCTGTAGAAGCTGAGGCGGATGAACGCCGCGTTTGGTGTGGCTGAGAAAAGGGCCTTCGAGATGAATGCCGAGCGGGCGCGCGCGCATGCCGTCTGCCGTAGCCGAGTTATTGATGGCTTGGGCGAGCGCATCGAGGGAACGCAAGGTTACATCAATGGGCGCGGTGACAGTGGTCGGGCAGTAACTGGTTACACCATGGCTGGCCATGTGCCGCTCGATCGCGGCGAGGCTTGCGTTGGTGCCTTCCATGACGTCGTGCCCAGCGCCACCGTGGATGTGGATGTCGACGAGACCTGGGGCAAGTACGGCGTTGCCAAAATCGATGATCTTGGCATTAGCGGGAGCGGACACTTCGGCGCGCTTACCTGTGGCGACGATGAGACCGTGCTCGATGAGGAGTGCGGCATCTTCGATAGTTTCGAGTGGCGTGAATAAATACCGAGCTTGAAGGAGTGTTTTCAATTGACGTCCGTTGGGCGCGAGTGCTTGTGCGGTTTTTATTGCAAGAAGAGTGTACGTCGTTGGAGGGAATTGGCCCAATATCGGATAGCAGGCGACTGTGCAGGATACATCGCAATTAGCAGCCGAGCGCTAACAATTCAAAGACGCTCCACAGCCTAATGGGGGGTGCTCCTAATGAAGGGCGTGTCATAACGGTGCAAGTTTTGGGCTACGACCCAGTATCAAGTGAACTCCTGGTTCGTATGACTCTGCTATACTGATGGTTGGCGCGATCCCGCGAAGCTCGAGCCTGCGAGCTGTGCGCTGTGCCGTCGTGAGTGCCAGACGGCCTTTCTTCAGTCGGGGAGTGGCTCAGCCTGGTAGAGCACCTGGTTCGGGACCAGGGGGTCGGAGGTTCAAATCCTCTCTCCCCGACCAATCTTTCCAACAATTTGCATCGACCTCACCCACCGCAGGATCTCGTTTTGTGTCGTAGTTTGTGTCGTAACCGGCAGATTTGTTGCCCGAACTGATACTCCCAGTCGAGAGGGCCTCCAAGGCCGCTCGTTTGACCTCAAGGCGAACATGAGAGTAATGCTCCAGCATTTCACGTGACACGTGGCCAGCAATTGCCATGATCGTAGCGTCGCTTGCTTGCGATTCCGCCAGTTCCGTGATCGCATGGTGGCGGAGATCGTGAAAACGCAGTCCCGGAACTCCGGCGGCCTTCCGCAGGCTTCTCCACGCCGACCGCCAGCTCTTCTGCGGAGTCGCAGGATCGAACCGCCCGTGCTCACAGGCAGGAAATACGTAATGATCTGGGGCTGATCCTCCTATCACCGATGCTCGACTGTATAACTCCCGCAACGCCATCAAGGCATCTGCATTAATTGGAATTACACGCTGTCCAGCTCGAGTCTTGCTCTTGCGAACGGTGATCGTTTTCGAGAGAAGGTCCACGTCGTGCCAGCGCAGAGCCTTGATCTCGCACGCTCGCATGGTGGTATTGAGCGCCAGCACCAGGGCCCACCGTGCATTCTGCCACTCCGGCTTCATAGCAGCAGTCTTTGCAAGCCGTAATTTTTCATCCAAGGTCATTGCCCGACCAATCTGCGTGTGGACTGGCAAAGGCTTTATTTCGTCCGCCAACAGGTGCCAGAGCTTCGCGCGCTTGATCACGCCTCGCAGAACCCCAAGCTCCAGGTTGATCGTCTTGTTCGCCACATTCGCCGCTTTCCTATCGGCCATGTAGGTCCTCACCATCTCCGCGGTGATGCGACTTAACTTGGTCGAGCAAAACACGGCCATGAGTGGCTTAAGGCGTTCACGCTCCGTCTGCACACTTCGAGGAGCAAGCCGAGCGATGCGTTCCGCCAAGTTCTTGGCAGCGGCCTCCTCAAAAGTCAGTTTGGAGAACTGCTGACTCACCGGGGCAAGCTTCCCTTGCGATGCCTGCGCGATTAGCGCCTTCTCCTTGGCCTGCGCCTCGCGCCAATCGGTGGTGTAGAGCGATTGGCGGAATTGCTGACCATCAACGAAGAAATGCGTGTGCCATCTCTTACCGCGTTTTACGAGCGCCATCTCTCCCCTCCTTGCCTTGATTTTTCATTTCACCTTCCCTGACTTTTTCAGGCGGTAGAGCTTCCGCATATAAGTGCGGCGCTTCGCTCTGAATTCCTCTGACGATTGGTTAAAGCGGACACGACACTTAGTGCTGCAATAGCGTTGGTCGATCCTGTGTGCAAAAAAGAACTTCCCACAATCGCAGCCCCTTACACGGTCGAGTTCATCTCGCAGCGCCAGTTGTAGTACGCACATCACAGCTTCGGTTTCGGCTATCCGTGCGCTAGTGTTGCCCTTCGACTTCCGCACCCTGTACGCAACTCGCACTGCCCCGCTGTACGGGATGATGAGCGGGGAAACCCAGTAACGTGATAACAGGCCCTCAAGATCCAGCCCGTCGCCGTGAATCGCTGACGCTAAAGCGATCAGACGTTCTCGTTCGGCTTGCGTCTTGGCTTTTCTCCACATTCCCGAACCGCCCACCGATGCGAGAAATGCTTGGTACTTTTGAAGCAACTCGATGATGCGCTTCACGCGCGACTTGCTTGGCATGTCGAGGCTGCTGCCATTCAGAACTCGCACTAGCTCTTCTGCCGTCGTTGGCGGGTAAACAGCCGCCATCGCTGTCTTGTTCATTTCAAGCGCCCGGTCGAAAGCTGTTCTCGGAGGATAGAACTCCGACATACGTCTTTTTGCCATTATTGCCGCATAGATTGCTGAGCGGTCGCGGTCGCACACAATCTATACTAATCTTACGACATACGTGTAAGTCTTACAAGCGTGGTCGTACTTAAAGTGAGGTGAAGAGAATGGGGCCAAAAGCTTTGGAGACACTTTACTCAGTCGAGGCGGCATCCCAGAAGCTTGGGGGCGTGTCCAGGTTCACGATTTACGCATGGCTCAGCAAGGGCATTCTGGAGCGCACCCGAGTGGGCGGGCGAGTCATGATCCGTGAGTCTTCGCTTTTGAAGCTGCTTGAACAAAGCAGCAAGCAGGAAGCAGGTCGCGGAAAGAGTAGGGACCCTCATGCAAAATGAGCCGCAAAGGACAAACCCTATTCCTAAGCTATTGAATCTTAGCGAAGTTGCGGAGGTCATGTCTCTGTCTCCCCACACGATTCGGGCGTTCGTGAGGAAAGGCAGGCTGCGGCCTATTAGACTGTGCCGCCGCTTGCTCTTCCACCCGGATGAGATCAGTCGGTTTCTCTCGGAGTCGAAGTGAAGGTGATCGATGCGACGCTTGCCCGCCGAGATAAGGCGATGGCCGCGATGCGTTCCCTTCAAGAATCGTTGCAAGAGCTGCTGTTCATGAAGGCGCTAGTTTGGCTTGTTTCTGCCAACGGTAAAGATGAGAAATGCGAAAATGCGTACCATTTCGCGGGTTGCAGCGTCCGCTACAAATGGCGAAGGCTGAGAGGGCAGCAAGAGATGCCACTCACAAATCTCGGTGAACGCCAGCCCGCCACACTTGAATTTGGCAAGGTGCTGGGAGAAGACGGCATCCACGCCGTCGCAGGCGAGCCGCTGGTTTGGGCCGGATTCCAACATTGGAATCGGTGAGTTTCCAACGTGAATGGGCACCCAGATCTCGAGTACATCAAGACGAGAATACCCATCACAACGATTGCTCGCGACCTGGGCTTGTGCGTGAAGGGCTACAAGGCGCGATGCTGGCGACCAGAGAACCATCGAAACAGCGATTTCAACCCCTCTGTCGGCTTCCAGAAGGCAGAGAACCGATACCGCTGTTTTGTGTGTGACGCCCACTCGGGATCAAACATCGACCTTGTGATGGCGGTACTCGACGTAGACATGCGCGAGGCAGTGCGTTGGATTTGCGGGCGATGTGACGTTCCTTCAGTGTCCACAGGTCGCCACCAATCCAGTTCTGAGCGATGGAGTCCGCACTTTCGTGTCGGCGTGTCGGGTTTTGACCTGATGGAGACAATCATCCGAAGCGGCCTTTGGAAAGATTTCAGCCCTTCGGAAAGGGCGATTCTTCCAGTCCTGCTCGATTACGCGGACCGTTCAAACGGACTCGCGACAATCTCTTACCGGGGGATCATGCGATACGCGGGAATTGGCAGTCCAACCACAGTCTCCAAAGCGCTAAGACGGTTTGAGAACATTTACATCCTGAAGATCTTTCGCGGGAAAGACTCGGGGCTTCGCGCCATTAACGCCTATTGCGTCTCAGCGGACGATCCGCGATTCCAGGAAATCGTGACCGAGATTTGCAGGAAGCAGCGAGAAGAGATTGAGATTGAACGGCAGTTGAGAGAAGAAGCAAGAAACGCGCGGAAGAGCTACCTGTATAGGTAATACTCTGTCCAATCAGTGTAGTGCTGTCTCTGATGTCGCTACACGTTAAGGTGTATCGTGCAAACTCGCTCGTTGCATTTCTCAGAATGAATATTTCCAACGTTGGAAACAAGCCCGTCGCCGCCCGCACGCAAACGTATATAGGACAATTCCGGAAAATCCCCGAACAATTCCCGCGCGAGAGAATTTCCTCGAAATATCCCCCCGAGAAAATCGGCCGCGAATCGCCCGCGAATCGCCCGCGAATATTTTTCGAGGATCCGGAATAAACGAATACCGCGGATAATCTGGATAATCCCCCTCGCCAGGACCGCGGCCGCGAATTGCGCGCGAATCTGGGGCGAATATTTTTCGAGAGGAATATTTTTAATTGCGAGGTGCGCGGGGCGGGTGAAGCCGGGCATCCTACCATTCCCGGACAATTCTGGTATTTCGGATCACCGGAGCGTTGCGGAGTCGCTCTTACAGTGCAGATAAGTTGTCTTGAAATTCCAACGTTGGAAGCGGATTGTCATAGCCTTGCGTTCTAACAGTCCCGAGGCGCGCTATAACTCGCGAAAGCAATAAGTAGTTCGCCCTGTAAGCAGTACACTGGCGCATTCACACACCGTCAGCCGAGCTTGCCGGGAAGGGTACGGAGCCAGGGCTGGTTCAACACTCTGGGCGACCCGGCGGGGCGGGCCTCTGGTTGTGCCTCCGTCTTCCGCGCCATAGTCGTAGGGGGCACGGCAACGGAGCCCCTGGGGTGTGGGGTCGGCAAAAAACCGGTAATTTGGAAGAATAGCCGACGGTCGCGAATCCCCTTGTCGGCGAGCGCGTTCTTGACCAGCGCCCCGGTCACTCTGGGCAAGCTGCCATAAAGTTGGATCTGCGTCTTCATCACAGAAATCTTCACCATCCAGTCCACGGCGAGCGTGAGCAGCCGCTTGGGGTCCACTCCAGCGGCGACAACGATTTCGTCAATGGAAAGGTATTCCAGATCGGCAAACGGAACTGAGTCGTACTTCTGGAGGAAGGCGCGGGCGGACTCGTCCTCCTGCGAGAAACGAAGGGCTTCGATGACGCTTTCGACCCCACCCTCGACGCACTCGAGAATTGGAGCGATTCTCGGCACGCCCCGCATCTGCTCAGAAGTGATTCCAAGGCGCTTACGGGCATCCTCAGCGGGATCCTTTGCGATTTCAAGCGTCAAATGAACCTTTTGCCGTTTCGCCATAGCTTGATTGAACTCCACCAGCGGATGGCAGCCCTGTTTCCGGTATTTCCGCTGACAATGCACTCCACCTTTGATGCGCCGCATCCGCTTGCCCCAGGCAGAGCTGGGCGGGTGGAGAGTCAATCGGCGGGCAACTCCCACCAAGACGGCGCGCCGCCATGCGGGAAGATTTCCGGTCCACCTTTCGCAAAGCCGCCTAAACTCTGCCTCCGCCTTCAGGCGCTGAGGCAGCGGCAAATCCTCGAAGGGGTTAGTTCCTCTGGGCTTGCGCGGGCCGCGCCGGCGGAACATGCCAGGGTTACACTCTTGGGGCTCAAGCTGGGAGATCAGCAGCGGGACGAGGTTGCCTTCTGCGGCGCAGCGTTGCTTGAAGGACTGCCACAGCCGATCACTGAGCAGCGGCGCTCCAGAATCGGGCAGATCTCCGAGCACGTGCTGCTTAATGGGTGCGCCCCTGTATTTCAGGCGCTCCCAAAACCTCTCGTCGATACCCAACGGCTCGGTATTCACGAGGCCATCGTAGCATCACGCTCCATATTCTTGACTTCTTCGCGTCCGTTAGACTCAAACTGCACCCATGCGAGTCGGCGTCATTTCCGACACTCACCGGCTTCTTCGCCCCGAAGCTATCGTCGCCATGCGCGGCTTCGATCACATCCTCCACGCGGGCGACATCGGCGATCCTGCCATACTTGACCTGCTTCGCCGGTTGGCTCCGCTGACGGCGATTCGCGGCAATATAGATCGCAGCGGCCGGTGCGCTCAGCTACCAGCCACTGAGTGGATCGAACTAGCGGGACACAAGCTCTACATGCTTCACGACATCAACGAACTCGACCTCAACCCCGTCGCCGCTGGGATTGCAGCCATCATTAGCGGACACTCTCATAGACCAAGCATCCGCTGGCGCGAGGGAGTTCTCTACTTCAATCCTGGTAGCGCGGGGCCACGCCGATTCAAGCTGCCCATCTCGGTCGGAAGTCTTGAGATAGATGGCAGAGGAATAGAACCCAGGATAGTGAACATCGGCTGAGGAGCGTCGAAACCGCGCGTCCAACCATTTCCGGACAATTCTTGCAGCATTTCGAGGACTGGAGCGTTGCGGGCTCGCTCCAACACTGCGGATGAGTTGTTTTTCCAATGTTGGAAAAAGAACCACATGGCCCGGCGCTCTAAGAGTGCCCGAAATGCCGCATCCGACTGATCCCGGGCAATTCCGAGGCTGCGCCGTTCGAAGTTCCGGAGGGCCTTAACGGCCAGCCACTTCTACGCGTAGCCGACTATGCGTCAAAGTGGGTTTGTAAACACTGCCCCGTTAATGGCAGGTAATCGACGCGGACTGGTTCAGCTCCTTGGATTCTGTGAGGTTACACGGCACTGACGAAGGTTGCCATGGCACGGCGACTGGCGGTTTGTCTGTACTGGATGATGCGCCAAGGATGGGATTATCAGCAGTGGGTCGAGTTCGGTTCGCACGTGGAACAGCCCGGAAATCGCCATGGTGTGCGGTAAACATCGAGAATCATTGAGTGGGCGTTCCGCTCCTCCTCAGCGAGGAGTTCGAACTGGTAATCATGATCGGAGTAGCGAAGCGAAGAGATGCTCGGGTCGGACCGAGTCTGACCTGAGAGGATTAAAGGCGAGCCGTCTGAACAGTGTGACTATCGTCAAAGTGAAAGCTGTTCTGGAAATGGTTGGAATGGGTGGCAAAGAGGCCAATCAGAAGAATCGTCCACAACAACGCGATCCAGCGCGGCGAGATTCGCGCGGTTGCCGGGTTCCGTGGCGGACGCAATTTCACCATTGTTGCGGCAGCTTTCATGAAAGTTAGGTTATACACCAGCAGTCGGATGAGGGAAGAATCTGATAAGGCCAGGCAATTTGAATGTGCATGCAGTCACACCTGCTATGCGAGAAAAGTAATCGGTTGAGCCGCCCCCGTACCCGAAAGCGGTAAGGGCAACTCGCGCTTACTTGCGATAAATCAGTGTCACTCGTGATCTGAACAGATATCGGGTTGTGAGTGAAATGGGGATTTGTACGCCCTAATCGGACAAGCGTCCACTCCAAGTCTAAGGAGGGCTTTGTTACAGGCTCTTATTTTCCCCGAATTTATTTTTCCCGATTTTTCCATTTTCCTATTTTTTGCTATTTCCATTTTTTGCGCACAGCCGAGTTTTGGGGTGCCTTATGGCATAACGTCGCCGCAACTGCGGAGAGGCTCTCCGTGCCACTCACCGACTGCGGCTATGTCTGCGATCTTTGAAGGTAACGCCTTTAACATCGAGGAGTTTGTGTGGGCATATACCTTGAGAGATTGGCCACAATGACTTAGATGACCGGGTCGCGAATGACCAGCGTGCTCCGCCAGTCGGCGGTTTACTGTTGCGCTGCCACCGATGAAAGATGAGTAAGAAGCGCCCTCGCCTGCTCCGAATCGCCGGTTTTCAAGTCCGCCGACTGCTGCAGATACTTCTCAGCCGTCACTCGATCGCCAAGCTTAAGCGCAATCTCACCCGCGTGTCGGATGAGCTTGGCATCGCGAATACCCACCGCTAGGGCTGCCTGAATCTGTTTGCGCGCCTCTTGATCCTGGCCGTTCGCGTGAAGCGCCCAGGCGTAGGAATCCAGCGTATAGACGTCGTGCCGGCGGGCGACCTCTCTCTCCGCGACCTCAAGCGCCTTGAGCGGTTGGTGCGCGTGGTCCGCATAGTAAAAGGTCAGCTCCCGATTCGAATTGTCCGCGCGATTGGTCTCGAGTAGCGATTTCTGCTCGAACTCGGCGAACGCCTTCTTCGCCTCTTCGCCCCGCCCCGCCCACTGTAGCGCTTCCGCAACGTCAAAGAGATTTTCGGCATGGGGCGCAGCTTGATAGCGCTGCTGCAGCAATTGAACGGCTTCGTCATAGCGCTTCTGCGCGATTCTCACTTTAGCCAGATTTCCCAGCGCGTAGTGATAGCCGGGGAACAGCGCAAGCGCTTGCTGGAGGTTCTGTTCCGCGTCGGCAAGTCTTCCGACCGAGAACTGAAGATGCGCCATCTGCGTAAGAATCCATCCGGCATCTTCCACCTCGCTGGGGCTAATGGATGCAAGGGCCATGTTCATCAGTTCGAGAGCGCCATCCACGTCTCCGAACAACTCGCGCAGGTATGCGGCACGAGTGACGCCGGGTGAATTCCCCGGGCGGAGGTTCAGCATGAGTTGGGCTGATTTTTCGGCGTCGTCATAGTTCCCCAGTTCAACATTTGCGTCAGTGAGGAATCCGTACACCATCACGTCATCCGGCATTCTCTTGTTGAGCTTGAGCGCTTCTTCGCGGGCTGCGGCGAACTCATGTCTGCCCAAGAGGAGCCAGACTTGGATCCTTCTTCCGTCGAAATTGTCGGGTGAGATCTCAAACGCCTTCTTCAACGTGTCTTCGGCGTCAGCATAGAACTTGACATCCGAGGTCTCGCGCGCACGGCGAGACAGCGCCAGTGCTAGTGCGTTGTAGGCTTCGTAGTTCTTTGGATTCGTCTCGATCAGCCGCCGTGCCTGCACCATGCTCTGTTCCGCGGGAGAAGATTTTGATTCAGTAGATGGGCTGCTCGTTTGCGCAAATATCGGCGTGACAGCCGAGAGCAGGAGAAGCAACAGGACCAGTCTTTTCATCGTTTCCTCGATTCTGGAATTTAGTAGTGGCCGCCTCACTAAAGAAGCGGCCACAAGCATGTGCACTACTTCACCGGGCAGATACCGCTCGGCTGCCCCGAGCAGCCCAGTTGGCCTGGACCGGTGTGGTGACTGTTGCGCCCGCTGTTGGCGGGGTTAACGTAGGGAAACGTTGTTCTAACCCCGTCTCCCTTGGTGTTGACGCCGTCGCCAAGGGCAGCGCCAAACTTGTTGGGATCGACCAGGATGCCGGCTACTGCGCGCGAAGCAATGTCCACGACGTCGTCGATCGGCCTGCGTCCTTGCGGGAATCCGGCCAGGTCACCAGCCAGGAAGCCGAGCCGCTTCTGGCTGCCGACCGGAGTCGGGGGAATCCCGGTGTTTAGGCGCAGCAGGTCAGCAATCGGACCGGCATCCTTCGGACCGCATCCGGGGCAGATGGGCGCCATGTACTGCACCAGCGGGAGCAGGTCGGTACGCGGCGCCGGAGGAATCGGAATGTTCAGGATCGAAGAGTAGAGATGCGCCAGCAGTGGATCGAGGAAGAAGCTGGCGAACTGGCTATCGTTCGCGGGATCGGAGACGCTGAACAGATCCTTGGAGCCGGTCCCAATGATCAGTTCGTTGATCAGCGAATTCCCTTCGCGGTTCACTTGCTGCCACGAACCTTCTCCGCTGACTCCTCCATTGCTCCGGCGGACTGTGATCCTTTGGCGATCGGTTTCACCGTAAGTTCCGATCACCGCCTGTTTCTCACCGGCGCTATGAATCTGCCCATCTACGGTCAGCATGGTGATGGGAACTTCCAGCACGATCGAGTTAACGTTGAAGCCCGCTACTGCGTCCGGGGCGTAGTTGTGCGTGTCGTCCGCATCTTCGGCTGGGCTGAGAATTCCTCCCACGTTCATACGGAAGTTGAGGGAATCAAAGGCCGCGCCAAGATCGATGTAGAAGGGGTCGTCGACCGTTCCGGCAAACACCCGAACACCGTTGCCGAGATCGTAAATACCCTGATGAAACAGGTCCTGATATTTGGGCATGGTGAGCGGTCCAACATTGGAAGGCACCGCGAACAGCGTTCTTCCACCCGTTAGGTCTGTGGCGACGCCATTCTTGATCATGGTGACGGTGTAGGTCTGCCGCAGGCTCAAGCCTTCCGAGCCAGGGCCATCCAGAGACGTAATCTGAGGAACCCCTCCGATACCTCCCACAAATCCGGTGAAGACTCCCGGTTGGCGGATTTCCGTCTTAAAGCGAAAAACGAACTGGATGTCGGCTTTTCCGCTCTGATTGTTATCCACGTTCATGACGTAGCGAACGTTGGGATCGAGAGGAAAATAGTTGGGACCGTTCGACGGCTCAAGAAATCCGTCGACATTCAGAATCATGGTGACGCGATCAGGGTGGTCGTAGCTGACGAACGCGTACCAGTCCGTGACGTCTGCGCTGTGATCGAGCGCTGAGATTGGCGCTTCACGGTGGCTGGATGCAAACATGCTGGAAGGAACCAGCATGCTGATCAACATCAGCATCAGCCATGCAAAGCGCGCGTGTACTCTGTGTAGCAGCATGGTGCTCCTTAAGAAGTGAAATTTGCCCGGCTGTAATCCGAGTTCGATGGTTACTACGCTCTGGACCGAGGTTTTGGATTTTCCGTTCGCCCTCGTTCGCTGTTGCTCTGGCAGAAGGAGCGTTGTGGGACTAAATGTTCCGATCAACAAATCCAACTAGACACGTCGTCTCGTAGTTCTTGGTGGAGCAGACCGAATGCATGAGGCAAGTGACGCGAATGAGATACACATCCCGTGCGGTATCCATCCTCAGCACGAGCATCGGCGCGAACATTTGATTGAATGTCTCTTTCAATGGCTTGCGATTCCTCGTTGTGAGGACATTGGAGTGGCTTATTGCACTTCACTCGCCGGTGAGGAAGACTCCTCAGGATCTCCAGATCCGGATCAGGCCTTCAGCCGTAGCACTTTAAAAGAGCACAAGGGTCGCAGTCCGGGAAGTCAGGAATCTGCCTAAGATCCGAAGTGATCGTCTCTCACGGGAAATTAGAGGTCGCGCGCCAGAGGCAGTCTTCACCGACAGAACTCAAGGCGTAGAATCCCTGGACTCCAAAGCAGCGTGCTTGCCGACAGAACCCGCGGTTACGCGTAAACTTGGTCGCGCTGCGAAGTGAGTAATAACAGTAGGCAACCGGACTCTGAAAATGTCTCTTGGTGAACGGTGTCAGGTTCGGCGCGGCAATAGTCGCCAGCGCGCATCAAGACTCCGTGGACATTGAGGTCTCCCTCCAACACCATCAATTCCTCCACATCGGCGTGACGATGACTGGGGTATCGCGTACCCGCCTCGACGCGAACCAATGCGGTGTTGTAGTGGCGCTCCTCGTCCACGAACAGCAACTTGCGCCAGATTCCCGGTATGACTTCTTCCCAAGACATATCGAATGGCCGCGCGATTAGCAGTCCTGGCTCCCGGAGCAGCACTCCTTGAGGCATCAAGGTGGAAAGGGACGTACTGTTAGTCGCCGATCCTGTTTCCCGATCCAATGATGCCAAGAGGCGTTCACGCGTCCCGGACGAAGGCTCTGCGGGAGCGGCGGAAAGCGAAAGTTCTTCAACGACGCCGCTCAGCTTGCGGACTTCCTCCTCACAAACCGTGCAGCCGTCCTGCAAGTGCTGTTCGAACCGGGCCTTCTCGTCGCCGTCCAGTGAACCAAGAGCGTAAAGTGCCGCCAAAGCCTGAGTTTCTTCAGAATGTTCCATCTGCTTCCACGTCATAGTTCCTCCTGATAACGGAGCAACGACTTGCGCAGGCGGATCATACCCAAACGCACGCGCGTCTTGATCGTGCCCAGCGGTTGCCCAAGCGAATTCGCCATCTCCTGTTGGGACAAACCAGAGAAGAATGCCAGTTCAATGACTTCGCGCTGGTCGGGCGGGAGATCTTGCAAACATCGTTGAACAAAGACGCGGCGTTGAGAAATCGCGCTGTTTCTCTCCGGGTCCGGTGACGGATCGGCAATCACGTCGGTGGTTTCAAGCGGATCCTGTTGTAGACTCGCACGGGTTGTCCGTGAGCGAAGGGCGTCGATGGCGCGGCTGCGCGCTATGGTGAGCAACCATCCCAGCGGAGTTCCTTTGTTCATTGAGTACGTCGCGCCCTTACGCCATACGTGCAGATACACATCCAGCAGGACATCTTCTGCGATGGCCCGGTCCTGGAGAATTCGCAGAATCAGGCCAAATACCACGCGGCTCGTGCCGTCATACAACCGGGCTAAAGCCGTCTGGTCGCCGTTTGCGGCGAGATGAATCCATTCCCCCCAGTCGGCGTTTGGCGGATGAACGGGCAGCCGAAAGTTAGGAGCAGCCACGGAATACACCCTACTCAAAACAATACGAGTCTCAGCTCTCCTTCGGATTCATGAGCGCAGTGATCTTGCCAAAAAAGATATGTCTTTGCAATTCGAACACTTGCGGAATCCGGCCAAGTCACTTCCCTCGTATTTAGCAACAAGGGGCAAATCCTCTTGACGACTGCACATGCAACGGCGCTTCCCTCCGATACCGCATTGGTGTCGGCGCTGGGCGATGGGGATCAGCACGCCATGGGATTGCTCTACGACCGCTACTCGCCGATCGTCTATTCCGTCGCTTTACGCGTATTGGGGGACGCAGCCGCGGCAGAAGATGTGCTCCAGGAGGTGTTCATGCAGTTATGGCGTAACCCTCGAGCCTTCAATTCCAGTCGCGGCGCCCTCGGCGCCTGGCTGGGTGTCATCACGCGCAATCGCGCCATTGACTGCCTTCGTAGGCGTCGCCCCGAAACGCACATCGATGACGTAGTGGTTTCCGTTGAACCAGATCTCGCGTCGGAAGCCGAGCGCGCGCGAACAATCGCGAAGATACGCACCACGCTCAGCAGTATGCCAGTCGGTCAGAGAATCGCCTTGGAGATGGCGTATTTTGAAGGCTTGACCCACAGCGAGATTGCCAGCAAAACCGGAGAGTCGCTGGGGACCATCAAAACTCGAATTCGTTCTGGACTACTAGCCCTGAGGGGCGCCTTGGCTCAATGACTGGGCATGAACAATACGCTGAGGATTTGACTCTTCACGCTTTAGGTGTGCTTGATAAGGAGGACATCCACACCCTCGAAGAGCACATTAGCAGCTGTTCCTCCTGCCGGCGTGAGCTGTTGCGGTTGCAAGATGATGCGGCGTGGTTGGCACTGTCAACCGTCGGACCTGTGCCTCCCGCCAGAGCACGCAAGAGGCTGCTCGAATCCATCGCTCGCGAGCCGCGAATCCCACGCATTGTTCAGAAGAGGGCGTTCTGGGCGATGGCTATACCGTACGGTTTGGCCGCTGCACTGGCGCTCTTGACGGTGTTCTTCCGGAGCGAAATCGTCGATCTGCGGCGCAGGATGACTAATCTCCAGAGTAGTTATTCAGCACAACAACATGAACTCACGCAGGCGAGAGACCTAGTCAATACGTTTACGTCTGCCGAAGCGAAGCACATCACGCTCGTAGCAGCGAATGCATCCCCACAACCTCAGGCCAAAGCTTTCTACTTGTGGACGACAGGCCGCCTCGTCTTCCTAGCAAGCAACATGGCACCCGTTTCTACAGCTCGGGCTTATGAGCTGTGGCTAATTCCAGAAACAGGGGCTCCCATTCCCGCTGGCACGTTCAAGCCGGACGCACACGGCAGCGCAGTCATCGTGAACCCGCCTTTACCGAGAGGCGTGGAGGCCAAGGCATTCGCCGTAACCATCGAACCGGAAGCTGGATCAGCCGCGCCCACGACCCAGCCCATCATGATCGGCGCTGGCGAATAGCCTTCCTGGGGAAACTGCGCCTTCTTACCAGCTATGCGCGCTGGTGTCAGACACCGGCGCGCACACAGCAATATCGACGGGTACGACGACAGCTTACTCTGATGCTGTGCAGGGCCGCCTCCCCAGATGCCAGCCAAAAGTCGACTTTGAGAAGTTCAGACTCACAGACCCCGAATTTGGAAACATTGTCCTAGGAGTGTCTGGCTCATGTTTCCTGCCATCCCGGTACATCAGTGATCGATAGATGAGCGGCACGTATGGGTATCCGCGGCGGGGACCGAATCCGCCATCGGTGTCGCTGAATTCGCCAAACGCTATTACGGACAATTATCGGAAAACCCTGAAAACCCCTCCCACGACGGCGGCACGGCGCTAAATATCCCCTCGGCGGATCGTAGGCCGATGGTCCGCGAATCCCAGCGAAGGTATTTTTAGTCGCGTGGAAAAATGCCTGGGAAGATTCGCTGGGACAAACCAGTGTCAGACTACCGGGAAGGTTATCGGCGCGTGGCTCCTAGGTCAGCGTGGCGCGATTGCTGCGCCGATGATTTGCGAATTGCCTGGAAATTGCGCGCGAATTTATTTTCTCGCGGAGGGCTCTAACGTGTGTCGACGCAATCGCGAGCGGTATTACGGACAATTCCTGCCAATGGCTAGGACATCGCTGGCGCGGAGCTCGTAGCGCGTGCCGACGCCGCGAGGCTGCGCGGGTGGGGGTCGTCCGCTATTCCCCAGCGAATCGGTTGCGAGTGTCCGAATAACGGATTATCGCCAATCACGCGACAAGGCTCGGAGAATTTTACGCACATCGCCGGGTAGTGGTAGACAGACGCCCAAGGGCACAGACGCGTCCTAGGGCATCCTGGCGCGATTTTCGCGGATGAATTGCGCGAAGAGGATGTGGGGCCTTGGAAGCCGCCCGCCTCACCATTCCCGGACAATTCTGGGGAATTTCGGGGCACCGGAGCCGTGCGGAGGCCCCCTAACACTGCGGATGAGTTGTTTTGAAATTCCAACGTTGGAAAGGCAGTACATTGCAACGCCGTCGAAGCTATGCATATGGCGATTGCCGAACAATTCCAAGCATCGTGGAGCGCGGTTCGAAGTTTCGGTGCCAACCGGTTC
>Ga0306924_10000057_pt1 | contig 70123 bp, 54 predicted proteins | sample sta12Can44000111_FD_203756 | JGI IMG/M metagenome (GOLD analysis project Ga0306924, IMG submission 203756) | Lab enrichment of tropical soil microbial communities from Luquillo Experimental Forest, Puerto Rico - statanox.12C.anox.44.000.111 (v2)... | ecosystem: Environmental > Terrestrial >... | reverse complement strand
TTGCAAATCTGATCAGGATTTTGCCCAGGTCGGGCAGCGCTGCCCTGCCCTCTGTTCCCAGCGCCCCAATTATCAGTACTAGTTTACTCGACTTCCTAGCCGCCCCCAACACCCAAATCTTCTTTGTATTCCACCAGTTATAGGATGCGGGCGGCGTGTGCTGTGATGCACCGAACCGGCGGGCAGTCTGACCGCGCTGCCGCTCCTTCTAGCGCGGATTGAGGAAACTCACTCCCTAAAGGCCGGCGGCTAGCAAATCCAAGCGCCGCAAACCGAAAGCGAGCGAGCTGAAGTTGGCTTCTCCCGACGGCAGGACGAGAGTACCAGCCCGGAAAAAGAATCCATTCCGGCACCCGTTCCGCCAACGACCTCGCCACCTCACTGGCCGGCATTTACGCGATCACCGCGATGGTTTCCAGTACCTTTTGGCCCAGGACGCTGTCGCCAGAAATCTCCGCACAGCTTCGCGCCTCCCGGCCGCGAATACCCTTGGTAAAAATCTTCCACGCGTTCTCCGCGGCGAGGCCTACTTCGACCGTCGAATGGGCCGTGCGTCCCTCAAATAGCTCCCATTTCGCATGGCCGCGCACGAGCGACCACTCCTTCCTGCATGCGCCGGTCAATCCGAGACGCACGCTTGTCCCTTCCGCCGCTTCGACCGCCCGAAAGGTCCACGGCAACGCCCGCACGAACGTATCCATGACCGGCTCGAACAGCCGCCTCTCGTACAATCCCGGCCGCTCCGTGGCATCGCGAATCTGCTGCTGGTGATGCCAGCGCTCGGTGTACTCCCGCGCCACGTCGAACCACACCGGCATGGGCTCATCGCCCGCCCAGTCGACCGCCTCGCCCATCAGGAAGGGATCGAGCCCGGCGAAATATTCATCCATTTGCCGGCCCGCGTGATCCAGCAAATCCAAGAGGACTCGCGTGCTCATCCGCTGTCCCGCCGCCACCCAGGACGCATTGATCTCGTTGATAAAGGCCACCAGCTTCCCAAAATCCGAGAGATCCGCCTTCAGCGAAAATGCGTCCCGGCGCCGCGACAGATTCCCCACATCGCCGCCCAGAATATGCAGCGCCACATCCTTCACATTCCACTTCCCTGCCGCCGTCGGACGTCCCCACTCCTGCTCGTCGAGCCCGTTCAGCAGCGACAGCAACTCTCGCCGCACCGGGCCGAACAGGTGCCCGGTCAGAATTGGCTGTAAGTCGCGCAACGTCTTTCTCTCCGTACTTTCCCTGGTTTCGAAGGCCATCGCTACGTTTGCGCGGCACGCCTCAAGCGCACCAGGACCTCCGGCATCCACTCGCGGTGCTCCGCTTTCATCAGCACCGACCGCAGACAGGTCACCGTTTCACGGCCGCTCTCCGCACCGAGTCGCTGCCAAAGCCTTACCGGCAACTCTGCAACCGCCAGGTGCAAACCTTCCCGCGCCGCGGCCGCAAAGATCCGCCGAGACCTCGCGGAAATTTCCGCGAGCGAATCACCGCGCGGCACAAAGCACACAATGTCGAGCTCCGGGCGAAACGCGGCGTCGAATGTTTCCCCGCTTTCGACGGCGTCCCAGAACTCTAAGGCTGCTTCGCGCCCTTTCTCAAGACCCCGCGCAAACCCTCCGCCGCGCTCAAGAGGCAGCAACTTCTGCGTAGCCCACAACGCCGCGGCGGCAGCTCCGGGCCGCGAGCACTCGAGACTGATCTCCCCCAAATGCAATTCCGCCGAACTGAAATAAGTGTAGGGCGAATCGTGTTTGTACAACCGGCCAACCCCCGGGTCGCGGAACAGCACACAACCGCACCCATACGGCTGCAGACCGTGTTTGTGCGGGTCGATCACAATCGAATCCGCTTCGCTGATCCTGGTGAAACCGGCCGCGGCCTCCCGACCGAGATTCGAGGCCAGGGCAAAGTATCCCCCGTAGGCGGCATCGGCGTGCACACGAAATTCATGCTTTTCGCGCAGCTCCAGGATTTCTGGCAGCGGATCGACGGAACCGGTCGCGGTCGTTCCCATGGTGGCGACAACCGTACCCACATCGCCGTGCGCTACACGCTTGGCCAGGGCGTCCACGTCCATTCTTGCGAACCGGTCGCAGCGGACCGTTTCAAACGGAATCTGCAGGACGCCTGAAATTCGGGAGTGTGTGTAATGGGCCTGTTCGCTCGCGAGAATGGTCGACCCGGGCCGCAGCTGGCCCCCGACCCACAGAGCTTCGAGGTTGGCCATCGTTCCGCCGCCGGAAAGGTGGCCGAGAAACTCCTTCCACCCGAACATCGCGGCGATTTCCGCGACCGCTTCCTTCTCGAGCACGGAGGTCGCGCGGCCGCCATCGAGCGCGTGATTGTTCGGATTGAGGTACATGGCGAGCGAATATGCGATCTGCGCGACCGGATGCGGGGGCTTCAGCATTTGGCCGGCGTACAAGGGGTGAAAGTAGGGGTAGTTGTCCTGAAGTTTTCCGGCCAGCGAAAGCAGCACTTCCTCCATGCGCTCTCGGCCGGGAGCAGCGGGAGCGAATTCCGGAAGATGCGAAAAACCGGCGTCGAGTTTCGCCAGCGCGCGGGCAAGGATTTCGAGCGAACCGCGATCAAGCGCCATAGGTTGCCGATTCTACCGGAGAATCGGCGGAAAAATGGCGGAAACGGCGAACTCGCGGCTGGCCGCTACTGCAGAACTTTGTCCAGCTGGCCTGCGGTCTCTAGCAGGTCCAGCTGCGCCCGCTGACGCTCGAATGTGGCGTCGAGCAGCGCCATCCATTTTTCGTTTTCGTCGAGCCGCGCCTTTTCAACTTCGCGCAGGCTCACTTTGCCTTCCTCAAAGCGAGCCTGCAACTGCTGCAAGTCCTGCTGCGCCAACTGCAGTTCCAGCCGGGCCACTTCCTTGCCGGCATCGGTTTCGCGCACGCGGCGGGTTTTTCTGCGCACGTCGGCGCTGACCTGGTTCTGCTTGTTGACGAGTGAAGCTTTGGAGGCTTCGAGATTGGTCTTGGCCAGGGCGACATTGGCTTTGACGCTGGCGCTGAAAATCGGCACTTGCACCTGCACGCCGGCATTGTAGTTGTTGTACTGAAAATGATTGAAGAACTGGTCGTAGTTGTTGAATTTGGCCAGCAGGCTGTAGACGCTGACTAATTCTAGCGTCGGCCAGTAGCCGCGCTTTTCGCCGGTCAGGCGAAATTCCTTGGCTCGCACGTCGGACTGCGCCAGGCGCAGCTCGGTATTGTCCTGCATGGCCAGCGCGATCAGGTTCGCGCCTTCCTGCTCGGCCGGGCCCGGCAGGTCCTCCGGTGTTACTTCGATCGGCTGCTCCGGCTTAAGCCCGCACTGGCTGCGCAGGAAGATTTCCAGCTCATCCTGCCGACCCTGCTGCTGCAGCAGGCGTTGTGCGACCTGCGCCTTGGTCAGTTGCGCGCGGGTCACTTCCACGGGAAGCTCAAATCCTTCGCCGGCGCGCTGCTCGACGACGCCCAAAATCTTTTGCGCGCTGTCCTGCTCCTTGCCGAGCAGTTCCGCCGAATGCCGCACCTTCACCAGTTCTAGATACGCCGAAGCGGTGCGTACGAAGACGGAGTTGCGCACGTCTTCGAGCACGATCCTCTGCGCTTTCGCCTGCTCCATCTGTTCCTTGCCTTGCCCGTGCAGGGGTTCATTGAAGACCTTCTCGGTGTAGGTGATATTGAAAACGGAAGGGGCGCGGCCGCCGGGCGTTTCCGGGATGCCGTAGGTGTAGCCGGCGCCGGAGCCGGCATAAAGGTTCGGCAGGAATTGGGCCTTGCTGATCATGGCGGCGCGGTCGGCGATGCTGGCCTGAATTTTCGCCACCTGAATGTCCTTGCTGTTTTCTAGCGCCAACTCGATCGCGCGCCGCAGCGTCAGCCGAACCGGTTGCGGCGCAAAGGACTCCTGCGCGCCAAGCGGACCGCCCAAAGAGAATCCGACTATCGCACAGACCACAAAGCGCACGATTCCGCGCATGGTTCCTCCCCGAAAAGCCGCAGTACCGACCGCAATCGGAAAATCTATTCGTAGCGCAGCGATTCAATCGGCTGCAAACGCGCAGCCTGGTCCGCCGGCAGATATCCAAAAAAGAGGCCGGTGGAGCAGGATACGACGAAGGCGACGATGACGCTCATGCCCGAAATGGGAACGCGCAGGCTGCTGGGCAGGAAGAATTGCGCGGTGACGGGAATGGCCAGCCCGATGAGAATGCCGATGACGGCGCCGCCGCCGCTGATCAGGAACGCTTCGATCAAGAACTGGTACATGATTTCGCGCCGCGCCGCGCCGATGGCCTTGCGTATGCCTATTTCGCGGGTTCGCTCCCTCACCGTGACCAGCATGATGTTCATGATGCCGATGCCGCTGATGAGCAGCGCGATGAACGCGATGACGATCAGCACGATGGTGAGCGCCAGAGAAATCTTCCGGGCGGCGTCGAGAATTGCGGTGAGCGTCTGCACGTCGTACTCGGCGTCGGGAGGATGGCGGCTCCTTAGAATCCGCTCCACCTGCCTCTGGACCGAGGGCACATCCTCGGCGCTGGACGCCTGCGCGTCGAGCACCCGAATCACCTCCGCGCCGGTGTAGTACTTCATCAAGCCGAACGGAATGATGACCGATTCGGCCTGAATGTCGGAAAGGCCGAAGGTCTCGACGCGCTCGACAAACACGCCGATTACCGAAAAAGTGAGCTCGCCCATTCTGACCGTACGTCCAAGCGGATTTTCCTGCCCAAACAGCCGCGCCGCAAGCTGCCGCGTGATGAGGCAGACTTTGTCGCGGCGCTCCATATCGGTGGAATCAAAGTACCTGCCGCGCAGGATCAGCAGGCGGCGGATCTCCTGATAACCCTGGGTGACGCCGATCAGATTGACCGAACGCTCCACGCCCTTGGCGACGACCGACATGGGCAAATCGCGGACGCCGGCTACCTGGGCCACCTGCGGCACCGAGATGCGGATCGCTTCCATGTCGTCCAAGGTCAGTTCGTGGCTAAGCGGCTGCGCTTTGTCGGGGGTCTTGATCATTTCGACCCACACCAGGTTCGAACCGACGCTTTCGATTTGCTGCAGGACGAATTTCTTGCTGGTGAGCGCGACGGTCACCACCAGGACGATCGAGGCGCTGCCGATAATGACGCCAAGCGAGGTCAAAACCGCCCGGAGCTTGTTGGAGCGCAGGGCGTCCAGCGCCACCGAGAACGTTTCATGCAAGTCCATCATAGAGATCAAGAATCCGTCGCGAATCTAGTCCCGGCGAAGCCGTTTGAGGGCTTCATTGGCGAAGCGGTTTTTGGGCTCCAGATTGAGCGCTTCCTGGTATTCCTGTTTCGCCGAAGCCGCGTCGTTCTGATTTTCGTGCATGCGCCCCAGCCAGTAGTGGGCCATCGCTTTGGACGGATAGTTGTTGCGCTTCGGGGCGCGCGCAATGTACTCGCGCAGCAGTTTCCCGGATTCCGCCGGATTTTGCTTGGCCAGCACCAGGATCACGGCGCGAAAGAAATCGCCGCGAGGATCGGCTGCCTCGGCTCGTTCCGCTTCCTTGATGACCACGGCCAGCCCGTCCGCTTGATCGCGCTTCATATAATAGTCGCCGATATCGTAGATCAGGTCCGCGGATTTGGGATGCAGCTCCAGCGCTTTCTGGAATTCAGCGTCGGCGGCGGCATAGTCTTTTTTCTGGCGCCGGCAATTGCCGGAGGCATAGCGGCCTTCGGCCGCGTCCAGCGAGCCCAGCTTCTGGATTTCGGGCCGCGCCTTGTCTTCGCCGCCCCCCGCGATTCCCGGTGCGCTGCAATCAAACTCAATCAAGGCCTGCATAGCGGAGAAATTCCGTTCGTCGATATGCACCGCCGCATCGAATTCTTTGCGCGCCTTTTTGGCCAGCGCGAGCGCGCTGAGCCAGCCGGAGCGGCCCGCTTTTTCGCCGTAAGCGCGACCGAGCAGTTCGTGGTATTGCGAATTTTGCGGCTCGAGACTTACCGACTTTTCCCCGGCGGCGATGGCCCGATCGAATTGCTCGCTTTCGAAATAGGAGCGGGCCAGCAGATGCTGGACCGCCGCGTCGTTGGGAGCAGCGGCGGCGGCATGATTCAACACCTCGATGGCCCGGGAGTAGTCGCCGGATGCAAACAGCGCCTTGGCTTCAGGCGGCACGTCCGCATAGGCGCGGCACGCAAAAAGCGTCAGCCAAGCAGCAACAAGCATGCCGGCGCGCCTACTGGGCATCCTGATGCCCCTGAATATACGCACTTTCCGTGTTCACGATCTTCACCCGCATGCCGTCGCGCAGGTCAATGTCGCCGGGCAGCGCGATCAGATCCTTGATGTCCAGGCCGCTGACCACTTCATAGTGATTGGCGTCGGAAATGCCGATCTGGATCTCGCGCTTCTCCAGCACCTTCTTGCCGACTCCGTTCTTCACGACAAAAACGTAGCGCTTGCCGTTCTCTAAAGCCACCGTGCCGCGCGGAATGACCAACACATTGTCGCGCTCCTTAGAATTGATGCGCACGTTGACGTTTACGTTGGGCAACAGCTCCAGCTTGTCGTTGTTGACCGAGCACAGAAGTTCGCCGACGCTGCGCGTACCACGCGGAACCACCTGCTTGGGAACGACTTCGGTCTGGCCCTGCCAAGTCCTGTTAGGCAGCGCGTCCCAGGTGATGCGCACGGGCTGATCGGATTCGAGCGCTCCGATTTCCGGCTCGTCCACAAAGGCGCGCACGCGCACCTTATGCAGATCGGCCATCTCCGCCAGCAGATCGCCGGCCTTTACGAAGTCACCCTGACGAACCGGAAACGAATAAAGCGTGCCTTCGACGGGCGCCGTGATGCGGCCGTCGCGAACTTTGCTCTCGAGCGCGGCTACTTCGCTCTGTGCCTGCTGAATCGCCAGGCTGCTGACACCCGAGCTGAGATGTACGCTGCGATCGAATTCCTGTTTGGCGGCAGCCAGACGCGCGACCTCCACCTGGGCTTTGGCGAGCTCGACTTCGTTGGCCGCAACCTCGTCCTTGGTGGCCGCCTGCTGCGCCAGCAGGCGTTTGAGCGCGTCGTGGCTGCGCTCTAAGCGGTCGCGCTCGGCGGTAGCCTTCGCTAGATCCCCGGTGACTTTGGCTGCTTCGTCGGCCCGGCCGCCGGAACTGGCAGCGTGAAAATCTTCCTGCGCCTTCAACAGGCGGGCCCGGGCCTCGGCGAGCGACGCTGCGGCGTCCTTCACGTCGAGTTCCAGCAGCGGCTGGCCCTTTTTCACCTGCTGTCCTTCCAGGACGTAAACCTGGCGCACGAACGTACCGAGCTGGGCCCGCATGACGTAGGGAGCGATGGGCTCGACCTTGCCGTTGCTGCTGACCGAAGAGACGATATTTTCGCGGCTGGCATAGGTGGCGGAAAGCTTGGCGACCGGCTGCCGTCCGCTCAACAAAATCAAAACGTAAGCCAGGATGCCGGCTGCCAGAAGGAATACCAGGATTCGGTTGCGCAGTCTGCGGTCCATGAGTCTGTCGTCGCTGCTCCTCGCCGCGGCACACCGCCAGAATGGCCAAACCTGGCGCGCCTCGATTCATGATGCAGTTTCCGGGAACGGTGTTGCCATCGCTGGCAGGCGCGGATACTCCATGTTAGCAAGAGCGGCGGAACTTACACCACCGAAGCGGCCATGGAACCGCCCTTTGCCAACATTCCTGAGCGCCTGGCGCAACAAAACCGCCTGGAAAAGGGAAGAGGTAGGTTAATCTTTTTGAGCCGTATGACGGGTGGAGGGCGGGACCGTGATTGAAGCGGTGAACCTTCGCAAGACGTTCCAGGACAAGAAGCGCGGAGAGGTAAAGGCGGTCGACGACGTCAGCTTTGTTTGCCGGCCGGGTGAGATCTACGGCTTGCTGGGAGCGAATGGTGCGGGCAAGACCACCACCCTGCGCATGCTCGCGACCATCCTCGAACCGACCGAGGGAACCGCACGGCTTTGCGGGCAAGACATCGTCGAGCACCCGGAAAGGGCCCGGCAATACTGCGGATTTCTGTCCACGGCGACGGCACTCTATCCGCGCCTTACGGCGTATGAAATGGTGGAGTACTTCGGAAGGCTCAACGGGCTCGACTCCGCGACGCTAAAAAAACGCATCGACGAAATCTTCGATCGGCTGGATATGAACGGTTTCCGCGACCGGCGCTGCGACAAACTCTCCACCGGCATGAAGCAAAAGACGTCCATCGCGCGCACCCTGGTGCACGATCCGCCGGTCATGATCTTTGACGAGCCCACACTAGGCCTGGACATCATGACCGCGCGGACCATCATCGAGTTCATCCGGGAATGCCGCGACCGCGGCAAGACGGTGATTTTCTCGACCCACGTGATGCGCGAGGTGGAAAAGCTCTGCGACGTCATAGGCATCATCCAAAACGGAAAGCTGCTGGCCGAGGGAACCATCGAGCAACTGCGCCAGAAGCACGGCCTCAGCGATATGGAAGACATTTTCGTGAAGATCGTCACGCCGCACTACAAAGAGGCCGTCTGACATGAGCCTGCGCAACATCGGAATCGTCTATCGCAAGGAGCTGACGGAAGCGCTGCGCGACCGGCGCACGCTCATCACCACCTTTCTGGTCCCGCTGCTGATGATTCCCGTCCTGGGAGCCGGGTTCGCCGGAGTGATGTCGGCAGTGATCGGCAGCGCCAAAAAGGAAAAAGCCAGAGTGGCGATCGTCGGCGGCGAAGATTCGCCGGGAGTGGTCGCGGCGCTGAAGCGCAATGCAAAACTCAATGTTCTGGCGGCGACTGCGGATTGGCGAAATCAGGTCGTGGGCAAGGAGATTCGCGCCGCAGTCGAAATTCCGCCTCATTTCGAGCTGGATCTCGGCCAAGGCAAGGCCCCTACCGTAACCATCAATGTTTACGGCGGAGAGCTGAAGTCTGAAATGGCCGCAGCCAACGTGGACAGCGTGCTCAAGGAATATCGCGACTCCGTTGCAACCGGGCAGCTGGTGGCAAATCACCTGTCCGCGGAGCTGCTGAAACCGTTCAGTGTGAAGCGCTTGAACATTGCGCCGCCGGAAAAGACGGCCGGCGCCTTCCTGGGCGGCATCATCGCCTACATGCTGATCTTGATGTGTTTGCAAGGGGCCATGAATCCCGCCATTGATCTCACGGCGGGCGAGAAGGAGCGCGGCACGATGGAGACGATCCTGTCGAGCCCGGTTTCGCGCACCCACCTGGTGCTCGGCAAATTCCTGCTGGTGGTGACCGCGTCCCTGGTGACGGCGATACTGCTGCTTTTCTCGGTCAGCGTTTCATCGACCGTGCTGCAAAAATCCGGGGCCTTGGAACAGATGGCCGACGAAGGCGAACCGATACCGCAACTGGCGCTGAAGCCCGCGGCCATCGCCTCGGTGCTGATCATGACCGTGCCGCTGTCGGTGTTGTTTTCGGCGGGGCTGTTCACCATTGCGCTCTTCGCCAAAAGCCACAAGGAAGCACAAAGTTACATCGCGCCGCTGATGTTTCTGGTGGTGATTCCGGCCATCTCGGCCATGCTACCGGGCGTGGACCTAACGCCGAAATTGGCCATCGTGCCGCTGCTTAATGTAAGCCTTCTCTGCAAGGAACTGGTCACCGGCGAATATCACTGGAACTACATCGCCATCATTTTTGCTTCGACTTGTGTCTATGCGGCGGGCGCCCTGTACCTGGCGGTGAAAATGTTCCAGCGGGAGTCCGTGTTGTTTCGTTCGTAATTTGCAAAATCATGATGGAACTTGCATCGCGCAGAACGCGTATCTAAGACATGGCCCGGCTCCTACGCATACTGCTCATCCTCCTGTTCTTCCCTGCCGCCCTTTCCGCCGTTGCCGGTTGGTATGGGGCAGACGGCTTCCTGCATCCGTTAAAGCGAGCGTTCACGCCGGACATGGTGCGCGATGCCGACGTGACGTTCGCACAGATCGGCGCGCAGCGCGAACCGTTCGACGTCCGGGCGGCGGGCGGAGAGATGCTGCGCGGCTGGAAGGTTCGCGCGGCAAGGCCCAACGGCGCCTGGGTGCTGGTGTTTCACGGAGTCGCGGACAACCGCTACGGCATGACCGAGCACGCTCGAATGCTGCTACAAGCCGGCTACGGCGTGGTGCTGATGGACCAGCGCGCGCACGGGGCCAGCGGCGGCGCCATTGCCACCTACGGCTGGCTCGAGAGCAAGGATGCCTCCTCGGTGATCGACGCGCTAGGAGACGCAGAGCATCCTGCGCATGTCTTTGCCTTGGGGAACTCCATGGGAGCAGGAATCGCGTTGCAGGCCGCAGGCTCCGACGCGCGAATCGAAGCCGTGGCGGCCGAGGCGCCTTTTGCGGATCTGCAGGAAGCAGCCTATGACTATGCGGGATTGCAGAGGTGGCCGTTCCTGGGCAAAACACTTTTCGCCCCGGGCGCTTGGACCGTGGTCTACCGCGGCGAAAAGCTCGCGGGTTTCCCGGCGAGCGAAGTTTCTCCGGTAAAAGCGGTGAGCCGGAGGGCGTTTCCGCTGTTTTTGATTTGTGACGGCGCTGATGTCGTTCTGCCGTGCCGGCACGCGGAGAAAATCTGGCAGGCCTCGACCGGCCGGAAAGAGCTCTGGCAAGTTCCAGGAGCGCTGCACACGGGTGCGTTGGGCCTGGCTCCAGCGGAGTATCGCCAACGCGTGCTGGCCTTCTTTGACCGAGAGCTGGAGGGGCCAAACGAACCTGCTCAGAACGCGCCTCGCGCCCCGGACCGAGCCCGCGCACTTTGAGTCGGACCAACTATTCCCGGGAGATAAAGCGGAGCATTCCTTCCTGCTCCGATCCAACCAGGAACCCTCCTTGCTCATCGACCAGAATCTCGCTGACCTTCCCCCGCTCGCCATCGGAATCGACGCGCCGCCAGGTCTCGAGGCTCTCTTCCGACTGGTAGAGACCCCCGTTGCTCATGGCGACGAGGCAATGAGATTCGGCGCATGCGGCCGCCGTCGAGGGAATCGAGGGCAAACCCCTTGAAAGCAGTCGCCAGGCATTTTTCTCTCTCGCAAAAACGCCGCCTTGCGTTCCGAGCAGCATCTCAGGGCTAGACCCGCCGCCTCCCCGGATCCAAAGAAAACCCGCGGCCCGGGCCGGAGGTTCCAAGCGCTTCCATGTGCCCGGACCTTCGCTCGACCAGAGTTGGCCCGCCGCGATTGCCAATAACGAGCCATCGCGACCCGTGGAGAGATAAGAAACGGGGGAAGGCAAGCCGGTTGTCGCCGTTTTTCGGAACTCGCGTTTTTTCTCATCCCAGATCCACAGTGCATCGGCGGAGGTAGCGACCAAGCCTCCGCCGGACGCCACCAGGAAGTTGACGCTCGGCTTTCTAAGAAGCGTGATCGCAGGTCGATTGCCGGAACGCTTGCTTCTGGCCAGCGTCTTCACTTCGCGGAAGGGGACCTCCCGCCAGCGCTGCAAACGTGAATCAAATTCCCCTACGCCACCGTCAAAAAAAGCCGCCCACCAGGTCCCGGAAGCGAAAAAGATCTTCCTTACCGGCTTGCGCGGGTCGGTGGCCGGCATGGGCGTCCACGTCGTGCCGCCATCACCGCTGTAGACGGGAGCCGGGCCTCCTTCGGTCTGAATGAGGACTTCCCGCCCAGCCGCAGCCTTCGCGGCCGCGGTCACTACCCGGTGCGCGAATCCGCCATTTGATTCAACAAAGGCCGTTCCTCCTTTTTCGCTGCGCAAAATGCCTTGCGCCCTGGTGCCGGCCAGCAGGATCGGGCCTTCGCGGCCTGGCAGCACCACCGCGGCGTTTGCATCGGTATCGCGCGCCGTAACCCGTTTCCAGGTCTCGCCGGAGTCGGAAGTCATCCACAAACCTTCCGTCGTCGCCGCGTAGAGCGTCTGCGCTTCTCCTGGATCCTGCACGATCTGCTGCGTGCGCCGGCTCGAGTACGGAATTCCGGCCAACTTGGTCCACACAGCGCCGCCGTCTTCGCTTCGATAGATCCCGGAGCAAGCGCTTGAGAAGATTCGCTGCGGATTCTGCGCGTCAATGCGCAGGCTCATGACGTCGGAGTCGTCAATCATGCCCGCGCTGATCGAATGCCAGTTCTTTCCGCCGTCGGTCGTCTTCCAGGGCAGGTGATACGTTCCGACGTAAACGGTTTGCGGGTCGCGCGGGTCGATGGCCAGCGAATCGATGTTCTGCAGTTCCGGATCCTCAACGGGTGTAATTCGCTGCCAACTCTTTGCGTCATCGGTCGAACGAAAGACGCCGCTGCGGGTTCCTGCCATCCAGACGGCGGCGTCTGACGCGGATTGCTCGAGCGCCCGCACGGCTTCGCTTCCTAGTCCGGCCAGCTTCCAGGTTTTCGCCCCGTCGGCGCTTGCAAAGACTCCGCCCGCTCGGGAATCGCGAAACCACACCGCCGCAAGCATCCGGTTGGGGTTGCGGGTGTCCACCACAATCCGTTGCACCACCGCATCCGGCCGGTCTCCGGCGCGTCCGCGCAACTCCCAGTGTCCACCGCCATCTCGGGAAGCAAACACGTGGCCGTCCGGCGTCCCCAGGTAGACCGTTCCGTCAGCCGCCGCGGCCAGCGATATCACCATCCCGCCCGGCGGTCCGAGCCGCTGCCAGTGCTGGCAGAAAGCAGGTCGAGAGAAGGCCAGGGCGCACATAACCACCCACGGCAAGACCGTCAAGGCCGATCGAATCGGCCGCCTGAAAAAGAAAGCGGGCGCCCAGAGCGTCTGCTCTCTGCGCCCGCGGATCGGTCTATGGAGCGAGCGAATCACGCGCAGCATCGAGACGACGGCACGCGATCCGCTCTCATGGGTCTAGTAGGTCGCACCCTCCGGGACGATAACGAAGTCCACGCGGCGATTGGCCTTTTCCTGGCCTTTCTCCGTCGAGGCTTCTCCGGTGCGCGTCGAGATCCGCGAAGCATCCACGCCCTTTTCGACCATGTACTTCTTGGCGAGGTCGGCGCGGGTCTGCGCGAGTTTCGCGGCCTTGGGTTCCTTGGCATCGGCATAGCCGACGATCACCAGTTTGGCGCTCGGATCGTTGGTCAAACGCAAGGCAACGTCGTCGCCCACGCGCTTGCAGGCGTTGTCAAACCGCGAGGCGCCGGCCTTGTTGTAGCCGCAATCGCCGGCCTTCGCGGCTTGAGGCGGAGGCGGCGGCTGTTGCACGTCCACGGTGGTGTTCGCATCGGCCGTGCCGCCTCTGCCGTCGCTCACCGAGCACTTCACGGTGTAGCTTCCGGCCGAGAGCCCGGTCGAATCAAACGTGGCCTTGGGACCATCGCCGGTCACCTGACCACCGGTCGCGGTGTAGCTGTAGGTCAGCGGATCGCCATCGGGATCGCTGGCCGTCGCCGTGATTCCGGTGCGCTCGCCCGGCATGATCGGGCTGTGGTCGGTCGAGCAAGAAATCGTGGGTGGCTGATTCGGCTTTTTGGCCACGGTAATGTCGGCGGCGCAGGTCGCGGTTCCGCCCTTGCCGTCGTCCACTTTCGCGTTGACGGTGTAAGTTCCTTCGGCCAATCCGGAGGTGTTGAAGCGCGCATCAGGTCCGGTGCCTTCGACCGTACCGCCCGTCGCCGTGTAGCTGTAGGTCAGCGTGTCGTTGTCGGGATCGCTGGCGTTCACGTGCACCGTAACCGCGTCATTCGAACCCGCGTAGACGGAGGTCGGGCTGGCCGAGCAAGCCGCCACCGGCGGATGATTCGGCGGAGGCGGCGGAGGCGGGATGCCAAACCGCAAGACCAGGCCGGTTCCGAGCCGCACATTGTTCTGACGTGCGCTGGGGTTCAGATTCGGCCCGCTGAAATTCGTCATCAGGTAATCGATCTGGGCGAACCGCCAGGCCAGCATCTTGTTCAGCACCAAGTCCACGCCGCCGCCGGCCGCCAGCGCAAACGCCTGCTGGCCGCCCGAGCCGGTCACAAAGTTGTCACCGTGCGAGCCACCAAACAAAAACTCGGCGAATGGCACAAAGTGATCAAGGCGCAAGTTGAGGCGCGGCCCGAAAAGATAGGTCTGCAAGCCGCCGTCAAGTTTGTTGCCGTTGACTCTGCGGCTAAAGCCGTATCCGGAGTATTCACCCGTCACGCCGAGAACGCGGTTGAAGTTGTAGGTCAAACCGCCGCTAGCGCCGTGACTATTGAAATTGTCGAATCCTTCGCCCGGCATGAAGTTGATGTAGCTGTAGCCGCCGTTGACCTCGAATTTCGGAACCAGTCTTCCGGGAGGACGAGTATCCTTCGTGTCCTTGCCCGCGGTGGCGGCTTGCGGCCCGGGGAACGGGGTTGTCCGGGGTATCGCCGGGACCGCGAACACTCCGCTGCGGCTTACGGATGTAGAGGGCGCCGGCGCAGCCGGTGCCTCCGCGCTTGTCTCAACAGCCGATTTTGTCGCGCCTTCATCTCTTTGCTGTGCAAAAAGCGGAAGCGCAAATAACGCCCCCACCGCTGCCGCTGCACACCGCTTACGCATATCCATCCTCCCCTAAGACTTGTTGATCGGACCTCAGGTAGCCCGCGCCCCCAAAAAAACGGCTGCGTTCAGAGGGAGCCGAGCAGCCAGTTTCCTTGTCCTTACTTGAAGGGCGCAAAACAAGCCGCCTCGCTCATCCCTCACCTGATCCTGGGTTGTTCCGAGGGAGGGACTGCAATGAACAGACAAAGCGCGGTGCCCCATAGCGTATGTCAATCTGTTCTTACTTCGCAAGTAATTCCTGGTTTTTTCAGGACTTTCCGGGAGCGGGACCGCCCGGCGCGTTGCTACACTGAGAACGGTATGAGCCACTTTACTACCATTGACCTCCATTGGACCGGACGCCCGCAGTCCATAGCCGCGCTGCTGATTGAATCGGAAGGCCAGCGCGCGCTCATCGATCCGGGCCCCGAATCCACGATAGAAACGCTGCGCCGGGCACTCCGCTCTCGCGGCCTGAGCTTCGCTTCCCTCGATTCACTTCTCCTGACTCACATCCATCTCGATCATGCCGGCGCCACCGGCTCCATCGCGGCCGAGAATCCCAACCTCAAGGTCTATGTCCATCGATTTGGCGCCGCGCACATGGCCGATCCTTCCCGCCTCCTAGCCAGCGCCGGCCGCCTCTACGGCGCCGACCTCAAAACCCTGTACGGCGAATGCTTGCCCGTTCCGGAAACGCGTCTCGCTCCGCTCGAGGGCGGCGAAACCATCCGCGTCGGCCAGGTCCATCTGGATGTCTTTTACACCCCCGGACATGCCTCGCACCACGTCGCCTACTGGGATCCCTGTTCGCGGATCGCGTTTGTGGGCGATACCGCCGGCATCCGAATCGAAGGAAAACCGTATCTCCTGCCAGCAACCCCGCCGCCCGACATCGATCTGGAACTGTGGAACGCTTCGCTCGATGCCATCGTGTCGCTCCACCCCGAGCGCCTCTTTTTGACGCATTTCGGATACATCGACCGCCCCCACGAGCACATCCGCCTCTACCGCGAACGCCTCGGCGATTGGAGCGCTCTCACCGAGCGCTTGCTGCATTCCACGGAGTCGCCCGACCAGGGCGAGCGCCTTTTCATCGAAAGGATTGCGGGCGAGGTGCGCGGCGCGCTGCCCGCGGAGCCGGCCGAACTCTATATTTTCAATGGTGGATTGGGGCTTTCCTGGCGGGGCCTGGTCCGTTACCTGAAAAAGCGTTCCCGCGACGCTGCCCCCAGTGCCTCCGCTTGAACCATCGCCGCCCGAAAAGCTCTCAGTGCGCGTCTTCGGGCTTTGGTTCGGTCGAAGGTGAATCGGCTGGCGCCGGTTCAGCGGGGACGGGTTCGGAGGAAGGAACCGCGGCTACTGCCTCAGATTCGGAGTGTTCGCTGGCCGGCGGGTTTTCCGGAGCAGGAACCTCCAGCCGGGCGCTGAGCGCATCCACAAGCAAGTCCACCAGCCTGTGAGCCCCGGCGCCATCCGGGTCGCGATCGGGGTTGTACTGCGCAACGTCCAGCCCTAGCAGCGTTTTCTGACGGAAGGCCTCGCGCAACGCAGCGCGAACTTCTTCCCAGCCTAGCCCACCGCTACCCGGGACGTTCACCGGCGCAAACTCTTCCTGCGCGATGATGTCGGTGTCCAGATGCAGCAAGAACTCGCGCGACTCGGCGTGCAGATGCGCCAGTGCATCCTTGGCGCTTTTTGTCGCGCCCTTCCTCTGAATATCCGCCGCCGAAACATGCCGCATCGGCGACTTCGACAAAAATTCCTCTTCGGGCGGGTCGACCCGCTCTAACCCGAACAGCAATACGTCCGGTTCGCGCACCAGCGGAGATTCACTGTAGAATCGCACCAGTTCCGGAGCGCCGCGCCCGATGATGTGAGCCACGACCATTCCGTCAATGCGCCCGGAGGGCGTCGAGGCTGGCGTGTTCAGATCCGCATCGCGGTCCATCCACAGCAGGTTGATGTGCTTGTAGTAGCGACGCGCTCCCGCCAGCAGACCGATCATTTGCGCGCAGTCGCCGCCCAACACCAGCACCAGAGCTCCGCCCTTGATGGCCGCTTCGGTATGCACTTTGAGGTCATTCAGTCCGGCGACGATGGTCGGCAGGTTGCGCGCGCGCCGGTGTTCCTCATCATCGGCAAATAACCGCGGCGGGCAGTCGCCGAAGTCGGTCACCTCGAATCCGGCGGCTCGCAACTTGTCCACCAGGCCGGCGGCGCGCAGGGCAGAAGGAGCTTTCTCTGTTCCGGGTAGGAACGCAGCGGCGCTCGAGCACGCGCCTAGCAAGGCAATCTTCTTCGGCTGACGGACGATTTTGACCGCCAAGGCTGTCTCCTAAAGTTTCTGAAAAACTCCGCGTGCGCCTGCCGGACCCGACCTACTGCCCCTGTACCGGTGTGGATTCCCTGCCTAGTCCAAGAAACCGCTTTATCTGCGCGGCGCCGGCGCGATGGTCGCAAGCTCCGGCGGCAGCGTGAAGCGCACATCCTCGCGAATCAGATCCAGATCGCGCTGGTCGGTATAGCCATGTTCGGCAAGCCGCTGGCTCACCTGTTCTACCAGCACTTCAGGCGCGGAAGCGCCTGCTGTCAGCCCAACGCTCTTCACGCCTTCAAGCCACGCGGGATCAATATCCAGAGCCGAATCGATCAGCTCCGCCTTCACTCCGCGCCGCTTGGCCACTTCCACCAAGCGGTTGGAATTCGAGCTGTTCTGTGAACCGACCACCAGGATCAAATCCACGTCCTGAGCCACCTGCTCGACCGCTTCCTGCCGGTTCTGCGTCGCGTAGCAAATGTCGTCGCTCTTCGGACCCACAATCTTCGGAAACTTCTGGCGCAGCCGCGCCACAATCTCCTGCGTGTCGTACAAGCTCAGTGTGGTTTGCGTCAGGAACGCCAGTTTCTCCGGGTTGTTCACTTCCAGCTTGTCCACCGCTTCGACCGAATCGACCACGATCGTGCGGTCCGGAGCTTCGCCCGACGTTCCGATAATCTCCTGGTGATCCTTGTGTCCGATCAGGATGATGGTGCGATCCTCGCGCGCGAACTTCAGGGCCTCGAAATGCACCTTGGTCACCAGCGGGCAGGTGGCGTCGATCACCTTGAGCGAACGCGACTTGGCTTCTTCGCGCACCGCCGGAGGCACACCGTGTGCGCTGAATACCAGCACCGCCCCGTGCGGAACCTCCTCGATGGACTCGACAAAAATCGCGCCGCGCCGCCGCAGCTGTTCGACTACATACGTGTTGTGCACGATCTCATGATGCACATAGACCGGTGCTCCATAGGCTTCGAGCGCCAACTCAACGATATCCACCGCGCGGACCACTCCCGCGCAGAAGCCCCTCGGTCTGACCCGCAGCAACACTTTTCCGTTGTATTCCGTACCCATCTCACTCCCAACTTTGCCCATCGGCCCTGATCGATAAACGGGCGAGTTATCAAAACTCTATCATAACCCACGCTCCAGACCGCCCGCACCGCTTTTCCTCCGTGCTACCTATCCTGGGGTCGAGCGGGCCGCGTCCAACCGGCAGAACTTTTTCACCGCCAACGGGTTAGAACCCTTGAGCGCCGCTTTTCTTCGGCGCCAGAGGACGCCCGTGAAAACACGCCTCTTAGCTCTTTCCTTTCTAGCGGTTTTGCCGGGTATGGGCCTGGCTGGATGCGACGACCACGTGGTCATTGACCGCGACCCGACGATTCCCATTCGCAAGGGCATGACTTGGGCCTGGCGCCCGTCCGGACCTCCGCCCGCTTCAAGCCGCGCGGTCGTCTCGAGGGACACCGTCAACCGGCGGCCGGCCCCTTATGGTGCGAATGTGGGCCCCAACCATGACAACGTTCCGTACCGGCGCAATTCCGACTGGGAAAACGACATTGTCCGTAACCGCATTGCCCGCGCGTTCGAACAGGAACTCAACCATCGGGGCCTCGTCCAGGTAAGCGATCCGGCGAGCGCCGATTTTCTGGTGGACTATCAGTTCGCCGTCCAGCCGCGCCGCGAGCGGGTGGCCACGCCGGTCTATCCGTCCGGACTTGTCTGCGGCTACTACGGCTGCTGGAACGGCTTCTACGGTCCTGCAGGCTATTCGCTGCGCACCGTCCAGTATCGCCAAGGCACCATCGTCTTTGACCTGGTGGACCAGCGCGTCAATCGCCTGGCCTACCGCGCGGTCCGCGAAAACGTCATCGAGCGCGACTCCTTCACCGACGACGAAGCTCGCGAAGGCGTTAAACACCTGCTGAAGGGTGTGCAACCGAACTGAGCGCGGCGCCTTCTCGGCCGGAAAACGCGCCAGTCGAAACGGCCCCGGTTACCGGGGCCGTTTTTGTTGTTCTTTAAAGGCATCTTGCGCTAGTCTTGAGGCACTTGCTGTCCCTACTCTGCGCAGCTTTCCTAAATTTCGCTGGGAGGAAGTCTCGTGTCTACTGCCGTGCCTGCAACGGAGCCAACCCAATCTGGACCGCAGCCCGCCGAAATCGTGATGCAAGTCGCGACCGGCCACTTCGTCGCATCCGCCCTCTATGGCGTGCTCTCCGCCGGCATACCGGAATTGCTCAAGTCCGGATCCAAAAGTGTGACGGAGTTGGCGCTGCTCGCGGGGCTACACGAAGGAGCGCTCTATCGCGTCATGCGCGCGCTCAGCTCCGCCGGGCTTTTCCGGGAGAATCCCGCGCGTACTTTTTCGCTCACCGCGGTTTCCGAACCGCTCTGCAAAGACGCGAAAAATTCCGTACGCCACATGGCGCTCTGGCTGACACTTCCCTTCCACTTCGAAGTCTACGGCCAGTTGTGCCATTCGCTGCGCACCGGGGAAACCGTTTCGGAAAAGCTCTACGGCCTGCCCTGTTTCGACTACCTCGCGCAAAACAAGGAGGTCAACGACGTCTTCAACGACGCCATGACCGAGTTCAGCGCCAATGTTATTCCCGCGGTGCTCGAGGCCTACGATTTCAGCTGCCTTTCCTTAAAAACCCTGGTGGATGTCGCCGGCGGACACGGCAAAGTCCTGACGGCAATTCTAAAGAAAAATCCCGGCGTCCGCGGAATCCTGTTCGACCTCGAGCACGTGGTCAATGGCGCGGTTCCGCGCATCGAATCGGAAGGGCTTTCCGCCCGCTGCCGCGTGGCACATGGAGACTTCTTCGAGGCGGTCCCGGCCGGCGACGCCTACATCATGAAGAACATCATTCACGACTGGGACGACGCGCACGCGCGCACGATTTTGAACAACATCCACGCCGCCGCGGCGCCCGACGCCCGCCTGTTTCTGATCGAAGCGGTCATGGCGCCGGGCAACGAGCCGCACTTCGCCAAAATGGTGGACTTGGAAATGATGCTGCTTCCCGGAGGCTCGGAACGCACCGAGCAGGAGTACCGCGACCTGCTGGCCGAGAGCGGCTTTAAGCTGACCAAGGTGATCAAGACCAAGTCGCCGCTCGACCTGATCGAAGCGGTCCGTATCGCCTAGCCCGGCGTCCGTTGGCTCGTTCGCTCTGCGCCGCTGCAAAGCTTGTTTCGGTTTTCTGAACGCCGCCGTGTCATACTTTTCTCCGCCCGTGCTTCATTCAGCCCCATCTCCGACCCGCGCCGCACTCGCCGCGAAGCTCGCCACCCTCGGCCGGGAATTCCACTCGCGCCGCTGGGCGCTCGGCACCAGCGGAAACTACAGCGCCGTACTCCGGCGCCAGCCCGTGCGCCTGCTGATTACTTCCTCCGGGCTCGACAAATCCGCGCTGCGCGCAAATGACTTCCTGGAAATCGATCAGCAAGCACGGGTGGTTAGAGGCAGAGGCAAGCCGTCCGCGGAAACCTTCCTGCACCTCGCGGTCGTGCGCGCGCGTAACGCCGGTTGCGTGCTGCACACGCACTCCATTTGGAGCACGCTGCTCTCCGAGCGCTACGCCGGCCAGGGCGGGCTGGCTATCACGGGCTATGAAATGCTCAAAGGCCTGCAAGGCGTCAAGACTCACGCGCACCGCGAATGGATCCCGATCTTCGCAAATGATCAGGACATTTCGACGCTCGCCGGAAGGGTCGAAGCCGAACTGTGCCGCGATCCCGCTTCCCACGGATTCCTTCTGGGCGGCCACGGGTTATATACTTGGGGAGAAGAGTTGGCCGAGGCGCGCCGCCACGTCGAAATCTTCGAGTTTTTGTTTGAGGTCGCCGGCCGGCGCGAATTCGGCCCGCCGAATGCTTAGGGCCAAAAACGATGGCTACTGTATCGATTCCCGACGAAAAGCGAACGCTCACCCAAGACGGCGAAGTGCGCGACTACCTCGCCGGCATCGGCATCACCTACGAACGTTGGGAGCCGTCTCACCAACTCGCCGCCGGCGCTTCGGCCGCCGAAGTCCTGGCCGCTTACGCTCCGGAAATCGATCGCCTCAAAGCCCATGGCGGCTACGTTACGGCGGACGTAATCGACGTTTCGCCGGCTACGCCCGGTCTCGATGCCATGCTCAACCGCTTCAACTCCGAACACTGGCACGATGAGGACGAAGTGCGCTTCATCATCGAGGGACGCGGCCTGTTTCACATTCATCCACGCGAGGGCAAAGTCGTCTCCATCACCGTTGAAGCGGGCGATCTGCTGCGTGTTCCGCGCGGAACCTGGCACTGGTTCGATCTTTGCCAGGAAAAACGCATCCGCGCCATTCGGCTCTTTCAGGACACCTCGGGATGGACGCCGCACTACACCCTAAGCGGCGCCGACCGCCGCTACCAGCCGGTTTGCTTTGGGCCGTCTTATGTTGCTGGCCGCGGCGCGATCAGCTGATCGGATGAGCTGACATTGCCCCCGGCGCCCGATGCCTCTAGCGTCCGCGCAGTTCTTCTCGATATCGAAGGCACTACCACTCCGCTCGACTTTGTATTTAAGACGCTGTTTCCTTATGCCTCAGAGCACGTGGAAGAATTTCTGCGCGAAGGCTCGTCCGACGCCGAAGTCGAAACGCTCATCCGGGAGTTGCGGTGTACCTGGAGCGGCGCTGCTGCCTCTGGCGCTCCGGTCTGGATTGAATCGACGGCAAACGAAAAACTCGCTTCTGCGGCGGCCTATGTCCGCTGGCTCATCGATCGCGACAGCAAGATCACGCCGCTCAAGACACTGCAGGGAAAAATCTGGGAGCGCGGCTTTCGCACCGGCGCGCTAGCAGGCGAAGTCTATCCCGACGTGGCGCGGGCCTTTGCCCGCTGGCGCGGGCAGGGACGTCGCATCGCGATCTTCTCCTCCGGCAGCGTTCTGGCGCAAAAACTGCTGTTCGCCCACTCCACGGCGGGAGATCTTTCCTCGTACCTGGAAGCCTACTTTGACACCGCCACCGGCCCGAAGCGCGACCGCGACAGCTACAAGAAGATCGCTGCCCTCCTCGAACTGCCGCCGCGGCAAGTGCTGTTTGTCTCAGACCTCCCCGCCGAACTAGACGCCGCGGCTAGCACGCACATGCAGACGGCGCACTCGCTTCGGCCCGGCGTGCGGGAACCGGAATCCCACGAGCATCCGGTCATTCGCAGCTTCGACGAAGTTCTCCCGAATTGAGCTGGCTGTACCTTTACTGACCTTCGGGCCAGTTGGACTTCCCGCCTCCGCGCTTTATCTTCCGCACTACCCGCCTTCAATCCCGTGCACGCACCTTGTTCAGGAGGTCACTACCGAAATCAGTACAGGTGGCGGCGGTTTTATTCACGTCGCTGCTGCTTTTGTGTAGCGAACAACCGGTATTGGCGCAGTCGTCAGGTTCGGGGTCGGGAGCGTTCGCGAACGCGTACCTCATTCCAACCGTGGTTTGTCAGGCAGGAACTACCAGCTTGGGCAGCGGGGGCAGCACCAATCCGAATTGCCCGACGGGCGGGGGAATGTCCGTTCTTTATTCCAATATCAAGGTTCCGAGCGCCGCCAGCAAGGACGTTTTGCTTATGGCTTCGCTCGAAACCAGTTTGCTGACGGCCACGCAGGTGTCCTCAAGCGGAGGGAACAAGTCGACGGCCACCGCCACCGGAAGCATCGTGGTCACGCCGCACGTGTTTCAGTGCCCCAACAACGACTGCTCGGGTAACAGCGGTCCGTTGGTTGAATGCACCAGCAACACCGCGGCCTCGCCTTGCGCCGTTTTTCCGAACCAGGTGACCTTCAATGAACGCCAGCAGACGCTTTCCGCATCTCTCGCCGGTATCTGCGCCATCGTTAACACCGTACTGACCTGCACCACTCCTGAATCGATCGAGCTGGTGCTCAGCACCACGTCGGCGCATTCTTTCAATTTCCTGGTGCACAATCTGTCCGCGGGCGTCTATCAAGTGCAGCTGCAAATCGGCGTGACCACGGTCGCGACTTCGAACAGCCTGCTGGCGGGTGCTACGGCCACGGTCGGCGTGGGTGCCGGCTCATTGATGAACCTGCTGGTGCAGGCGCAAACCCCGTTCAACAACATCACACTCTGCGGAAACAGCCCGAATTCCGGTAGCACGCCAAACAGCTGCGGTCCCTAGCGGCTTGCTTCGTTTTCAGGAACTCGCTCGAGCGACGGGCCGATTCCCGGCCCGCCCGCTCTTGCCCAGCGCTTCGTGGCTTTTGCGAAATCGCAACCTCCCAATCTCTCGAAAATAAAGAGCGTAAAACGAAGGTGTCGGCAGCCTTCTGCGTCAACCCCCGGCATCTCTTCAAGGCTCCGGCCGGGCTCTGATACTCTTTGACGCTATGCGCCTCAGGAACGAAGTGGCCCTGATTACCGGATCGGGGCGAGGAATCGGACGGGAGATAGCGAAGCTTTTCGCGCAAGAAGGCGCTGCGGTTTTTCTAACGGCGCGGACCGAAGCGGAGCTGGCGACGACGGCAGGCGAGATCGTTCTAGCCGGCGGAGCGGCCGCTTACCTCCCGGGCGACCTCGGAAGCGAAGCCCACTGCCGGGCTCTGGCGGCGAGAGCGGAGGCGACATTCGGCCGCGTCGACATTCTTGTAAACAACGGGGGCCACTACGGACCGGTGGCGCCGGTAGAAGCATATCCCCTCGCGGAATTCGAGAAGGTCCTAGCGGTTCATCTGCGCGCGGCTTTTCTGCTGAGCCAACTGGTGCTGCCCGCAATGTACGAGCGCAAGCACGGTGTGATCTTGAATATTTCGAGCGTTTCCGCGAAGGCGGCATTCAGCTGGGGTTCGGCCTACGCGGCGGCCAAGGCGGGGCTGCTTGGACTGACCCGCTACAACGCCGCGGAAGCGGCGCGCAAAGGCGTGCGTGTGAACGCGATTTGTCCCGGTCCGGTGACGGAAACCGCGATGAGCAAGGAGCTTGGCGCGGAGCTGGCGCGAAAACTGAATGTCAGCAAGGAAGAACAGCTCGCCGGCTTTCTCAATGCCATCTTGCAGGGACGCGCACAGACCGCCCGCGAAATCGCCGAGGCCGCGCTGTTTCTCTGCTCGGAGCAAGCCAGTGCCATTACCGGACAATCGATCAACGTAGACGGCGGAATCGTGTTTGGTTGACCGTTCCTTCCTCCGTACGGCGCCTGGCGTCCGGCCGCGGCGCGCTAAGCTCCACGCCGGCGACCGCATCCTAATGAATCGAGCGTTCGTTGACTTCCAGTGAACGGAGCCCCTAGAATCGCGGCACCCGCTGCCCATGATTGGCGAAACCATTTCGCACTACCGCGTTACCGCACGGCTCGGCGCGGGCGGAATGGGCATCGTATACAAAGCGCAGGACTTGCAGCTCGAACGCAGCGTTGCGCTGAAATTCCTGCCGCACGATCTGGCTTTGAGCGACAGGGACCGCGAACGGTTCCTGCGCGAAGCGCGATCAGCTTCCGCGCTCGACCATCCCAACATCGGCGTAATCCACGGGATCGAAAAGACCGCGGACGGCCAGATTTTCATCGTCATGGCCTACTACGAAGGGCAGACGCTGGCGCAGAAAATCGCAGCGGGTCCGCTCGCGTTGCGGCCCGCGATGGATTGGATTTGCCAGATCGCCGCGGGGCTGGGGGCCGCGCACGCTCGCAACATCGTTCATCGCGACATCAAGCCGTCGAACATCATCATTGCGAGCGATGGCATGGCGCGCATTGTGGACTTCGGCCTGGCGCGCGTGGTCGCTACGCCCAGCGCGACCCTGACCGGCGGCACTACGGGCACGCTTCCATATATGTCGCCGGAGCAGATTTTGGGCGAGCCGGTCGATCAGCGCTCGGATGTCTGGGCACTATCGATTCTGCTGGTGCAACTGGTAACCGGGAGCCATCCCTTTGCGCGCGAAAGCACCACGGCCATGACGTTTGCGATCTTGAACCAGCCGCCGGCGGCGATCGACGCACTGCCGGCGCTGCTCGAACCCATTGCGCTGAAGGGACTGGCCAAGGATCAGGCTCATCGCTACCCAAACGCGAAGGAAATTCTGGCCGACCTCGAATCGGTGCGGGCGCAATTCACATCTTCCGCAGTTCCGCCGGACGAGCCGACGTTGACGCGAGGGCCGCAGTCGGCAGAGATGAAGGCGGCGCTAAAAGAAATCGCCACGCATGCCTCAACCCCGCGCTGGCAGGCTCCGGCTGCGGCTTCCGGAGCCGCTGCGGCAGCGAGCACAGCCGCCCGAAGCGCTGCCAAGCGCAGCGCCGCGCCCTACTTCTATGCGGCGCTCGGCCTGCTGACGGTGGGCGCCAGCTCATTGCTGGTTCCGAGCGTTCGGCAGCGCGCGGCGGCCGTGCTTTCCCTAACAGCCGGTGCAAAGCATGTTGCCGTATTGCCGTTCGACAATATCGGCAACGACCCCGCGAACCAAGCAGTCGCCGAGGGCTTGATGGACTCTCTGACCAGCAAGCTGTCGAACCTGGATTCGGCGCAGCAATCGCTGTGGGTGGTGCCCTCGAGCGTGGTGCGCAGCCGCAAGGTCAGCGATCCAGGCGCGGCAGGAAAGGATCTGGGCGCGAACCTGGTGGTAAAAGGCAGTATCCGCCGCGACGGACGGGAGGTGCAGCTCACGGTGAACCTGATTGATGCCAAAGATCTGAGACAGCTGGGCTCGGCGGTAGTGGACGACGCAACCGGCGATCTTTCAGGTTTGCAGGACGAAGCGGTGGCGCGCCTCGGCGGCATGATGAAGATCAATGTTTCGGCGGACATGCTGCGCGCCACCGGAGGCCGCGCCTCACCGGCTGCCTACGAGTTGTATCTGAAGGCTCTGGGCCTGATGCAGCGCTACGACAAGCCTGGCAACCTGGACCAAGCCGTGGCGGCGCTGCAGCAAGCGGTAAAAACGGATTCAAGATTTGCTCTGGGCTTCGCGTCGCTGGCCGAGGCTTACCGGCTCAAGAATCTGGGCGATCCCAATCCGCGTTGGGTCGAGCAGGCCGCCGCCTATGGCGGCGAAGCAACGCGGCTCGACGACAAGATGGCCTCGGCATACGTCACGCTCGGCAAGATCCACGAGGACGCCGGACAGCACGATCTTGCCGTGCAGGAGTTTCAGAAAGCGTTGCAGCTGGACCGGCGCAACGCCGATGCTCTCGACGGCATCGCGCATTCCTATGAAAATGCTGGGCGCACGAAAGATGCCGAAGAGGCGTTCAAAAAAGCCGCTGCGTTGCGGCCCGATTCGTGGATCAGTTACAACAGCCTCGCGCTTTTCTACGACCGGCAAAACCGCTACGACGAGGGGATTCGGCAACTGCAGCACGCCATCGAGCTGACGCCCGACAATTCGCAGCTGTATCTGAACCTCGGCGCGTTTTACCTCGATACCGGCGACGAAAAGCTGCGAGCGCAGGCCGAAGCCGCCCTGAAGAAATCCATTTCGCTGACGCCAAGCTATCCGGCCTACGCCAACCTCGGATCGCTCTACTGCGATCAGAAGAGATATTCCGACTGCGCGGACATGACGGCCCAGGCGCTCGCCATCAACGACAACAACTATCTGGTTTGGGAAAACATGGTCACCGCCTATCTCTGGCTGGCCAACCAGGGACACGGCAACGACGAGAAGCTGCAGCAAGCCGTGCGGCGCACGGTCGAGCTGCTGGAAGTGCAGGTCAAGGAGAGCCCGAAAGACAACCTTTCGCACGCCGTGCTGGGCAGCCTTTACGCGCGCGAGAAGCAAAAAGAAAAGGCCGTCTCCCAGATACAAACGGCCCTGGCTCTGTCGCCTTCCGACCCGGGAACGCTGGCGTATGTCGGCGTGGCGTATGAAAATCTTGCCGACCGCAAGCTGGCTCTGCAGTATATTGACCAGGCATTATCGGCAGGATTTCCGGCCGACAAGATAAGAAACACTCCGGAATTGCAGGAGCTCGTGAAAGACCCGAATTTCCGCCCCCACGGAAAATAGTCAGCAGAGGAGACAGCATATGGCACACCCGGCACCAGCACCATTGGACCAGCAATCGAAACTGATCACCATCAACTCCGACGGCACCTTCACGCCGAGTACGGGCGTGGTGATCAATCCCGGCGGTGAAGTCAAATTCGACGTAAACTATCCCTCCGGGATGAACACCTGCACCATTACATTCGGGTCTATCACCTTCAGCTACGAAGCGGGGGTCGAAGGCGGACCGACCAACACCATCAAGGTGGGCTAAATCATCGATCGGCCGCGAAACGGCGCGTCGCCAGAAACGCGAGGACGGCGCGCCGTCCTCGCCTCGGCACAGCTAGCAGTTCTAGAACTGTGGATTTTCTCGCAAAAGTTTCGCGCGCCGCAGTTTGCTGGAATTCATTTTGAGAATTCAGTTAGAATCCTGTCTATCGGCATCCACCTTGGGAAATTGAAAAACAATTTGCAGCGGGAGGTCGCGCCATACCGAGCCGTGTGCGTTCCTGTTCTACCGGTGCAACATGCCTCTTTTTGATTTTTTGTCCCCATTTTCGCGGAGGCCGCGCGTGAGCACGATTCCTACCGCCGACTCGACTTTCGGCTACACGGGACCCGAAGGGCGCCGCAGCACGCGCATCGAACGCCCGGTGCCGCTGCTCATCACGGGTCACGACGGACTCGGCCAGGAATTCCTGGAGCGCACTTCCGCCGTCAGCCTGAATCTGCACGGCTGCCGCTATCCGTCGCGCCACGATACCCACGTGGGCACTTGGGTGACGATGCAGATCGGCGACTCGGGCGTAGGCGAAATCGTGACCACGGTGCGCGCGCAGGTGCGCTCGGTGCAGGTGCCGCGCAATCCGCGCGATCTCTATCACGTCGGCGTGCAGCTGGAAAAGCCGGCAAATATCTGGCGGATTCCGACGCCGCCGCCAGACTGGCTGACCGCGGCCGAACGCGTCGCCGGAGAACTGCCTCCTTCAAAAGAACAGACCGCGGCCGCCACGGGTCCAGGGCGCGCGCCCGGTCCCGATGACATGCCCGGGATGCCGGCGGCGAAAGAGAAAGAAGGCGGTTACACCAACGGCGAAACGACCGACCGCATGCTGCTGACGGAAGCGCTAGCGGGACTGGCGTCGGCCGTGATTGCACCTTCCCCCGCTATGCCCACCACCTCCACCACCTCGAGATCAGGGGCGGCGGCCGCGCCGGCGCCTGCGCCCGTTACCGAAAGGGCAGAAATAGAAGCGGGCGCAGGAGAAGCGAAGGCCGCGGCAGGTTTTGCGGGCGCCGGAGCGGCTACTGCACCCGCGATGGCTCCCACCGCACCGGCCTATGAGAAGCCCAGCCGCGTCGCGATCACCCCGGAGCGGTTGCTCCTCGCGCTGCAGCCAAAAATCGATAAGGCCGCGGAAACGGCGATCTTAGGGGCGGTGAATAAGCATCTGACTCCGGCGCTGCATGCGGCTGTAAATTCACTCGATGAGGCGCGCGCGGCCTGTTTGAAGCAGTTGGAAGATACGCTCGCGCAGCAGCGCAGCGCGATGCTGTACGGCGCGCGCGAAGAGCTGCTGGCGCGGCTTGAAGATCGCCTGGATGAAGTGCGCGGCCGCTGGGACGCGCAACTCGACGGCTATAGGGTGCGCGCGGAAGAGATTGTCCATCGCATCGACCGCCAAGCCGGCGCGGCGCAGAAAAATCTGGGCGATGCGCGCGAAGTCACCGAACGAGCCCTGCGCGAAGTGCAAACCAGGATCTCCGGCATGGCGACGGAGGCCTTGGCCAACGCTTTGCGCGAATTCGATCAGGGCATCAAGCAAGGCGCGCACCAGCAATTGACGAAAGTGCTCGACGAAGTGCAGGGACTTACGCGCGAAGCCACAGCGTATCTCGAATCGAATGTGGCGGAAGCGCGGGCGACGGTGCAGACGGCGGCGAACGAAGCGCTCTCCGAATTCAGGCGGCAGGTGGAGATTCATGCCACGGTGACGGCCAGCGACACCACCCAGCGCGTGACGTCGGCGCTCGCGGCTCTTGACGCTGAACATCGCGCGGCTTGTGATGCGAGGCGCAATTCCATCCAGTCGGAAGTGATGAAGTCCACCGAACAGGTGACCGAGCAGTTTCGCTCGGGGCTGCGCGCATTTTTCTATTCGTGTCTGGTGGCGGCGGTGGGAGCGGTCGAAAAGCATTCGCAAACAACCCGCGAAGGATTTCAGTTCGATCCTAAAAATTTCCTGCCGCCGGGCGAGTAACCGCCCCGCGACGGAAACGCCCGCAAGAATCGACCCGCAGCCGAGGCCTTCCAAGGTCGAGGTTCAGAGTGACAATTGAAAGCCTCAGCGAGCCGTGGTTTTGTCCTTGTAGACGACGCCCGATTTCATCACGAAGGTGACTCGCCCGAGTTCGCTGATGTCCTTCAGCGGATCGCCCGAGACGGCCACAATGTCGGCCCACTTGCCGGGCTCGATGGTACCGAGCTTATCGGACCAGCCTAAGACCTCGGCGGCGCGGCTGGTGGCGGTCTGAATGGCTTCCATCGGCGGCATGCCGTAGTCCACGTAATACTGAAACTCCCGCGCCTGGCCAAGGTCACGCCAGTCGGAGCCGCCGACATCGGTGCCGAAGGCGATCTTCACCTTGCGCTTGAGCGCTTTTTCGAACGCAATCTTTTCCGTTTCCACCATTTTCGGCCAGTTGCCGCCGCGGCCGGGAGCGACGTAGGCGCCAACCATCACGGTTGGAACCCACACCGTTCCTTTCCTGGCCATTTCATCCATCAACGATTCGGTGAGCCCGTCGCCGTGTTCGATCGTATCCACGCCGGCGCGCAATGCGGCCGCAATCCCGTCGCTGCCGATGGCGTGCGCGGCAACTTTTTTTCCGAGGCGGTGCGCTTCATCGACGATGGCCTTGGCCTCCTCGTCGGTGAAATTGACCATGCTGTGCAGCACACCGTCCGGTTCGAACCGATAACGGCGGTCCGAGTAATACTTGATCCAGTCGGCGCCGTGCATGACCTGTTCGCGGACGGCTTTGCGGGCGCCGTCGGCTCCATCCACATACTGCACGCCGGTCGGAACCGTGAGCTCCCAGGAGTAGCCGAGCAGCGGATACATGCCGGTGGGAGTCATCGCCCGCGTGGCAACCTGCATGCGCGGACCCGGCACCTCGCCGTTGGCGATGGCCTGCTTCACATCCACGTCAGCGTACATGGCGCCCTCGGTTTCGAGGTCGCGAAGGGTGGTGAAGCCGTGGTCGAGCGCGATGCGCGCGTTGCGGGCGGCGAGAATGGCGCGGTAGGGTATCGATTCCTTAAGCAACTGCTGGTCGTAGTCTGCGGGGGTGATGTCGCCGTTCAGCAGGACGTGGGTGTGAAGATCGATGAAGCCGGGCAGAACGGTGGACCTAGAAAGGTCGATGGCTTCGACGCCGGGGGGAGGGGAGCCGCCCGGCGTCACAGAAACGATGCTGTCTCCGTCAATTAAGAGCAGGACGTTGTCGAGAACTCGGTCGGATTTGCCGTCGATCAGGTGGCCGGCGCGGATGGCGATGCGCTTTCCTGGCGGTGCGGGTTTGCTCCCGGAAGGCGCGGGCGATTGGGCGGAAGCCGGTACTAGAGCCCGGAGCGCGCCGCCAGCCAATACCAGAGCAGGAAAGAACCATTTTGTGCGAAACATCGCCGAGCCTCCGCGAGCGCTGCGAAGCTTATCAGTTCAGGTCGGGCGAGGCGAGACCCTCGGATGGACCGTCGGATGGCATCGATGACATTCCGGGAAGCCGGCGAGGGCGTTCTCCCGGGTGCAGAGGCCGTTCGCCGGTGGCTCGGCCGCGCTCGCCGATTGGGGCCGGACGGTCGGTATTTTCCGTTGATATAAATAGCGAAGGTTTCGCGTATAGTATGGGGGATAAGCACGAGCCACGGGTTTCCCCCCGTACTCTACCCGAACAACCGACGGATCCCGCTCGACGTCACTTTTTCTGAACAGGAGCATCAGTCTATCCATGCCGGCCGGAGACCTCGCATCCCTGAAAATTCATGATTCGGCGCGCACGCGCGGCGGAGCGGGCAAATTCCTCGGATATTTTGCCGCGCTGATTGGCTTGCTGCTGCTCATCGGTGGCGCCGTGTTCGCGCTGAAGAACCGGGCTCCGGTGGTGGAGGTGACGACGGCCAGGCCGGCAGGCGATCCGGCCCAACAAACCTTACTGAACGCCAGCGGGTATGTAACGCCGCGGCGGCGCGCCACGGTGGCCGCAAAGATTACCGGGCGGGTGACCGGTGTGTTCTTCGATGAGGGCAATCACGCGAAAGAAGGACAGCTGCTCGCGACGCTCGACGATTCCGATTCCAGGCGCGCTCTCGATTCGGCCGTGGCCGATCGCGATTCGGCGAAGGCCGCGATTCGCGACTATGAAGTGCAGCTGCGCTACGCGGAGATTCAGCTGCACCGTGCGCAGGAGCTGACCACGTCCGGGGTATCCAGCCAGGACCAGCTCGACAATGCGACGACCCAGGCCGACAGCCTGAGGGCGAGAATCGCGCTGGCCAAGCAGCAAGTTGCCGTTTCCGAGGCCCGGATTCGCGAAGCGCAGCAAGCGGTTGACAACTGCGAGATTCATGCGCCGTTTTCGGGAATCATCGTTTCAAAGGACGCGCAGGTGGGCGAAATGGTATCGCCGGTTTCCGCGGGCGGCGGCTTCACGCGAACCGGCATCGCGACCATCGTGGATATGAACTCCAACGAAGTGGAAGTCGACGTGAACGAGGCCTACATCGCGCGCGTGCAGCCGGGGCAGCGGGTGGACTCGGTGCTAGATGCCTACCCCGACTGGAAGATTCCCTCGCACGTGCGCACCGTGATTCCCACGGCGGATCGCCAGAAGGCCACGGTGAAAGTGCGCATCTCGTTCGACAAACTCGATCCGCGAATTCTGCCGGATATGGGCGTGAAAGTGTCCTTCTACGGCGCGGATGAAGACCAAAAGGCGGCGGCCAAGAAAAAAGAGGAAGGTCCGAAAGCGATGGCCATCGTTCCCAAGTCGGCCGTGCGTTCGGGCGGAGAGGGCGCCTACGTGTTTCTGTTGAAGAACGGAAAAGTCGAGCGCCGCGGAATCAAGGTGGGCAAGGAAATCGGTTCCGACGTGGAAGTGATGGCGGGTGTGAATTCCGGGGACACGCTGGTGACCGGCGGACCGCAGAATTTGCAGGACGGCGACGCCGTCCGCACCAACCAGCAGTAACGCTGGTCGGATTTGACGTGGTCATTCTCTAGAGGTGGAGGAGCAGCTGATGATTCGCGTGGACAACTCTGGAAGTTCGTCGGCCTTGATTCAAGTGCGCGGCCTGAATAAGACCTACCGGCGCGGCGGTGAAAACATTCAAGTGCTGCAGGGGCTCAACCTGGACGTGGACAAGGGCGACTTTGTCGCGTTCATGGGGCCGAGCGGCTCGGGCAAAACGACGCTGCTCAATTTGCTGGGCGGGTTGGACGTGCCGACCTCGGGACACATCTCGGTGGACGGCGACGAGATCACCCACATGTCGTCGAGCAAGCTCACGCAATGGCGCGCGCGGCACGTGGGATTCATCTTTCAGATGTACAACCTGATTCCGGTTCTGACCGCCTATCAGAACGTGGAGCTTCCTCTCTTGCTGACCAAGCTCAGCAAAGCACAGCGCAAGCAGCACGTGGAGACGGCTCTTTCGATCGTCGGACTCGCGGAGCGCATGCATCACTACCCGCGCCAGCTTTCCGGCGGACAGGAGCAGCGTGTGACCATCGCCCGCGCCATCGTATCCGACCCTACGTTCCTGCTGTGCGACGAACCGACGGGCGACCTCGACCGCAAGAGCGCCACGGAGATCATGGCGCTGATTGAAGAACTTGTCGCCAAGCACGGCAAGACCGTGCTCATGGTGACGCACGACCCGGTGGTTGCGGACCGCGCCCACACCACGCTGCACCTGGAAAAGGGCGTGCTGGTCGAGGGCGGCAAGCTGGCGCAGCAGCAGAACGTCATGGCCGGAGGTGTGGTATGAAATTCAGCCGATTGATTTTTGCCAATTTGTTTCGCAAGAAGGTGCGGCTGCTGCTTACCATCGGTTCTTTTGCCGTGGCGCTGTTCCTGTTCGCGTTTCTCTCGATTGTGCGCGGCGCATTTCTGGGCAACGCCGAACTGGCCAGCGCCAACCGCCTGGTCACGATCAACCGTACTTCGATCATCAATCTCATTCCGCTGTCCTATCGGGACAAAATCCTGCGCATCGCCGGCGTGAGCTATGTCACCCACAACAACTGGTTCGGCGGAATCTATCAGGACGAAAAGAATTTCTTTCCGCAATTCGTCATCGACCCGGAAACCCAACGGCAAGTGTTTCCGGAACTGGTGGTCCCGGACGATCAGTGGGCCAATTTCCTCAAAGACCGCCAGGGAGCCGTGGTCGGAGCCAAGACGGCAAAACGCTTTGGCTGGAAAATCGGCGACCGTGTTCCGATCAAGACCACCCTCTACGGCGGAGGCTCGTGGGAGTTCAACGTCGACGGCATCTACCACGGCACGCGCGCGCAAGACGACGAAACGCAGTTTTGGTTTCAGTGGGACTACTTCGAGGAGAAGATTCCCGCCGCGGTCAAAGGACAGATCGGCTGGTATGTGATCCTCATCAAGGATCCCAAGGATGCCCCGCGCATCGCCAAGGCCATTGATTCAGAGTTCGCAAATTCCCCGAACGAAACCAAGACCGAGGCGGAGTCGGCCTTCGCCGCCAACTGGGTCAAACAGTTCGGCAACATCCAATTCCTCATCGTCACGATCGGAGCGGTCGTATTCTTCACCTTGCTCCTGGTCACCGGCAACACCATGGCCATCTCCGTGCGCGAGCGCACGGCGGAGCTGGCCGTGCTCAAAGCCATCGGCTATTCGGACCGTACCATTCTCTTCTTCGTGCTGGCCGAGTCTCTGGTCATCGCATTGTTTGGCGGACTGTTGGGCCTTTTGCTGGCCGTAGCGGCGACGCCGGTCCTGGCCGCGGCCTTGGCCAGCATGCTGCCGAATCTGGCGTTGCCCGCATCGGTCCTTGCGCTGGGCCTGGTGGTTGCGTTGCTGGTAGGAGTCATTTCGGGGCTGCTTCCCGGAATCGGCGCCATGCGTATGCGCGTGGTGAACGCGCTGAGGAGGGTCTGAAGTGGCCATACCGCTTATCTACAACGTGCGCAGCGTTCGAGCGCGCTGGACCTCCACCATCGTCGCCGTCCTCGGCATCGCCGGCACCGTCGGTGTTTTCATCGCCATGCTTTCGCTAGCGCGGGGATTCCGCGCTACGCTCGTCAGTTCCGGATCGAACGACAACGCGCTGGTCCTGCGGGCCGGTTCGCCCTCTGAGATGATGGGCGCGGTCACGCTGGACTCCGTCAAAATCGTCAAGGACGCGCCGGGCGTAGCCCTTGACTCCCGTGGCGCTCCGCTCGTGACACAGGAAGTGGTCGGCGTCATGCCCTTTCCGCTGGTCTCGAACGGAGCCGACGCGAACACCCAAGTGCGTGGCGTTTCTCCCAATGTGCTGGAAGTTCGCCGCGTCGTTAAGATCGTCGACGGGCGCATGTTCCAGCCCGGACTCGCGGAGCTGGTCGTCGGCAAAAATGCCGCGCGAACCTACAACGGGATCCTGAATGGCGCCAATGGAACCAAGACGCTCGTTCCGCTCGCCGTCGGCAACAAGGTGGATTTTGGCGGCGGACACTGGACCATCGCGGGCATTTTCGATGCCGGCGGTTCCGCGTTTGACTCCGAAGTCTGGTGCGACGCCCCGGTTCTGAATGAGGTCCTCAAGCGCCCGGACAATCTATTCCAGTCCGTGACCGCGCATCTCACCTCACCAGCCGCTTTTGACAAGTTCAAGGATGCGCTGACCACCGATCCCCGCATGAACGTCGACGTCACCCGCGAAATCGACTACTACTCGAAGCAATCGCGGGTCATGACCACTCTCATCACCGTTCTCGGCGGCTTTGTCGCAGCGATTATGGCCATCGGCGCGGTTTTTGGCGCGCTGAACACCATGTACTCAGCCGTCTCCGAGCGCGGCCGCGAAATCGCCACCATGCGCGCGGTCGGCTTCACCGGAAGTTCGGTGGTGTTCTCCTTCCTGGTCGAAGCGCTGCTCATTGCGCTGGTAGGCGGCCTGCTGGGCTCGGTCGCCGTTCTGCCGCTGAACGGCTTGACCACCAGCACCATGAACTTTCAGACATTTTCTAACGTGGCTTTCGCGTTCAAGATCACGCCCGTCCTTCTAGCTCAAGGCGTTTTCTTCGCGCTGCTAATGGGCGTGGTCGGCGGGCTGTTGCCGGCAATTCGCGCCGCGGTGCAGCCGGTAGCTTCGGCTCTGCGCTCGCTCTAGCGCAACCGCTCAACCCCGTCCCGTGCTTTCTTGGGCCATTGGCCGAAAGCGCGAGAGTTGTCCACAGGCGTCCAGAAGAGGAGAACGCATACGGATGACCTGGGAACGGCGAACTCGGGTATTGATTGTTGCGTTGTCCGCTGCCCGGGCTCTTACCCTCTTTTCTCTTCAAGAAGTCTTGGAACAGGCCGCCAACCGAAAAACAAATTGTGCTTAAACGGGGCCAAAACCGGCGAGTGAAAATCGTTGGTTCTCTTGGCTGTTATGGTCTGGCTTTGGCAAAGGAAAAGAGCCAATCGCTTGCTCAGGGCAATTCAGCAAGGTACGCCAGCAGACAATAGCCGATAAGAGCCAACAAAATCAGCGCGAGAAGCGAAAAGTTTTAGGCTGGTTTCCGCTCGTTTTGTACACCGTTCACGGACAATTACACGGACAATTTCGGGGGCCTGGGCCTGGTCCATGTGCTAGCGCCGCGAACAATCAAACACAGAACAAGTCTCTTGCACGCGTGTGTAGCATCGACTTGCGCAGCAAGAACGCACACGTAGCAGCTCTTCCATCGGTTGACCTAGCCGATGTGCTCCCGCAAGTTATTGATTCAGCGATTGTTAGAGTCGAATGTCCGTGTGGTGTCCGTGTGTCGGAGGGCCGCTGTGCACGACGCTGAGACGCAAACACAGGCTCCTACAGCGCCCGGAAATGCGCCTCGGGGCGATTCAAAGCCAATCAAGAAGGAGCACGGTGGGAAACGCGCTGGAGCTGGCCGACCGCCGAATCTGGAGAAGCGCCTGATCGGACGCCTCAAGCGCGAAAGTGCGGCTGACATCTTGGCCAGCATCGACGTGGAAGCCACAATCGCGGAGATCATGAAGAAGGGCAGTCTGTCGCTAAAACAGCGGACTTTAGCGGACTTGATGGACCGCGCATGGGGCAGGCCGGCTCAGGCGGTGAGCGTCTCAGGCGCCGTGGTCCACGCGCATTGGACGCCCGGCAAGTATTCGCACCTGACGGATGAGGAGTTTGCGAAGCTGGCCGAACTAAGCGCTAAGGCCCTCGCTCCGGCAAGCCCGAATGCCTCTCAGAATGGCCCGCAAAATCAAATAGAATCAAACACAGCGATTGAAGACGCCTGAGCTGACCGCCGCCCAGTACAACGGCCTATTCGCAAACGTTCTGCAAATAAGGCGCACCAGCAATCACTTTCCTGCGTATAACTCCAACTAGCCCAAGCACACCACTACCGAAAAGCATCAGGCTTGAGGGTTCGGGGGCAGAGGTAATCGCAAGCGTCCCAACTATCTGAGTTGAGACGTCACGAGCGGTATGAACGCCTGGGTTTAAATCTCCATTAGTATAGGTCGCAATACTGTTAATGCCGTTGCATGGTCCTATGAAATCCGTTATCACTTCACCTGAAAAGGGCATTGGAGCAGGAAGAATCGGAAGCTTGGCGTCCAACACGCTGCAATTGGAAAAGCCGGGGCCCAGCGAGGCGCTCATAAAGCTCGTGATCGTGGTTGTTGTAGTCAGAAGGGAAGGAACCTCAAATTGCCAGCTTACTGTGCTCCCGGCCGGCAGGCCATTAATGCCGCTATAGTCCGTTGACAATGTGTAAATGAACGAATCGGCCTTGGCTGACGATGCCAGGCCCAATACGAGTACTGACGAAATAAAAAGAATAGGGATTAACAACCTAGGGCTGGGGTTCATAGGTTCTCCTGTTCAAACCTCGTGTTAGTGCCGATAAGCGGGGACAGGAATACAGGGCCCAAAGCTAACAAAACGCAGTCAAAATGAGGTGCCAGATCTAGGACAGGAACGAAATTGCTCGGCAGCATACTACTTTGTAACTCGCTGTCAAGTGCAAAAATCGCCCCGTCGCGCGTCTTCTCAGCTTCTTGTTGCCACGCTCGAGCCCAACGAGAAATAGCGGAACTGGTTTCCTTTCCAGCCTTGGCCGAGGCGAAGTGCGGAAACGCCCCATTTAGGCGCTATTGCGTCTGTTTCGCGAAGGATTTCCGCGCAAAAGTGCGACCAGGCTGTAACGTGACTCGTTGACGCAGAAACTTTGAGAACCTCGATTGCGGGCCGGTAGGCTCAAAACGCCTTTCTACGACAAGCTCGAAGACCTTCCAGCATTCTCCACACTCAAAGAACCGGCGCCACTTTCGGCTGGGCGCCCTCTCGCTGCAGGACCGCGGGGAAAAGAGCCCGGATGATGGCGACGCGTTCTGCCTGACCTTTGCTCGCCGAGTAGCTACACCGCAAAGGCAAGAATGGCGCGAGCCTGCGCCCAGGGTAGGGATTTGGGGATGAGACGCCGTGACAGGGTGCTCTGCTTAGTTAGTGTCTGCTGGTTGTAGGCGCCGCATTTCTCGGAACTCTTCACAGCTGCAAACGGGTTCGGAAGACTCAACTGGCAGAAACTGGTGGTATGTGGCACGTCGAAGATGTCCATGTATTCGACTCGACCGTAGACAGCGAAACAGAACTTTCCCTCTTTGATATCTTGAATGTCCTTTTCAAAAATACGTGGCCTTACGGGTTCGGTACTGCCGGGCAGGGTGTCAATCCAGCCCGCTGTGAGAGTTTCGGGATGTTGCGGAAAATGGACGCCAACAAAATAGTGACCCGCATACTTGTAATCAAAACGGGGAGCCTCAGTCGTAGACACCTTTTGAACCCCGATTGTTACCCGAACATTTCTAGCCGCCGACTTGCCGATATTGACTACTTCTACGGCGAAGGTTACTGGCTGGTGCGCTGTAAAAATTGGATCTTTCATAACTTCCAGCGTTACCCAAGCTCGTTGATCTTCTCGCATCTGCTTCTGAATGACGTCAACTTGAGATTGGGTGGACTTCGCTTGCTCGCGTGCAATGCGAAGCTGTTCGCGTGTATTTCGCTCCGATTCACTGGCTCCTACGACTGCGCTGATACTCTGATCACTCAAAATCTTGGTTTGGTCGGCCATGATTTTAAACTGGCTATACATAATGGCTCCGGTTATCGCGGCAACAGCGATACCGACCACAGTGAGCGTTATCATTTTTCGCTCAAACTGACTCATTTCGCCTTTGAGCTCGTTTACCGCGTTCTCTGCGTTGGTCTCGGCTTGTTGTCCAGCTATCTGGCTGCTTGTTGCTTGTGGGGCCGCACGCGGGTCCTGTTGTGGGATTGGAGTTATGGGAACCAGTGGAGCGATAACTTCAGGCGCTGCTTTGTTATCGGCCTCACCCTCCTTACGGGGATTTTCTTCTATCAAGGGCTGTTCACCTTCTAGGAACTTAGCGGGGAGAAACTATAACACGGGCCTGGTCTATGCGAAGCCACACCAAACAATCAAACAAGTGCGCAAGCGTCCCTGCTGTCCCACTGTCCCATCCATACACTTTCAGAACATGGGACAGCAGTGTTTTTCTGAGAGAAGTAGTAGAGAGAGAAAGACTTAAGATGAATGAGAGAGTGTCCCAAGCAGCGATACTGTGGGACAGCAAAATGGGACAGATATGAGAACACGGACAATTCACGGACAATCCGCGATTTCGGGGAAGCAGTGAGATGCGTAAGTCTTTGAAAACTAAGGCATGCGACATCAAAAAAAGAAAAGAGCCAATCGCTTGCTCAGGGCGACTGGCTCTTTTCTTTTCTATCCGTGACCACCACCGCTGCTGTAGGAGTTCAGCGCGGCTGGCGGTTTCTCCCAACTGCCAAAACCCTTTGTCAGCGAGCGGCTGCCGAACGGCCCAGGGCCCGTTTGGCCAGTTCCTCGCTGTTCGCGACCGCCGCCACGACGCCGCGGCGCGCAAAATCTTCCACCGAGTTGACTCTCAGCTTGGTGTAGGCCACGACCGGGTGCTTGCTCTCAGCCAGCCGGTCCACAGCCACGGCCCAGCCGCTGTGCAGCATGTAGACAGCTCCGACCAATGCCGCAATCGCCCCAAACCCCAATGCGAACAAAGCAAATGCCGCCAGGAGCTCCCGGACGAAATACAGTTGCGTCGCCGCGATAGCTCCCAGGAACCACCACATCCACCTGCGGCTTTTGTCCTTGGTCTTCATTCTGTCCTCTATTCTTGGCCCGTGTTCCCTAACCTTCGGCCTGTCACGCTCTTATGCATTGCCACCCTTTAGATGCGTTGACCTGTCCTCTCGGTCTGCCCATCCCGCCAACCTGTACCATTAGACAGCATTTCGACGGCCGGGAACATGGTACAGAGGACACATTTTCGGGTTTAAACCAATCTCCTAGTACCGCCTTGTTTCCATTGGAACCAGTGTAACTAATTGATTTTATTAATCTTACAAATCGTATGGTGTCAATAGGTGCTTTGCTGGATCTTCGCTGAACCTGCTGTGGAAAACTTGCCCGCTAGGACAGGTCAAGTTCGCCCTTTTCAGGAAGCCCGTGAGCCAAATTGTGCATGCGCATGGCTCGCGCCAGCCTGGCCGGGCCCTGTCTTGTACGCCTGGCCACGGTATGGTCTAATGCCGCCAGTTCCCCCCTCTTATGGACGCGCTCATTGTGCTCGCAGTCCTCGCCCTGCTGGCCGGGCCTATCCTTGCGATCGTGGCGCTTGTCGCGGTGCGCCGGCTATCGGCCACCCCGAGCCTGCCCTTGCTGCGGGAATTGACGACCCGGGTCTATCAACTGGAGCGCCAGGTCGCGGGACTGACCGCTGCCGAGAGCAAAGCGGAGCCCCCATCGCCAGAGGCGAAGCCACTGGACCTTGAAATTCGGTCGTCCGCAGCATCGCCGGCACCCCCTCCCCCGGCGCCAACGCCGCAACCGGCCGTTTCCGCGACTCCGCTCGAGGGCATTCCCCTTTCGCAACGAGCATCGCCGGCGGGCGCGGTAGACATGGAGAGCCTGATCGGCGGCCGCTGGTTTTATCTGATCGGCATCGTGGCCCTGCTCATCGCCATCTCGCTCGGCGTAAAGTATGCGTTCGATAACAAGTGGATCGGGCCCACTGGCCGGGTTGCTATTGGCATTCTGCTGGGCGCCCTGATGCTCCCCTGGAGCCAGTGGCTTCTTGGCCGAGGCTACCGCTACTTTTCCGAAGGCATCGCCGCGCTCGGCGAAGCCACCCTGTTCGTTTCGGTCTGGGCCGGCTGCCAGTACTACACGCTCTACAGCCGCGACGTCGGCTTCATCGCGATGATCGTCATCACCGCGGTCATGGCCGCGATCGCCGTCGGGCGAGATTCGCAGCGTATCGCGGTGATGTCGCTGCTAGGGGGGCTGCTCGCTCCCATCCTCGCCAGCAGCGGCAGGGACGAGCAGGTTGTCCTCTTCACCTACCTGCTCGTACTCGGCGCGGGCGCTCTGGTCGTGGCCGCAAGTAAGGAATGGCGCTCGCTGCCGATCATTGCCTTCATCGGCACGCAAATCTATTTCTGGGGTTGGTACAGCGAATTCTTCCACCGCACATCTCCGGTCGAACGTACCGTCCTGTTCGCCAGCCTGTTCTTTTTTCTGTACGCGGCGCTGCCTTTAGCGAGAGCGATGCGCAGCGCGCCTGGCGGCAACCTGGATGTGCTGCTGCTCCTAGCCAACGAGTTCTTGTATTCCGCCGCCTTGTTCATTTTGCTTTGGCCGGACGACAAGTGGCCGCTGACGCTGCTTTTCGTCGCGCTCGCCGCGGCCCACGTAGCGGTCGCGCGGCTGGTTCCCGCTGCAAAGGCGGACCAGTCCGGATTGGCGCGCCTCCTCTACGCCGGGCTCGCTCTCACCTATCTGACCGTGGCGATTCCCGTTCGTCTCGAGGGCAAGTGGATTACCTTCAGCTTTGCGGTGGAAGGGGCGATCCTGGTCTGGACCGGCTTCCGCGCCGCCAACCAGTTTCTTCGCCAGGCCGGCTACGTGTTGCTCGGCATTTCGGCCTTGCGGGTTCTGTTTTTCCCGCCGGAAGGCGGCACGTTTCTCTTTAACCCGCGTTTTGCCGCGTACCTCGTCATGACCGCCTGCTTTGCCTTGGCTCTTTGGTCCGCCCGGGCGCACCAAAGCGGCATCGGAGATTCTGAGCGCATCGAAGTCGGCTTGTTGGCCGTCGCTATCAACGCGTACGCGCTGGTCGCGCTCTCCGCGGAATTCTGGGACTACTTCGGCAAGACTTCCGAGGGCATCGAGGCGACGCTGGCGCAGCACCTGGCCCTCTCCGTTCTGTGGACGGCCTATGCCAGCGCCCTCTTGTTTGTCGGCATGCAGAAAAGGTCGGGCCTTCTCCGCTGGCAGAGCCTTGCGCTGTTCGGCCTCACCGTAGGCAAAGTCTTTCTCTACGACCTCGGGTTCCTTGATCGTGGCTATCGTATTTTTTCCTTCTTCGTTCTTGGCGCGGTGTTGCTTGCCGTTTCATTCCTTTATCAGCGCAGGCTGGCTCGCGAAAAAGGCAACGCATGATTCGTCTCCTATCTCGTCTGGCGCTGGGCGCCGGTTTGGCGACATGGCTTGCATCGGCTGCGGACTTGCCTGACCGCTGGCGGGCGTGGCGTTATTCCCGGCCCATCGTGGAGCCCGCGGCGCCAGACGGTTCGCCATCCCCGCGGCCTGCGGAAATTACCGTTCCCTGGGAGGTCTTTGCGCATTGCAACGCGGAATGCGGCGATCTGCGCATCAGCGACGCGCAAGGCCAGGAAGTCCCCTACCAGCTGAGAACCGAGCACGCGACGTCACGTTCTTCGAGCCGCCAGGTCCAGATCGTCGAAAACAGCTTCGCAGCCGGCAAATACACGCAGATCGTCGGTGATTTAGGCGCTGATGCGCCTTTCTACGACCGGGTCCGCCTGGAAACGCCGCGCTCCGACTTTATCGTGTGGTCCGAAGTGGCGCTCAGCGAAGATGCCAAGACCTGGCGTATCGTCGAGCCGCGCGCTCCCATCGCCCGTTTTCGCACACACTTGGTCGACGGCACCCAGACCATTCCCTTCCGGGGGCTCAATTCGCGCTACATTCGCGTCCGTATTTTCGAAACCGACGAACCGTTCAGCGTAACCGGCTTGACCGTAGTTCGCGAAGAGGCGCATCCCGCAACACTTGCTGCAGTGCCGGCCACCTTCCAGCTTGCAAATTCCGACGACACCACGGAAACCGCTTGGACCACCGATCTCGCGTCCTCGCGCATTCCCGTCTCACAGCTGCGCTTCTCGACCGAAACGCCCGAGTTCTACCGGGCGGTTCGAATCCGCGCAAGCGAAGACGGTAAGATCTGGAGCTATCGCGGCTCCGGCGTAATCTATCGCTACAAACAGGGCAACGCCATTCGCGAATCGCTGGCGGTCGATTTTCCGGAATGGCCGGAGAACCGTCTTCTGCGCGCCGAGGTGATCAATGGAAATGATCAGCCGCTGCGCAACACCAGACTCTCCCTTTTGGCCGTTCCGCGCACGCTGGTTTTCCGGACGCAACAGGGCGGCTATCGCCTGCTCTATGGCAACGAGCGGGCCGGTTCGCCAGAATATGACCTCGGCCAATACCTGGAAGCCGGAACCGCCAAGCCTGTCTATTCCAGTCTTTCGCTCGGACCGGAAGAGACCACCGCGAACTATCGGGATCCGCGCCCGTTTTCCGAACAGCATCCTTCGCTGCTGTGGATCTCGCTCGGCATTGCCGTCGTGCTGATCGGGCTGACGGCTCTCAAGACCTTGCGCACACCAACCCGCTCGGAGCCGCCCGATGCTTCTTGAATTTTCTTGGCGGAGTCACTGCTGCGGGATTCAGTTGCCTTTTAGCGCGTAGCCCACATCGAAAGGCAGCTTGCCGTCAATCCGCAAGACTTTCACGGAACTGTTGATGGCGTATACGTCCACGATCCCGATCGCGCCCGGTGTTGCATCCACGGTCCGCAGCAGATCATCGTCGGTATCCACAACCTTCACCACTTGATGGGTTTCATTCAGCTTGGCAATCGCGGCCTTTATGTCGGCAGTACCGCCGAACAGTTTGGTCAGGGCCACGCGCATCTCGGGCGCATCGGGATTCTTCAGCACCAGCACAAATCCTTTGCCGTCCGGCCACGCTTTGCTGCCACCTTTGCACAGTTTCACCAGTTCCGCCAACGGCAGGTCGGTCAGCTTGCTGCCGGCCGAAGCCACCACAGCCATATTCTTGATCGCCGGCAGCGCGCCAGATGAGAAGGCACAGGCAACCGCCAGCGCAATCGCGCCGCGCAGCACCTGCCGCCTGGAATGTTTCATCATCCGCGCTTCACCTTTCTGACGAATGCCCGCAGTATCTTTCCCCGGCGCCCGCCCGGCAAGTAACCGATACGAACAATTGAATTCTGTCGCCAATCGAGCAATCCGCTTAAGGTTGCCGCACACCTGTACCTCGGAACAGCTTCTCCGGCTGCGCGCGGGCACGCTAATGTCGATCCGCAAGATCCATCCTCCTTCTCGCGGGCTCGAAGGGTGCGCAGCGGAGTGAACGTTGATGAAGAGTCTTCTTCTTAAATTCTGCTTGGCCGCTCTTCCCGCAATGGTAGTCGCCGCTTGGATTGCGCCGGCGCAGGAGATGCAGACGGCGACCGCACTTGAAGCCGAAAGGCACCCGGCGGACGACGCCGCCGCGGCAACCGCGGCGGCGCCGGTTCACGTCTTTGCTTTTGCGGTTGGCTCCAAGTCTGCCGAGGCGCGCACGCTCGTGGAGTCGGCTCTCGATCAATATGAAAATGTTTGGCTCGACCGCTCGGTAGAAAGCGCTCGCCAAGCTACGCAAAAGGATCCGCGCTTCGCGCTGGCCTACGCCGTTGAGTCTTTCGCAGCCCGTCGCACGCAGCCTGACTTCGCCGCCCTCAGCAAAGCGGAGTCGCTCGCGGCTGAGGCCCCGGCGGATGAAAAACTGCTGGTAACTTTTCTGACGGCCACGCAAGAAGGCGACTTGCTTCCGGCCATCGTGGCCATGAACGAACTGCTCGCTCGCTTTCCTAACGACAGCCACGCGCTTTACCTCACGGCGGAGTGGCTCTACTTCCAGCAGGACTACGACCGTTCGGTCGAGATGTGGGAGCGCCTGATTCAACAAGATCCCGGCTTCGCGCCCGCCTACAACATGCTGGGCTACGCCCGCGTCGAAGCAAGCAACCCGGATCCGGTCAAGGCACTCGGCTATCTGAAGAAATACGCCGAGCTTCAGCCGCATCACGCCAATCCGGAAGATTCACTGGGCGAAGTTTCACGCTACGCCGGCAGCGACCAGGGCTCCCTGCTTCACTATCGTTCCGCGCTCGAAATCACGCCCACGTTCATCACCTCGCAGATCGGCCTCGGCGACACCTACACGCTGATGGGCGAATACGCCGCCGCGCGCGCCGAATACGCCAAGGCTTCCGCGATGGCCACCAATGATCGCGACCGCCTGCACATCGAATTTCAGAAAGCTCTGGTCTTTTTCTGGGAAGGCCGCGCTGCGCAGGGCTTACGCGCGCTGCATGATGTGGCGCAGAAGGCGCGCCTGGCCAAGGAGCCTTATTCCCTGTTCGAAGCTCAGGAAGCGGAAGCGCTGCTGGCCGCAACCTCCGCCGAACGGCTGGCAAAACTGGCCGAGATGGAGGCGTTTTTCAGCGCGCCGGTGGAACGGATGGGGGAAGGCGACCGCAATCCGACGCTTGCCGCCGTTTGGCGCGATCAGGTGCGAGAAAACGCGCAGGCAGCTAAACTCGACGCCGCGCAGGCCGCCGTCAGAAAGCTCGAACAGCTGGCCGCGAAATCGCGCGACCTGATCGTGCAGGATTGCTACGAATCCGCGCGCGGCTATGTCTTCGTCGCGCAAAAAAGATATCAGGAAGCGGCCCTGCAGCTTTCCGCCGATCCCCATTCGCCGCTCACCGTGAAGTGGCTCGGGCACGCGCGCGAAAGAGCCGGCGACTTGCGAGGCGCCGACGCCGCCCGGCTCCATTTCAAATATCTGCGCGCGCCGAACGCCGAATGGTATCTGGCCACGCACTCCGGGTTTGCGGCCGACTGAGTTTGCCCCCAAAGCGAATCGCGCCGGTCTGTCCACCCCCGGCAGGCTGGCGCGGTTCGCCCCCCGGTTTCAAGCCTTCTTGAGCATCCTGGTCAACCAGATAAGAATCACCGCGCCGATGAATGCGACCAGGATTCCGCCGATGAGTCCGCCGGCCGAAATCCCCAGCATGCCGAACAGCCAGCCTCCCACAATCGCGCCGAGCATACCCAAAACGATATCCATGAGCACGCCGTAGCCGCCGCCCTTCATCACCTTCCCGGCGAGAAATCCCGCAATCAGACCGACGATGATCCAGTACAGCAAACCACCCATGGCAGCCTCCCAAATGAACTCTTCGGCGCCCGAGCCGCGCAGAATGGCAAGGTTTTAGAAGATTCCGTGCCCGAACGTCAAGCGTAATCCCATCGAAAGCAGCAAATCGTTGCCCTTCAGATTGAGAGGCGGGTTGCTGATGTACCGGTCGCTGAACGTCACCTGCCAACCGAGCCAGCTATTCAGTTTGGTGGTGGCCGTGGCGTCAAAGTTGACGCGATAGTCTCCCAAGTCACTCGCGTTGGGAAAAAACGTGAGTTGTTCGGTGAACGTCGTGCGCGCGCGGAGCTTGATGGCGAGCGACTCGCCCGCCAGTAGTTCGGCGCTGTGCCGGGTCTCGGAAGGCACCAGGATCTCGGCCGGCGGCGGGGTCGGGTTTGCCGTCAGATAGGAGGAGAAATACTCCTGGTTGAAGCTGGCGCCGCCGAATACGTCGAATTGCGTAGCCTTCGAATGGATCAGGTGATAGCCCAGACCGCCCCCGAGGACGTTGCGCAGATCCAAGTTTTGCAGCTGATCCGAATCGAAATCGGTAAACGCGAACACGTAAATCTTGGGCTTGAGGTTGTATTCGCCGCGGATTCCCGCATGGATGGCATTAGCGGTGGTCAGCGCCGGATCCTCCTTGCTGTCCTTCGCATAGACCTGCGTATAGTAGAGCGCGAGCTTGTTCTTCGGGACCACCCGCGCGGCTTTCCCCGCAATGCTCAACGCCGTGGTCGCCGAGTTGCCTTCCGTCACGCTCAGTCCCAGGTCGAATAAACCGCTCCAGTAATCTCGCAGCCGCGGATGCTTTAGCCGGTCGACTTCCGCCTGCTCCTGGTCATTTCGAATGGCTTGGATCGCCGCATGTTCCGTGGACACCTCGCCTGCATCCTTGGTGGCCACTTCGAGCTTTCCATCCGTGGTGGTGACCGTGCCGACGACCACCCGGCCGTCGGAAAGGGTCAGATGCAGGGGCTGCGAGGAAACAATGCCCGTCACCGCGTCCCATTGTACGGTCACGTCGCCGGCCAGCTCGGTCTTGATCTGAAGCGTTTTCCTGTCATCGTCCGTCTTCACAATCGTGCCGGTCAGCCGGTCTCCATTCTTCAGGGTCACCTGATCCGCCCGCACCAGTGCGGCGGACAAAGACAACGACAGCATCAGCAGGATGAACGCTCGTCGCATACGGGAATCTCCTTGCCAGAAATGCTTTGGTTTGACTGCGAGGGCGCGGGCAGGCCTTCTAGAAAGTGACCGCAAAGGTGTTACAACTTAGAAGTCTACTTGAATCGCCATCAACTTCCCACTTCCTCGCGCCAATAGCTCTACTGCCCGCGCGGCGTGCAGCGCGGCGTTCTCGCTTTCTCCGGCGTCCGACTATACTGGTGCGGCCCAAAAAGGAGTTTCGATGTCCGTTCTGTCGCGCAGACGCATGGTTCTCGCTTTGCTGGTTGCAGCCCTCGCCGCGGCATGTGCTTCGCCGCCCGCGCCCAAGGAATTGGTGCAGGCAACCCCGCGCAAGCCCTCCATTGTCTTCATGAGCGATTTCGGCACCGCCAATGACGCGGTCGCGATCTGCAAAGCCGTCATGGCCGCCATCGCCCCCGACGCGCGCATCGCCGACATCACCCACCAGGTCACCCCGTTTCAAATCGAAGAAGCTTCCCGCTTTCTGTACGGAGTCACGCCCTACTACCCGGCCGGCACGGTGTTTCTGGTCGTAGTCGATCCCGGCGTGGGCACTTCGCGCAAGGCCGTTATCGTCAAAACCAAGAAAGGCCAACTGTTTGTTCTGCCCGACAACGGGCTGGTCACGGCTGTCGTCGATCGCGACGGCCTGGCGGGCGCGCGCGAAATCACCAACCAGAACTGGATGATTCAGGCGGCCGTCTCTTCCACTTTTCACGGCCGCGATGTCTTTTCGCCCGCCGCCGCGCACTTGGTGGAGGGTTGGGATTACACCATTGCCGGTCCCGAAGTTCCCCAGCTGGTCCGCCTCACTCCGAAATCCGCCTCGCTCGGGGACAAGGGCATCAGCGGTGACATAATCGGCCTCGACGATCCCTTCGGCTCGCTGATCACCGACATCGCCGCCGAGGATTTTGCCAACCTCGGCTACGCGCTCGACGACAGAGTCGCCATCCAAATCAACAAAAAGCAGGTCACGCTTCCTTATGTCAAGACGTTCATGAACGTCGCGGTCGGCGAACCCTTGCTGTACATCGATTCCCGCGGTCGCGTGGCCATCGCCATCAATCAGGGCAACTATGCGAAGAAGTTCGGCGTCGAGCCTCCCGCGACCCTTTTCATTCCCAAAAAGACCGCCGCACCGGCGCGGCTCGTAAAACCCGCCAAACCCTCGCCGCGACGCTGAGGAATAGGGTTGGGCCCGCTGCGCCAAGGGCCAAGCCGGCAGCGAGATGCGTGATGGTCTCTTGCCGCCACACCGCCGATTTGCATTTTTCCGGACACCGGCGAAAAATGAAATTTGCTGAATCCTGGAGAAACCCATGACAGAAGCCGTCATTGTCTCCGCCGTTCGAACGCCGGTTGGCCGCGCCTACAAAGGAACGCTACGCGCTACCCGGCCCGACGATTTGGCGGCGCTGGTGGTCAAAGAAGCCATCGCGCGCGTCCCGGGCCTGGACGCGGGCGAAGTGGACGACGTCATCCTGGGCTGCGCCATGCCCGAGGGCGAACAGGGAATGAACGTTGCTCGGATCGCCGCTTTGCGCGCCGGTCTGCCCGTCGAAACCTCGGCCATGACCATCAACCGCTTCTGCTCTTCCGGATTGCAGGCCATTGCCCTTGCCGCGGATCGAGTGCGCGGCGGCGGTGCGCAAGTGATCGTCGCGGGCGGCACCGAATCCATGTCCATGGTGCCCATGGGCGGCAACAAGATTTCTCCGAACCCCTGGCTCGTGGACCATTATCCGGACGCCTATATCAACATGGGGCTCGGCACGGAAAATATCGCGCGCAAGTTCGGCATCACGCGCGAGGCGGCCGACAGATTCGCGCTCGACTCCCACAAGAAAGCGGTCGCGGCCATCGCCGCGGGAAGATTCAAGGACGAGGTTCTGCCCGTAGAGGTCAGGATCACTTCCCTGCCGGCCGGCGGCACGGGCCCCTCCGGTAAGCCCAGACCGCAGAAACCGACCACCGAAACCATCCGATTCGACTGCGACGAATTGCCGCGCGTCGACACCTCGCTCGACGCGCTGGCCAGCCTCAAGCCGGCATTTCATGCCCAAGGCACGGTCACCGCGGGAAACAGTTCCCCGATGAGCGATGGCGCGGCGGCGGTGGTGGTGATGAGCGACGCCCGCGCGAAATCGCTGGGCGTGAAGCCCCTGGCGCGCTTTGTCGCCTACGCCACGGCAGGCTGCCTGCCGGAAGAATTCGGAATCGGTCCGGTCAACGCTATTCCCAAGGCGCTCAAACTCGCCGGGCTGAAACTCGAAGACATCGCCGTCATCGAATTGAACGAAGCCTTCGCTGCACAATCCCTTGCAGTGATGCAACAGGCAAAGCTGAATCCGGAAAGTGTGAATCCGAACGGCGGCGCGATCGCGCTCGGTCATCCGCTCGGCTGCACCGGCGCAAAGCTCACCGCTTCCATCCTGCGCGAGCTCGAACGCCGGAACGCGCACTACGGCATGGTCACCATGTGCATCGGCGGCGGAATGGGCGCCGCCGGTATCCTGGAACGCTGCGGATCGGACTAGCGGCCAAGCGAAGTCGACCGCGGATTTGCGGGCCGGTCCTGTTCCGACTCCATCAGCAGCTTCAATCGGGCCAGGTCGTCGTGTATTTTTCGCTGCGCGGCGAAGGTCAGCGCCGGCTCAAAAATCCGGTCGCTCCATCCGAAGTACCGGGTGTGCGAAGTGAATACCAGCCGCGTGTACTCGTCGCTCGAGATGAGCTTGAAGTGCGCGTCGCCGGAAAAACCATTGGCCGCGTCCCCTGACAGGACCAGGAAGCTCAATTCCTGATTGGGCACCAGGCGATCGACGCGCAGGATCATTTCCACGCTGTGACCGGCGATGATCTGGGTCAGCTTGAAGCCGGTCGCCTTTTGCTGCGCGCCATCTTCGCCGGCCCGACGCAACTCTACGATTTCGGAAACCCAGCGGCGCACTAGGTCCTCCGAGCTGATCCAGCGAAAGACCGCGGGCGCCGGGCGGGCGATTGTGACTTCTTCCTCGATGAAGCCGCGGTCGCCACGACGCGCGGCGAACCACAGCACCACCGCCAGAGTCAGGGCAACGGCAAGACTTCCCTGAATGATCCGAGTCAGGAAACGCATGCATCCTCTCGGTTGGGCAATGCGAAACAGGTTGGCAAGCATCTTAGTCCGGCGAATGCTTCACTCCAAGTAAATCTCGCGTAACGATTGTTCTCGTTGCGAAGTCCGGTAACAAAGCAATACGTTCAATTGCCGCGACAGTGGGCCGGGGGTAAAATTCAAGGGTCGCAGGAAAATGCGGCCGAACGTTTCCGGCCTGCGTCCGGAGGGATCCGATGGCAACGAGTGTTGTGACCAAAGCGCCCGCAAAAGGCGGCAGTTTTCTGCTGGAATCTCCGGCGCCGCAGGACGTGTTTACACCGGCAGATCTGTCGGACGACCAGAAACTGATCGGGCAAACCGCCGAGGAATTCGTGCTTAAAGAAGTCCTTCCGCTGGCGAAAGATCTGGAGAGCAAGAAGCCCGGCTTGATGGCCGAGTTGGTGCGCAAAGGCGGCGAGCTGGGACTGATGGGCGGCGGGGTTCCGGAGGAATACGGCGGAGCGGGACTCGACAAGATCGCCACCACCGTGCTGACGGAAAAGCTCTCGATTTACGGCGGATTTGCAGCGACGCACGGCGCGCACGCGGGCATCGGCACTCTGCCCATTGTGTATTTCGGAACAGAAGAGCAGAAAAGGAAATATTTGCCGAAGCTGGCTACGGGCGAGCTGATTGGTGCTTATTGTCTGAGCGAGCCGCAAGCCGGCTCTGATGCGCAGAACTCCCTGACGCGGGCGGAGCTGAATGCTGATGGCTCGCACTATGTGCTGAACGGGCAGAAGATGTGGATCACCAACGGCGGCTTCGCGGATCTGTACATTGTCTTCGCCAAGATCGACGGCGAGAAATTCACCGCGTTCATCGTCGAGCGCGCCTTCCCCGGATGCAAACCCGGAAACGAAGAGCACAAGATGGGCATTCACGGCAGCTCGACGACGCCGGTATTCCTGGAGAATTGCAAGGTCCCGAAGGAGAACCTGCTACACGAAATCGGGCGCGGGCACATCGTGGCGTTCAATATTCTGAACGCGGGGCGCTTTACCCTGGGCGCCAGCTGCGTGGGCGGCGCAAAGTACGTGTTGATGACCTCCTCCAAGTACTCGAAAGAGCGCAAGGCATTCGGAAGATCCATCGGCGATTTCGGCTTGATGAAGGAGAAGCTGGCGGAGATGGCGATCCGGATTTTCGCCGTCGAATCCATGGTGTATCGCAGCGCCGGGAATATCCAGGGCATGGTCGCTTCGCAAGACGGCTCGCAAAGCGCGGCCAGCAAGACGGCGCACCTGATGAAGGTGCTCGAGGAATACGCGATCGAAAGCTCCATCGCCAAGGTCTACGGCAGCGAGATGCTGGACTTTGTGGTGGACGAAGCGGTGCAGATTTTTGGCGGTTACGGTTTCCACGAGGAATATCCGGTATGCCGGGCGTATCGCGATTCGCGCATCAACCGCATCTTTGAAGGCACCAACGAGATCAATCGAATGCTGATCGTGCAGATGTTGATGAAGCGCGCGATGGGCGGTCAGCTACCCCTGATTCCCGCCGCAATGAAACTTGCCGATGAGATTCTTGCCGGTCCGTCGTTTGAAGAGACTGCGGAAGGGGTTCTGGCCGAGGAAGCGCGGGTTGTCGGGAACGCCAAGAAGATTTTTCTGCAGGCGGCGGGCGGCGCGGTGCAGAAGTTCCGCGAGAAATTGGCTGACGAACAGGAACTGGTTGCGGCGCTGGCCAACATCGTGATGGAAGTCTACGCGATGGAGTCTTGCCTGTTGCGCACCCAGAAAGCCGCGCAAGCGAAAGGCGAAGCCGCGCATGCCGCCATGATCGCGGCGACGCGGGTCTTCGTGAGTGATGCCATGGAGCGCGCCGAGCACGAGGCCAAGCGGGCACTCGCGGCGGTTCACGAAGGCGACATGCTAACGACGCAATTGGCGGTGCTCAAGCGATTCGGAAAGCGCAGCGCGGCGGATACCATTGCGCTGCGGCGGCAGGTAGCGTGGGCGGTCCAGTCGCAAGACCGTTACCCGTTTGAAGGCCGCTGAGGGGCGGGACCGGTCGGGCCGGGCGCAGTTCTTTCGCACCCGCGGGGGGGCCTTGTAGCGATCAGGCCAACAGCTACCGCCATCGCGCAGCCATGGAATGATAAGCAGTTAACAAACAGATAAAGAGATTCATTGCTTGATAAGAACGGCAAGCGCGCGCGGCACGACACTTCGTTAAACGGCAGAGCATAGACTAAGGTGACAACGAACAGCTTCCGCGCTGAGGGAATAGTCCGCCCGGATGACTCGGAAATTCACCATTCTGGCTTTGGCGATTGTCGGACTGCACATCGTCGAGGCGACCGCGCTCGGAAAGTCATCGAGCGGCGCTTTGCTCGGAAACCTGCTGCAAATCATCGCCAGCTTCATCGCCACCTACGCGTGCTTTGACGCTTCGCGGCGGTCGGCCAAGCTTGGGCAGGCCTTTTGGGTTTTGGTCGGGGTCGGCCTTAGCGCCTGGGGCCTGGCGAACATCGGTTGGGCCTATTACGAAGCGGCGCTCGGGACGGTGCCGCCGGAGCTGTCGTTCATCCGGTTCATGTTCGACATGCAGCAAGCTTTTTTTGCCATGGCCATCCTGCTCGATCGCGACGAGCAGGCCAAGCACGCGGACATCGGATTCATTCTGGACGCGGTACAGATCACGCTGATTTTCCTGTTCATTTATGCCGGACTGTACTACGTCCCGTCCCTGACCTTGGATCCGCACAGCGCGGTGCTGCGGGAGTACGCCATTACCACGGCCGAAGTGACGGCGGTGCTGCTGCTGGCGCTGTTGCGCGCGATTTTCGCGCGCTCCTCCTACGCCAAGCGGCTGTACAGCGGAATGGCGGCGTACCTGTTTGTCTATGCGGTCGGGTCGGGCGTGGCACATTTCACGCAGATGCAGAAGGAAACGCAAGCTGGGACGCTGCTCGATCTGTCCTGGACCGTGCCGTTGCTGTGGGCTGCCTTGTGGGCCGCGAAATGGAAGGAGCAGCCGCAAGGCAAGGGGAAGGAGCAGCCCGGAGAACGGACCAAGACCCTGGGCGAGACCATCTTGACCAACGCGATGTTCGGCTCGGCACCGGTGCTGGTGTTCCTGCTTTCCTCGGGATTGGGCAAGGAATGGCGCGAAGTCCGGTGGACCATGCTGGCGGTGTCGGTGGCGTGCTATGTGGCGCGCATGGCGATTGCCGACTACCGGCAAGTGCGCAATGCGGAGCTGGTGCGACGGCAGGCGAGCGCGCTGGACTCCGCGGTTGACGGCATGGCGATTGTAAGCGGCGACGGCACGTATGCCTACGTGAACGCCGGATACGCGGCGCTTTTGGGCACCGGCTCGCGGGAAAAGATGACCGGCCGGCCGTGGGCGGAAGTTTCCGTGACGCCCAGGGGCGCACGTGTGCCGCCGTCTGCGGAGATCGGGCGGGCGCTCGCGAAACAGGGTCGGTGGTACGGCGTTGTCGAGGTGCCGGCCAAGGGCGGGGAGGAAAATCACGGGCAGTACGTTCCGGTCGAACTTGCGGTGACCTCTCTGCCGGACGGCGGCGCGGTGGTGGTGAGCCGGGATTTGACGGAACGCCGCGAAGCGGAGCAGGCGCGAGTCGACGCGGAGATCAAATACCAGATGATCGTGGAGCGTGTCGCGGCCATCAGCTATATCGCGGAGCCGGGAATCAAAGGGAAGTGGTACTACGTCAGCCCGCAGATTGAAACCATCCTCGGCTACACGCCGGACGAATGGCTGGCAACTTCACAGGACTGGATCGAGTTTATCCATCCCGACGACCATGCCACGGTAGTCGCCGCCGAGGAGATTGGCGTCAAGCAGAAATCATTTCAGGCCGAATACCGCATCAGGCGGAAAGACGGCCGCATGATTTGGGTCAACGACACCGCGGTGATCATCTCTGGCAGCGATAAACACCCGGTGATGGAAGGGCTGCTCGTCGATATCAGCGAACGCAAGCTGATGGAGATGCAATCGCAGCAGGCGCGCAGGATGGAGGCGGTGGGACGGCTGGCAGGTGGAATCGCCCACGATTTCAACAATTTGCTGACGATCATCAAAGGCTACACCGAACTGGCGCGGCGGCGGGCGGAAACACCCGAACTCAAGACCGACATCGGCCGCATTGAAGACGCCAGCGAGCGAGCCGCAGCGCTGGTACGGCAACTGCTGGCGTTCAGCCGCAGACAGGTGCTGCAGCCGAAGAACCTCGACTTGAACAGCGTGGTGGCCGGGCTCGAACAGTTGCTACGGCGGTTGCTCGGCGAACATATCGAACTGCAGACCAATCTGCGAGCGAGGCTCGGAACGATCAAGGCCGACCCCTCGCAAGTGGAACAAGTGCTGATGAACCTGGTGGTGAACGCGCGGGATGCCATGCCCGACGGCGGGCGGCTGATCATCGAGACCAGCAATGCCGAGCTGGACCAGAGGTATGCGGGCGAGCACGTCACCGTAAAACCGGGCCGGTATGTGATGCTGGCGGTTTCGGACACCGGCACCGGCATGAGCGCGGAAACCGTGGCACATATTTTTGAGCCGTTCTTCACCACCAAGGGCGGCGGAAAAGGCACGGGCCTGGGGCTGGCAACGACGTATGGAATCGTCAAACAGAGCGGCGGCTATATCTGGGTTTACAGCGAACCGGGCCAAGGCACGACGTTCAAGGTGTATCTGCCGCGATTTGACGAAGAGGTTGAAGCCGAGGCTCGCGCCAAGGTGAAAACCGCGGTGGCGCGAGGCAGCGAGACGATCCTGCTGGTCGAAGACGATGATGCCGTGCGCGAGCTGACGGAGATGGTGCTTAGATCCTATGGCTATAACGTGCTGGTTGCGGAGGAACCTGAACACGCGCAAAAACTCTCGGATACGCCAAATCTTGAGATCGCGCTGGTACTGACGGACGTGGTGATGCCGACGATGAGCGGCCGCGAGCTGGTGAGGCGATTGACCGATAAGCATCCGCATTTGCGCGTGCTCTACATGTCTGGCTATACCGACAACGTGATTACCAGCGGCGGAGTGCTGGAACCGGGACTGGCGTTCCTGCAAAAGCCGTTTACGCCGGCCTCGCTGGCCGGCAAGGTACGCGAGGTCTTGGACGCCGCTGCTCCGGTCGGGAAGCCAATACCCTAGGGGTACCAGGCCAGGGATGGCAAACTATTGCTTGTCCGGATTTTCGGCGACTTTCGGTTTGCTGATGGTGGAAAGAGTCTCCACGTTGAAACGGCGGTAATCGGAGTAGCGCGTCACCTCGTTGACTTTGAAGCCTTTCAAGAGCAGAACCCGGGCGCCAATGTGGGCTTCCTCGTACGTGGGAAGCCAGACTTCGTCGTTGAGGAAGGCTTGTTCGAAGACAAAGCTGGTGCCCTTTTGCAGATTGGCGAGAAGGCCGCCGCCGAAGCGAACGTCTTTGACAAAGTAGGCTTCGAGGCGGGCAACGTCGTGCGCCTTTTCATCCACCCAGACCACTCCGGCCAGCTGTTGGACCACACGTTCCGCGAGTTTTTTGGGTTGGTATTCGGGATTTCCTTCGAAATCGAAAACCAGGACATCCTGCCCGCGGAAGCGCTCGTGCCGCGGATTTACGAACTGACAAGTGCGCAGGAAAAGCTCTATGCCCGGTTCGTCGGGGTCTTTTCCTTCTTTTCCCTGCTCCTTGGCTTTTTCTTCCTTTTTCTCTTTGTGCGCTTTCTCTTCCTGATGTTTGGCGATGCGTTTCTGCACGCGTTCATTTTCTTTGCGCTGTTCGTCCTCCCCAAGAGGCTTCCCGTCTTTTGCCACGAGCGTGGAGATTTCCTCTCCGTCCAGATAGAAGAACGTTTCCTCGCGGCGATCGAGTTTGCTGACTTTGCCGGAGCCATCGTATTGAGTTTCTTCGACCGATCGCCGGCCGGTGTAATTCTCTTTTAATTTATCGATGGCTTTCTGATTGGCGTCGATCTCCGCGAAGAGCTGCTTTAGATCGGGCAGCTGAATCTGCGACTTGCGGGGGAAGTCGAAAACTCGCTCGCCGATGACGCCGTTCACGGCGATGCGATGGATAGTGGCGTCGTAGGTTTCGCCGGCGCGGCGGAGCCGAAGCTTGTGCGGAACCTGAATGGCGCTTTCCGCGCGATAGTCGTCGTAGGAAATCTCGAATGGCGCTCCGTTGACCCTGCCGGATTCTCTCGTCAGCAGGTGCGAAGCCGGATCGAAGAAAAGCTGGCGTTTCACACCGGTGGGCATGGTGAGTTCAAGCTGTTGCGCATCGGAGCCGGCCGGCCCCTTGTAGGCAACCCCGACTTTGCTCTTGCGCAGGTCGAGCAGGTGGCTGTTGGCGAGAAAGGCCGTGGCTTCGACTTCCAGAGCGTCCTGCTCGAGAAGGGTTGCGGGCTCGCCCGAGGCGGTCGTTTGCCAGGCGGACTTGCCGTTGTAGGCGAGGATTTCCGGGTGTTCGCCGCCGGTCAGCTCGAGGTAGTAGCGGTTGGGAGCCCTGGTATCGAGAGTGAAAGCGCCGGTCCCGCCGTCCGATGAACGCGTAAACGTGCCTTCCATGCTGAGCGTACGGATTTTAGCCAGCTTTGCGCTGCCGCCGATGGCCTTGACGTACTGATCGACGATTCGATTGGCGTCCTGCGCCGGGCAAACCCAGGCGCCAGCGCAGATCGAGGCGAGCAGGATGACAGTATGGCGAGTCGCGAAGCGCATCGGAGTTATCATTACAAACGCGCAGCCGCCAGAAAAGTTCCGCCCACATGCCGAGATTTCTTGCCTGCTTTTCCCTCCGCCGGCGGGATCAGGGATTCGGCCGGCCGGAATATTTTTCAAACAACCGCTTGTGCCGGTTGTCGGTGGAGGTAAGCTGGCCCCTAATAAAGAGGTATTTCAGCTCGGTTGTCAGCTCGAGCGGGTCCCCACTGGTGACGATAATATTGGCAAGCTTGCCGGGTTCGAGTGTGCCGACCTGGTCGGCCAGGCCCAGAATTTGCGCCGGGTAAAGCGTGACGGATTTTAGAGCATCGTCCTGGGAAAGGCCGTGGGCGGCGGCGTTGGCGGCATTCTGCCCGAGCCGGCGCGCAAAGGAATTGTCAAAGCTGCCCAGGGCGAACTTGACACCGGCCTCGGTAAGCTCGGCCGGCTGGTTGAGCAGGCGATCGTAAGGATCGTCCTCGTCCACCGGCAGGGTAAGAACCGGGCGCAGAATTACGGGAACATTCTTGGAGCGCAGCAGATCTTTCACCTTGTAGGCTTCCGATCCGCCGGCGAGGATCATTTTCAGCTTTTGCTTGTCGCAGAATTCAACGGCGTTGCGAATGTCGCGCGCGCGGTCGGCAAAAACTAGAACTGGCAGCTGGCCGCGGACTACGGGCGCGAGGGCTTCGAGCTTGACGTCGCGTTCGAAATCGGAGGGGCCGCCGTGACCGATGGCTTGCGCGTAATGACGGGCCCGCTCGATCCAATCCGTGAGCTCGTTCAGATTCTTTTCGTATTCCAGCTTGGCTTCGGCGTAAGGACGCTCCTTGCGGGAAAGCGTGGCTAGATCGAAGGATCGAGTCACGATGGTCGGGAAGTTGATGACCATGGCGACGCTGCGCTTGATCTGCATGTCGTCCATGGTCCAGCCGGCGAGGCTGAACGCGGAGGCTTGGCCGCCCAGAATGGCGCGACCGCCGGAGGAGTCGAAGCCGCCGCTGGCAGGAACGGCGAGAACCTCAGTGATGCCGGAAGCGCGCGTCACGGGAATGTGTTCGCTCGAGGGGGAAACCGCGGTGGCGGCGACCACGTCGGGGTTGAAGTTGCCGGTTTCCGAAGAGTCCACGGTCGCGCTGACCGCGCCGATTTCGCTGAGGCCCATTTGGGTGACCGCGTCGAAAAGACCGGGATAAACCTGCAGGCCCTTGCCGTCGATCACTTGCGCGCCCGTCGGCACTTCAACGCTCGCGCCGACCGCCGCGATTTTGCCGTCCTTGATCACGACTGTGCCGTCGTCAATCGCGGAGCCAGCCAGGGTGAAAATTTTCGCGTGTGTGATGGCGTAAGTGGTGGCAGCTTGCGGTGTCTGCGCGGATGCCAACAACGCGGCGTAGGAGCAAGCCGCGACGACGAGAGTTGCGCGATACAGGAATCGATCACTCACTGGACACCGCCGTTTGCGGAAGCTTCCGCGTCATCGCCCGAAGGCGGTTTTGGTTTCTCGTCCGGTTTCGTCTCTCCGGCCTTCTTGGCTGCGGCTTTCTCCTTCGCCAAGAGGTCTTTCTTTTCCTTTTCGAGTGCGGCGCGGCCGGCCAAGTCTTTATCGCGATCGAAGAGCACGCGGCCATCCACCAAGGTTTTTTGAACCACGGCATAGGCGCTGAGCGGGTCGCGATCGTAGACAACCAGGTCGGCGTCCTTGCCGACCTCGATCGAACCGACACGCTTGTCGATGCCGAGTTGAATGGCGGGATTGATGGTGATGAGCTTGAGCGCTTCATCGTGAGTCAGTCCGCCGAACTTCATGGACTTCGCGGCTTCCTGATTGAGATGGGTTGCTTCTTCCGCGTCATCGGAGTTGATCGAGACCACCACGCCGCGCCGGGTCATTAACGCGGCGTTGTAGGGGATGGCGTCGTAGGCCTCGACCTTGTAGGCCCACCAGTCGGAGAAGGTGGACGCTCCGATGCCCGCTGCGGCCAGCTCGTCGGCGACTTTGTATCCCTCCAGAATGTGCTGGAAGGTGCGTACCTTAAAGCCAAATTCCTTGGCCACGCGGATGAGCATCAGGATTTCGTCTTCGCGATAGCAATGCGAATGGACGTAGCGCTTCCCTTCGAGGACTTCGACCAGCGGCTCGAGGCGCAGATCGCGGCGCGGCGCTGGCGCGTTTTTGTCGCCGCCTGCGACCTTTTTCCTGTAGGTGTCCCAGGCGTTTTTGTAGTCGCGCGCTTCGGTGAACGCGGCGCGAATCGTTTCCTCCACGCCCATGCGCGTGGCCGGATAACGCTTGGGCTGGCCGGGAAGGCTGAAATTGGAACGTTTGGGATTTTCGCCGAGAGCGAATTTGATACCGGGCAACGCGTCTTCGAAAGGAAGCTTGGAAGCCGGCTGGCCCCAGCGCAGCTTGATGACCACGGTCTGTCCGCCGATGGAATTGGCACTGCCGTGAAGAATGTTCGCGGTGGTCACGCCGCCCGCAAGGTCGCGGTAGATGTCGATGTCGTCGGAATTCAGCACTTCTGCAGTGTTGGCGATGGAAGAGACCGAGATGCTGCCTTCATTCACGCTGCCGTCAATGGCGATGTGCGAGTGGCAATCGATGATGCCGGGAACGACGAACTTACCTTCGGCATCGATCACCGTGGCGTCTTTGGGAGCTTTGACGCTCGGGCCGACTTCGGCGATCTTGCCGTCCTTGATGAGGATCGAGCCGCGCTCGATGGTACCTTTGGTGACGGTCAGGATGGTAGCGTTTCTAATGACGACGGGGCTCGAGTCGGGCGGCGTGGCCCATGTTGCGCCGGACGTTCCCAGCAAGATCAGAGCGCCAACGGCAGCGAAGCAACAGCGGAGGTTCATCGTGCGTCTCCTTGACCGAGGTCCGCGGCTTGGGCGAGCGACGATGCCGTGCCCGGTTTGCTGCCGGTGAAGTCCATCGTGTAGCCTTCGACGCTGATCGTGCCCTTCAGGGAATTTCCGCCATAAGTGCCGGTGAAGGTCACGTCGGCGAAGGTTTGCCCGATGTTCACATTGACGACGAAAGTGAAGCGGTCACCGCTCAGGTAGCCGCTCAAAATGGTGGCGTTTCCGCGCTTGCTTGAAATGGTGCCGGAGATGGTGCCGTCAGACGCCATGCTCAGGTCGGCGGTCGACTCTTCGGCTCCTTCGGGCGTGGTATAGGACAGCTTCCATTTTCCGGTGATGTCGCCCTTGGGCGGATCCTTGGGCTTTTCCGGCTCGCGAATTTCAAATCGCCTGCCGTCCACAAAGACATATTTGATCTTGGTTTTTTCGTTGAATAGATCGCCGTCGGTTACGACCAGGTTGGCGATCTTCCCTTTCTCGATGGAGCCGAGCCGGTCGCTTACGCCAAACAATTCCGCCGGGGTGAGTGTCAGCGCGCGCAAAGCCGCGTCTCCCGCAAGACCGGCGTCTACGGATTTCTTGACAGCCTTCAGCAAGTCCTTGGGATTCGCGGTGTCGCCGGAATAGAAGGCGAATCTTACACCGGCCTTCGCGAGCACAGCGGGCGTCGAAGGGGAGCGGTCGCGCAGGCGCAGTGTGCGCAGGGTGGGAGTCTGATCGGGGTCGGCGTCTTTTTCCGCTTCCGGCCACTTCAAATTGACCAGCACCGGCATCTTCTTCGCGGCGATTTCGTCGGCGACTTCATAGCCCGCCTGGCCGCCGTAGATTGCGGCGTTGACCTTCCACCGCTCGGCCAGTTCCAAGGCACGACGAATCTCCAGGGCTGAATTTGCGGAAATAAGAACGGTCGCGTGAGCCTGGAGGGCTTCGGCCAACGCAGCGGACGTGCGGTCATAGCGCGGCCGCGCTGCGCCCTTGGGATTTTTTTCGTAAGCGGCATCCGCCTTGCTGAGCCAGTCGGTGTCGACAAACACTTGATGTTCGTAGGCCAGCACTCCCATCAGGGAATCCGGGTATTCCCTGCCAAATCCGGCGATGGTTTTTGTAGACACGGGGATGGCCACCGGCGTCTTGACGACCAAATCGCCGGGCCGTTCGCCACCGAGGTCAAGCACCGCAGCCTGGCCTGGAAAAAACCCCGTCTTCGGCGCTGAGATCACGGTTGTAAAACCCGCGCTGCGCCAAGTCTCGATGCGCTTGTCCGCCAAGTTCACTTCATCCGCCGCGCTGCGCCACGGAGAGCTATTCGGACGATCTTCCGGGCCGTGCGACGGTTCACCGGAACGCCGCGGCGGCCCAGCCGCGGCGCCTTCCGCCGGTTGCGGCGGGGGCGTTGCCGCGGTCAGGCCAACGTCGGTCAGCGCATCGAGCAGACCCGGATAAACCGTCAGCCCCTTTCCTTCAATCACCCAGGCGTCGGCCGGAATGGCGGCGTCTTTGCCGACGGCGAGGATCACGCCGCGCGCGACGACCACCGTCGCGTCTTCGAGCGGTGGAGACGAAACCGGTACGACCCTGGCGCCGCGAATGGCGAAATACTGCGGCTCTCCGCCTTGCGCCAAGACCGGCGAAGCAGCGGCCGAAAGAGAAATTCCCGCAAGCACCGCGAGCGCGCACAGACCGATGCGATCCAGAGTAGTACGCATGCCGAAACTCCTTATGGGAACGCGAAGAGCTACCGACCGTCCTTGAATGGACGGATGAGGCTACTGGGAAGTTTCAGACGAGTCAAGGCGAGAGCGCGGCAAAAAAATCTGGAGCCGGCCACCCGAGAGTCTGCGACCGGCTAGGGTTTTTTCTTCTTACCGAAAAGCCCGCCGAGCGACTTGGCGGCGTCCACCGGAGTCTGTCCGCCGGTCTTTCCGACTTCGGCGAGCGAGCCGCCGGCGCACCCGAGTTGCGACTTCATCATGCCGGCCGCAACGCCTCCAACATCCGGAACAAACTTCGGGTCGGAGGCCGTTCCCTGAATCATGAAGGGAATCGTCGTCGTGCCGCCCTTGCAGCCGCCGCTTTTGTTTCCTCCCAGTGCTCCGCCGAGCGCTCCGCTCACGCCCGCGCCTGCACTTCCCATCGCGCCGATGGCGCCTCCGGTGAGCGTCGCGGCCATCTTGAAGTCGAGATTGTTTTTCGAGTCGAGGGTACCGCCGCCGGCCAGATTGCCGACGCTCGGAACAACGGCAAGGAAATTTTCCGCGCGCAACCCGTTCGGAGCCATGTGGACGTTGCTGGTCATTTTTTCGATCTCCAGATCCTTGCCGGTCTTGAGGCCGGCCAGGGCAGAAACCGCGGACATCTTCGAGCCGAGGTCAAATCCTTCCAGTTTGCCGTTGAACAAGCCGATGGTTCCATCGGTCACGAGCTTGTTGGTGGGGCCCTTAATGTTCAAGTTGGTGCTGAGCGTGCCGGCGCTGAGCGAAGCACCTTTGGGCAGGTTCACTCCGACCGCCGGCAAGAACGCCTCCAAGTCCTTCGCGGACATTCCGTCGCCGGCGAGCTTTAAATCCACCACGGTTGCTTCGCCTTGCGAGGAATAGGTTCCATTCAACTTCGCGGTGGCCGAACCGATCTTCACGGTGGAGGGATTCAGCACCCCGGAATTGCGGCGCAGGTCATATTTGGTGCTGTAGTTCACGTTCAACGGCACACCGGCAGGCGAACCGCCCTGCACCAGCAGCGCCTTCGACAATTTCACCGTGCCGTTGGTCAGAGCGAAGCCGTCCTGGTTGGCGAGCGTGGTGTCTAGATCGACGAGGCCGCCCAGTCCGAGCGAAGGATCAAGAAAGCCGGCGGTCGCCAAATTCAGATTCGAAACCTTCAGCTTGGCATCGACCGGCGTCAGTGTGGTGTCGGATTTGTCCATGGGTCCGACCTGCCCTTCCAGTTTCACATCGCCGCCGCCCGGCAGAGCCGCTGTAACGGTCACCGGGAACTTCGAGTTCAGCGAAAAATCCGAGGCCGTGACGTTCACCTTGTCGTAGGTCGTGCGCTTCGGAGAGCTTGTGGTTCCCAGGACGATCTTGCCGTCTTTCAATTCCAGCTTCTTCACGGAGACGTCCGGCGCGGAGGATCCGGCCGGGGCCTGCTTCGCATCAGGTCTCGCTGCGCCGCCTGAGCCTGAGCCTCCAATCGAGGAGTAGTTCCAGTCACCGGCCGGGTTTTTGAGCAGTGTTACTTGCGGCTCGTCGATCGAGATGCCGGTGACGTTGAGCTGCTTGGAAAAAATCAGCGGCACCATTTCTACGCCTACGCTCAGCGATTTTGCGGTAAGAAACGGCGACGGGCTGAACTTCGGATCGTCGCCGATGGACAAGTCTTTCGCAGTCAGGGCGCCGCCCAGCAGCGAGAGACTTAGATCGCCGACCTGCACCTTGCGGCCCAACGCGGCGGAAGCCTTCTCTTCGATGGTTGGGCGGAAATGATTTACGGGAATCAGAAAGGGCACGACGACCAGGATGACGACGAGCACGCCAACAGCGATCAAGACATTGCGCAGGGTACGGCTCATGGTGGTGACCTCCGTGTGGCAGGACCCCAAGTCAGAGTTCGGGAGTGAACCCTGTTTCGAGAGGGTCGAAATGGGGCGGCGAAGCGGATAATACCACACGGTTATGAAATAAGAGCGGCATGAGCCGCTGTATCAGGTGCGTTCCCTCACGGTTTTTTGTCGTTATAATGAGAACCGTGGGGACGTAGCTCAGATGCATAGAGCGAGGCACTCCTAACGCCTAGGTCGCGGGTTGGACTCCCGCCGTCCCCACCAAGACAATTGATTTGACCGCTCTTATTTTCTGATTTTCTGGCAAAACTTGCGTACTACCAATTGCAACTAGTTCACAAGTCTTGCAGACCGATTTTCTATAGCATCGCGTTGCTGGTTTCCGATCACATGTGCGTTTCCGAGGGAGCCGAGCTGCGTATTCCTAGCAGCAACTTTACTTGTGGTTCGATTGCAGCGGATCCTTCAATCTCCACGTAATTGCGCTATAGCTCTCCACAAACGGCGCAGCGAGAACACTACAAAATCGCTGATACTCAATTGCCGCCTAGCTGCGTATTCGCGGATTCTCGCAGCCTCTTCGACCATGCAACGCAAATGGACCGCAGTATGGAGTTTCTTGAACTGCGTGCCTAGCGTGGCACGAGCCTGCATGGACAACATAGGTGCACTTGCCCCGTGGGCGACTTTCTGTTTAATGAAAAAACTGCGCTCAAGTACGTTCAGCAAATAGCCGCTCAATGAACGATGCTCGGATTGAGCCTCTTTACGAATGCGGGCAGCATCCTCGTGGGGAAGGCGGACAAGCAATGAAGTGCGCGGCACAGGCATTGATACCACATGGTAGCATCAACTTGACGTTCCCTGTCGTATGCGGATAATAGAGAGGCTCTCGCCCCTCCCCTGATTCCCGTAAAACAGAAGCTGGACTTCTATGGTGATACGGCAAGTGAATACCATTGTCATTGCTGATGACTTCGCGGAGTTTCGCCGGTTTGTCCGATCAAAATTGCAGGGCGACGGATTTCACATTGTGGCCGAAGCTGCCGACGGACTAGAGGCTGTGGAGAAAGCCGCAATGCTACAGCCCGATCTGGTGCTCCTCGACATTCAGATGCCCAAATTGAACGGATTAGAAGCCGCCACGCAAATCCGCTCTATCGCTCCCCAATCGAAAACACCTTTCGTATCCCAGAGCACTGATCCTGACATTGTGCACTCAGCAATGCGCGATGGCGCAGCAAGATACTTATGTAAGTCCAAGATTAGCCGCGAACTTGTGCCCGCGATCGAAGCGGCTATAGCGGGTAAGAAGACGGTCTACGTTGAGCAAGGGCCGACCCCTTAATTTAGCGTCGGCGGGCATGAATGGGACTAAGAGTCGCTTGAGGTGAATGGCCATGGAGAGCCAAAGCAAACCCCAATATCGGATTTGTCCACACTGCGGAACCACCCACTTCCACAGGACTCAATGGAAGGGGCTTGTCGAGAGATGGGCTCTTTACGTGTGGGGACTTCGGCCTTATCAGTGTAGAGAATGCTATAAACGTTTCTACTTGCGCCCGCTAGAAAGCGCGGGAACAGCGGGCCCTTTGGCCAAGCGAGATTTAATGGGCAAATCGGAAAACAAAACCGAAGCGGCCGCCGGTGCCCGAACCTATCGTTGATCGACCCACAACTCACTGTCAGGGACATTTTGTTTGAGCCGCCCCCCTACGGAAATAGCCGCATCTTTCCAAGGGATCGAGGTTTTTTTGTGCTCCCGGATAGGCCACGGCGGGCCATTTCGTAGCAGTTACTCTGGAGTTCGCGGCCTGTCAAGGCCCTAAATGCTAAAATTGAAGACCCTACGCTAGCTCGGAAAAATACGGTATCCACCCTAATTGATTCGATGCACTTTACGCCTGACCCTCACAAGTCCGCGAAGCGCGAACACTTCGGTTGCCCGGGCGGCAAGGGGGCGTCGTGGTGCCGAGCAGCACCGATTGCAAGAGTTGCGGTGAACCAGTCATCTCTACAGTTGTCAGAAGTCCCGCGATGCGTTAGGACGATTCAATCTAAGCTGTCAGGCCGTTACAGGAATGCCGGGCCTGGCGCCGGAGGTCCTATGGCAGGCTCTAGCAACGCTGCCACCCAGAGGAGCGCTCTCTTGGTTGACTCTGGCACTGAAATCAACAGCCTGCTCGATCGTGTCTTGACGAACGAGGGCTGGAGCATTCAACGGCTTCCCCACAATCAAGCCGTTCTCGCGGCCGTCAAGGCCGAGCCCTTCGACTTGATCATCACAGCACCTAAGACCCACGGCACGGAGGACCTCGAGCTTCTTCGCAAAATCAGGTGCCTTCGGCCTCACCTTCGCCTGATTATCCTCACGAATGAATGGACACCCGGAGATGTCATTGCCGCCATGCGTGAACACGCATTCAGTTACTTCTCCGGTCCGCTCGAGCATACTGCGCTGGTAGAAATGGTGCGACTGGCTATGGCTGCACCGTGCTGGGACGATGGCATCGAAGTTCTTTCAGCCACTGAAAGCTGGGTGCAGGTGATGGCTCGCTGCGATATTGAAACTGGAAATCGCCTAGTCCAATTCCTCCGCGGAGCCAAACTCCCCGGAATTCCCGAAGCTGACCGGGAAGAAATGATTTTCGCCTTTCAGGAAATTCTGCTGAACGCCATCGAGCACGGAGGGAATTTCGACCCCAGCCAGTATGTGGAAATTTCCTTTGTCCACTCCCGCCGCGCGGTCGCGTGCCGCGTCAAGGACCCTGGGCAGGGCTTTTCGCTCGAAGAGCTTCGCCATGCTGCGATCAATAGCCCCGTTGGCGACCTTATTAGCCATGTCGGCGCTCGTGAAGCTCAAGGTCTTCGGCCAGGCGGCTTCGGCCTTATGATGGCGAAGAAGCTCGTCGACGAGCTCATCTACAACCAGAAGGGCAACGATGTGCTGCTTGTTAAGTACCTACGTCAAACTGCTTCGCAAACTCTTGCGGTCGCCGGACCGTAGCCTTTCCTGGCAGTCATTTTCCAGACCTGGTTCTTTGCAATACATGGTTGGTGTTGCGGGTTGGTGTTGCGTGGGTTGCGTTGACGCTATCGCCTAGCTGGCGTAGCCTGATTTCATGAAGGTGAGGGCAAGAGTTTCTTCGCACGCGCAGCGCGTATGGACTTTCGCGCTTTCGTTGCTTTTGCTGGTGACGCCCGTTTGCAGCGTTTTCTGCAAAGTCCAGGCTTGCGAGGCTCCGCAGACCGCCGGGAAATCGCCGTGCCACGAGTCTCGAAGCGCAATGGCGGATGAGCACGCGAGCAGCAGTTTCCGCTCCGAAAAAGGCTGCGGCTTGCAGGAACTGCCGGTGGTCCTTCCGGTGAATCCTCGCGGCCCGTCATCCGACTTACCCGGGGCCATCCATCGAGCGAGCCTGCTGGCATCCGCGGAATTTTCCACTCCGTCCGATCCCGTCCTGCCCGCACGTTACTCTGATCTGGACGCTTCGCCGGGAAGCCATTGGTTGGAAAACGCCCCCGCATCTTCTGCCATTCCCCTCCGCATCTGAGTCTTTTCACAACCGAACCTATCCACTGTCGCCGCCTCGGCACTGGTCCGGGATTTCTATTGGCTCAACTTCTGGCTATCCGAATTCATGGAGACTTTTATGAGCGAATCGCGCAGGTCCTTTTTCCGCAACGCCGCCGCCGTTGGGGCCGGCCTCATGGGCTGGGCCGAATCCCTGGGCGCCCAAAAGGCGCCGGTTGGCGATCTCCGAACTGCGAATCATGCGCACAAGCAGGCCGGCAAAGAGCCAGCGGGGCCGCCGGCGCGCATGCAGTCGCCCGACATAGCGGATCTACCCTGGACGGTGGAGGGAGAGACGAAAGTCTTCCGGCTGGTCGCGGAGCCGCTAAAACGCAGGATCGTCCCGTGGAAGACGCTGGACGTCTGGGGATACAACGGCAGTTGTCCCGGACCCACGATCCAGGTAACCCAAGGCGACCGGATCCGCATTGTGGTTGAGAACCGCCTGCCCGAGAGCACCTCGATGCACTGGCACGGAATTGAGGTGCCGATCGAGCAAGACGGCGTGCCATATGTGAGCCAACGGCCGATCGGACCGGGCGAGACTTTCAGCTACGAATTCACAGTGCACCAGGAAGGCACTTTCTTTTATCACGCGCATTCCGCGATGCAGGAAATGATCGGTTTGATCGGCATGTTTATCTCACATCCGCGCGAAGCGCACACGCCGCATGTGGACCACGACTACGGCATCGTGCTGCAGGAATGGGCGGTCCTGCCCAACAATTCCGTTCCGAACACAGCCAACATGGAATTCAACTGGCTGACGTTTAACGGCGTCGCCGCGCCGTTGACCACTCCCTTGCTCGCGCGACAGGGCAGCCGCGTGCGGTTGCGTTTTGTGAATCTGGGAATGGATCACCACCCGATCCACCTGCACGGCAATCAATTCGTGATCACCGGCACGGAAGGTGGCCGCGCTCCCGAATCGACCTGGTATCCGTCGAACACCGTTCTGGTCGGCGTCGCGCAGGCGCGCGTCGTTGAATTCGACGCCAAGTATCCCGGCGCGTGGATGATTCACTGCCACCTGCCGCATCACATGATGAATTCGATGATGGATCTGCTGCGCGACCGGCAGATCATGACCGCCGATCAGACCGAGCCGGCCGCGATGCGGCAGATGCAGACCCTTGCCGCGCGCGCGAAATTCCGGCACCAGCATCCTTCGCCGGTGGCGCCCGATGCGGAGAGGATTCCCGGATTCCCGCAGGACGCCTTCATGGAAATGGGAATGGACGAACTGGTAGAAAAGCCGGAGACACATGGTCTGCCGCAAAACTGGAGCGCGGGAATGATGGGAATGATGACGATGGTGCGCGTGCTGCCCGGCAAGGACTTCGATGCCATCAGGGCCATGCAGAAATCGGCCGCGCCGGAGCAGGAGGCGAGCCATGAACACCATTCGTGAATGTTTTTCGCTGGCTCGCGGGCCAATCCGGACGGCCTCGGTCCTGCTCTTGGCGGCGAGCGTCAACGCCCAGCAGCCGCAAATGCCGGGAAAAGCAATGCAGCACGAACATCAGGCGCCCGATCAGGTTCAGGGAGTCGAGTTCCCCCGGTTTGGCCGGGCGCAAATGAAAGCCGGCACGGCGAATCTCTTCACTTTGGAGCGAGCGCTTGAAACGGCCCGGCAAGCGAATCCGACACTTCGCCAGGCCGAAGCCGGTATTCGAGCGGCCGAGGCGCGGGCCCGGCAGGCCGGCCTCTATCCCAACCCGACCATCGGCTATTCCGGCGACGAGATCCGCGGCGGAGAAACGCGCGCAGGCAAACAAGGCTTTTTTGTAGAGCAAACCATCGTGACCGGCGGCAAGCTTTCCCGCGCGCGGGAAGTTTTCCGTCGGGAAACGACGCTGGCCCAGATCGAAGCGGAAGAACAGAAGATTCGTGTCGAGACGGCGGTAAGAATCGCCTTCTATCGCGTACTGGCGGCCCAGGAACTGGCCGACGTTCGCGCCGACCTTGCTCAGATCGCGATGGAATCGCTCGATACCGAACGCCGGCTGCAAAACGCCGGACAGGCCGACGAAACGGAAGTTCTTACCACCGAGCTTGAGGCCCGCCGCATGAAACTCTCCGCCCGCATGATGGAAAACACCTTGCGCGAAGAATGGCGCGCGTTGGCGTCGGTGCTGGGCCATCCGGAGCTTCCGCTGCAGACCGTCGGCGGGGATCTCGAACGAGGTTGGCCGGAACTGGACGAGCAACAAGTCGAAGCGGTAGCCAGGCAAAGCCCCGCGACTCGGATCGCAGCCAGCACCGCCGACGGCGCCAACGCGCAACTCGCTCGCGCCGAGCGCGAAAAGCTGCCCGACATCGTTGCCCGCGCCGGACTCGACTACAATCACGAACCACTCGCTAATCCGCTGCTCACCACGGGCTGGCAGTGGAACGCGCAGCTGGCCGTCGAGCTGCCGCTTTTTGATCGCAACCAGGGAAACATCGCCGCCGCGCGCTCCGACCTGGAGCGGGCCAGGGAGGAAAAGCAGCGCGTGGCTCTCACGCTGCGCGAGCGCGCTTCCACCGCATTCGACGAATATGCCAATGCGCGGCTGAGCGCCCTGGAGTACCGCGACTCCATTCTTCCCCTCGCCAAACGCTCCTACGGCCTGATGTTTGAACGCTACGGTGAGATGCTAGCGGCGTTTCCACGCGTCATCGAAAGCAAACGCCAGCTTTTTGAACTGCAAAGCGAATACATCTCTGCCCTGGAAACCGTCTGGACCACGGGCCTTTCGCTACAGGGTTTCCTGCTTACCGACGGGCTCGAGGCTCCCACAGAGCCGGGCGAGATGGACCGGACGATCCGGGAGACGAACCTGCCGACGCCGGAGCGGGGGCGGCTGCCCTAAAGCGAATGTGGCAACCAGAGCGGCGACCGGGGTGCACGTTTGCGCCTGCCCTTGCCGACTCCGCCACACTAGTACGCTAGTCCCGTTGACCCGCCGAAAACTCGCTCGCTACCGTCAAAACGGGCGCAAAGGTGTGCTTAGGTAGGCTCCCTTCCCACGGGCCTCCTCGATTGGGTCATTTTTATTGCGTTTTCGACGCAGGCTGGTCCCTACGTCGCGACGCATCGCTATGAGCGCGACGTTAAGCAAAGCGGGCCGCTATGAAATCACCGGCGAAATCGGCCGCGGCGCCATGGGTGTGGTCTATCGCGCGAACGATCCATTCATAGGCCGCACGGTGGCCGTAAAAACGCTGGCTATCTCGGAACAAGGCGCCGGCCTCAGCAAAGAAGAACTTCTCAACCGCTTCCAGACCGAGGCGCGCGCCGCCGGGCTGCTGACTCATCCCAACATCGTGGTTGTTTATGACGCGGGCGAAGAAGCAGGACTCTTTTTCATCACGATGGAACTGGTTGAAGGCAAAAGCCTCGAGACGTTGCTCGACGCCGGGCAGCTGTTTCCGCTGCCACGCGTTTTGCACATTATGGAGCAGGCCTGCTCCGCTCTGCAGTTCGCGCACGACCGCAACATCGTTCATCGCGATATCAAGCCTGCCAACCTGATGCTGACACCGGACGATACGGTGAAGGTCACCGATTTCGGCACCGCCAAGATCTTGCAGTTCGGCACCGTAAATCAAACCGCGCACGTGATGGGCACGCCGAGCTACATGTCGCCCGAGCAGGTCAAAGGCAAGTTGGTCGACGGCAGAAGCGATATCTTT
>Ga0306924_10000056_pt1 | contig 70616 bp, 65 predicted proteins | sample sta12Can44000111_FD_203756 | JGI IMG/M metagenome (GOLD analysis project Ga0306924, IMG submission 203756) | Lab enrichment of tropical soil microbial communities from Luquillo Experimental Forest, Puerto Rico - statanox.12C.anox.44.000.111 (v2)... | ecosystem: Environmental > Terrestrial >... | reverse complement strand
CGCGCCGCGCGCCCGCGCCAGCGCCACGGTGAATGAGGCGAGGACGGCGAGCTGCGTCGTAAACGCCTTTGTCGAGGCGACGCCGATTTCGGGGCCGGCCAAGGTCGGCAACACGACATCCGCCTCGCGGGCGATCGAGCTCTCCGGCTGGTTGACGACGGCGATGATCTTCTGGTTCTGCGATTTGGCGTAGCGCAGCGCCGCCAGAGTGTCGGCAGTCTCGCCTGATTGCGACACAAAGATCGCAGCACCCCCCCGCGGCATTGCAGGCGCGCGGTAGCGGAACTCCGAGGCGATGTCGATCTCGACCGGGATGCGGGCGATGCGTTCGAGCCAGTATTTGGCGACGATGCAGGCGTGGTAAGCGGTGCCGCAGGCGATCATCGTCACCCGCTCGAGCTTGCCGAGGGCAAAGGGCAGCTCGGGCAAATGGACGGTACGCGTCGCCGGGTTGATGAGCGCATTGAGCGTGTCGCCAATCACCGCCGGCTGCTCGAAGATCTCTTTTTGCATGAAATGGCGGTAATTGCCCTTGCCGATCAGCGCGCCAGAGGCGGCGGATTCGCGGATCGGGCGGGTGACTGCGGCATTTTCGGCGTCGAAGATCGTCACCGCTTGCGAGGTGACGACCGCCCAGTCGCTCTCTTCCAGATACGTAATGCGGCGGGTCAGCGGTGCGAGCGCCAACGCGTCCGAGCCCAAAAACATCTCGCCGTCGCCATGGCCGATCGCCAGCGGGCTGCCGCGCCGTGCGCCGATCAACAAATCGCGCTCGCCGGCAAACAAAAAAGCCAGTGCAAAGGCGCCGTCGAGCCGCGCCAAGGTCTTTTTGACCGCCTCCTGCGGCGCCAGTCCCCGAGTGAGGAAATGCGTCGCCAGGATCGCGACCGCCTCGGTGTCGGTCTCGGTCTGAAAGACATAGCCGAGGCCGCTCAGTTCGCGGCGCAGCGCCTGAAAATTCTCGATGATGCCGTTGTGCACGACGGCGACCCGCTCGGTGGCGATCGGGTGGGCGTTGGTCTCGGTCGGCAGCCCGTGCGTCGCCCAGCGGGTGTGGCCAATCCCTATCTTTCCCTGCACCGGCTCGCGATCGAGCGGCCGGGCGAGATTGGTGAGCTTGCCCTCGGCCCGCCGCCGCTCGATGCGCCCATTGACCAGGGTCGCGATCCCCGCGGAGTCATAGCCCCGATATTCCAGCCGCCGCAGTCCCTCAACGAGTCCGGGCGCAACGGTCTCCTTGGCGATGATGCCAATAATTCCACACATCCGGTTCTCTACTTTGCTAAACCCAATCGCACATCGCGACCGTCCCGGATATTTCCTGCCGATCGGCGACCAGTAGCGTGTCCGGCGCGGACGAGTGCCAGCCTGTGCCGATCACCGGGTCAAAACCGGACCGACCTAGTGAAAAGTGCAGGATCAGCGTTTCGCGAGAAATCCTAATATATTAGGCTATAATCTCAGTCAAATATATTCATAGTTAACTGAATTTCCAATAATAGTTAAGAACTCGTTGCCTTTACGTTAATGAAACGATTTCTTGGATCACGAGGAAGGCAACAGTTCGATGGTCAAATCTCGATCACGACGGGGCGGCATCGCCGCTGACCCCCGGCACGCGATCGCGAAGATCAGGCTATCCCGTCGAGAACATGCGGGCGCGGGGTGGTTCCTCGCTCAGTGGCCTGAAACCGCCGACCCCGCGGTCGACAATCCGCCCATCCTTTATGATCAGCGTGATCTCGCTCTGCCGCTGCAACACTGTGATATCGGCGAGCGGGTCATTGGTCCAAATCACAATGTCGGCGAGCTTGCCGGGCGCGATGACGCCGATCTGGCCATCGAGGCCCATGATCTCGGCATTGCGGCTGGTGCTGGCGACGATCGCTTCCATCGGCGTCATGCCGACCTCGTTGACGAGCAACTCCGCTTCCTTGGCATGCCAGCGACCATGCGCGAAGGCTGAGGCATTACCGGTGTCGCTGCCGCTCAAGATCGGGATACCGCGGTCACGCGCATTGCGGATCATCTGGAACGAAGTGTCGAGTTGCGCCCGCAAGCGATCGCCGATCCGGCTGCCGACGCCGTGCGTGCACCCGATCCAGGGCGAGGTCAGGACCGGGGCAATCGGCATCCCCGCCTTGGCCACGACGTCGAGATCGGCTTCGGTCGCGAGGTCGGCGTGGTAGATCAGATCGACGCCCGCCTTTGCCGCGGCGCGGGTCGAGGTCGAGCCGCGCGAGTGGATCGCGACTTTGACATTATGTCGGTGGGCTTCGTCGACGACGGCTGCCATCTCGTCATCGGCGCAGGTTTGAATATCGCCCCAATAGGAATCGGCGATCTTGATCAGATCGACACCGCGTTTGCACTGCTTGCGGGTCTCGCGGATGAACTCGTCGCGCGTGTTGCACAGCACACCGGCGGCGTCGTTGGGGGTTCCCTCATAGGCGGGATAGGGATCGGGATCGAAGATGCCGCCATAATTGCTGAGCGCACGGCCAGCGACGACCATCCGCGGGCCTTCGAGCAACCCACCCTCGACCGCCTCACGTACCGTCACATCGCTAAACCATTTGCCGCCTGGGACGGCAATGCTGGTAACCCCGGCGCGCAGCACGCGGCCTATCGCATGCGCCGCCCACAACGTGCAGAACTCGGCGCTCGAGGTGTATCTCACGCCTGGCAGCGCGCCCTGATGGAGCGAGATGTGGCAATGCGCATCGATGATGCCGGGCAGAATGAATTTGCCCGCGGCGTCGATGACGGCTTCGTCCGGACTTTCCGGCGGAACCCCGTCGTCGGCGCGCCCGACATGCGCAATCTTGTTCCCCTCGACAACGATGAGCGTGTTCATGACGGGATCGCGCCCCGACCCGTCGATCAATGTCCCATGTTTGATCAGCAGGCGATGCGTCGGATTGGTCATGACGGTTTTCCCAAAAGCAGCAACAGCCAGCTTAGAGCAAAGTGTAAGCGCCGCAAACCGGGCGTCATCGACGCGCGATCCTCGCGTGTCGGTCTCGATAAAGAAACGTCTGAAGATGTCCCCATGCCGTTCGCCGCGCCCCGCAATCCGGCAATGAGGCTGCGCGCGCGGCCACCGGTGCGGCTCGTCGCGCCTAGTGCGCCTCCACAATGACGAGTTCTGATTGAAATTGGCCGGGGATGGTGATGTAGAGGCCGTGCGCCAGCGCATCTCCAGTGGTGTCTACAATATTCCCAGCGGAGAACAGGCTCGCTCGGTAACCTCTCTCCGAAACTAAGCCAGCCAGTGGAAAGATGCGCGAGGCCTCGCCGCTTTCGAGCCGGAAAGCAAACAGAACCCCGTTTGAGCCGTCTTTTGCGACGTACCAGATCGCCGCCCAGTCGCTGCTGCCGTCGATGGATGGCGGCGGCGTCAAAAAATGCTGATTGCCATGATGGACGATCGACCGCAGCTTGTTGCCGTAAAGCGCGATATGTTCGGCGGCAATAACGAGGTCTGTCTCGGGCCAGCGATCGATCGCTGCGCTGATCCCAAAGCTGCCCAGCATTGCGACGCGCAGCCGGAAGGGCAAGTCGCCCCGCTCATCGAGGCCAACCGTGTCTTCGTCATCGTCATCATAGCCGGCGATCCTGCCGGGAGGCCATTCGATGAGCCAGTCGTTGCAAACGACGGCGGGATGGGCGAGCTGCGTCCCGAAATGAATCGCCAGCTTGCGCAGCGGCCCAGGCTGGTCGCTGATCCAGTTGACATGGGCATGCGACAAGAGACCGCCATCCATCCGGCCCCCGCCACTCGCGCACATTTCGAGGATGAGGTCGGGAAACCAGCGGCGGATCGCATCCTGCATGCGATACAACCCCTCGTAATGGGCTACCAGCGGATCCTGGTTGGTCAACGCCTCGGGCAGACCCGGCGCCCAGCCACCCGCGCCGAGGTCAGCGTTGAAATCCCATTTCATCCAGTCAACGCCTACCCTCGAAAGGATCCGCGTAACGCGCTCGAAGGCATACTGCCGCGCGGCCGGGACGCCCAGGTTCAAGACGGCCCGCTCATGGGCCCGCGGCCGCTCCCCGTCGAGGTGATGCAACCACTCCGGATGGTCGCGGCGAATGGCGGACAAGGACCCGATCACTTCCGGTTCGAACCACAGGCCAAACAGCATATCTCGCTCATGACACCGAGCGCTGAGCTCGCGTAACCCGTTTGGAAACCGCAGGTGGCTGGTGTGCCAATCGCCGGTGCGTGCCGTCCAATCCGCCGCGGAATCGCCTTCGTCCGCTCTGAACCATCCGGCATCGACGACGAAGGCTTCACAGCCGAGGCGTTTGGCCAATGGCACGAGGCCGAGCATTGCAGCGGCATTCGGCTCGCCGAGATAGGGATACCAGCTATTGAACTGCACGGGGATCGGACGCTCGGGATCGGGTCGATGTTTACGCCGATAATCGTGCAGACGCTGGGTCGCGGCATCGAGACCGCCCTCGAACCGCCCGAACAGCACCGTCGGCAAACGCACAGCGTTGTTTCCGTCGGCGGCGAGACAACAACGGAATTGCCAATTGTTGAGGCCGCCAAACACCGCTGCGCCGTCCGGACCCGGCTCCAGCTGCAACGCCCAGTTGCCTGACCAGAATATCTGGCACAAATACGTCGAGGTTTTGGTGCTGAGCGCCAAATACGGCTGGAAGGCAAAGCCGGTCTTGCCGGCCCTGCTCTCCAAAACGAGCGGCATTTTGCTATCGCCGTGCTGAATCTGCGTCTCCTGTTCCCAGGCACCTGCCAGATAGCGCACGTCATCGATCGGTTCGTGAATGCCGTACCAGAAGGCGAGCGTGGCTGCGATATCGACATCGGGCCCGCCGCCGCGATGATGCAGCACCGTATTCCTGCTCAAGAGACCGGTGGAGGCGTGGAGTTCGAACCAAAGTTCCGCCTCGAGGGGAACCTCCAGCCCGGAGAGCACGATCCGCAATGTCAGCGGATCGGGCTGATGCCAGACTGAAACACGCCAGGATACCGGCCGGTGCTCGGGTCCCTCCAGTATCATCGCGGCTCGATCGAGCATCCCGGCGGCAGACGACGCCGGCGGCCCCTCACCGGCATCGTCACCAATTTGATCGAGGGGGCCGTAACAATCGCCGATGACAGAGGCGCCCCTCACCCGGATGACATAGCGATCGGGCGGCTTGGACAAGATCCACGACCGTCGGCCCGAACTATGCGCTGGCTCGGAGTGGGCGAATCTCGCGATCGCCGAAGATGCTGCCGCTGCCGCACCGCTGGCCAAAAAGCTTCGCCGCTTCACTTTTGGGTCGATCGAGGTTTGACGCGGCGGCACCCGGTATCATAGCCCTCTTGGTACAATGGAAGGTCCGCCGCTCGCATCCGTTATTTCCCGGTCGATGCAGTCTAGCAGTTCGCGTCGCTTGGCAAAAACTGGGCTGCGGTCACGAAATTAGGGTAAGGGAGTATGTACGACGAGACGATCGACTCGCCGCGGCGACCGACCCTGGGGCGCCATTGCTTTCGCTTGGGCCTGACCCTCGTTCCTTTGATAGCGGCGCTGGCCTTCGTTTTGTTCACGTCGCTGCGCTGCCCGCTGAAAGACGACATCGCGTGGCTCCTGTACGTTGCCCGAGAGTGGCTGTCGGGGCGGCAATTGTATGTCGACCTGATCGAAGTCAACCCGCCGATGATCGTGTGGATCCTGTCGCTGCCTGCGGCCCTTTCTGGGGCGCTTGGGGTCGCCGCCAAGCTTGTCGCCGTGCCGTTCTTCGCGGCCTGCATGCTGGGTTCCGCCGGGTGGTGCGCGAAACTGGTGAGGGGTTACGGACCGCTCGGAACCGTGCCGCTCCCTCTCTTTACCGTGGTCGGCACGGTCCTGCTGACGCTTCCCGGACCTGAATTCGGGCAACGCGAGCATCTGCTCGTGGCGGCCGCTTTGCCCTATCTCTGCATTTTCGCACGCAGCCTCGACAGAGCGGCAACGCGGCCCGTCGATGAGACGATCGCCGGGATCCTCGCCGGAATCGGCTGTGCACTCAAACCCCAATTCCTTCTCGCCTTCGCTTTACTCGAAATCGTCGGCGGAATGCACGGACTGAAGCCGTTGCGGCGAATGATCATCAGCGCAGCGGTCACCGTGTTCGTCTATATCGTCGCCCTTTTGTTGCTCTATCCGGCCTATTTCACGAGCGCCATCCCGCTCGGGCTCGCCCTTTACGGGGCCAGCGATGTCGGTTGGCTGCAGCTGCTTAGCGACAGTCGAGCAGTGCTGCTCGGCGACGCGGCCGCCTTGCTTCTTTGGTGGACATATCGCCACAAAATGAGCGACAGCGCGCTGCCGTTAACTCTGGCTGTGTTTGCGGCGGGAGCGATTTTGGTCTGGTTATTGGAGGGAAAGTCTTGGTTTTACCATCGCCTCCCGGCATCCATTCTTACCGCGTTGGCGCTGCTGTACTGGGTCGCGGCGCTCCCGCGACCCAGGGTGGCACGTCGCCCGGCATTTTTTGCGGCAATATTCGCCCTGGTGGCCCTCTTGGGGATCGGGCTCGCGGCATTTTCGCGCTGGCAAGATGAGATCGAGATCGCTATCGGTTCCCACCTCACGACCGAACGAAGGCTCGAACAACTAATTCGCAGCGAACGGGCGAGGAGCTACGTCGCCTTCTCGCAATGGATCGGTCTCGGCTTCCCGGTCGTCAACAATACGGGCGTCATCTGGTCGTCGCGGTTTGATTCAATGTGGGCCCTGGTGGGCGAAGTCTGGCGCCGCAAGTTCGACGGTAATGTTCCGCGGGAATGGCCGGTCCATCGCTGGGTTGTCGACGATTTTCTCGCCGGCTGCCCCGATCTGGCCGTGATCGATGAACGTGAAGGGATCGACTATGTCGAAACCCTGAGTTCATTCGACACACGGTTCAAAAGCTCCTGGTCCGAGTATCGACAGGTCGCTGCGTTTGATGGGCTGCGCGTGTTCCGTCGGCAGGCGTCGCGCTCATCAGTCGCTGGTCTGCGGTGCACCGGAGGGGGAGCGCCGCCTCCGCCATTAACGCGCTCGGGCGGAACCGACAGCGGAATCCGGGGGAATTCGCGCTATCCCCCTTTGCGTTTGGGGATGAAAGGCAGCGACCCATTTCCTTGATGACGCCGCGGAGACCGTGGATTCGCGCCTTGGCGACAGCAAGGGCCGCGCGGGTGTTGAACGCGTGGCGCCCCGCCGCTTCCACGCGCGAGCCCATTGTTCCGGACTACGCGGATTACCCGCACAAAAGGCTAAGTTTCATGGTATGTTCCTCCATTAGCAGGATTTGTGTTTTTATCCGCTACGACAGGACGGAGATATGGTCCTCTTGCATGAATTCTTGTGGCGTGTGGTTCCCGGTTCCATGCATTTAATTCCCGGTTGGGCGCATTTAATTCCCGTTTCAACCGGTCCGAATTCCCGATTGGCATCGCTACGGGAATTCGCCCGCAAGTACTTGAGCTGCCTCGGCGATTTTGTGACAGAAACGTGCTTGCAGCGAGAAAATCGAAAAATTTCCCGTTAGAACGGGAAAAACCGGGAAGCTCGTTGCGTCCGGTCGGAACGACCGATCAAGCCATGCCGGCGACGGTGCCGATCTGCATTCCCGGGGCGAAGGGCAAATTCGAGAGCGGTCACCCCCCCTCGAGTTTGGGGATGAAAAAGATCTCGCATCCCTCGCGGATCGGCTGGAAATAGGCGGTCTCGTGGATCGAGCCGTCGATCGCGACGGTGGTTTCTTCGACGAGATGCTCGCCGAGACCGGGGTAGAGGCGGTCCATTTCCTTGATGACGCCGCGCAGGTTCCGCGCCTCGACCGTGAATTCGCGCACGCCGGCGGTGTAGCGGCGGCTGAACCCGGCGGTGAACAGAACCCGCGCGGCCATCGTCATATCCCTTAATCGTCCGCCTGGCCGGCATCGAGCGCAGCGCGGACCCTTGGCGGGGACATCGGCAGCTCAGTCAGGCGCCGGTGGATCGCGCTGTCGATCGCATTGGCGATCGCCGCCATCGGCGGCACGATGTTGACCTCACCGACCCCCTTGGCACCGTAGGGGTGGGCCGGGTTCGGCACCTCGACCAGGATCGGCTCGATCATCGGCATGTCGGACGCGACCGGCACCCGGTAGTCAAGGAACCCGGCGTTATCGAGGCGGCCCTGCCTGTCGTAGATATACTCCTCGTTGAGCGCCCAGCCGATGCCCTGAGCTACGCCGCCCTGGATCTGCCCCTCGACATAGGAGGGGTGGATCGCGGTGCCCACATCCTGCGCCGCGACAAAGCGCAGGATCGACACCTTGCCGGTCTCGGGATCGACCTCGACATCGCAGAACTGCGTCGAGAAGCCCGGCGCCATGCCGCCGGCATTGACCGAGGCCGCGGCGGTGATCGGGCCGCCGGTCAGCGCCTTCTTCGCCGCCAGCTCCTTGAACGGCATCGGCGCGAAATCGCCGACATTGCTGCTCGCCGGCTTGGCCTGGCCGTCCTCCCAGATCACGCCCTCGACATCGACGTCCCAGATCATTGCCGCACGGGCCCGCAACTCGTCGACGACCTTTTTGCTCGCCTCGACGACCGCCATACCGGTCGCAAACGTGACGCGCGAGCCGCCGGTCACATGGGTGTAGCCGACCGACGAAGTGTCCGCGACGATCGAGCGGATCTGATCGTAGTCGATCCCCAACGTTTCCGCCGCCATTAGTGCCATCGAGGCGCGCGAGCCGCCGATATCGGGGCTGCCGGTCGCAATAATGACGGTCCCGTCCTCGTTGACCTGCACGCTGGCGCTCGACTCGCCGCCGCCGTTGAACCAATAACCGGAGGCGACGCCGCGCCCCTGGTTGGGGCCCAAAGGCGTCTTGTAAGCGGGGTGGTTGACCAGCGCTTCAACGGTCTCGGCATAGCCGCCATGGGCGAGCTTCGGCCCAAAGATCATCGACGTCCCGGGCCGCGCGGCATTCTTGAGGCGGAATTGCAACGGATCCATGCCGATTCTTTTCGCCAGCATGTCGAGCACACTCTCGACCGCAAAAGCCGAGATCGGTGAGCCCGGTGCGCGGTAGGCGGCCGATTTCGGCCGGTTGCACACGACGTCGTAGCCGACCGTGTGCTGGTTCGGGACGTTGTAGGGCGCAAACGCGCACAGGCACGCATTCATGACCGGTGAGCCGGGAAAGGCGCCCGCCTGGAATTTGAAGACGCCCTCCGCGGCGGTGATCGTGCCGCCTTTCTTGACGCCGATCTTGACCCACATCGACGAGCCGGAGGTCGGGCCAGAGGCCTTGAACACTTCGTCGCGGCTCATCACGATCTTGACCGGTCGCCCCGACTTCTTCGCGAGCAGGGTGGCGACCGGCTCCAGATAAACGATGGTCTTGCCGCCAAAGCCGCCGCCGATCTCCGCCGGCGTCACGCGAATATCGCCGACCGGCATGCCGAGGAGCTTTGCGGTTAGCGCGCGGATCACGAAATGCCCCTGGCTCGACGCCCAGATCTCGGCCTGGCCGTCGGCGTCGAAGCGGGCGACACAGGCGTGCGGCTCGATATAAGCCTGGTGCACCGCGGCGGTCTTGAACTCCTTCTCGACGATCTCGTCAGCCTCGGCAAAGCCGGCATCGAGATCGCCGATCTTGAATTCGACTCGCTTCGAGATGTTCGAAGGCTTGGTGGGCGCGGGCTCGATGCCGCGTGTGATCTGGTCCTCGAAGAGGAGCGGCGCGTCGGGCTTCATCGCGTCGTCGACGTCGATAACGTGCGGCAACACCTCGTAATCGATGTCGATCAGGGAGGCGGCTTCCTCGGCGACCGATTTGCTGATCGCCGCCACCGCGGCGACAGCGTGGCCCTCATAGAGTGCCTTCTCACGCGCCATGACGTTGCGTGTCATGTGCCAGAAATTCTGCGCGACCCGCTCGGGACCAATATATTCGAATTTGTGGTCGGGGAAATCTGCAGCGGTCACGACTGCTTTGACCCCGGGCAGTGCCAACGCCTTCGTCGCGTCGATCGAGCGGATGCGGGCATGCGCGTGCGGCGAACGGATGACCTTACCATAGAGTGTGCCCGCAGTAGCGAAATCCGCGCCGTACATCGCGCGTCCGGTCACTTTCGGCACGCCATCCGGACGGATCGGCCGCGTTCCCACCCACTTGAACCGCATCGGCGCAATATCGTTCACCGCATCCCTCCACTCGTCAGGTCGATCTGCTATGCATTAGCGTCGCGCGACGCGGCAGCAAATGCAAGACCGACCAAACACCGTAGCAGAGGAAAACCATGGCTCTGGAAGTAAGGCGGATCGTCACCGGGCACGACGCGAACGGCAAAGCCGTCGTCAAGACCGACGAAAGACTGCAGGCCGTCAGCCGGCTCGGGCGCCCACACATCGCCGGCTGCGAAATCTGGTCGACGGACAAGATGCCCGTCGACAATTCGGAAGAGAGCGATGCGCCGCAGCGCGCGGGCTTTGTCAGGCGCTACAATTATGTCGGCACCGGCCAGGGCACGGTGATCCGTATCACCGAATTCGCGCCCGGCGCCCCGAAATTCATGCACCGGACCGAGACGGTGGATTACGCGCTGTTACTCTCGGGTGAGTGCGATCTCGAGCTCGACAGCGGCGAGGTCGTGCATATGAAGCCCGGCGACATCGTCGTGCAGCGCGGCACGATGCACGCCTGGGTCAACAATGGACAGGCGCCGGCCGTGTTCGCGTTTATCCTGATCGACGCCGACCCGGCCAAAGCCGTTGGCCAGGAGCTGCGCACTCACTTCCCCATGCCGTGAGCCGGGCGGAGGCTGAACCGTAGCGCGTTTGTCGTCACCGATGTGAAAGCTTTTCGCGGGAATGGCAAATTGAAGGTGCGCGATGATGGCGAGAGACTGATGTGACGCGCTATCTTGAATCCATTGCTCACCCGACAAAGCATGCAAGGGAGAACGGCGCCATGGAATTCGGCATGTTCCACCAGTTTCCGGCCCTCCCCGGCCGAACCCAAAAGGAGGCCTTTGCGGAGGCGTTTGAGCAGATCGACGCGGCCGAACGTTGGGGCCTCGATACAATGTGGCTGGCCGAGCTGCATTTCGACCCGCAACGTTCGGTATTGTCGGCGCCACTCAGCATCGCCGCGGCGGTCGGCGCCCGCACCGAGCGGATCAAGATCGGCATCGCGGTCCAGGTTTTGCCGCTGTGCCATCCGCTGCGCCTCGCCGAGGAGGCTGCGACAGTCGATCACATTAGCGGTGGCAGGCTGATCTTCGGCGTCGGGCGCAGTGGGCTGCCGCGCACCTACGAAGACTACGGCGTCTCTTATGCCGAGAGCCGCGACCGTTTTACCGAGGTGCTCGACATCGTGGAGCTTGCATGGTCGCGGCCGAATTTCTCCTATGAAGGCAAGTACTACAGCTTCAAGAACATCACCGTGTCGCCGCAGCCTCTACAGGAGCCGGCGCCGCCGATCCGGATAGCCGCGGCGAGCCCGGATACCTATCCGGCGGTCGGTGAACGCGGACTGCCGATCTTCATCAATGCCCGCTATGGCTCTTTTTCCGAATTCGCTCCGGAGATCCGGGCCTATCGCGAGGCCTATAAGGCAGCGGGCCACGAGGGCAGGGGACAGGTCTATCTGCGGGTCCCGACCTATCTTGCGGAGACTGAGGAACGGGCGCGCGCCGAGCCCAGAGAGAGCTTGATGCACTTCTATCGGGAGCAAGCGCAGCGGCTGAGGGACTCGCTCAGCCGCGCCGGCACCCGCGCAATCGAGGGACGGGCCGAACGGCTCAAACGCATCGAAAACCTGACCTATGAGGAGGCATTGACCGGCCAGGTGCTGGTCGGCACGCCGGACCAGGTATCAGAGCGCCTGCGCGCCCTGCAAGACGAGCTCGGCATCGACGGCATCCTCGCGGAGATCAATTGCGGCGGCCTGGTGCCGCATCAGCAGGTCATGACCGCGTTGCGTCTTCTGTGCGAAGACGTCAAGCCGCGATTTCACTAGGCCTTGTGCGGAAAGGGAAAAGTATGCCGGGTCCATTGCACGGGTATCGCGTCGTCGATCTGACATCGAATGTGGCCGGGCCGCTCGCGACAATGATCCTCGGCGACCAGGGCGCTGACATCATCAAGGTCGAAGCTCCGGAGGGGGGTGATGCCACCCGGGCCGGAGGCAATCGGCGGGCGGGGTTTACGGCGTCATTTCTGAACAACAACCGCAACAAGCGCTCGATCGTGCTCGACCTGAAGACGGCGGCCGGACGAAAGGCTCTGCTGCGGCTCGCCGCTGGCGCCGATGTGTTTGCGCAAAATTTCCGCCCCGGTGTTGCCGAACGGCTCGGTGTCGGCGAGGAAGCGGTTCGCGCCGTCTCGCCAAAGATCGTTTACGTTTCGATCAGCGGCTTTGGCGAAAAGGGCCCCTACGCCGAAAAGCCGGCCTACGACCCGGTGATCCAGGGCTTCTCGGGTCTCGCGACGGTGCAAGCGGGCTCGGACGAAGTCCGTCCGCGGCTGCTGCGAACCATCCTTCCCGACAAATTGACCGCGATCACCGCGTCGCAGGCGATCACCGCCGCACTCCTCGCGCGCGAACGCACCGGCGAAGGACAGCATGTCCGTTTGTCGATGCTCGAAGCCGTGCTCACCTTTTTGTGGGCCTCGGATATGGGCAGCCAAACCTTTGTCGGTAATGAACCGGCACGGCAAGAGGCCGCGAGCGCGATCGATCTGATCTATGAGACAGCCGACGGATATATCACCGCGGCCGCCCTGACCGACCGGCAATGGGCCGGCCTGGCGCACGCGGTCGAGCGGCCGGAGTGGCTCGAGGACGGGCGGTTTAAGACCTCCGCGCTGCGCCAGAAGAACATCGATGCCCGGCTGCAATTGATCCAGGAGGCGTTGATGAACCGGCCCACCGCGGAATGGCTTGAGCGCCTGACCGCCGCCGGCGTGCCCTGCGCCCCGGTGCTGACGCGCAACGAAGTCATCCGGCATCCGCATGTGCGGGAGATGGAGATCGTCGTCGAGACTGAGCACCCAACCGCTGGCCGCTTGCGTCAGACACGACCGGCGGCGCGCTTCTCGCGGACCCCGCCGAGCATTCGCTACGGCGCTCCTGGCCTTGGCGAGCACACCCAGCAAATCCTGGCTGATCTCGGTTACTCTGCCGCAGAGATCGCCGAGCTCAACTCAGAGCGCAGCCGGTGATCGATTTCTACTATTGGCCGACGCCAAATGGCTGGAAGGTCGCGATCATGCTCGAGGAATGCGGCCTCGAATATCGTATGATTCCGGTCAATATCGGTCGCGGCGACCAGTTCAAGCCCGAGTTTCTGGCGATCAGCCCGAATAACCGCATGCCGGCAATCGTCGATCACGCCGCCCCAAGGGAATTCGGCGACGGGCCGGTGCCGGTGTTCGAATCGGGCGCGATCCTCATTCATTTAGCCGAGCAGACCGGGCGCTTCATGCTGCAAACCAGCCGCGGTCGGAAGGAGACCCTTGAGTGGCTGTTTTGGCAGGTCGGCAATCTCGGTCCGATGGCTGGCCAGCTCAGCCATTTCGTCAATTATGCCCAGGGCGAGCACCCCTATTCTCGCAAACGCTACGCCGACGAATACAATAGATGCCTCGGGGTCCTGGAGCGCCGGCTCGAAGGCCGTGAATACATCCTCGACGAATATTCGATCGCTGACATGGCGAGCTGGCCCTGGGTGCTGATCGCCAAACCACTCGGCCAGCCGCTCGACGAATTTCCCAACGTCGCACGCTGGCGCGAGACGATAAAGCAACGTCCTGCGGTGCAGAGAGGCGTGGACCTAGGGAAGGAATTGCGCCGCTCGGCCCCGCCGGGCGATGATGAACGGCGCGTTCTGTTCAATCAAACCGCACGGGATGTGTTGCAGCGTCCGTGAGGGGCTCACCCGGCCGGCATCTTCGGAAAGCGCTGCCTCTCGCCGCTGAGCTGGACCCATGGCTGCGCGCTGTCGCAGTAGATCTCCATGGCCGGCTTCACCCAGCTCGCGTCATCGAGCGTACCGGCCATGACCATCGTGACGTTCGGCATGACCTCGGCCTCGTCGATCAGCGTCGATCCGCATTCCGGGCAGAACCGTCGGTAGGTTGCTTTGCCGCTATCGCCCCGACCTGTGAAGGTTTGCAGCGTTCCCTGCACATTGAGTTCCGGCGTCGGTAGCGCCACGACGATCGCAAAGGCGGTCCCAGTACCCTTCTGGCAATTCTTGCAGTGACATACGCCGACGAATGTGGGTTCGGCATCGGCCGAATACCGCACCTTGCCGCATAAACAGCCGCCCTCGATCTTCATCCGATCCTCCTCTGTTCGACAAGGGCAGGATACGCCGGGCGGATCAACGTCACAAATGAACATGTGATGGAACGGGTGACGCGCCCGTTCCGGCATGCTACCGTCATCCTTGCGATGCGACAGGGAAGTCCGGTGCAAGACCGGCGCTGCCCCCGCAACTGTTAGCGGCGAGTCCGCGGCAACCGCCACTGGTTAGGGCTACGGCCCGGCCGGGAAGGCGCCGCGGGCGACGACCCCGAGCCAGGAGACCTCCGCATCGCTCGAAACGGGACGATTCCTCGGGTGGAGGAGGAGAGACCATTGCAATCGCTCGGCGCGGGGCCACCGCGCCTTCCCCCAGTAACCCTAATCTTAGGCGGCGCCCGTTCAGGCAAGAGCCGATATGCCGAGCGACTGGTCGAGGGAGTTGCGCTCAGCGGCATTTACTGCGCGACGGCGGAAGCTCGCGACGCCGAGATGGCCGAGCGCATCGCCGCCCACCGGGCCCGCCGTGGCGCATTCTGGCGCACGATCGAGACCCCGCTGGCGCTCCCGTGTGCTATTGCCGCGGAGGCGGCCCCAGCGCGCCCCGTCCTCGTGGACTGCCTCACCCTCTGGCTTTCGAACCTGCTTCTCGCCGGCCACCAACCCGACGAGGGGGCCAGCGCCTTGTGCGGGGCATTGCGGGCGGCCCCCGGGCCGGTTGTGCTCGTCAGCAATGAGGTAGGGATGGGGCTCGTCCCAGAGACACCGCTCGGGCGTCGGTTCCGCGATGCCGCCGGTTGGCTCAACCAGGAAGTCGCGACGCTCGCCGATCGCGTCATCTTCGTCGCCGCGGGCTTGCCGCTCGCGTTAAAGGGGGGCTGACCCGATGCGCCGTGTTCCGGCGACGGTCATCACCGGCTTTCTGGGCGCAGGCAAGACGAGCCTCGTGCGGCACCTGTTAGCGCAGGCCGATGGACGACGGCTCGCGGTCGTTGTCAACGAATTCGGCGAACTGGGCATCGACCGCGAGTTGCTGCTCGGCTGCGGCGAGGCCGCTTGCAACGCAGAAGACATTGTCGAGCTCGCCAATGGCTGCCTGTGCTGCACGGTTGCTGAGGATTTTCTGCCGACACTGATGCGGCTGCTCGACCGGGAGAGCCCGCCCGAGCACATCCTGATCGAGACCTCAGGACTGGCGCTGCCAAAGCCATTGGTGCAGGCCTTTGCCTGGCCGGAGATCCGCATCCGCACGACCGTCGACGGGGTGCTGACCGTGATCGACGGGCCGGCAGTGGCCGCCGGGCTGTTTGCTGCTGATCCCGAAGCCATTGGACAACAGCGTGCGGCTGATCCGGCCCTCGCGCATGACAACCCGCTCGAGGAGGTGTTCGCCGACCAGCTCGGCTGCGCGGATCTGGTCATCCTCAATAAGACCGATCTCGTCGAACGCGAGCGCCTGGCGGCGCTTTGCCGGGAAATCGAGGCGCGACTACGCCCCGGGGTAAGGCTTGTCGCGACCCAAGCAGGCAGGATCCCGCCGGAAGTCGCACTCGGCTTGGCTGCCGGAGCCGAGGAAGATCTCGCTACCCGGCCCTCCCGTCACGATCTGGAGACGGAGCACGATCACGACGATTTCGAAAGTTTTGTGGTGACCCGCGGCCCAGTAACCGACGGCGATGCATTCCTTGCCAAGTTGCGCGCCGTGATCGGCGCGCACGATGTGCTCAGGGTCAAGGGCTTTGCCGATGTGCCCGACAGAGACCGACGGAAAGTCGTGCAAGCGGTCGGCGACCGCTTGCAGCAGCATTACGACCGGCCCTGGCATGCCGGCGAATATCGCGAGACGCGGCTTGTCGTAATCGGCCGCAAAGGCCTCGACCGCGCCGCAATCGCCGCAGCATTGGCCAGCTGAATGCACCTTCTCGCGACAATGCCCGGGACGATTGCCGACGGTTCATCCGCGGTTGACCTCGCCCAGACTCCGGGCGACATCGTCATGTTGTCGAGTGCTGATACCGAGATCTCGCTGCTCGCGGCGGCGCAGCGGCGGATTCGAGCACAAGACCCGGCAGCGCCCCGCCTGCGGCTCGCGCCGACTCTGCGGCTCGGCCACAATTTCTCCGTCGATCTTTATATGGAGACGGTTGCTCGGGCGCGCCTCGTCATCGCCCGGCTGCTCGGGGGCAATGCCTATTGGCCCTACGGGGTCGAGCGTCTGGTCGAAACTTGTCGGGCCCACAATATCCCGCTGGCGCTGCTGTCCGGCGACGACAAGCGCGACCCGGAGCTGGCGGAGCTATCCACCGTGGCGACCGATGCCGCCTGCCGGCTATGGAGCTATCTTGCCGAGGGCGGGCCCGGGAACGCTGAGAACTTTCTGCGGTTTGCCGGCTCGCTGATCGGATACGACGCGGAATGGGCGGAGCCAGCCGTGCTGCTGCGCGCGGGACTGCATTGGCCCGACCGTGCCCTACCGAGTTTTGCTGAGATTGCCTCGCAGTGGCGCGGTGCCGGCGGGATAATCCCTATCGTGTTTTACCGGGCTCTTGTCCAATCTGGGAATACCGCGCCGGTCGATGCGCTCGTCCGCGCGCTCCTAGCACAGCGCATGCGACCGCTTCCCGTCTTTGTGCACAGCCTCAAGGACGGCGAAGCCGCATCGTTGCTCGGAGAACTATTCGCAGCGGCGCCGCCCGCGGTCATTCTTAATGCAACTGGCTTTTCGATCCACGCCGGTTCGAATGAGGACCCGCTGGCAAAGGCTGACTGCCCGGTCCTGCAAGTCATCTTCGCCGGCAGCGACGAGGAGAGCTGGCGCGGCGGCACCCGCGGCCTTGGCCCGCGCGATCTTGCGATGAATGTGGCACTCCCGGAGATTGACGGCCGCATCCTTTCTCGTGCCATGTCGTTCAAGGCACCTCTCGGCCGCGATCCCGAAACCGAGACCGACCTCGTCGGATACCGTCCGGTTGCCGACCGCGTTGCCTTCGTCGCCGATCTGGCACGCAATTGGGCGCGGCTACGAGCGCGATCTCCGAGCGAGCGCCGGGTCGCGCTCATTCTCGCCAACTATCCGAACCGCGACGGCCGGATCGGCAACGGCGTCGGGCTGGACACACCGGCTTCGGCGATCGCCATCCTGCACTCCCTCGTAGGGGCCGGTTACCGGATCGCCGACGCACCTGACGACCCCCGTGAATTGGTTCAGCGTCTGCTCTCCGGACCGACCAACGCCAACCCGGGGGCACCTGCTGGAGAGTCACTATCTTTCGCCGAATATTCGGCCTTCTTCGCGACCCTTCCGCCAGCCGTCCAGCGGGCCGTCGCCAACCGCTGGGGTGCCGCCGAATGCGACCCCTTCTTCCGTCCGGGCCGGCTCGATTGTGGCCGTTTCGCCATTCCCGGCTTCCGCGCCGGCAATGTGGCTGTGCTGATCCAGGCCGCGCGCGGCTACAACATCGACCCGAAATCGACCTATCACGATCCTGCTTTGGTGCCACCGCATGGATATTTCGCCCTCTACGCCTGGCTCGCCCGAGAGTTCCACGCCGACGCGGTAATCCATCTCGGAAAACACGGCACCCTCGAATGGCTGCCCGGCAAGGCGCTGGCGCTGTCCGCGGAATGCTTCCCTGAGGCGGCGTCCGCCCCGTTGCCGCATCTCTACCCCTTCATCGTCAACGACCCGGGGGAGGGGACGCAGGCGAAAAGACGCACCCAGGCGGTGATCGTCGATCACCTCACGCCGCCTTTGACGCGCGCCGGCAGCTACGGCCTGGTGGCCGAGCTCGAACGGCTGATCGACGAATATTACGAGGCCTCCCAAGGTGACCCCCGGCGTGTCGCCGTCCTTTCAGTGGCGATCCTCGAACAGGCTCGCGCGGCGGGGCTCGAGGGCGACTGCGGCATCACTGCCGACGAAGAACCTGCTATTGCATTGCACAAGCTCGATGCATTCCTTTGCGAGTTGAAAGATCTGCAGATCCGCGACGGGCTTCATGTCTTCGGCCGCAGCCCAAAAGGCGAAAGGCTGCACTCTCTCTTGACCGCCTTTGCCCGGCCAAGTCGGGGCTCCGCCCCCGAGGACGCCTCCCTGGTGCACGCATTGGCCGGCGACCTCGGCCTCGGCGAGGACCCGTTCGCCCTTGATCCCGCCTGCGCCTGGAACGGGCCACGTCCCCCGGTGCTCACCGGCCCCGGGGTGTGGCGCAACGCGGGGGACACAATCGAGCGTCTGGAGGCGATGTCCCTGCGGCTCATTGCGAACGAGCTCGATCCAGAGCCAGCCTGGCATCAGACCCGTTTGGTGCTCGACTGGATCAAGCGGAAGCTGCGCCCGGCCGTTTCAGGATGCGGCAAGGCGGAGCTCGCCGGACTTCTCGCCGGGCTCGACGGACGTATGGTTCCACCCGGTCCTTCCGGTGCCCCCAGCCGCGGCCGACCCGAAGTTTTGCCGACCGGCCGCAATTTTTATTCGGTGGATACCCGTGCCGTGCCGACCCAGGCCGCCTGGCAGCTTGGCTGGAAATCGGCGGCGCTGCTGCTCGAACGGCACGCCCAGGAATACGGCACCTATCCAGCGCGCGTCGCATTGTCGGCCTGGGGCACCGCGAATATGCGCACCGGCGGTGACGACATCGCGCAGGCGCTCGCGCTGATGGGGGTCCGTCCCGTGTGGGAACGGTCGAGCGGCCGAGTCACGGGGTTCGAGATCTTGCCGGCCTCGGTGCTCGACCGGCCCCGCGTCGATGTTACGTTGCGCGTGTCGGGCTTCTTCCGCGATGCCTTTCCTGGACTAATCGACCTCGTCGATTCGGCCGCCCGCGCGGTCGCCGCTCTTTACGAACCCCCGGCGGTGAACCCGCTGGCCGCTCGGTTCGCTGGCGATCGCCATGCTCTCGAACATCAGGGCTTCGCGCCGGAGGAGGCGTCGCGGCGAGCTGGCTACCGTGTCTTCGGTTCGAAGCCTGGCGCCTATGGAGCTGGTTTGCAGACGGTGATCGACGAGCGGATCTGGGACAACGAGGCCGATCTTGCGGAGTCCTACCTCGCGTGGAGCGGGTACGCCTATGGCGCCGGAGTCGAGGGACGTCCCGAACGCGCAATGCTCGAAGCGCGGCTCGCTGACACGGATGCTGTCCTGCACAATCAGGACAATCGCGAGCACGACATTCTCGACAGCGATGATTACTACCAGTTCGAAGGCGGCCTTGCCCTCGTCGTCCGGCGGCTTTCGGGGCGTGTGCCGGCAGTTTGGCACAATGACCATTCGCATCCCGAGAGGCCACGCATCCGCAGCCTGCGTGAGGAGCTGGGGCGGATTGTCCGCGGTCGGGCGGCGAACCCGCGTTGGATCGCCGGGGTCATGCGCCATGGTTACAAGGGAGCGGCCGAGATCGCCGCTACGGTCGATTATCTCTTCGCCTTCGCCGCGACTTCCCGGGCGGTCGACGACGCGCATTTCGAGGCGCTTTACGATGCTTACTTGGCCGACGAAGACGTCCGCGGCTTCATGGCCGCAAGCAACCGGGCCGCTCTCGTCGACACCTGCCAGCGCTTTGCGGAGGCGATCGATCGCGGCTTGTGGCGTCCGCGCCGCAACAGCGCTCGCGAGGCGCTCACCCAATGGAGCCAGACGTGAGCCAGCGCGTCGAAACCGAGGAGGAGATCAACCGGCGCCACAACGAAAAGATGGCCAGGCGCAAGGCGATGCGCCAACGCATGCTGGCGACCAAGACCGAGGAGCGAGGCCTCTTGATCGTCCATACGGGCAAAGGCAAGGGAAAATCGACGGCGGCTTTCGGGCTGGTGCTGCGCTGTCTCGGCCATGGCATGCGGGTCGGTATCGTCCAGTTCGTCAAGGGTGTGTGGAGCACTGGGGAGCGCACCGCCCTCGAACGGTTTGGCGACCTCATCACCTGCCGGGCGATGGGCGAAGGTTTCACCTGGGACACGCAGGACCGCGCGCGCGACATCACCGCCGCGCGTAAGGCCTGGGAGACGGCGAGAGCGATGATTTCAGACCCGTCCTACCGGCTGGTGTTGCTCGACGAGCTGAACATCGTGCTGCGCTACGACTACCTGCCGCTCGACGAGGTCGTGGCGGTGCTGAGGGCGAAGCCGCGCGACCTCCATGTCATCGTCACCGGCCGCAATGCCCGGCCCGAGCTGATCGAAGCGGCCGACCTCGTGACCGAGATGACCCTCGTCAAGCACCCGTTTCGTGGCGGTGTCAAAGCCCAGCCTGGGATCGAATTCTGATGGCACGCGCGTTGATGCTGCAGGGCACCGGATCGGACGTCGGCAAATCGCTGCTGCTAGCGGGGCTGGCCCGTGCATTCACCCGACGGGGGCTCGAGGTGCGGCCGTTCAAGCCGCAGAACATGTCAAACAATGCGGCAGTGACTATCGATGGCGGCGAGATCGGCCGGGCCCAGGCGCTGCAGGCACGCGCTTGCGGCACGGCTCCCGTTACCGACATGAACCCGGTGCTGTTGAAGCCGCAATCCGAAAACGCGGCGCAGGTTGTCTTATGCGGTCGGGTTTGGCGAACGGCCGGTGCCGGCGAGTACCGCCGACTAGCACCGGGCTTGTTGCCGGCTATTCTCGCCTCCTTTTCGCGCCTCGCCGAAACAGCCGATCTCGTTTTGGTCGAAGGGGCGGGAAGTCCGGCCGAGGTGAACTTACGTGGCGGCGACATCGCCAATATGGGCTTTGCCGAAGAGGCCAATGTCCCGGTGGTGCTGATCGGCGATATCGAGCGCGGCGGCGTGATCGCCCAGCTCGTCGGCACGCAAGCATTGCTCTCCGCCAGGGAGCGGACGCTGCTCACGGGATACATCGTCAACAAATTCCGCGGCGACATCCGCCTCTTCGATGGCGGCATCGCCGCCATCACGGCGCGCACGGGCCTGCCATGTTTGGGCGTAGTGCCGTATTTCTCGGGTGCCACGGTATTACCCGCGGAGGATTCACTCGCACTCGCCCCGCGCGCGTCCGATGCTCCCTCGCCCCACTTGCGGGGAGAGGGCCGGGGTGAGGGGTCGACCCGTATCGCCGTACCGCTGTTACCGCGGGTCGCCAATTTCGATGATCTCGACCCGCTGCGCACCGAGCCCGGGGTCGAGCTCGTCATGGTCTGGCCGGGGCAGCCGCTGCCGCGTGATGCCGCGTTGATTATTCTGCCCGGTTCGAAGGCGACGATCGGCGATCTCGAATTCCTGCGCCGCGAGGGATGGGATATCGACCTGCTCGCCCATTACCGCCAAGGCGGAAAGATCCTCGGCATCTGTGGCGGGTATCAGATGCTCGGCCGTACCATTACCGACCCGCTCGGCATGGAGGGGCCGAAACAGACCGTGCCGGGATTGGGGCTGCTCGATATCGACACCGTTTTGACTGACGCCAAGCGGCTTGGTGAGACTGCAGGCATCGAGCTTGCCACCGGGATGCCGGTCGCCGGATATGAAATGCATCTCGGGGAGACAGCCGGGCCCGGTCTCGAACGGCCGATGCTGCGCCTAGCCGGCAGCCCGGACGGGTGCGTCAGCGCGGACGGACGGGTGGCGGGATGCTATCTGCACGGGCTTTTTGCCGGCGACGCATTCCGTCAATCCTTTGTGGCGTCGCTAGGCGCAGAGGCGGGCGGAATCGCTTATGAACATCAGATTGAGAGCACATTGGATGCACTGGCCGATCATCTCGAGCACAGCCTCGACCTCCGGGCAATCCTGGCCGCGGCTCGGCCGCCTCGCTTCAAGCGGGCAGCGTGAGATGGGCCGCAACCCAGGCACCCAGCAGCAAGCCACCTTCGAGCAGGCATGCGAGTCGATAAAGCCGCAGCGCTCGCACGATGTCGGACGTCGCCGCTCTCGCGGTGCCGTCGCCGAGCCACGGGTCGGCAACGAAACCCTCAGGGTAGCGGCGCGGTCCTGCCAGCGCCAGACCGAGCGCCCCTGCCATCGCACTCTCCGGCCACCCGGCATTGGGCGAGTGATGCTTGCGCGCGTCGCGCAGCATGATCGTCAGCGCGTGACCCGGCCGAGCGCTCTGGGTAAACACCGCGGCTGTCATCAGCAGGAGCCCGCTGATCGGCGCCGGCACACCGTTCAGGACATCGTCGAGCCGCGCTGCCGCCCAGCCGAAGCTGCGGTATTGCGGGGTACGATGGCCGATCATGCTGTCGAGCGTGTTGGCCATCTTGTATGCGAAAAGCCCGGGCAGGCCGAGCAGCAGATACCAGAACACCGGGGCGATTACGCCATCGCTGAAATTTTCGGCCAGACTCTCGATTGCGGCGCGCGCCACGCCATGGACATCGAGGCTCATCGGGTCACGCCCGACGATGTGCCGCACCGCCTCGCGGCCGCCCGCCAGTCCGCCCCTATCGAGCGCCTTGGCGACCGCGGCGACGTGGTCGAACAGGCTGCGCTGCGCGACCAGCACGGCGATGATGATGATCTCGACCGCGGCTCCGAGAAGGCTGCCGCGGCAGGCGCGTTGGACCAGCAGCCCGAGAAACGCAGCACTGCCGACCAACACAATGACCGTGATGATGCCGCGTTCGCGGCGCGAGCCTTCGCTGCGGACCGCGCGGTTGAGTTTGCGGTCGAAGAATGCAATCGCGCGCCCGGCGAGCACGACGGGATGCGGGATCTGGCGGAAGCTCGCCGGCATATCGCCAAAGAGCGCGTCGACCGCGAGCGCGGCGACGAGCAGCAACAAGGGGTCGGCACCTGCCGCTGTCATCGCGGTCCTGCGAGGATCGGCCAATGATGGAGACTGCGGTTCTGCTGTGCGGGCACGGCAGCCGCGATCCAGAGGCGATCAGAGAATTCGAGCTTGCTGCAGCGGCTTTGCGCCCGCGGTTGCCGGAACTCGATTTCGCGACCGGGTATCTCGAATTCGCCCGCCCGACGATCCGCGACGGGCTCGCCATTTTGGCGGCACGCGGCGCGCGGCGGATACTGGCAATCCCGGGAATGCTGTTCGCGGCAAGTCATGTCAAAAACGATCTGCCTTGGGAGATGAACAGCTTCATCGCCGATCACCCTAATGTGGATGTCCGCCTGGCGCGTGATTTGGGGATCGATCCAAAGCTGTTGCGCGCGGCTGCCGATCGCATCGCCGCAGCAGCCGACACGAGAATACCCCGCCCAGAGACCTTGCTTGTCGTCGTCGGTCGCGGCACCAACGATCCGGACGCCAACTCCAATATCTCAAAGCTCGCCCGCATGCTGTGGGAAGGGATGGGCCTGGGCTGGGCCGAAGCCGCCTTCAGCGGCGTCGCCCACCCGCGGGTCGACGCCGCGCTTGCGCGAGCGGCGGGACTCGGCTTCCGCCGCATTATCGTGTTTCCCTATTTCCTATTCACGGGGGTCTTGGTCAAACGCATTTACGCCCAGACCGATACCGTCGCTGCGCTGTTCCCGGAGATCGAGTTCGTCAAGGCGCTCTACTTACGCGATCACGACGGAGTGCTCGCCGCGTTTTGTGACCGCGTCGCCGAGCTCGGTGGCGCGCAGCCGGCAATGAATTGTCAGCTGTGCAAATACCGGACGCAGATCCTCGGCTATGAACACGATGCCGGTGCGCCGCAAGCCGGTCACCACCATCATGTCCGCGGCATCGGCAGCGGCGATCATCACCATCCTCATCGATGATGTTCGACACGTTCGCAATGGTCGATTGGAGCGCCGCAACCGTGCCACGGACCGGCCGCGACAGCATCTGGATCTGTTGGCGCGCCCCGGATGGCGAAAGGCTCGAGAACCCGCCGACTCGCTATGCCGCCAAGGCACTACTCGGCGAGTGGCTGGCTACGGCGCTGTCGCGCGGGGAGCGGGTTCTGCTCGGCTTCGATTTTCCGTTTGGTTATCCCACCGGCTTTGCCGCCCGACTCGGCTTATCAGGGCCGCCTTGGCGCGCTCTCTGGGACGAAATCGCCAGCCTTCTTAAGGACGACGAGCGCAACGTCAATAACCGCTTCGATGTTGCAGACGTATTGAACCAGCGGGTCTCGGGCGGGCGGTTTCCCTTCTGGGGCTGCCCGCCGGCGCCCGTTCGAGCTCATCTCGGCAGCAAGCATCACCGCGGGCACGAGCAGAACGGCCTGGCTGAGCGCCGGCTGGTCGATCTGCATATTCCAAGCGCCCAGCCGTGCTGGAAGCTGTTGGGCGCCGGCTCGGTCGGCGGTCAGGCTCTGACCGGGATCCCGGTGGTGCGCGCCTTGCGCGACGATCCGCGCTGGGACGACCGCGTACGGATCTGGCCGTTCGAAACCGGCCTGCGAAGCCCCGAGGATGGGTCGACTGTGATCGCCGAGGTCTATCCCTCTCTGTGGGTCGTATCGCCGGCCGCCGACGAACCGAAGGATGCGGCCCAGGTTCGCGAAGTTGCTCGGTTTTTCGCCGAGCGGGATCGCGCCGGCGAGCTTGCGGCGCTGTTCGCCGGCGACCCTGCTCTGACGTGCGCGGAGCGCGATCGGGTGGAAGCAGAGGAAGCTTGGACCCTTGGCGTGACTGCGGCGAAGCAGCGTTCGATCCCCACGCCAACTGTCGCCTTTACCCTCATCCACCCAACCCTCCGGGCTGGAGGGGATGCCGCGCGGAGCGAGGCGGGTGAGGGTAACGGTGCACGGCTCTACACCTACCTCCGCGACCCGGCAGTGATCTCGCGCCGCTCGCTTGCGCTGATCCGCGAGGAGGCGGATCTCACGCGATTCCCGCGGCGGCTACAGCCGCTCGCGTTGCGCTTGGCCCACGCCGCCGGTGACTGCACTATCCTAAGGGATCTCGCTTGGTCCAAGGGAGCGCTCCCAGCGGGGCGCAAGGCGCTCGCAGCGGGTGCGCCGATCCTCGTCGACACCATGATGGTCGCAGCAGGTATCACCAGCCAGCAGCTCGCCATTATCTGCACCTTGCGCGATCCCCAGACAGTGGCGCTGACAGCCGCCCGGGGGACGACGCGCTCGGCCGCTGCGGTCGAGCTGTGGCGCCCGAACCTGGCTGGGGCGGTCGTAGCGATCGGCAATGCGCCGACTGCACTTTTCCGGCTGCTCGAGATGCTCGCTAACGGCGCCCCGAAGCCGGCCCTCGTCCTCGGTTTCCCTGTCGGATTTGTTGGCGCGGCCGAAGCCAAAGCTGCCCTTGCCGGATTCGGGCACAACCTCGAATTCATTACCTTGCACGGCCGCCGCGGCGGTAGTGCGCTTGCCGCGGCCGCAGTCAACGCACTCGAGAGCATAGGGTGAGACGCTGGTTGGCTGTTGTCGGCATCGGCGAGGACGGGACCGCCGGCCTCAACCCGGCAGCGCGAACGCTCATTGAAACCGCGGAAGTGCTGGTTGGCGGCGCCCGCCATCTTGGAATGGTGCCGCAGGGCAGAGCCGAACGAATCGTTTGGGAGCGTCCACTTCGCGTGACGTTCGGCGCGATCGAAGCGCACCGCGGTCGGAGGGTAACCGTTTTGGCGAGCGGCGACCCGATGTGGTACGGCATCGGCGTCACGCTGACCCGCCGCTTTCCACGCGAGGAAATGACGATCATCCCACAGCCGAGCGCCTTTAGCCTCGCGGCAGCTCGGCTCGGCTGGCCCCTCGCCGATTGCGCGACGATCACTCTGCACGGGCGGCCATTGGATATTCTACGGTCTTATCTCGCGCCGCAGCGCCGGATCCTGATCCTGTCGGAGGACGGCGACACACCGCGGGCAGTCGCCGAGTTGCTGAACGGGCTGGGCTGGGGGCCGAGCCGGTTGAGCGTATTCGCCTATTTAGGCGGAAGCCGCGAAGCCGTTATCGAGGAGGAGGCGCAGCGCTGGGGCGATCGCCGAGCTGCGGAGCTCAACACGATCGCGATCGCTTGCCGCGCTGGCCCTGATGCGCGGGCATTGCCGCTTCTTGCCGGTCTTCCTGATGACGTCTACGAGCATGACGGCCAGCTGACCAAGCGCGAGGTCCGCGCGGCCACGCTCGCGGCGCTCGCTCCATTGCCCGAACAAACCCTGTGGGATGTCGGAGCAGGCTGCGGCTCGATCGCGATCGAATGGCTGCGCGGTGGCGAGGGCCGTTCGGCAGTCGCGATCGAGCGCCACCCGGCACGCGCTGCGATGATTGCACGCAATGCCGCTTCGCTCGGGGTCGCCGGGTTGCGCATTGTGCTGGGTACTGCGCCTCAAGCACTGGAGGACTTGCCCCGGCCGGACGCGGTCTTCATCGGCGGCGGGATCGGCGCGGGCGGTTTGCTGCTAAAGGCATGGGAAAGCCTGCCGCCCGGCGGCCATCTCGTCGCCAATGTCGTGACCGCGGAGGGCGAGGCGCGGCTTCTCTATTGGCATGCCCGACATGGTGGAACGCTGACCCGGATCGCCGTTAGCCGCGCCGAACCGGTCGAGTCGAACCACCTGTGGCGGCCGCTGGCATCGGTGACCCAACTGGCCGCCATCAAGCTCGGCTGAGTCGCAATGCACGCCCTCGCCCGCCTTGTTGCGCTCGGCACTTGCTGCCGGCGTATGGAAGGCGGGCGACTCAGCCCAAAGGGCTGGGTGCGTAAAGGGACGGGCATCCGCCGCTACGTGCTGCTGTGCCTTCTCTGCAGCACCCTCTATGCGCCGGGGCTTATCGCGATTCCGCCACTCGACCGCGACGAGGCACGTTTCGCGCAGGCGACACGACAAATGCTGGCCAGCGGTGATTTCATCCGAATCCGCTTCCAGGACGAAGCGCGGAACAAAAAGCCGGTGGGGATCTACTGGCTGCAGGCGGCTGCCGTAGCAGTTTTCAGCTCGCCTGAGAGCACCGCGATCTGGCCTTACCGTCTGCCTTCAATATTGGGAGCGACTGCCGCGGTGCTGCTGATCTTCGCGATCGGCACGCGCCTTTTGGGATCGCCGCAGGCCGGTTTTATCGCGGCCGTCCTGATGGGAAGCGCGCTCGGCGTTGTGGTCGAGGCACATCTCGCCAAAACCGATGCCGCCCTTCTTGCCACCGTCGTCGCGGGGCAGGGGGCGCTCGGGCTGGTCTATGCCGCAACTCGCGGCGGGCGTCGGGTTCCCCGCTCCCTGCCGTTCGTCTTTTGGTCGGCCGAAGGCGTCGCGATGCTGTTGAAGGGACCGCCCGGGCCTTTGCTGGCATTGCTGACGATGGCCTCTCTGTCTATAGCCGACCGCGACATACGCTGGCTCGGTCGGCTGCAGCCGCTCGCCGGCATATCAATTACCGCGTTGATCGTGTCTCCCTGGTTGGTCGCGGTCGAAAGCGCGACGGGCGGCCGTTTCATCTTCGATGCGGTCTCTAACGACCTCTTGCCAAAGCTGGTCGGTGCCCAGGAATCGCACGGTGCGCCGCCAGGCTATTACGCGGTGCTGGCGATCGTGTGTTTCTGGCCCGGATCGCTCTTCGTCGTCCCGGCGCTGCTGCGAGGCTGGCAGCAACGTCATGCTGCCGCCGAGCGCTTTCTGCTCGCTTGGCTCGGCCCGGCCTGGATTTTTTTCGAGCTCGTGCCGACCAAATTGCCGCATTACGCCCTACCCCTTTATCCGGCGCTGGCGCTGCTCGCCGGCGGTGCGCTGGCGGATGGGTTTACGAAGTGCCTGGCGGGCCGAGCGCGCTTCTTCGACGCAGCGATCAAACTCCTGTGGGGCGTGGTCACGATCGGCCTCGTTGCCGCGCTGGTCGTGCTACCGGGCCGATTCGGCGGCGCCGTTTCGCCGGCAACGATTGCAGCGACACTGGTGATGCTTGGCTTGGCGCTGTTGTTTTTCCTGTTTAACTGGCGGCCGGTATATGCCACCGGTCTACTCGCGACACTCGCCGCCGCCTTCGTATTGCCCGCCGCGATTGAGGTCGCGCCCGAAGTCAATTCGCTGTGGCTGAGCCGATCGGCGGCAGCGCTGCTCGCCCGCTACCCCCCCGGTCCGGGCGAAGTCGTACTGTCGGTCGGCTACAGCGAGCCGAGCCTCGTCTTTCTGCTGGGCACGGCAACCCGGCTGGTGACCGCGGCACCCGCGGACCATCAGCTGGCCGGCGCCGGCATGGCGCTCGTCAACGAGCGCTTCGACGCCGAGTTCCGGCAATCGCTGGCGAGCCATAATCTGGCGATCCGAGCGCTCGGTCGCGTCGAAGGGCTCGATTATTCGTCGGGGGGCGGCAAACTTCTATTGACCCTCTATCGTCTGGAGTCGGACTGAATGCCAGCGCGGCGTGGCCGATTATACGGGCTCGGCGTCGGGCCGGGCGATCCGGAGCTGCTGACCTTGAAAGCGCTTCGGCTGCTGCGGGAGGTGCAGGTGATTGCCTATCCGGCCCCGGAGCATGGCGACAGTTTCGCCCGTGCGATCGTTGCCTCGTGGATCGAAGGGCATCAGCAAGAGATCGCCATCCGTTTCCCGATGCGGCCAGGACCGCCGCCAGTCTCCATCTACGACGGTGCCGCAGCCGCGCTTGCGGCCGAGTTGGATCGCGGCCGAGACGTCGCGTTACTCTGCCAAGGCGATCCCTTCTTCTATGGCAGCTTCATCAATATTTTTGGCCGGCTGGCCGGTCGATATCGGATCGAAATCGTTGCCGGCGTCTCATCTCTGACCGCCTGCGCCGCTGCGGCAGGTCTTCCGCTCGTCACGCGTGACGAAACCCTGTCGGTAATCCCGGCGACGCTCGACAAAGATCAAATTGCCGCTCGGATCGCCGCAGCCGACATCGCGGTCATCGTGAAGCTCGGCCGCCACATCGAGAAGATACTCCGGGTGTTAGATGGGATCGGCCTGCTCGACAGCGCTATCTATGTCGAGCGCGCCACACTGCCGACCCAGCGGGTCGCGCGGTTAGCCTGCATAAACCCAGACGACGCTCCCTATTTCTCGATGGCGCTCGTCGACTGCCGGGGTGCGGCAGGGTTACCGCGGGGATGATTGCCGGTTCCCCTCCTGAGAGGGCCGGGCGATTAGTTCGCGAACCCTAGCGGCAAGAACTGTCGCGTGCGAGCGGTGATCTTCGCCCGCTGCAGACGGGCTCGCGCAACCGCGTGCTCTTCTAAGGCCACGCGGTCAGCAGCGCCAACCGACCCCTGGGTTGGCGAGACGCACGCGGTCGGGCAACGCGTAATTCCTTTAATGCGGATGAAATCAGCGATAGCCTCTTCACAATCGGCTGTGTGCATGTTCGCCCTCGCGTTATCTCGGCCATTGGGGAGGCATCGACCGCCTTGCCCCTCCGGCCCACTAATGTGCCTCGTATCGATATGTAACGGAATATATCCAGATATTGTCGATCTGCAACATGGTTAATATCGGTCAAAGCGTCACAACCCGAATGGGTGAAGGTTTTCGGGCAGCGCTCAGCGAAATGAGCGTCACGAGGTGCTATATTCCACCAGATGGACGAAGTTGAATGTGTCGTAGTCGGGGCCGGCGTTATCGGACTAGCGGTGGCGCGGGCGCTCGCTCTGGCTGGCCGCGGCGTGCTCGTCCTCGAACGCGCCTACACGATCGGGTTCGAAACCTCCTCGCGCAACAGCGAAGTCATCCATGGTGGGCTCTACTACCCGATCGGCAGCTTGAAGGCCCGAAGCTGCGTCGCCGGACGCCAGCGCCTCTACACCTACTGCCGTGAGCACGGTGTGCCGCATGCCCAGATCGGCAAGCTAATTGTTGCGACGAGAGAAGCCGAGATCGCAGGTCTCGAAAGGATCGCCGCGACCGCACGCGGCAACGGTGTCGAGGACCTAGAATGGCTCGATCAAGCGCAGGCGCAGCAAATCGAACCCGCGCTGCATTGCGTTGCTGCGTTGCTGTCGCCCTCCACCGGCATAATCGACAGCCATGCGCTAATGCTCGCCTATCAGGGCGAAGCCGAGGCCGCGGGGGCGACCGTGGTGCTCCGCACCCCAGTGCTCTCCGGCTCGGTGCGAAATAACGGCTTCGAACTTGACGTCGGCGGCGATGACCCGACTTCCATCTACTGCCGGTTTCTGGTCAACGCCGCCGGTCTCTATGCCCCGGCCCTGGCGTACGCGCTGAAGGGGGTGCCGCCCGAGACGGTCCCGGCGGCCTATTTCTGCCGCGGCGTTTATTTCACGCTGAGCGGCCAGACGCCGTTTCGGCGGCTCATTTACCCCGTCCCGGTTGCGGGTGGACTCGGCGTGCACATCACACTGGATTTGGCCGGGCAAGCAAGGTTCGGGCCGGATGTGGAGTGGATTCCCTCCGTCGACTATTCGGTCGACCCGGGGCGCGGCGAGGTCTTCTATGCCGCCGTCCGCACCTATTGGCCCGACCTGCGGGATGGCTCATTACAGCCGGGTTACGCAGGAATCCGGCCGAAGATCAGCGGACCGGCCGAGGCAGCGGCAGACTTCGTGATCCAGGGTCCCGAAGCGCATAATGTCCCGGGCTTGGTCAATTTGTACGGGATCGAATCGCCTGGCCTTACGGCCTCCTTGCCGCTGGCCGATGAGGTGGTGTGGAAGCTCTGTCCGGTGGAGCACTAGCGTAGGGAGAGCTCTTCTCTGCGAAGGGCGTCAAAGAATGGCGGCCAGGCCGGCCCTTCCGGCGGTTGTCTTGGAAAGAGACCGCCCGATTGTGAGTGGGGAGCGACGATTTTCAGACGGGACAAACAGTAAACCGCCAGTCATTGCCGCGCCGTCGCGGCGTCTCAGCGAGGCTTCAAGCGGGGAGTTCCCATGCTGATCGGCGTTCCCAAGGAGGTGAAGACACACGAATACCGTGTCGGCCTCATCCCCGGCAGCGTGCGAGAGCTGATGCATCTCGGCCACAAGGTGGTCATCGAAACCGGCGCGGGGGCCGGGATCGGATTTGACGACGCATCGTACGAGGCTGCGGGCGCGAGCATCGCAGCACGTGCCGAGGAGGTGTTCGGGGCCGCCGAATTGGTCGTCAAGGTCAAGGAGCCGCAGGCGCAAGAAGTCTTGATGCTGCGGGAAGGGCAAATTCTGTTCACCTATCTGCATCTCGCAGCGGACAAAGCTCTGGCCGAAGGGCTAATCCGTTCGGGTATTGTTGCGATTGCCTACGAAACGGTCACCGATCCCCGCGGTGGGCTGCCGCTTCTCGCCCCCATGAGCGAGGTCGCAGGGCGGATGGCGGTTCAGGTCGGTGCCCATTGTCTCGAAAAGGAACAAGGTGGCATCGGCGTCCTGCTCGGCGGAGTGCCCGGTGTCCCCGCGGCGAAGGTGGTCATCCTCGGGGGCGGCGTATCGGGTACTAACGCGGCCCGCATGGCGATGGGCATGGAGGCTTACGTCACTGTAATCGACCGCGCCCTGCCTCGCTTATACGAGCTCGATTTGCAGTTCGGAGCACAGCTGCACACCCTTTTCTCGACAATGGAGAATATCGAGCGCGAGGTGGTCGCGGCCGATCTTGTCATCGGCGCCGTATTGATTCCCGGCGCGGCCGCTCCAAAGCTCGTCAGCCGCGACCTCGTCCGGGCGATGAAACCGGGAGCGGTGATCGTCGATATTTCGATCGATCAGGGCGGCTGTTTCCAGACCAGCAGGCCAACGACCCATGCTGCACCGACTTATGTCGAGGAGGGTGTCGTCCACTACTGCGTGACCAACATGCCGGGAGCGGTCGCGCGCACCTCGACGGTCGCGCTCAACAATGCAACCCTTCCGTTCGTGCTATCGATCGCGGACCAAGGCTGGCAGCGGGCGCTTTGCGATGACCCGCACTTGCGAAATGGGCTGAATATTTTTCGGGGGGTGGTCACACACCCGGCGGTCGCGCGCGATCTCAGCCTGCCATTTACTCCGCCTGAACAAGTACTCGCCGAGGGATAAGGCTGGTGCGCCGATAAAGCTGAAAGTTTCGCCTCTTGGCTATGGATAGAGGGTCAAGCACTCCCTATCTCAGACCAAACTGGCTGGAGAAGGGGGAAGATGGCGCTCCTTCCGATGACCGCACCAGCGCACTCCGGTGTGCATCTTGACACGTTCGCCGGCCCCGAGCTCGCGCACCCTAGACGGATCGATTCCGCCGCGATCTCGGCAATTACCGAACTCTACCGCGAGGTGCTCCCGTCCGGCGGCGCCATCCTCGATCTGATGTCCGGTTGGGTGAGCCATCTCCCACCAGAAATCCCCTATTTACGGGTCGTCGGCGTTGGCCTCGACGCTCGCGAGCTGGCGGAGAATCCCTTTCTCGACGAATGGTGCGTGCGAGATCTAAATCAAAATCCCGGGCTGCCATTTGCTACCGGCGAGTTCGACGGTGCGGCGATCTGTGTTTCGGTCCAACATCTGACACGCCCTTGCGAAGTCATCCGCGAAGCCGGGCGGGTGCTGAAACCGGGAGCACCGCTGATCGTGACTTTCTCGGAGCGCTGCATCGCGACCCGCGCCATCGGGTGCTGGTGTCTGCTCGATGACGCCGGTCATCTCTGCCTGATCGCGCAACATTTTGTCCAAGCCGGCAATTGGGCCGAGATCCGGTGCCTCGATCGGACACCGGCGGGCGGCGGAGATCCGCTTTATGCGGTGATCGGCCGCAGCCTCGGCTCGATGCCGGCAATCGGTGATGACTAGGTGTCGTAAGCGACCATCGAGGAGAATGGTACGTCGATACGGCTGCGGCCTTGCAAGAACGTAAGCTCGATGATGCACGCCGCAGCAGTAACGATTCCGCCGCGCTGTCGCACGAGGTTGATGGCGGCCTGCATCGTCCCCCCGGTCGCCAGCAGATCGTCGAGCACGACGACGCGCTGACCGGAGTTGATCGCGTTCTCCTGGATTTCGATCGTGTCGGTCCCGTACTCGAGGTCATAGGTGAAGCGCGCAGTCCGGCCCGGTAGCTTGCCTTTCTTGCGGACCATTGCGAAACCGCGTCCGAGTTCATAAGCGAGCGGGGCGGCAACCAGAAAGCCGCGAGATTCGATGCCGACTAGCAAGTCTGGCTGATGCGGACGGAGCGCCTGCGCCAAGCGTTGAACTGTTGTCTGCCAAGCGTCAGGGTGCGCGAGCAGCGTTGAAATATCGTAGAAGAGGATGCCCGGCTTGGGAAAATCAGGTATCGAACGGATATGCTGCTTGAGGTCCATTGCCTTCGTCCCCGACGGTCCGAACGCGGCGAAGAGGCGTTCTGTCATTGCGGCATAGCCACTTTTCTTGCGGTTGAAAAGGCCTCGTTAGGCGGCAGCTGAACTCACTCTGAACGCTTGAACCCGATGGAGTCGGTCGCCGCTACCCTTGTCGAATCCGATCCCGGATCGTTTGTCTTTGCCGCGGCGGGTGAATGGCTAGTGGCGACTGCCGCGGAGCTGGATCAGCGACTGCGCGCGTTGCAGATGCCCAACGACAAACGGGTCACCCTCGATCTCGCGGGGATCGACCGACTCGATACCGCTGGCGCCTGGCTGCTGCTGCGAACCGAACACGACTTAGCGGCCCACGGAAATACCGTCGAGATGCGCAATCTGCGCTCGAATTTTGCGCCGCTGCTCGATCAAGTGCGCGCCGGTGGGATGGTGGTTCCCGCTCGCCACCCCCGGCCCGCGCATCACACGATTGTCGGCTTCCTCGCGAGGATTGGCGAAATCTCGCTCGGGATCTTTGCTCGCGCTTACAGCATTCTCGGCTTTTTTGGCGCCGTCTGCGAAAGCGCGGGCGCCCTATTGCTCCGTCCCCGCCGATTGAGGATCACCGCGCTGGTAGCGCAGTTGGAACAGACCGGGGTTAATGCGGTGCCGATCGTCGGCCTGCTCTCGTTTTTGATCGGGGTCGTCATCGCCTATCAGGGTGCCGACCAGCTCCGTCGATTTGGCGCCCAGGTCTATACGGTCAATCTGTTGGGAGTGGGGATCCTGCGCGAGCTCGGGGTGCTGATGGCTGCGATCATCATCGCCGGGCGCTCGGGCAGTGCCTTCACCGCCCAGATCGGGACGATGCGGGTAAACGAAGAGATCGACGCGCTGCGCACGATCGGCCTCGACCCGCTAGAGGTGTTGGTCCTTCCCCGTCTTTTCGGGCTCGTTCTGACTTTGCCCATGCTCACCCTCTGGGCCGACCTGGTTGGACTTTTTGGTGGCTGCTTGATGTCCTGGGCCTCGCTCGGGATCACTCCGGCACAATTTATGCAGCAGCTACGTGATTCACTCTACCCGTGGACTTTCTGGATCGGCTTGATCAAAGCACCCACCTTCGCCTTTATTATCGCTCTGATAGGCTGTTATGAAGGTTTTCAGGTGGCGCGTAGCGCTGAGAGTGTCGGTCGTCTCACCACTCTTGCGGTCGTGGAAGCAATATTTCTCGTGATCGTGGCCGATGCTGGGTTTTCGATCTTCTTTTCCTTTCTGCAGATTTGATCATGCTGAATAACTCGAGCGAACCCATCATTTACGTGCGCGGCCTGGTCAACCGGTTTGGCGCCGAGACAGTTCACGATGGTCTCGATCTCGAGGTCCGGCGCGGCGAAGTCATCGGCATCGTCGGCGGTTCCGGCTCCGGGAAATCGGTTCTGCTGCGCACGATCGTCGGACTAAACCGACCCGTCGAAGGCAAGGTCGAGGTGTTCGGCCGCGACGTTTTGCGGATGAGCGACCGCCAGCGCCGACAGCTCGAAAACCGCTGGGGGGTGCTGTTTCAGGATGGGGCGCTGTTCAGTTCATTGACGGTCGCGCAAAACATCGAAGTGCCGATCAAAGAATACTACGACATGCCGCTGCGCCTGATGGATGAGATCTCGGCCGTCAAGGTCGGCATGGTCGGGCTGCCTGAAGAGGCGGGGGAGAAGTATCCCTCCCAGCTGTCAGGTGGTATGCGCAAACGCGCCGGCCTTGCGCGCGCGTTGGCGCTCGACCCGGAAATTGTGTTTCTCGACGAGCCCACCGCAGGGCTCGATCCGATCGCAGCAGGTGCCTTCGACGAGTTGATCCGCGATTTGAAGACCAGCCTTGGCCTGACCGTCTTCATGGTGACCCATGATCTCGACAGTCTCTTTGCAATTTGCGATCGGGTCGCGGTTCTGGTGGACAAGAAGGTTCGCGTCGGCACACTAGAACAGCTCCTTAGGGACAACCATCCTTGGATTCACTCGTATTTTCATGGTCCCCGCGGGCGCGCGGCGCAGGCTTCGGAAGCCGCCGTCTTCAATGAGCCAAGAGCGCTCGATGCAACCAGGGTGTAAGCGGCCTCCGCGCTGGGAGTGAGTAGATGGAAACAAGAGCTCATTATGTTGCGGTCGGCGCGTTTGTTCTTGCCATCATTGTGCTTGGCTTTGTGGCCATCGTATCGCTCGGGCGTGTCGAGTTTGCCCAAGATTTCAAACGCTATTACGTATTCTTTACAGGATCGGTGACTGGCCTCAGCAAAGGCTCACTGGTGCAATATAACGGTATCACGGTCGGCAGGGTCGTCGATGTTCGGGTGGATCCGGACGACCTCGAAAAGATTCAGGTTACGGTCGAGATCGACGGCAATCTCGTCAAGATTAAGACGGACGCCCGGGCGTTCGTCGAGACCGCTCTTCTGAGCGGCGTTGCCACCATCCAGATTCGCGGCGGCACTCGCGAAGCGGCGGACCTCGGACCCGAAGCTGGCCATCGCTATCCGGTGATCGCCGCGGGAAGCTCGGTGTTTCAGCGTGTGACTGAAGCAGGACCCCAATTGTTGGACCGTTTGATGATCGCGGTCGACAACCTCAATGATCTGCTGAACGAGCGGAACCGCAAGGCAATATCTGAAACTCTGCAGAATGTTCAGGCGATCAGCGGGGCGTTTGTCACGCCGAGCAAGGAGGTCGGAGAGCTCGTCGCCAATGCGAACACGACCCTTGTCGAGATGACAGCTTTGCTAAGCCATGTTGATCAGAGCTATGCCAGCAAAGGGGGGTTGAAAGACGAGGCTTCACGAGCGCTCGATGATTTCGATAGGCTCGCGCGAAACCTTATCGACACCAACCGACAGCTGCAGCAGGTACTCCAGGAAAACCGCCCGGGACTCCGCGAGTTCACGCAGGCCACGTTGACCCGGGTCGGCGATCTTGTGAGCGACATGCAACGTTTCATCGGCGGGCTAAGTCGTTTTGCATCCTCGGTCGAGCGTGATCCGGGACGGCTGCTATTCGGAGAACGGCGGGAGGGATATCGGCCACAATGACGTGGCCGACGGGTCGCCTGGCGCGCCGATTGGTCCCGAGCGCCATTCTCCTCGTTCTGGCGGGCTGCTCCGGGCTGTTTGGGGGAAGCGCTCCCGCGCATCTTTATCGGGTCACTCCCAAAAGTACCTACCCGCCAAATTTGCCGCGCCGCTCGGTGCAGCTCCTCATTGACGTGCCGCTTGCCCCGGCGGGGCTCGACACCTCGCGGATCGCATTGACCCGATCGGCGGTCTCGATCGACTATTTCGCTGATTCGGAATGGGCAGACCGTGCTCCGCTGCTCGTGCAGACGGCGCTTCTTGAAGCGTTCGAGAACAGCAGGGCGATCAACGCCATCGATCGAGAGATGGTCGGCCTGCGAGCGGATTTCATCCTGAAAACCGAGATTCGCCACTTCGAGGCGGTGTACGATTCGCCTAATGGCGCCCCTGAGGCGTGGGTGTCGATAAACCTTCGTCTCGTCAATCCCGCCGACCGCGACATCGTCGCACAAACCTCGTTCGAGCACCGCCAGCGGGCGTCGGCAAACGACATGCCGAATATCGTTGCGGCGTTCGATGATGCGCTCGGAGAGGTGATGAAAGAGATCGTCCTCTGGACGGTCACTAATCCCGCTTTGTCGGTCCGGCGCCCTTAGCTATTCTGGACTCGTTTTGTTCCCACGAGGTGGCCGTTTTGGCACGTTCGGACGAAGATGAGGGCTTACGCGTAAGCCGGGGTGAAATCGAACGGATGACCACAGCCGCTGCGGTGATCCGCGACTGCCGACATGAACTCGCTGCGCGCAATACCAGTCTGGTGAGCGAGCTGATGGCGGAATCGGCAGCTATCTCGGAATGGCGGCATTATCCCGAAGGAGAAGTCTACGACCCAAGCAGCCATTGCCAGTACTTCTTTCACGCGCATCCCGAGAAGGGTCCGCAGGCTGCGACGGAGCAAGGGCATTTTCATACTTTTCTGCGTGCCGAAGGCATGCCGATCGGAGTCACGCCGCTCCTCCTTCCCGAACTCGCGGTCGCCGATGTTCCGATCCTGCCGCCGCAAGCGCCGCCGCTCAAGCGCGGAACGCGCGACGAGGTGAGCCACCTGATCGCGATCGCGATCGATTTTCGCGGGGAACCCGTGCGACTATTCACCACTAATCGCTGGGTGACTGGGGAGACCTGGTATCGCGCCGATGATGTGATCCGGATGCTGGATCGGTTCGTGATCGCGGAACAGGAGCCCTCGCAGGTGCTCAATCGCTGGGTTGGCGCGGTAATCCAGCTCTATCGTCCGCAGATCGCGGTGCTGCTGCACGCTCGCGACAAGGCCGTCATGAGCTGGCGCCGGCGCCGACGGACGCATGTTTTCGAGGATCCTCGCCTCGAGGTCACGTCCAGCCAAAACATAAATCTTGATGCCCAACTCGCCCTCTTGGAGCGTGCCTGGTTCGGCCCCCTCGAAAGCGCTCTCCGCCGCTCAGTGGCGCTGCCGTCAATGGCCGAAGGCTGGGACGAAGGTCAAGCGCTGAGGCCGATCGGCGCGGTCAACGGGAGCCCGGACTCGTAAGTGACTGCCGTGGCGGAAGGACGTTGGTGCTCAAACATTCATTGAGCTTGGCATCGCGTTTGGCATTCGACTCGGCATTGTATTCTGGATACGCCGCTTGAGCCTGCCTCGCGCAGGCGTCCATTATCTTCCAGTTTGTTAAGACCGTTTTGCCCGGCTGCGTCGCACGCGCGGCGACGGTCGACATGACAAGAGCCGTCAACAGCGAGAAAGTGAGCAGCCTCATCCGTCACCTCCCTGCGGGCCGGTTCAGCCGTTTCATGCTAAACCTCAATTCGCAATGATACACGAGTTCGGCCAAAGGCGCCGTTGCGCTTAATAGAATTCTAGGGCTCCATACGCGCAGGTCGGATTGGAGGAGCTGGGATGCTGAAGATCTGGGGACGGACGACTTCGTCGAATGTGCAAAAGGTGCTGTGGTGCTGCGCCGAACTCGGGATCGAATACGATCGGGTCGATCTTGGAGGGCCGTTCGGAGGTAATCAGGACCCCGAATATCTCGCGATGAACCCGAACGGATTGGTACCGACGGTCAAGGACGGCGATCTGGTAATGTGGGAATCGAACACGATCTGCCGATACCTCTGTACGACGCGGAATGGCGAGTGGCTCTACCCGAACGAGCCCCGGGCGCGTACGCATGTCGAGCGGTGGATGGACTGGCAGCTCGCGAGCATAGGGCCGCCGATGGGGGCATTGCTGATGAGCTTGATCCGCACAAAGCCGGAGCATCGCGACCAGGGTGCGATCGAAGCGGCGCGCCGCAAGGCGCTCGCCGCCTGGACAATTGCCGAAGACGCGCTCGATGACGGTCCTTATCTTGCCGGGCCGGAGCTGAGCCTTGCCGAAATCACGCTGGGGACGCAGGTCTATCGCTGGCACGCCTTCCCCATCGAGCGGCCGTTATTGAAAAACCTCAAGGCTTGGTACGAGCGACTCCGTGAGCGCCCGGCTTTCAAGAAACATATCGAGATTCCGATCACGTAGGTGTGATCCGGTCCTGCCGAGTATTGCTTTGGCGCAATTGCGGCTTAGTGTGCGTCAACCGTACACGAAATCAGCCAGTCAGGGCAGGGGGGTTGGATGTTATCGTTGAGGAAGTCGCGGATACTCAGTGCGGCGGTCGCAGTTGTTTTGGCAGGTATGACCGGGATCGCGTTTGCGCAGGACAAGGAAGCCATCCTCAAGGACCGACAGGCTACGATGAAGGAGCAAGGCAAGGACCTGCAAGACGTCAAGGCCTATCTCGACGCCAAGGGTGATTTGGCGCAGGCCAAAGAGGGCGCTGCCAATCTCACCAAGACCACTAATAGAATCCCCTCACTATTTCCTCCTGGCACAGGCGGACCGAACCCTTCCGGCGATTACGTCGCAAAGCCGGTGATTTGGAGCGACTGGGATAAGTTCCTGGAGGCGCAGAAAACTGCCGCCACTAAAGCCAATGCTCTCGTTGTGGCGGTGAATGGCGGAGACAGGGCCGCGATCGAGGCCGCATTTGCCGACCTCGGGAAGAACGGGTGCGGCGGTTGCCATACGACTTTCCGCGAGAAGATCGAGAAATAGGAGATTGGACCGACACCCTCACAATCTGCGCGGATCAATCGCGGGCCTGCCGGTCGAATCGAAACGTTTTCGCGAGCTTTCTGCGGGGCAGTCGTAGCGGCACCGCTTGCTCTGGCGGGGCCGGCTGCCGCGGCGCCGGCGGGAGATGCGGCAATTCGCGGCGCCTATTTGGCCGCGGCTGCCGGTTGCGACCAGTGTCATACAGACAGCAAGAACGGCGGCCGAACCTATGCTGGCGGCCGCACCATCGAGACCTCGCTCGGCAGCGTGGTCTCGCCCAATATCACACCAGACCGAGAGACCGGGATCGGCCGTTGGCAGTTTGCTGATTTCACCCGAGCGCTGCGTTGGGGAATCGCACCCGACGATACGCACTATCTGCCGGCTTTCCCGTTTCGCTTCTACAATCGCCTGACCGACGGCGACGTCGCAGACCTGAAGACCTTTATGGAGACCGTGCCACGAGTCTCGCATGCCAACCGCGCCGACGGGTCAAGCCTCCTTCTCGCTGCTCGCGCACGGGCCGCGATTTCTGTTGTTGCCGAGCGCTTTGCCGGTCCCTGGGTACCCGATCCGTCGAGAGACGCGGCCTGGAACCGCGGCGCCTACCTCGTCGCGACGGTCGGCCGTTGCGGAGATTGCCACACACCGCGCAATTTTTTGGGTGCGCCCGATCCGGAACGTTCGTTCGCTGGCAGCTCGGCCGGCTCCGGCGGCAAGCTGGTCCCGAACATCACTTCCGACCCAGCGACCGGGATCGGCCACTGGAGTGAGGAAGATATCGTAAATTTGTTGAGAGACGGACAAACGCCGGAATTCGATTTTGTTGGCGGCGCCATGGCCGAAATCGTGCACAACACCTCGCGCCTCGACAACGCCGATCGGCGCGCAATCGCTGTCTATCTGAAGTCGCTTCCTCCGATCCGCTCCGAAAAGAAGGGCCGCTGAGAGCGGCTTTCGACACTGGACGCGCGGACGGGACCCCCTATGATGGCAGGCAGGACGTGGGGTAGGGAGCAAGTCTTGGCGCGAGAGCGACCCGATAAAAGCTTAGCCCGATTCGAACGGATCGCTTTGGTGCTGTCGGGCGGCGGAGCGCTAGGAGCTTACCAAGCGGGCGCCTACGCGGCACTGGAAAAGTGCGGCGTCCGGCCCAACTGGATCGCCGGGACGGCCATCGGGGCCATAAACGCTGCGATCATCGCGGGAAACGTGCCGCATGAGCGCGTTCTTCGATTGCGCCAGTTTTGGCGGGAGCTGTCCAAGCGCGCAGCTCTCCGGTGCCCGCGCCGTTCTGCAAAGTGGGCCACATCGGCGCTCAGGAACCTGTTGCTGGCTGGCTCTCGCTCGACGACGATGCCCACGGTGACGGAGGAGCCGGTTCTTTCTGCCACCGAATTGCGAGTGTTGATCGGTGCAAACGTCGATTTCGAGCGGATCAATTCGGGGGCCGTCCGGGTCGTGTTTGGAGCAATGAACCTCACCACCGGTGCCGAAACATTCTTTGACAATGATCGGCATGTGCTCGGGCTCGACCACATATTAGCCGGTAATCCGTTACCGGGTTTGCCGCCAGTGACGATCGACCGGCAGGTGTTCGGTGGCAATGCGTCAGCTGTTTCCGTGCTGGACGACGCGCGTCCTGCCGATACGCTGTGCGTTGCCGTTGACGGTTATGATCCGATGCCCGGAGCCAACGGCGGGATCAGCCGCACAGCGCGGGAAATCGCCGCGATGCGACGCACTTATGATCTCCGCCGTAGAATCGCGGTTCTCGGCGAGCGGCTTCCGCCGGCCCTACGGGGGGATGTCGATATTCGGCGTTGTCTCTCCGAAGCGAGCAACGCGACGATGACGATCCTGCATCTCGTGCATGAGGGCAATGCTGCCGATTTTACCGCCAAGATGGCCGATTTCTCGTCCGCCGCCGTGACGCGCCGATGGAGGGCGGGAGAAAGCGACATCGGGACGAGCCTTGCTCATCCGCGCTGGCTGGCTCCACCTCCCCGGCTCTCCGGCATCGTAGTACACGAGGTGCGCGGCGGCGTGGCCGCTCCGCCGCGCTGAAACTCGCGGCAGATATGCCTCTGGATTCGGCATACAATACCAATTGCCTCTCATTTCATCAGCGTTAACCAAGAATCAAGCATCAAAGGCCGGCCCACCCCCGCGGTTTAAGTGTCGGCTTAGCGCAATCGCGTTTCTCCTTGCCTAAGCCTTTGTCAATACAAATATACTCTTGTAATGTGAGAAGTTTTGAGTTGGGATGATTTCGCCTAGCGATCGATCGAAACGAGAGCCGTTTCGACAAATAGGAGGTTCGCGAACCGGGGGTCGCGTGCAAACGAGGATATATGCTTTACGACACCTATCAGGTACACAGCGACGTACTCGCCCCGATTCGCCTCACCGCCGAGATTTTTCGCGGTGTTCTCACCCAACCGTGGCCGCTGATCGAGAACCTTCCGTTCGTCAGGAGCGCCGCAGCTGCGATGGAGCTGCTGTCCAATGCCGGAATGTCCCATGATCGACCGGATTTTGGCATCCGCTCGATAACGATCGACGGCGAGGAGATCGCCGTCACCGAAGAGGTGGTCGCCTCCCATCCCTTCTGCAACTTGCTGCATTTCCACAAAGAGCCGAGGGCCCACGACGAGCCCACGATCCTCGTCGTTGCGCCACTCTCGGGGCATTTTTCGACACTGTTGCGCGGCACCGTTCAGACGCTGTCGGCGGATCACAAGGTCTACATCACTGACTGGCGGAACTCACGAAATGTCCCCCTTCTTCACGGGCGGTTCGACCTGGATGATTTCATCGATTTGGTGATTCACTTTATCCGCTTATTGGGACCGAACATTCATGTCATGGCGGTCTGCCAGCCCTCGGTCCCAGTGCTGGCGGCTGTGTCATTGATGGCGGCGAACGACGACCCTTGTCAGCCGGCGTCAATGGTTTTGATGGGCGGCCCGATCGACACGCGGGCAAACCCGACCGAGGTCAATCACTTTGCCATGGCACATTCGCTCGAGTGGTTCGACCGCACGGTCATCACGACGGTGCCAGCGCGATATCCGGGGGCGTTCCGCCGGGTTTATCCGGGCTTTCTGCAGCTCGCCGGGTTTCTCAGCATGAATTTCGACCGGCATGTCTCGGCGCATTGGTCGATGTTCCACAATCTGGTCAAGCGCGACGGCAACAGCGCGGCAGCGACCCGTGCCTTCTATAAAGAGTACACCTCGGTCATGGATCTGCCGGCCGACCTCTATCTGCAAACCATTAAGCGCGTCTTCCACGACTATGATCTGCCGCAGGGTCGCTTTCTGGTGCGCGGCAACCCGGTCGAGCCGGCCGCCATAGAACGCACCGCCTTGATGACGGTCGAGGGCGAGAGGGACGATATTTGCGCAGTCGGGCAGACCGTCGCCGCGCATTCTCTCTGTACCGGTATTCCTCCGGCAAAAAAGACGCACCATCTCCAGCTCAAAGTCGGCCATTACGGGGTATTCCACGGCCGCCGGTGGCAGACCGAGACCTACCCCAAGGTCAAGGCGTTCATTCAGGCGCAGGGCTAGATTACATTCAATATGACATCGCACTCTGATCGATCTGGACTGGGACTTCCGCTCCACCGGTTCTGATCGACAGCGGACATCGTCCCCGTGAACCGGCCGCTTGATGCACGACGAGGGACGATGACCGGTGGGCTGCCAGCGAGGCAGGCGGGATTGGATCGCCGCATATTTCAACTATGAGAGGAATCTCGCTGCAGGGTTGCTGAGGGTTGCAGCGATCACCGACCAATGAGTCAATTTTTGATTGTAGAAGTTGCAGCTGCGCGTTTCCTCCCGCAAAAAGACGCACCACCTCCAGCTCAAAGTCAGCCATTATGGGACATTCCATGGTCGGCGGGATGTCTTTCATCCGGCGGGCCATGGCCGCCCCCGATCGAGCATCGGGAAGTATAGAGGGGAGGAGGAGATGCCTCTTCGCGGTAAGGTCGTCATCACTTGCGCCATCACGGGGTCGATCCACACCCCGACGATGAGCCCTTATCTGCCGCTGACGCCGGACGAGATTGCGCGCGACGCGATCGCCGCGGCGGAGGCGGGCGCGGCGATCCTGCATCTCCATGCCCGTGATCCGAAGGACGGCCGACCGACCCCGGATCCTGAGGTGTTTATGCAGTTCCTGCCGCGGATCAAGCAATCGACGGGGGCCGTCGTCAACATTACGACCGGCGGTGGTCACGGGATGTCACTCGAGGAGCGGCTCGCCGCCCCGCTGCGCGCCAAACCTGAGATGTGCTCGCTTAATATGGGCTCAATGAATTTCGGGCTGTTTCCCCTCTTGGAAAAGTACAAGGAATTCAAATACCCCTGGGAGGCGCGGCATCTCGAGATGACGCGTGACTTTATCTTCCGCAATACCTTTGCCGATATCGAGCGGATTCTGAAAGATTTGGGCGAGGGCTGCGGTACGCGCTTCGAGTTCGAGTGCTACGATGTCGGCCATCTCTACAACCTGGCGCATTTCCTTGATCGGGGGCTGGTCAAGGCGCCCCTCTTCGTGCAGACGATCTTCGGGATCCTCGGGGGCATCGGGGCGGATCCAGAGAACGTCGTCCACATGAAACGGATTGCCGACAAGCTCTTTGGCGATTCCTACGCTTGGTCGATCCTCGCCGCCGGCCGCCATCAGCTGCCGTTGGTATCGATGGGAGCGATCATGGGGGGCAACGTCCGGGTCGGGCTCGAAGATTCCTTGTGGATCGGGAGAGGCAAGCTCGCCGAAAGCAATGCCGACCAGGTCAAGTGCGTCCGCGCTATTGTCGAAAATCTTTCGCTCCAGATCGCAACACCCGACGAGGCGCGAGCGATGCTCGCGCTGAAGGGCGGCGATGCGGTAGACTTCTAAATGATCGATAAACGGGTACGAAGCCTCGCCGACGCCGTCGCCGGCATCCCGGACGGTGCCACAATCTTGTGCGCCGGTTTTGGCGGCGCGGGGCTGCCGGACGCCTTGTGCGAAGCGGTCATCGAGCAGGGCGCGCGTGACCTGACGGTCGTCGCCAACAATGCCGGGACCGGGCGGACGGGGCTGGCGGCCCTGCTCGCGACGGGACGTGTCAAACGGATCATCTGCTCGTTTCCGCGCAGTTCCGGTTCTGTGGTGTTCGAGGAGCTTTATGCCGCGGGCCGGATCGAGTTGGAGCTCGCGCCGCAAGGCATCATCAGCGAACGGATGCGTTGCGCCGCGGCGGGGCTGGGCGGGTTTTATTCGCCGGTTTCGGTCGGGACCCGGCTCGCGGAGGGCAAGGAGCATCGCGAGATCGACGGCCGCATGTATGTACTCGAAAAGCCGCTGAAGGGTGATGTCGCGCTGCTCTCGGCCGACCGCAGCGACCGCTGGGGCAATCTGACCTACAGAAAATCGGCACGCAACTTCAACCCGACGATGGCGATGGCGGCGAGCCTGTCGGTCGCCCAGGTGCGCCGTATCGTCGAGCTCGGTGAGATCGATCCCGAAATGGTCATCACCCCCGGCATCTTTGTCGATCGTGTGGTCCACGTGCCGGTGTAGAGATACGGAGGAGCCGGATGCCATTGAAACGTCGCCAAATTGCCTGGCGGGCCGCGCAAGATCTCGCCGACGGCGCTTATGTGAATCTCGGAATCGGGCTGCCGACCCTGGTTTCCGACTTCATTCCGGCCGATCGCGAGATCGTTCTGCACAGCGAGAACGGCGTTCTCGGCGTCGGGCCGGCACCGGGTGACAACGAGGTCGACTGGGATCTGATCAATGCCGGTAAGCAGCCGATCACCTTGGTGACCGGCGGCAGCTACGTGCACCACACCGACTCGTTTCTGATGATCCGCGGCGGCCATCTCGATCTGGCGTTGCTCGGCGCCTTCGAGGTTTCCGAGAAAGGTGATTTAGCGAATTGGACGACCGACGATCCGGGGTTTCCGCCAGGTGTCGGCGGTGCGATGGACCTGGCGGTTGGCGCCAAGGAAATCCGGGTGCTCGTCGAGCATACGACCAAGGCTGGCGTACCGCGTATCCGCCGGCAGTGCGGATATCCCCTGACCGCCGCCGGCGTCGTGCGCCGGATCTACACCGATCTCGCGGTCATCGACGTCGGCCCTGAGGGGTTTGTCGTGCGCGAGATGGTCGAGGATCTCGATTTCCCGACCCTGCAGGCCAAGACCGAGGCGACGTTGCGCGCAGCCCCGGACCTATGCGCCCTCCGCGCGCCGGCGGTGTGAGGCCGGCCTCAGCCGCGCTCGACCTTCATTTCTCGTAGCGGCCGGGGTCGACAATCTCGGCGATCGTGCCGTCCGGCGAGCGGAACTTGACGGTCCCCGAATCGGGCTCGGAGAGAAGCGTGCCGCCATTGGCTTCGATCTTCTCGATGAAGCTGCGCCGGTCTTCGACCTCGATGCCGAAATGGTGGATTGCCGGTCCTTTGCCGACGAGCTTGGCTTCCTCGTCCTCTTCGCTGTCATAGACCATCAGCGCGAGGTCGATATAGCCGTCCGTCAGGTGGCGCGAAATGTGCCCGCGCGAGCGGCCGGTTCTTACCTGACGAAACCCGAACACATTTTCGTAAAACCGGGTCGCCGCTTCGAGGTCGATCACCTTCAACGCCACATGATTGATCCGCGCCATATCGTTTCTCTATTCGCCGGCGCCGTTATAGGGCGCTATGACCGTCCCGGTCCGGTATTCCTCCGGCTCGAGAATCGCCTCGGTCTTGGTGTCCTTGAACTCGTCGAGATTGTTACTCTTGATGTTCTGCCACTGCACTTCGAGCACTCGGGGCTTCGACCATTCGCCATCCTTGCCGAACGTGATGTCGCCGACGATGGTCGAGAAGGGATGGCTGCGGATGTAATCGGCAAGTTGAGTTTGGTCGAGGCTCTTGGCTCCCTCGACCGCCTCACCGAGCACCTGCAGGTAGGAATACGCGAAGGGCGGCAGATACCAACCGAGCGGATCGACCCCTTCGGCGGCCGCCTTGGCCTGATACTTCTTCAGAAAATCGAGAATTCCCGAGAACTGCATCGTCGGTGCGGGGATCCACCAATCATAATCGACGACGCCGTTGAGTTTCGGCCCGAATTGCTGCTTTACCGCGGTGAACTGCAACCCCACCATGCCGCCGCCGAAGAACCGGGTCTTGAGCCCGAGCTCGGTCGCGGCGCGCAGCATGCCGGCCGAACCCGGCGGATAGGAGGCGATGAAAACCATATCCGGGTTGGTCGCCTGGATCGCACGGACAATCGGCGTAAAGTCCGGTGTCCCCGGCGGGTAGGTCTTGTCGTAGACCAGCTTGACTTCGTTGGACTTGGCGTGGTCACGGATTCCCTCGGAGGCGTTCTTCGGAAATTCGGCGTCTTCCGCGAGCAGAGCGAGTGTCTTCGGCTTCGGATCTGCCGCCATCGCGACCTTGAAGAAGGGCTCTGAAAAAGCGTGTTTCGGATCGGGCCCGGTCGGCAGCATTGAGAAATATTTGGGATAATGGAACTCGCTGTTGACCGCGAGCCCAAACAGGCCCAGGAACAATCGGTCGTGCGAGATCGCTACCGGCATCGCGGGCGCGATAAGGTTGGTGCCATAGCCGGAGACGATGAGGTCGACCTTGTCGACCTCCAGCAGCTTTGTGTAGATCCCGGGCACCGTCGACGGATTGCTCTGGTCGTCGTAATGGATCAGCTTGACCGGCCGGCCGAGCAGACCGCCCTTGGCGTTGACATCGTCTTGCCAAATCTGCATCGCGAGCAGCGCGGACTTACTCGCGGCAGCGAGCCCACCCGTTAATCCCATGCCAAAGCCGATCGTTATCGGCTCCGCCGCCTGGATCGCGCTCCCCACAGAGATGCAGCCGGCAAATGTCGCAGCCGAAAGAACACCCCAGCGGCGGCACCTGCGAAGCGGATCGGATCCTCCCTTGAGCATTGCTTCCTCCCTCGTTCTTGTCTCTCGCCTATGGCCCCGTTCCGGCAAAACGGTATACGCCGTCCGAGCCGAGCTCGCGAGTAAGGCCACCTTGATGCATCAGGTAATGCAGGTGGGCAAGGGCTTCGCCGAGGGCAAAGCCCAGCTGGTGTCGGTCGAGCGTCCGCCGGAACAGGACTGGCAGCAATTCCACTGCGGTCTTCGGCACCTCACAGGCCGCGAGGACTTCGCCGCAGCGCGCCTGGTGATGGGCGGCCAGTGACTCGATCCGCCTATGTAGCCCGAAAAACGGTAGGTTGTGGGACGGCAGGACAAGCGCTTCGGGCGCCACCGATTCTCGCAACTTGCCGAGCGAAGACAGATAACGCACAAGCGGATCGCCATCCGGCTCGTGCGGCTGGACGCTGATATTGGGGGAGATTTTGGGCAGCACCTGATCGCTGGAGATCAGCACATCGGTCTCCGCGCAATAGAGGCAGGCAAGTTCGGGTGCATGTCCTTCGCCGACGATTACGCGCCACTCCCGCCCGCCGATTTCGACGAGCATGCCATCCGACAGCCGTTGAAAACTCGTGGGCACCGAGGGAACGCCGCGGCGATAGCTGTTTTCCCGCTCGCCGAAGAGCTCGCACGATGCCGGGTCGAGCCCGGCGCGACGGGCAAAGCCGCGGCGAGAGGGAGCGAAATCTTCGTCACCCCGGCTCATCACCCGGGCGAATAGCCACTCCTTTTCGGTGACCCATAACGGCGCCTGCCATCGCTCGGTCAGCCAGCCCGCCAGCCCGATATGATCGGGGTGATAGTGAGTTACGATTACCCGCTTGATCGGCAACCGCTGGAGCTCTTCGGCAAAGATGTGCTCCCACAGCTCATTGGTTCGCACCATCGCATAGCCAGTGTCGACAATCGTCCAGCCCGCGCCATCTTCGAGTAGCCAGAGATTGATATGATCGAGCGCGAACGGGAGTGGCATGCGTAACCATCTCACCCCCGGGGCGATTGCGAGCGTATCTCCCGGTTGGGGTGGCGCTGCAACCGGAAACTGTAACGGTGTCAAGCTTCCGTCCATAATCGATGCTTTTCTCGGGTGGCGAATTGACCGGCAAGTTAGGACAGTGCATTAGTGCCCGACAAGCGGGCAGTCTGCCGGTGAGCAATGCATCAGCGAAGGGACCGCAGAAACCATGACGAAAACGGCTCAATAAATGCGTGATTTTAATGTTCCCGGTCGGTCGGCGGTGATGGCAGCCAACGGTATGGCGGCAACATCGCATCCGATGGCGACGCTCGCCGGTCTCGATGTGCTGCGCTCGGGCGGCAATGCGGCCGATGCCGCAATCGCAGCAGTCGCGATGCAATGCGTCGTCGAGCCGCAGAGCACTGGCATCGGCGGCGATTGTTTCATTCTTTATTCGCGCCAAGGAGCCGTGCCGGTAGCGCTCAACGGTTCGGGGCGGGCGCCGGCAAAGGCCGTAGTCGATTGGTATGTCGAAAATGGCATTGCCGAGATTGGCGTGCAAACGCCGCATGCCGTGACGATCCCCGGCGCGATCGACGCCTGGTGCACGTTCAATCGCGAATACGGCACCCGATCACTTGCCGAATTGCTCGAGCCGGCCGCGCGAGCGGCCGACGAAGGTTATATAGTGACGCCGCGGGTAGCTGCCGATTGGGAACGCACCCACGCGAAGTTACGCGATCCGGTCACCGCCGCCCTGTTCCTTCTTGGTGGCAAGCCGCCCAAAGCTGGCGACAGAATGAGAAACCCACCTCTTGCTGCGACCTTGCGCCGGATCGGGCGGGAGGGGCGGGAAGCCTTCTATGCCGGTGCGGTCATGCGCGAGATCGTCTCAAGGCTCAAATCACTTGGAGGCCTGCACGAAGAAGCAGATTTTGCAGCTCAACACTCTAACTGGGTCGAGCCGATCAGCGCCCATTACCGCGGTTACGAGGTCTACGAATGCCCCCCGAATGGGCAAGGGATGGCGGCGCTGATGATCCTGCGCACGCTCGCCGGCTATGCGCTGAGCAGTGATGCGTTCAGCGAGACCGACCGGTTGCATCTACTTGCTGAGGCGAGCAAGGCTGCCTATTGGGTGCGTGACAATTTTATCTGCGATCCTGAACAGGTGCCCGTCGATGTCGCGGATTTTTTGTCCGAGGAGCGCGCCGAGCGCACCCGCCGAACTGTCCGGCTCGACAGTGCGCTCCCAGGACCACGCTGGGCTGAGATCGAGCACAAGGACACCGTCTATCTCTGCACTGTCGATCGCGACGGCAATGCCTGTTCGTTTATCAACTCGCTGTTCTCGTCGTTTGGCACCGGTATCCTGGCACCGCAGAGCGGCGTGCTCCTCCACAATCGGGGGACTGGGTTCCGCACGATCGCGGGTCATCCCAATGCCATCGCACCGCGCAAACGGCCGCTCCATACGATCATCCCGGGGATGCTGGTCAAGGACGGCCGAGCGGTGATGCCGTTCGGGGTCATGGGTGGCCATTACCAGGCAGTCGGCCATGCGCATTTCATACACCGGCTGCTGGACCGCGGCATGGATCCGCAGCAGGCGGCCGAGCAGCCACGAATTCTTCCGCTAAATGGCGTTCTACAGGTCGAACGCGCCAATGCCTCTGCGGTTGTTGACGATCTCGCGCGTCGCGGGCACGAAATCCAGATGCAAGAGGTCCCGCTCGGCGGCTGCCAGGCGATCTGGATCGACCGTGAGCGCGGCGTGCTGATCGGCGGTTCGGAACCTCGTAAGGATGGACTGGCTCTCGGCTTTTGACTGAAGGGATCGCCGAACTCGGCTTCCGGCAAAGTGGCGGCCTCACCCGCCTCACTCATCTCTACCAGCGCGATCCACTACGCGTATTGTTCCCGACTCCCGCTTCGGGCGATCCGACACTCGCGGTCATTGTCACGACGTCGGGCGGGCTTGTCGCTGGCGACCGTCTCGATATCGCCGTCAAAGTTGAACCGGGGGCGGCGGCGCATGTTACTGCCTCCGCGGCGGAAAAGGTCTACCGATCGACCGGCCCAACAACAACGATCATCCAATCTCTAACGGTCGAAGCCGGCGCTACCCTCGAATTCCTGCCGCCCGAGACAATCTTGTTCGACAGTGCCCGCCTGCTGCGCGAAACGGTGGTGGAGCTTGGGCAGGGTGGCGTGTTTCTTGGCGGGGATATCGTAGTCTTTGGCCGCCGCGCGCGAGGCGAGCGTTTCACCGACGGATTTCTGCGCGAGGTCTGGGAAGTGCGGCGCGGCGGCGAGCTCATTTGGGGAGACGCACTTCATCTCGAAGGTGATGTCGCGCGCATCGTCGATGATCCGGCCTGTTTCGCCAGCGCAGCGGCATTCGCGACGATGATCTTGTCACCCGGGGGGCAAAACTCACGCATGTTTCTCGACTGCGCTCGGGCGGTTCAATCGGCCGGGGCGACGGACGGGTTGCGCGCTGGCGTTACTGCCATAGAAGATCTGATAGTTGCCCGCTGGCTTGCTGCCGACGCCTCGTTGCTCAGGCGAGCCTATGCCGGTCTCGCTTGCCATTTCCGCTCGACAGCGCTGGGGCTGGCGCCTCAGTTACCACGGATCTGGTATGTCTGAATGGCTCTGCATTCAAACACGCCATGTCAATCCCAGTATCGCTGGGACAGAGCTCAAATTGCTTATCAACTGTTCGGGCGAGATTATACTTCGCAAACCAACAGCTAATTCATGAAGCCGACACCCGGACAGAGGCTATGACCTAGCGAAGCCGCCGAAAAGCGTGGCAAGCCAGTGGCCCAAGGCGACGGCTATGAGGCAAAGCGCAACGGAAAGCAGGATGTTGGCGCCGGCCAGCAACCAGCGCCCCTCCCCAGCGAGGATCAACGTCTGCAGACTGAACGCCGAGAACGTGGTGAATCCGCCGCACAAACCGACCATCAAAAAAGCGCGGACATCGAGAGGAGTCGGAAAAAGTCCTTCTGGGCCGGTGAACCTCGCTAAAAACCCGATCGCCAGCGACCCGAGAACGTTGATCAGGATGGTGGCCCAGGGGAAGGCCAGTCCAGTCATAGTGGCGATCCGTATCCCGATCCAGTAACGACCCATGCTGCCGAGCGCGCCACCGAGAGCAACCCAAAAATATATGGATATCCCCATTGTCGATCGGTTCTCAGTGTGGCGTCAGAAGCGACGCGCCGTTAGGAACGGCGATCGGTAGCGTCACATCGCGCGAGATCAGCGGAGGGCGAGGCATCTCGAAAAGACCCGAGGCGCGGCGCTACTTCACAACAAGCGCGGCGCAGGGTGGCAGTCGCACTTGCCGGTTTGTGGTGCCGCCAATGATCCTCTCATAACTGGCCCATGAACTCGAGCACGAGCAAGTCACCATTAAGCTGCTGATCAGCCCAATATTGGTATCGACCACAATGAGCGGAGATGAAATGCGTCTCGATCGGCTCGGCCGACCAGTAGCTGCGGATGATGGATTGCGGGCCTCGCCGCGGAGAAAGTACAGACCGCTGTTCTCCCCGATGACTGCGTCGACGGGCCACATCCGAGCAATTAGATGGCACCAGCGGGATGATCCAGCGGTAACGGGAATGACGTTGAACCCGGCCTTGTGCAGTCGTTCGATGGCCAGATATGTCCGACTGGGCAGGAGGCCTTCGTGGGTGAGCGCGTCATCGATATCGGTCAGCACATATCGGATTCAAGATAGTTTGACCACAAAACCACCTCTTCGAGTGTGACTTCTGCCGATGCCTTGCTCAAGTAGCGGGTAGGGATGGAGTTCCCGATAAACGCCCGCGAGGGCTGATGACTCCTGCCGCGTGAGGACGCGTTGGGCGGGAGTGTGCACCAAACCCGCTTCTAAGCGGGTTTAATTTTGCCCTCCTCATGCCGGATTCTAACGCTCGCGGGGTCCACAGCCTCCGAGTGACGCAGTGGTGTCATGGGTCAAGAGGGGCGGTGATCGGCAGCGCAGTGGTGCCGACCTTGATCGCAGAGCGTTGGTTTCAGCCCGTCTTCAAGCCGCTCGCGAGCTCACCGAGGGCAATGCCCGAAGCCACGGTGATGGCCAAAGGAGACTGTTAGCATGTACAGGAAAATCCTGGTGGCGAACGACGGTTCGCCTGGCGCGCTGCTCGCGCTGACCGCAGCCTTGACATTGGCACAGCAGGAAGGTGCTGCCCTTCACATGGTGACCGTCGAGGAACTGCCATGGTTTCCCACCAGCATCGATGAGGTCGAAGAGGAAAAGACCGAAGCGAACCATCGCTTAGCGCCGATGATCGACGCGGCGCGCTCGCAGGCACAAGCAGCTGGCATTGCGATCGAGACCCACGTACTTCCGGGACACGCCGTGCAGGCCATCGTCACGCTCGTTAAAGAGCAGCACTTTGATCTTCTCGTCGTCGGGTTCATGGGGCATACCCGCCTATACGAGCAAATCATCGGCAGCACCACTGAGCGTCTCGTGCGCTTAGCGCCATCTTCCGTTCTCGTCGTAAAATAGGGTCAATCTGATCGGCTGAACCCGGCCCTTCTTTCTGGCATGATTTATGCGGGAACCAGAGAGATCGAGAAGTCAATGAACCTGACCCCACGAGAGAAGGATAAGCTTCTAGTGTCGGTCGCAGCGATGGTCGCCGAACGACGGCTAAAGCGTGGCGTCATGCTCAACTACCCGGAAGCGGTCGCTCTCATCACCGATTTCGTGCTCGAAGGCGCGCGCGACGGCAAGAGCGTTGCCGAGCTGATGCGCGACGGCGCTACCGTCATCGGGCGGGAACAAGTCATGGAGGGGGTGCGCGAGATGATCGCCGAAATCCAGGTCGAGGCGACATTTCCGGACGGAACCAAGCTCGTCACCGTCCATCAGCCGATCCGGTGAGGCTACAGTGATCCCGGGGGAAGTTATCACCGCAGCGGGCGACATTGAGATTAACGTCGGCCGCCCGACCGCGACCTTGACGGTCGCCAATACCGGCGATCGCCCGATACAAGTCGGCTCGCATTATCATTTCTACGAGACCAACGCGGCACTGGCCTTCGATCGTGAACAGACGCGCGGTTATCGGCTCGATATCCCAGCCGGAACTGCGATGCGGTTCGAGCCGGGGCAGAGCCGCGAGGTGAGGCTCGTGGCTTATGCCGGAGAGCGTCGCGTCGTCGGCTTCAATGCCAGAATCAACGGCCGGTTGGGATAGCCCGATGCCGATGACCGTCCCGCGCAGCGCCTATGCCGAGATGTTTGGTCCGACAATTGGGGACCGCGTGCGGCTGGCAGATACGGATCTCATCGTCGAAATTGAGAGCGATCGCACGATCTATGGTGAGGAAGTCAAGTTCGGCGGCGGCAAGGTTATCCGCGACGGCATGGGGCAGGGGCAGGCGACGCGCGCCGAGGGCGCCGTCGATACTGTCATCACCAACGCGGTGATCCTCGACCATTGGGGTATCGTCAAAGCCGATATCGGCATCCGCGACGGCCACATCAGCGGCATCGGCAAGGCTGGTAACCCCGATATCCAACCGGGGGTGGACATCGTGATCGGACCGGGAACCGAGGCCATTGCCGGCGAAAACCGCATCGTTACCGCCGGCGGCGTCGACTCGCATATTCATCTCATCTGTCCGCAGCTGGTGGACGAGGCCCTGTACAGCGGGATCACGACGATGCTCGGCGGAGGTACCGGGCCGGCCGCCGGGACCGCCGCGACGACCTGCACGCCAGGTCCCTGGCATTTGGGGCGCGTTCTGCAGGCGGCGGAGGGGCTTCCGGTCAATCTCGGCTTCTTCGGCAAGGGCAACGCCTCGGACCCACGAGCGCTGGTCGAGATGGTCGAGGGCGGCGCCTGCGGGCTCAAACTGCATGAGGATTGGGGCACCACACCCTCGGCAATAGATACCTGCCTTGGGGTCGCCGAGCAGCTCGACATCGCAGTTGCGATCCACACCGACACCCTGAACGAATCCGGCTTTGTCGAGGATACGATCGCCGCGTTCAAAGGCCGCAACATCCACGCCTTTCACACCGAAGGGGCAGGGGGTGGCCACGCCCCCGACATCATCAAGCTGTGCGGGCTGCCGAACGTCTTGCCCTCGTCGACCAACCCGACCCGGCCGTTCACCGTCAACACCGTCGACGAGCATCTCGACATGCTGATGGTGTGCCATCACCTCGATCCGCACATCCCGGAAGATGTAGCCTTCGCGGAGAGCCGGATCCGTCGCGAGACGATCGCCGCCGAGGACATCCTGCACGATCTCGGTGCCTTCAGCATGATGTCCTCGGACAGCCAGGCGATGGGCCGGGTTGGCGAGGTCATCATTCGCACCTGGCAGACCGCGGACAAGATGAAACGCCAACGCGGCCCACTGCCCGAGGACAGCGATCGCAACGATAATTTCCGTGTCAAACGCTACGTCGCAAAATACACGATCAACCCGGCGCTGACTCATGGTCTGGCCGACCACATCGGCTCGGTCGAAGTAGGCAAGCTCGCCGATCTCTGCCTGTGGTCACCCGCCTTTTTCGGCGTCAAGCCCGATCTCGTGTTGAAGGCTGGGACGATTGCCGCGGCTTTGATGGGCGACCCTAATGCATCGATCCCTACCCCACAGCCGGTCCACTATCGGCCAATGTTCGGCGCCTTCGGTCGCGCGCTGTCGGCCTCGGCGGTCACTTTTCTGCCCCGTCTGGCGATCGACCGAGATGTGGCAAAGCAGCTCGGCCTACAGCGTTTGGTGCTACCGGCGCGCGACATCCGTGCGATCGACAAGGCCCGCATGATCCACAATGCCGCGACACCACACATCGAGGTCGATCCGGAAACCTACGAGGTGCGAGCCGATGGCGTGCATCTGATCTGCGAACCCGCGACGGTCCTGCCGATGGCTCAGCGCTACTTTCTTTATTAAGCGTCGATGCACCGGGCGATAGAGGTCCATCCGCCGGGACATTGGCCGCCAGAGGCTGCGCTCGACACCGTGACTCTCGCCTACGTTGACCGGCACCGGCGCCGCGTCCGGCTTGTCGCGGACTCCGGCGAAAGCTTTCTGCTCGACCTGGCCCGGGCGCATCATCTGACAGACGGCGACGGGCTCGAGCTCGACACCGGCGGCTTTATCGGCGTGCGCGCCGCGCCCGAGCCAATTTTTGAAATCGAGGCAGCCAATCGGGCGGCCTTGTTGCGGATCGCATGGCATCTGGGCAACCGACATCTGCCGCTACAGGTCACTGGTGAGCGGCTGCGCATTCGCGCCGACCATGTCATCGCCGATATGGTAACCGGCCTTGGTGGCCGTGTGACCCGCCTCCAGGCGCCCTTCGATCCAGAAATCGGTGCGTATGCCGCCGCCACTCATCACGAGCATGAATGACGTAGAGGAAAAACGGCTTGATGCGGGCCTTTATCGGTTGCTCGCATGGCTGTCGCCGGGCTTTCCGATTGGCGCATTCAGTTATTCGCACGGTCTCGAAGCGGCGGTCGAGAGCGGGGCAGTGCGCGACCTCATCTCGCTGCAAAGCTGGATCAGCGCCATCCTGGCGGCGGGAAGTGGCCGGATCGATGCCGACATTCTACGCGATGCGCATCGAGCAGCGGCGAAGGCTGATATCGAGGCATTGCTTCTCGCCAACCAGCGCGGCGTCGCTTTTCGCGCTACAGCCGAGATGGCCCTCGAAACGACGGCCCAGGGCGCAGCCTTTCTCGCCGCCTGTCGCGCTGCCTGGCCCGACCCGCTTCTCGATCGCTGGGCGGCGGCGATCGATGACGGTCGAGGGGCCGTGTGCTATGCCGCCGGTATCGGCGCCGCGACGGCTCGGGCTGGTATCTCTTTAGATTACGCGCTGACCGGATACTTCCTGGCGATGGCAGCCAATCTGGTTTCCGCGGGTCTTCGGCTAGGGATCATCGGACAAACCGATGGTCAGCGAATCCTCGCCGCTTTGGAGCCCGTCATAGGTGCGGCGGTCGCCGGCGCGCTGCAGCGCGAGCCGTGCAGCTTTGGCAGCGCGACCTTTGCCGTCGAGCTCGCCTCGATGGCTCACGAGACGCAATATTCGAGGCTCTTTCGGTCATGAGCAACCCTCTGCGGGTCGGGATCGGCGGACCGGTCGGTTCCGGCAAGACCGCGCTGATGGACTGGTTGTGCAAGAGAATGCGCGACCGCTACGGGATCGCTGCAATCACCAACGATATCTACACCCGCGAAGACGCCGAATTCCTGACGCGCAGCGGCGCGCTGCCGCCTGAGCGCATTCGCGGTGTGGAGACCGGCGGCTGCCCGCACACGGCGATCCGCGAAGACGCATCGATCAACCTCGCCGCGGTGGCGGAGATCAACCGCCTGTTCCCGCGTCTCGATCTGATCCTGATCGAATCGGGCGGCGACAACCTCGCCGCGACCTTCTCACCCGAACTCGCGGATTTGACGATCTACGTCATCGACGTCGCCGCCGGCGACAAGATCCCCCGCAAAGGCGGCCCGGGCATCACCCGCTCCGATCTTCTCGTCATCAACAAGACCGATCTCGCCCCTCTGGTTGACGCCAGCCTCGAAATCATGGACCGCGACGCACATCGCATGCGAGGCGAGCGCCCGTTCGTCTTCACCAACCTGAAGACCGGCGACGGAGTCGACCGGATCGTCGATTTTGTCGTAGCGCAGGGCGGACTTTAGCCGCGCGCCTCGGCATCGAGCAATTGAAGCGCCCTCTCCAACGCAGCTTGCCGAACCTCTGAGCGGTCGCCGGGGAAGACGTGGCGTTCGGTGCGGCAGGTCCCGTCGCGACGTGCCAAGCCAAATAGCACGAGGCCGATAGGCTTTGTCGGGGTCGCACCCCCGGGGCCGGCGATTCCCGCGACCGAGACCGCGAGGTCGACAGGGGCGCGCGCAACCGCTCCTTGCGCCATCGCTGCGGCGGTTTCGGCACTGACCGCGCCATGCTTCGCGAGCGTTTCTGCGGGGATACCGAGAAGCTCCGATTTTGCCTCGTTCGAGTAGGTCACAAAGCCGCGCTCGACGACATCGGAGGAGCCCGCGATCGCGGTCAGCGCTGCCGCGACCAACCCGCCGGTGCAGGATTCGGCGGTTGCGATGTGCCAGCCGCGGGCCCGGCAGGCATCGAGAACCGATTGTGCAAGGGTGAGAGTTTCAGCTTCGAACACCGATCACTCCGCCAATGGCCCGCACGACGGATAGTACGAGGAGAGCGTAGACCGCTGCCAGCAGATCGTCGAGCATGATGCCGAGACCTCCTTGGAGGTGACGGTCGGCCCAGCGCACCGGCCACGGCTTCCGGATGTCGAATATCCGAAAGAGGAGAAAAGCGAGGAAGTAGGAGAGGGGGTCAAGAGTTGCTCCCAGCAATACCAGCCACTGACCCGCGACCTCGTCGACGACGATCATGCCGGGATCCTTGATGCTGCTCGCTTTGGCGACTTTTGCAGCGGCCCAGCATCCGGCGCCAAAGATCGCCACGGTGGCGGCAACGAGACCGATCGCGCCCCAGCGGCTGCGGATCGCCCAGGCGAGCGGCAAGGCGACAAGTGACGCCCAGGTTCCCGGCGCCGCCGGGAGCAAGCCGACACCGAACCAAGTGCTGAGCAGCACCGCCGGATGCCAGAGCGGTAGGCCGAGATGACGGCGACCGGAAATCGTCAGAGCGGCAGGCGCACCGTGGCGACCGCTTGCGCGGCAATGCCCTCGGCGCGACCGGTGAAGCCGAGCCTTTCGGTCGTCGTCGCCTTGACGCTGACACGATCGGCTGCAATGCCGAGGATGGCCGCGACCCTCTCGATCATTGCCGTGCGATGCGGGCTGATCTTCGGACGCTCACAGATGATCGTGACGTCGACCGAGGCAACGATGCCCCCGCGAGCTCGAACCAGATCGACAGCATAACGCAGAAACTGGTCGGAAGCTGCACCCCGCCAACGGGCATCGCTCGGCGGAAAATGCACACCGATGTCGCCTGCGCCGATTGCGCCGAGCACCGCATCGGTCAGCGCGTGAAGCCCCACATCAGCGTCGGAGTGACCCGCAAGCGCCATACCGTGCGGTATCTTGACGCCGCAGATCCAGAGATGATCGCCCGGAGAAAAGGGGTGGACGTCGAAGCCCTGCCCGACGCGGATGTCGGCTCGCCGGGCAGCCATCAGCCGCTCGGCAGCGGCGAGATCTTTCGGTGTCGTGATCTTTAGATTGTCCTCGCTGCCCTCCACCATCGCGGGCGCGATGCCCGCCGCTTCGGCGACTGCGGCGTCATCGGTCAAAGCGCGACCGGCGGCAGCGCGGTGGGCAGCAAGTATCGCCTCGAAGTGAAACCCTTGCGGTGTCTGCGCGCGCCACAGCGCGGAGCGGTCGATCGTCTCCCGAATCGATCCATCCTCGACGCGCTTGATCGTATCTCGCAGCGGCGTGCACGGGATCGCCGCGACAGCCCGGTCTAAAGCATCGATGATCCGGTCCACCAGCCGCACATCTGGGAACGGCCGTGCGCCGTCATGGATCAGGACCCGCTCGGGGCGATAGGCCGCCAATGCTTCGAGCCCGAGCCCAACCGTATCCTGGCGGGTCAGGCCGCCTGCAATGGGTGGAAGCACCTGTAGGCCGGCGACGGCGTTGTCGAACAACGCCCTGTCCTCAGGCCTGATCGCCACCAAGATATTTGCGATCCGTGGGTGCTCGGCGAGCGCAGCGACCGCGTGACGAAGCACACACACGCCTCCCAGCGAGAGGTACTGTTTGGGCAGGGTTCCCCCAAACCTGCTGCCCTGACCCGCCGCGACCACGAGAGCGTAAACCGACCCCATCGGCGAACCTTAGCTCGCGTTTGCGCTCTTTGCCATTGCGTGGTTACGGTTGATGTTGCACTGCAAAACGAAAGGATTTAACATTGTGCTCAATTGGTAGGCAAAGAGAACATTTGCACAAAAAATGGGCATATCGATCGATTCCATATCACTGGACGATCCTGTCATCCTTGCCCCGATGTCGGGCGTCAGCGATCTCCCGTTTCGGCGGCTCGTGAAGCGGCTCGGGGCCGGGCTCGTGGTCTCCGAGATGATTGCGAGCGAGGCGATGATCAGGGAAACCCGCCAATCGATGACGATGGCGAAGAGCTGTGCGGATGAGCAGCCAATGGCGGTGCAACTCGCCGGCTGCGAGCCGCGCGTCATGGCCGAGGCGGCCAAGCTCAACGCCGACCGCGGGGCTCGGATGATCGATATAAATTTCGGTTGTCCTGTGAAAAAGGTGGTGAACGGGTATGCCGGCTCGGCGCTGATGCGCGACGAGGCGTATGCCGCGCGCATCCTTGAAGCGACGGTGCGGGCGGTGGATCTGCCGGTCACCTTGAAGATGCGCACCGGATGGGACGAGCACAATCGCAACGCGCCTCGCCTCGCCAAGATTGCCGAAGCCTGCGGCATCCGCATGATTAGCGTGCACGGCCGCACTCGCTGCCAGCTTTATGCCGGATCCGCCGATTGGAAATTCATCCGCAAAGTTAAGGATGCAGTCAGCATTCCCGTCGTCGCCAACGGCGACATCCTCACCCTCGACGACGCCGATCAGGCATTGACCGAGTCGGGCGCCGACGGTCTGATGATCGGTCGCGGATGCTACGGAAGGCCCTGGTTCGTCCGTCAGGTCATCGAGTGGCTCAAGAGCCGGCTGCGCGTACCCGAGCCGTCGCTCGAGGTGCAGCTCGACATCGTGCTCGGCCATTACGAGGACATGCTCGTCCACTACGGGACTGAGGTGGGAGCAAGGATCGCGCGCAAGCATGTGGCCTGGTATTCAAAGGGTCTTCCGGGCTCCGCGGAATTTCGCGCGGCGGTCAACCAGACCGCCGATGTCACGTGTGTTCGGCGGCTGATCCGAGCTTTTTACGAACCGCTACTGGCTCGCGAGGCGGCATGATCAAGGCATCGCTTCGGCGAGCCGGCGCGTCCCTGCCGAGTATGAAACGGCGTTCGCCGGTTGGGGCCCAGCCTGAAGCGACGGTGATCCTTGCGGCGCTTCCCGATCCGGTCATCGTTATCGAGCGGGGCGGGCATATCCGGCTCGTCAACCCTGCCGCCGAACAGTTTTTCGGATCTGGCGCCGCCGCATTATGCGGCAGTGCGCTCGCAGATCTTGTCGCGCCGCACAGCCCCCTTTTGTCGCTCGTCGATTCGGTATGGCGGATCGGCAATACGATTTCCGAATACGACATCCTGCTCGAAGGGCCGAGATTCGACAGCCGCTCAGTCACGATACAAGGGGCGCTGACTGGCGAAGGGTCGGACATGCTCGTGCTGATCCTGCACGAGCGCTCGATGGCCGATATGATGGATCGTCACCTGACCCATCGAAATGCCGCTCGATCGATCACCGGGATGGCCGCGATGCTGGCGCATGAGGTCAAAAACCCGCTTTCCGGCATCCGCGGGGCGGCGCAGTTGCTTGAACAGGACGCCGATCCGGCGGGCCGCGAGCTGACCCAACTGATCTGCGACGAAACCGACCGCATCGTCGCGCTGGTCGATCGCATGGAAGCGTTCTCCGATCATCGCCCGCTCGAACGCGATGCCGTCAATATTCACGAGGTCCTGGAGCGGGTGCGAAAGGCAGCGCAATCCGGCTTTGCCCGTCACATCCGTATTGTGGAGGTATACGACCCCTCGCTGCCCCCGGTTCACGGTAATTTCGATCTGCTCGTCCAGGTCTTTCTCAATCTTGTCAAGAACGCTGCCGAGGCGCTACCCAATGCGGATGGCGAAATCACTCTGACGACCGCCTACCGGCATGGTCTGCGCCTGACGCGACCGAGCGGGGAAGGCCGCCAGCACCTGCCGCTTATGGTCGCGGTGACCGATAATGGAGGTGGCATTCCAGAAGACCTGCGTCCCCATCTCTTCGACCCGTTTGTCTCGACGAAGCGGAACGGTACTGGCCTCGGTCTTGCATTAGTCGCCAAGGTGATTGGCGACCACGGCGGCGTCATCGAATTCGAAAGTCAGCCGCGGCGAACTGTATTTCGAGTGTTTCTGCCGGTGGTCGCACAAGACGGTAGTGGATGATGACGTCGACGATCCTGGTGGCCGATGATGATCGCGCAATCCGGATGGTGCTCAACCAAGCGCTGATCCGGCTTGGGCATGATGTGAGGATGACCGGCAACGCCGCAACCCTTTGGCGATGGGTTGCGGATGGCGAGGGCGACCTTGTCATCACCGACGTCATCATGCCGGACGAGAACGGCCTCGACCTGATCCCGCGTATCAAAAAGCTCCGCCCTGAGCTGCGCATCATCGTCATGAGTGCGCAGAACACGCTGCTTACGGCGGTCAAGGCGACCGAACGCGTCGCCTTCGAATATCTGCCGAAACCGTTCGATCTCCGCGAGCTCGTCAGCGTTGTCGAGCGGGCGCTGACCGCCCCTCCTGAAGTCCCGGCATCGCTTGCTGAAGACGATGTCGAAGACCAACTGCCACTGATCGGCCGCTCGCCGGCGATGCAGGAGATCTACCGCGTCCTCGCACGGTTGATGGGAACCGACCTCACGGTGACGATCATGGGGGAGAGCGGCACCGGCAAGGAGCTGGTAGCCCGGGCGCTGCATAATTATGGCAAGCGGCGAAGCGGCCCCTTTGTTGCGATCAACATGGCGGCGATTCCTCGCGAGCTCATTGAAAGCGAACTGTTCGGCCATGAGAAGGGCGCCTTCACGGGCGCGACATCACGCGGCGTGGGTCGGTTCGAACAGGCGCAGGGCGGGACGCTGTTCCTCGACGAAATCGGCGATATGCCGATCGAGGCACAAACCCGGCTATTGCGCGTGCTTCAAGAGGGCGAGTTCACCGCGGTCGGCGGGCGTGTACCGATCCGCGCCGATGTCCGGATCGTCGCGGCGACCCATCACGACCTCCGGCAGCTGATCCGACAGGGACTGTTTCGCGAAGACCTGTTTTATCGCTTGAACGTAGCGCCCATCCGGCTGCCGCCATTGCGGGAGCGGACCTCGGACATACCGGCGCTCGTCAGGCATTTTGCGGCGCTGGCGGTTCGCGAAGGCTTGCCGATGAAGCGGCTCGACGATGCTGCGATGGAGCGGCTGCGCACCTATCGCTGGCCTGGAAACGTCCGCGAGCTGGAAAATCTGGTTCGGCGGCTGGCAGCCCTTTATTCGCAGGAAGCGATCGGCGTCGGAGTGATCGAAGGCGAGCTCGGTGACAACTCGACATCAACCGATCCGGCGCAGACGCCGAGCGGCGAGGGACTATCGGCAGCCGTCGAGCGCCACATCAAGGGCTATTTCGCTGCCCATAAGGGAGAGCTGCCGGCGGCAGGGTTATATGATCGGGTGCTTCGCGAGATCGAGCGACCGCTGATCGTGCTGACGCTCGGCGCTACCCGGGGCAACCAAATCCGGGCGGCCCATCTATTGGGCCTCAACCGCAATACGCTGCGGAAAAAGATCCGCGAGTTGGACATCCCGGTCGTCCGCGGCCTAAAATAAGCCCAGATCGAACGATACCAGCCCCTGCTCCGGCTCTCCCCGGTGGACACGGGGAGGGAGGACTCGCACAGCGGAAGGGTGGGGCCGCCACGCCATGAACGCGATCGGCCGCAAACGAGTTGACCCAGCGACATTACGACCGTCCGCGTCACACACTCGGCCGAGGTTTTGAATGAACCTGATGCGGCGGGTTCGCCTCTGGGCCGGTCGGATCGCTCTTGGGCGCAAGATTGCGATCGCGCTCGCGGTCCCGGCTCTCGGTTCAGGCGTCGCGACATATCTCGCTCTGACTGGGGCTCCGCCCTTCGGCCCAAACCCCGGCGCCGTCTTGTCGCTGTTAAATCTCGACCTCGTGCTGTTGCTGGCGCTCGGCGCAGTCGTCGCCAAACGGCTGATCGAGGTCTGGGCGGAGCGACGCCGCGGCCTCGCCGGCTCGCGGTTGCAAATCCGGCTCGTCGTGCTGTTCAGCCTGATTGCAGTAACGCCGACAATAATCGTCGCGGTTTTTTCTTATCTCTTTTTCAGTTTCGGAATCGAATCGTGGTTTAGCGACAAGGTCCGAACCGCGATCACCGAATCGCTCGCGGTCGCCGAGGCCTATCTACACGAGCACCAGCAGGCGATCCGCGCCGATGTCCTGGCGATGGCTAACGACCTCAACCGAGACGCGGTGAAGCTGGCGCTCAACCCGCAACATTTGGATCAGGTCGTCTCGGCCCAAGCCGCTCTGCGCGGGCTCACCGAGGCGATGGTGTTCGACCGCGCCGGCCATTTGTTGGCACGATCGAGCCTATCATTCACCCTCGGTTTCGAGCCGGTCGCCGACGAAGCGATGCACCTCGCCGATGCCGGGGATGTCGCGATCATGACCAATGACAGCGACGATCGGGTACGGGCTCTCGTCCGTCTCAATCAATTCGGGGACGTCTATCTCTACGTCGGCCGGTTTATCGAGCCCCGGGTTCTCAACCATATGGAGGAGACGCAGCGAGCGGCTGCTCAATATGAGCAGTTGGAGGGTCAACGTTCCGGCTTTCAGATCACTTTCGCTTTGATTTTTATGATGGTGGCGATGCTGTTCCTCGTCGCGGCGGTAGCGATCGGCATCCATTTCGCCACGCAGCTCGCGGTTCCGGTCAGCCGTCTCATCACAGCGGCCGAACAGGTTCGTGGCGGCGATCTCGCGGCGCGCGTGCCGGAAAGCGATAAAGACGACGAGCTGGCGTCGCTCAGTCGCGCCTTCAACCGGATGACTTATCAAATCGAAAGTCAGCAGCGTGAGCTCAGAGAAGCCAATCGCCAGCTCGACGAGCGCCGTCGATTTACCGAAACCGTCCTGACGGGCGTCTCGGCGGGCGTGATCGGTCTCGACCGATTGGGGCGGATCAATCTACCGAACCGTTCGGCGTCTTCCCTTCTCGGGGTCGACCTCGAGCAGGCGATCGGGCAGGACCTGGCCGAGGTCGCACCCGAAATTGCGGAATTGTTGGACGAAGCGGAGCGCCGGCCTGAGCGGCTGGCGCAGTCACAGGTTCAGCTCCTGAGCAGGAGCAGTACCCGCACGTTGCTCGTGCGCATAGCCGCCGAGCATAACGGGCACGATATCATCGGCTTTGTCGTGACGTTCGACGACATCACCGAACTGCTCTCGGCGCAGCGCAAGGCCGCTTGGGCGGACATAGCCCGCCGTATCGCTCACGAGATCAAGAACCCGCTGACACCGATCCAGCTCTCGGCAGAGCGGCTGCGGCGCAGATACTTGAAAGAGATCAAGAACGACGCTGAAACTTTCACAATTTGCACCGACACGATCATCCGGCATGTCGGCGATATCGGCCGCATGATTGACGAGTTCTCGTCCTTTGCAAGAATGCCGGCGCCGGTGCTGAAGCCGGAAAACCTGACCGAAATCGCACACCAGGCAGTGTTTCTACCGCGCACCGCCCACCCCGAGATCGTCTTCGAGACGGTCTTTCCAAGGCATCCAGTGCCGTTACGCTGCGATGCGCAGCTCGTCGGTCAAGCAGTGATGAATATCGTCAAGAATGCAATCGAATCAATCCAGGCGCAAATGGCCGAGCCGGGGGCGAGCCCGGCAGGTCATATCCGTGTAATCGTCACCGAAGAGATGGGTCAAGTTTCGGTCATTATCGAGGACAACGGCAAGGGTTTGCCACAGCATGGCCGCGAGCGGCTGACCGAGCCTTATGTGACGACAAGGGCAAAGGGCACGGGTCTCGGTCTCGCCATCGTGAAGAAGATCATGGAAGAACATCAGGGAGAGCTGGTCCTAGCAGACGCCGAACCCCAAGGGGCGCGGGTCAGTTTGGTCTTTGTCGCGTCCGAGACAAGCATCCCGCAACGTTCGGATGCATCCGCCGAGCCCATGCAATTGAACGCGGTCACCCATGGCGCATGACATATTGATCGTAGACGACGAGGCGGACATCCGCATGCTGATTGCGGGCGTGCTGAAAGACGAGGGCTTTGCTACCCGCGAGGCCGCCGACACCGCTCAGACCCTGGCTGCGATCCAGGCGCGGCAACCGACGCTCGTGATCCTCGACATCTGGCTTCAAGGGGGCGGACTCGAGGGGATCGAGATCCTCAAACAGTTGCGGGCCGAAATGCCGTCGGTACCCGTGGTTATGATCAGCGGGCATGGAACAATCGAGACGGCTGTCGAGGCAATAAAGATAGGTGCGTACGATTTCCTCGAGAAACCGTTCAAATCGGACCGTCTGCTACTGGTCGTCGAGCGGGCGATCGAAGCGGCTCAGTTGCGACGCGAGAACGAGGAATTGCGGCTTCGCGCAGGGGGCGACCTCGATCTCGTCGGCATCTCGTCGGCCGCAAATCAGCTCAGGCAGCAAATCGACCGGGTAGCGCCCACCGGCAGCCGAGTTCTCATCTCGGGCCCACCGGGATCCGGTAAGGAGGTTGTTGGCCGCCTTCTGCATGCGCGGTCGCGCCGGTCGAAGGGGCCTTTTGTTCCAGTCAATTGCGCGACGATGCGGCCGGAGCGGCTCGAAATAGAGTTGTTCGGAACCGAGACACGGATCGACGGCACACCGCGCAAGGTGGGCACATTCGAGCGGGCGCATGGCGGCACGTTATTCCTCGACGAAGTCGCGGACATGCCACTCGAGACGCAAGGCAAGATCGTGCGCGTGCTCCAAGAGCAGACCTTCGAAAGGGTAGGGGGGTCGAGCCGCGTCGAGGTCGATGTCCGTGTTGTTGCGTCTTCGAACCGTGAGCTCGGCGGTGAAATCAGCGCCGGGCGGTTCCGCGAGGATTTGTTCTATCGCTTGAGCGTGGTCCCGATTCGCGTTCCACCGTTGCGTGACCGGCGCGAAGACATCCCGCTGATGGCGCGTCACTTTATGGCTCGGGCGTCCGAGGCGGCCCGGCTCGCGCCGCGTGAGTTTGGCGAGGACGCGTTGGCGGCACTGCAGGCTTACACTTGGCCGGGAAACGTGCGGCAGCTGCGGAACGTTATCGATTGGCTCCTGATCATGATGCCGGGAGATGCGCGCGAGCCGGTTCGCGCCGACATGCTGCCCAACGAGATAACCGCGATCGCCCCGACCGTCGTCAAATGGGACAAGGGCAGCGAAATCATGACGTTGCCGCTGCGCGACGCGAGAGAGGTCTTCGAACGGGAGTACCTCCTCGCGCAGGTCACCCGCTTTGGCGGGAACATCTCCCGCACCGCGGCCTTTGTCGGGATGGAGCGGTCGGCTCTGCACCGAAAGTTGAAGTCCCTTGGCGTTTTTGGCAATGATCGTGCGGTGAGGATCGGGGCCTGAATACCCAGCTTTGACGCAGTTCACCAAAGAAGCTGGCGCCTACGAGGCGTGGCAGGTCGATCAGGAGGGCTGGGTGACCGAAGGGACTTGGACGAATGCCTGGATCGGCAACGCCGAGCGTACCGTGGTCACCCTCCAGGCGGACAGCGCGATCCTCAACGGGGTCACCCGCCTTGCGGTTGTTGATATCATTCGCCGCGAGGGTTACAGCCTCGTCGAGCGACCATTCACTGTGGGCGAAGCCAAAGCAGCTTCCGAAGCTTTTCTGACCAGCACTTGCGTTGATCTGCTTCCTGTTGTCAGGATCGAAGGCGATCCCATCGGCAACGGGGGGGCGCCAGGCCCTCTCAGCCGGCGATTGCGCGAGTTTTATCTGCTGCATGCGGCGGCCCCGTGAACTGCACGGCGGCAGCGCCCTTGGGCCTCTCTCGACCGCGCGCGATCTTATTTGACTGGGACAACACGCTGGTCGATAGCTGGGCAACAATTCACGAAGCACTGAATGCCGTTATGACGGTGATGGAAAAGCCGCTTTGGTCGTTGCAGGAGACCAAGGAGCGCGTTCGGCTCAGCTTGCGCGAGAGTTTTCCGCGCCATTTTGGCGATCGCTGGGAGGAGGCTCGACGGATCTATCTCGACGTCTTTCGTGCCATTCATCTCGAGCGGTTGAGCCCGCTACCGGGCCGTGGCGAATTGCTCCAAAGTCTTTTTGGGGAGGGCATATTTCTTGCGGTGGTCAGCAATAAGACGGGATCGCTGCTGCGGCGCGAGGCGGAGCAACTCGGCTGGTCGGACCTCTTCGGCAGCGTCGTCGGGGCAGGTGACGCGGCGGTCGACAAACCTCATGCCGCTCCGGTCACGCTTGCGCTGGAGCGCAGTGGCATTGCCGCAAGCGAGGCGGTTTGGTTCGTTGGCGACACCGGGGTTGATATGGAGTGTGCCCATACCAGCGGTTGTGTTCCCGTCCTGCTCGGCGACGGGGTACCCGAACAGGAATTCTCGGGTTGCGCCCCGCGCCTCGTCTTCCCTGACGGTGCGTCCTTGTTTCACTTTGTTCGGGGCTTGTGATTCGGCAGCGCGCGCCCATCTTGGTTACAGCACCTCGGCCTATTCGTCCGAGCGTTTTGTCATGAACTGGGACGGCTCCGTTCCAAGAAGGGAGTGGGGGAAGACCCATGACTCCAGAAAAGTCGCAAAATGTCCAAGATGTGTTCTTAAACCACGTCCGTAAAAACAAGACACCCGTAACCATTTTCCTTGTAAATGGTGTTAAGCTTCAGGGCATTATTACTTGGTTCGATAATTTTTGTGTTCTGTTGCGGCGCGATGCTCATTCGCAACTCGTGTACAAGCATGCGATTTCGACGGTGATGCCGGGGCAGCCCATCCAGCTATTCGAGCCCAATAATAATAAGGAGATGGCCGAATCCTGAGTCGGGCGAACAATACCGACATTGCGGACGGCGGCTCGACCGGCCGGGCGCTCGTTGTGCATCCGGTATCGAGAGTGCCGCCGAGACGGCGCTCGGCGGAAAACTCCAGCCGTTCCGTCGAGTCCCGGCTTGAAGAAGCCGTCGGGCTCGCCAGGGCAATCCGCCTCGATGTTGTGTGCGCCGAAATCGCCCGAATCGCACGCCCACGCCCAAGCAGTCTGCTCGGCAACGGCACTCTTGAAAATCTCGGCTCGCTGATCAGCGAGAGCGGTATCGGGCTCGTCATCATCGATGCCGCACTGAGCCCTGTCCAACAACGTAACCTCGAAAGACGCTGGCGGGCGAAGGTTATCGACCGCACGGGTTTGATCCTCGAAATCTTCGGTGCTCGAGCGCGCACCCATGAGGGCCGCCTGCAAGTCGAGCTTGCCGCGCTCTCCTATCAGCGTTCCCGTCTCGTGCGGTCCTGGACGCATCTCGAACGTCAGCGCGGCGGGTTTGGGTTTCTTGGCGGTCCCGGCGAGAGCCAGCTCGAAATCGACCGCCGGCTGATCGGGGAGCGGATCGCGCGGCTGAAACGCGAGCTCGATACGACCAAGCGAACCCGAAAACTACACCGCGAGGCGCGCCGCCGTGTGCCTTATCCCGTCGTGGCGCTCGTAGGGTACACCAATGCTGGCAAGTCGACTCTGTTCAACCGCCTGACCCGGTCGTCGGTCACCGCCGGAGACATGCTGTTCGCGACGCTCGACCCGACCATGCGGCGCCTCGAACTGCCGTCGGGACGCCAAGCAATCCTGTCGGACACAGTCGGCTTCATTTCCGATCTCCCGACCCATCTCGTCGCTGCTTTCAGGGCAACCCTCGAAGAGGTCACCGAAGCCGACATCGTCGTTCATGTCCGCGATGCGCACCACCCGGACAGCGAGGCACAGCGCGGCGATGTGCTGAATGTGCTAACTGAACTCGGCCTCGACGAGCCCGTCGAGCACGGTCTCATTGAAGCGATGAATAAGGCTGACCTCCTAGATCCGGCCACGCGCACAGCCCTGGGAAACCAGCAGCTGCGCAATTCGCAGAGCGTGGTCTTGTCGGCCGCGACCGGCGAGGGATGCGATGCGCTGATCGAACTCATCGATCGCCGGTTCGAAAACGAATACCGCGTCATGCGCCTCGATATTCCACTCACGGATGGCAAGACCCTGGCCTGGATCTACGGCCGGGGCGAGGTGATCGGCCGCCGCGACGACAACGAAGCGGCCCACATTTCGGTACGCCTGTCGGAAGAGGACATCAGCCGTCTGTGCCATCGGCAGCGCCTGCACTAGCTCTCCTCGCGCTTGACCTCCTGCCACAGCGCTTCTAGCGCTTCAAGGCCCGTATTGGTCGGGCGTTCAGCAACCAGCGCCTCGACACGCCGGAAACGCCTCTCAAACTTGCTGGTTGCGCGACGCAGCGCCGCTTCGGGGTCGAGTTCAAGCTTGCGAGCGAGATTGGCGACGGCAAAGAGGAGATCGCCTATCTCATCTTCCAAACGTTCGCTGTCGCCGCCACGGTCGAGTTCCGTCCTGAGCTCGGTGATCTCCTCCTCGATTTTGTCGAAGACCGCATGAGCTTCAGGCCAATCAAAACCGATACGCGCCGCGCGGTTCTGAAACTTGACCGCCCGCAGCAGAGCAGGCAGTGCCAACGCAACGCCATCGAGAACGCTTTCTGCCGTTCCCGCTTCCAGCGCACGACCGCGCCGCTCGGCCGCCTTATGCTCTTCCCAAGCCCGGTTCTGCGCTGCAACCGAGGCGATTTTGGCGGTGCCGAAGACATGCGGGTGGCGCCGCTCCATTTTGTCGGCGATCGCCGCAGCGACATCCTCGAAGCCGAACAGACCTGCTTCCTCGGCCATTCGGGTATGGAAAACGACCTGGAAGAGGAGGTCGCCGAGTTCGTCCTTTAACGCGGTAGGATCGTTGCGCGCGATCGCGTCGGCTACCTCATAAGCTTCCTCGATCGTGTAGGGCGCGATGGTCGAAAAGTCTTGCTCGCGATCCCACGGACAACCGCGCTCTGGGTCGCGTAACCGCGCCATGATGGCGAGCAGGCGGTCGAGAGGGCGGTTTATGGGTGTATCATTCACATTCATTCGACAGATCGCAGGGCAGCATCTGTCGCAACATGGTAGCACGGCTTGGCTGAAACCCACGTCGTGCGGTGGAGGCGTACTCGTAGAGGCGTGATATTTTAATCGGGCGCCCACATCCCATGTCGGCGCAAGATTGAAATGTCATCGGCTGTGCAAAGTTGAAATGACACCGCACTGGTGTCGGGTTGGGCGACGGGCGGGCGCGGAGCCTTTGCGCAGCGCAGCGCCCGATCGGCGCCCTAT